>Ga0247804_10000399_pt1 | contig 20161 bp, 27 predicted proteins | sample UWRJL029104C1_FD_181142 | JGI IMG/M metagenome (GOLD analysis project Ga0247804, IMG submission 181142) | Plant litter microbial communities from Arlington Agricultural Research Station in Wisconsin, United States - UWRJ-L029-104C-1 | ecosystem: Environmental > Terrestrial > Plant litter >...
GACGTCGCGATCGCCGATGGCGCCGACGTCGTCGTCGACGGCCGCGGCATCGAGGTCGACGGCGAGGCTGACGGGTTCTGGCTCGGGCCGACGCTCATCGACAGGGTCGCGACATCCAGCGACGTCTACCAGCACGAGATCTTCGGACCGGTGCTGTCGGTCGTTCGGGTGGACACCTACGACGAGGGCCTCGCGCTCATCAACTCCTCCCCGTACGGCAACGGCACCGCGATCTTTACGAACGACGGGGGAGCGGCCCGCCGCTTCCAGCGTGAGGCGCAGGTCGGCATGATCGGCATCAACGTGCCCATCCCCGTGCCGGTCGGCTACTTCTCGTTCGGCGGCTGGAAGGACTCGCTCTTCGGCGACACGAAGGCGTACGGCCCCGACGCCATCCACTTCTTCACGCGCCAGAAGGCCATCACCTCGCGCTGGCTCGACCCATCGCACGGCGGCATCAACCTGGGCTTCCCGCAGAACGGCTGAGGCGTGGTCACCTACCGCGAACTCGGCGCGGCGGGCACGCTCGTCGTGCCGTTCCTCGCTGTGCTGCTCTCCCGTGCCGGCTGGGGTCCCGGCCTGCCGGCGGAGCTGCCGCTGCCCTGGGGATCGACCATGGATGCCGCAACGGCATTCGCGGTGCTCGCACTCGTCTGCCTGCTCGGCCCGGTGTTCGGGCTGGGGTCGCTGCGGGGCATGCCGCGGTGGCGGCGACGGATCTTCCTCGTCGCGGGCGGAATCGCGGGGCTCGCGTGTGTCGCCTGGCTCGCGGTCGCGACCTGCGGCGCCGCGGGCAGTGCCGACTTCGGCGCCTGGTGGGTCGTTGCGCTCGTGGCGTGCGGCTACGGGCTCATCCCGTACTTCATCACCTGGCCGAGCGCCGAGGCTGCTGCACGCTAGGAAGAGCCGCGCAGGGAATAGCACCGAACTGCGGCGAATTGCCGGTACCTTCCCGGATCACCCGCATTATTCCGCAGTTCGAGTCGGTTTCGCGGCGTGGACCTGACGTCACACGGGGCGGCGGGGCGGGCGTGCGGTCACACGGGGACGGCGGCGCCGATGCGGCCGATGCGGGTGCCGGTGAGCGCCGCGAGGTGGGCGAGGTCTGCCGCCTCGTGCCGACTCGCCGCGTGCACCATGATCGCCGCGCAGGCCTCGGCATCGGCGAGGGCGTTGTGGTGATCGAAATCCTCGAACCCGGCGGCCATCGCGGCGACCGGCAGACGGTATGAGTCGAGGTGGTAGGTCTTGCGGGCGACGCTCAGGCTGCAGGCGTACGCGAAGCTCGGGGTCTCGAGCGCGCTCGCGGCGCACGCGGCGGCGATGACACCCATGTCGAAGCCCGCGTTGTGTGCGACGAGGTGGTCGCCGTCGGCGAAGGCGACGAGGTCGGCCAACTGCTCGGTCCAGGATGCCGCCGCCGCGACATCCGCAGCGACGATGCCGTGGATGCGCGTGTTCCACTCGAGGAAGACGTCGTGGCCGAGGGGCGGCCGGATGAACCAGCTCGCGCGGTCGACGACGCGGCCGTCGCGCACCTTCACCAGGCCGACCGAGCACGCGCTCGCCGCCGAGTTGTTGGCGGTTTCGAAGTCGATCGCGGTGAAGTCCAGGGGCACGTCTCGATCGTCGCACGGGGGACCGACGATCTCGTGTATTTCCGTCTCCAGGGGGAGCGGATCCTTGCTTCGAGTGTCTAGCGTGGAGGGATGAGCGAACATCTTGCCCCTACCGCCGACCCGCGGCCGGAGACCACATACGACCACTCGCTGCACGGCACCGGCAGGCCGTGGCGCGGCATCGTCGCGATCGTGGTGCTCATGGCCACCCTCCTGCTGCTGTCCCTCGTCTTCGGTGCGATCGCGATCGCGTACGAGATCTTCACGGGCGGCATGGACTTCAACGACCCAGACTCGCTGCTCGCGATCACCCCGGCCGTGCTGCTCTCGAGCAACCTCGCGCTTGCGGCGATGATCCCGCTGTCGATGGGGCTGCAGCGGCTGCTGTTCGGCGTGCCGGTGCGGCACATCTTCTCGGTCGCTGGCGCCTTCCGCTGGCGCTGGCTCGGCAGGCTCGCTCTCATCATCGTGCCGGTGTGGATCGTGTACATTGCGGTGTCGTTCGCACTCGAGCCGGGTGGCGAGATCCGGATCGACGGCACGGCACTCGCGCTGCTCGCGGTCGTCGTGCTCACCACACCGCTGCAGGCGGCCGGTGAGGAGTTCGGATTCCGCGGCCTCATCCAGCGCTCGGTCGGCTCGTGGTTCCGGCATCCGACCGTTGCGTTCGCGGTCTCGACGCTCATCTCGGGTGCGCTGTTCGGCGCCGTGCACTTCGCGGCCGACCCGTGGCTCATCGCCTACTACTTCCTGTTCGGGGTCTCCGCCTCCATCGCTGCCCGCTTCACCGGAGGCCTCGAGGCGCCAGTGCTCATCCACGTGGTCAACAACGTGCTGATCTTCGTGCCGGCGGTGCTGCTCGGCCAGCTCGCCGAGGGCATCGATCGCAGCGAGGGTGCCGGTGGACCGTTCATGCTGCTGCCGATCGCCGTCGTGCTCGGTGCCGCCGCGTTGAGCGGCTGGTGGGCGCGCCGGTCGGGCGTGCAGATCCGCGCGCCGCGGCCGCTGACGGTGGCGGAGTCGCGACCGGCGGCGCCGGTCGACCCGACGCCCGTCCCACCGGCGCCCCCGCAGACCTGATCGGGGCAGCCCGGTACGATAGACCCTCGTGGCTCTCACTATTGCAATCGTCGGTCTGCCCAATGTCGGCAAGTCCACCCTCTTCAACGCGCTGACCAAGTCGTCGGTGCTCGCCGCGAACTACCCGTTCGCGACGATCGAACCGAACGTCGGCATCGTGACGCTGCCCGACCCGCGCCTCAAGGTGCTCGCGGGCATCTTCGGTTCCGAGCGCATCCTGCCGGCGCCCGTGTCGTTCGTGGACATCGCCGGCATCGTCAAGGGCGCCTCGGTCGGTGAGGGGCTCGGCAACAAGTTCCTCGCCAACATCCGCGAGGCCGACGCGATCGCGCAGGTCGTGCGCGGTTTCGAGGACGCGGATGTCGTGCACGTCGACGGCAAGGTCGACGCGAAGAGCGACATGGAGACCATCAACACCGAGCTCATCCTCGCCGACCTGCAGACGCTCGAGAACGCGCAGTCCCGGTACGACCGCGACCTGCGTGCAAAGAAGATCACGCAGGCGACGATCGACACGGCGGCCGCCGCCGTGGCCTGGCTCAGTGACGGCAAGCCGCTGAGTGCGTCATCCATCGACCTCTCCCTGTTGCAGGACCTCGGCCTGCTCACCGCGAAGCCGTTCATCTACGTCTTCAACGTCGACGAGGCCGTGCTGACGGATGCCGCGGCCACCGCAGCGCTCGCGGCCCTCGTCGCCCCGGCCAAGGCCGTCTTCCTCGACGCGAAGCTCGAGTCGGAGCTCGTCGAGCTCGACGAGGAGGACGCAGCAGAGCTGCTCGCCTCCACGGGCCAGACCGAGAGCGGCCTCGACCAGCTCGCGCGCATCGGCTTCGCCACCCTCGGTCTGCAGACCTACCTCACGGCGGGGCCCAAGGAGACACGGGCCTGGACGATCCCGAAGGGCGCCAAGGCCCCGCAGGCCGCCGGCGTCATCCACACCGACTTCGAGAAGGGCTTCATCAAGGCCGAGATCATCGGCTTCGACGACCTCGTCGAGACCGGTTCGATCGCGGAGGCCCGCGCCAAGGGCAAGGCCCGCATCGAGGGCAAGGAGTACGTCATGCAGGATGGCGACGTGGTGGAGTTCCGCTTCAACGTCTAGCCCCAGCGTGCCATTCGCAGGAGCCGGGTCGCGACTCGGCATCGGTCGCTTCCGCACGCTCGCATCGGGGCCCTGACAGATGCCATGCTCCAACCATGAACAATTCGTGGCGGAGGGCGCTCGGCACTGCCGTGATTCTTTCGGCAGGTGTCGGTCTCGTCGGGTGCTCGGCGTCTTCCGCACCCTCGATTCTGGAATCCCCGAACGGCCGGTTGATCGCCGTCTCCGGGCAGGCGAGTGACGTTCACGAGCAGGCGCTCGCCGAGGGGACATTCGTCTGGGGGCGCGGCGGTTGCGCGGTGGTCGAGGCGGAGGAGACCTACCTCATTGTGTTCCCACATGGCACGGCTTTTGGCGGCAACGACGAGGTGATCCTTCCCGAAGGCGCTGTCCTCGGCGCTGGCGACGATGTGGGACTCGGGGGCGGCTTCCACTCGGCCCCTGCAGACTCGAGTGGGCTCTCGGCGATACCGGAGGCATGCCTCACCGAAGAGGTGTTCTGGGCAAGCGGCGAGGTCGTCAAATGATCTTGGACACCGGATGCTGCCCCGCTTGGATCCTTCGCCGTTGCCCTGCGGAGTAGGCGTTCGGCATACGCTGGTGGATGCCTCCTACCGAAGGGTTCCCAGTGTCTGATCAGAACGAGCACTTATCCAAGGGCCACATCCCCGGCCCCGACGAGCCGTCCGTGCCGAGGGTCGAGGACGACGAGACCATCGCGCCTCGCCCTGAGGAAGAGCTCGCCGACGTGCTTCGCGCGCAGCCAGACATCGAGGACCACAGCCAACACCGTGAGTGACGGCGAGCTCGCGCGGGCTGACGGGGAGGTGCCCTCCTATCGGCGCCCGCCGATCGATGCACCGGTGTTCCACGACGCCGACGGTCGGGCGATCGACTACGGAAATCGGTGGGGCGGCGGACCGCCCCCGGAGGACACATACTCAGTCGAGTCGCATTTAGAGCGGTTCGCGCCACTGCACACCGTCGCCGACGCGCTCATCGCGCACCTTCGCGACAGCTGTGACGTCGACGTTCACGAGGGTGAGGATGCGGCGGCGGATATCCTCCGCCCGACCTTTCATGAGGTCGTGCGCGCCGTACGGATCCGGCCCACCAACCCGGCGTGTGCGACTCTGACGTTCGTCTTCTCGGCCCATCCGGGAATCGTCATCCGTGCTGGGCTGCTGAACGACTTCCCGTTCCCGGTCTGCGGCTGTGATGCGTGCGACTCGACCTGGGATGCCGAGGCCGACGAACTGGAGCGGCAGGTGCTCGCCGTCGTCACCGGCAACTACAGCGAGCGCATCGAACCGGGGCTCAGCCCCTGGGTCGAGCACAGCTTCAGCTACCCCGACGGGTGCAGGCGGGGAGGGCGAACTCGCGACATCCCGGAGCAGCGGCTCGAAGCGGCACGGCCAGTCCTTCGGGACCTTCCGGGAGGATGGGCGGCCTGGCCGCAGAACGAGCTCGCCTGCGCTGAACGTGGGTCCTTGATGGGCTCGCTCAACCAGCAGGTCGAATCGGTTGCTGGAGGCGAGGCACCGTGAGTCGACAATTCGATCTGGGGCGGGCGATTCCATGGGCCGTGCTCTCGTCGCTCGGCTGGGTCGTAGCGGTCGCATTCCAGACGATCGTCGCGATCGGCGTGGTCCAGAGGGAACTCCTCTGCAGTCCTCGGGATGAAGGCCTGCTCGGCACGATGGCCGTGCTCGGGGTGCTCGTCGTAGTGCTCAGTGGAACTAGTCAGGCGAGTGTCTCGCGCGCACGGGATCGGCGGCTGCACCTCGCGACCTCTGCGAGCCTCATCTCGCTGTTCGCGCTCGGGCTCGTTGCGGCGACCGCCGTGGCCGGCACGCTCGGGTTCGTCATGCTGGGTGAGGTCGGCGCGGACGGTGCCGTCTCCCTCGAGCTGCCGTCCACCTCATCGCTGCTGCTCGCCGCTATCGTCGGTCCCTCCGCGATCGCGCTGCTGCTCACGATCTGCGGAGCCGCCGCCGGGGCAGTCGCACGACCGCGCCGGAAGCCGCTGCTGGTCGTCGGCTGGGTCTGCGCATCGCTGGCGACTGTCGCCCTGGTCATCGGCATCGGCGTCGGCTGCTGACGCTCGCCGGGCTCAGTCCGTCATCGGGTTGGCGGCCGGCCGTGCCCGGGAATACAGTCGTGCGCATGGCAATCACGCGACTTGAGAACGTGGGCATCGTGGTCGAGGATCTCGCGGCCGCGACATCCTTCTTCGTCGAACTCGGTCTGGTGGTGGATGGGGAGTCGTCCGTCGAAGGAGACTGGGTGGACCGCGTCGTAGGCCTCGAGGGGGTGCGCACGGATATCGCGGTGCTGCGAACATCCGACGGCCGACCGGCGCTCGAGCTCATGCACTTCAATGCGCCGTCCGTGCGTGGGGGCGACCGCAACGCGCCACCCAACACGCTCGGCATCCGGCGCATCTCGTTCGCCGTCGACGACCTCGACGCGACCGTGAGCGGCCTCCTCGATCGCGGCACCGACCTGCTCGGTGAGGTCGTCAACTATCAGGATGTCTACAAGCTCTGCTGCGTCCGCGGCCCGGAGGGCATCATCGTGATGCTGTTCGAAGCGATCGGCTGACGGCGTGACCGAGATCGTCCCCTATCGGCCCGAGCACCGAGATGTACTGCTCGCGCTGTCGCTGCGGGCATGGGCGCCGGTGTTCCCGCTCGTGCGGTCGAGTGTGCCCAGCTTCGTCTACGACTCCTTCTACCCGCACGGATGGGAGCAGCGCCAGACCACCGATCTCGCCGAGGTGCTCGTCGGTGAACCCGAGAACGTCGACGTCGCGGTCGAGGACGGAAACCCTCTCGGCTGGATCTGCACGAGGCTGCACCCCGACGACGGCATGGGAGAGATCTACGTGCTCGCCGTAGACCCCGACCACCAGCGCCGGGGTATCGGCCGGGCCCTCACCGAGCATGCGTACGGTCGCATCCGGAGCGCCGGGATGCGGATGGTCATGGTCGAGACCGGTGACGATCGGGGCCACGCCCCGGCACGTCTCGCCTACGAAACTGCCGGGTTCGAGCGCTGGCCGGTGGCCCGGTACTTCAAGCATCTGGAGCAGTAGCGGCTGCTGGGCTAGCGGTACGAGTCGCGGCGGTGGGCGATCGTCACGATCTCGATGACCAGCACATCATCCAGTATTCGGTAGATCACGCGATACTCGCCGCGTCTCGCCGAGTAGAGGGGAGAGAGCGGATCCTTGAGCTGCTTGCCAACGCGCTGCGGGTTGTCGCGGAGTGCTCCCATGATGAAGTTCCATGCAGCGGCGGCGACCTTTTCGGGGAGTCCTGTCGTGAGCGCTCGCTTGGCCGAAGCGGTGAAGCGGACGTCGTAGGTCACTGGCCCGGTCGTCTGGCAGCGGCCATGCTCGCGGCAACCTCTGCTGCGCTCGCCGTGTCGCCGTCCTCCAGCTCCGTGAGGCCCTGGGTGATCTCGGCGACGAGTGCCGAGTCGCTCAGGATGGAGATCGTCTCCAGGAGTGAGTCGTAGTCGTCGGCTCCGAGGATCACCGCCGCGCGGCTGCCATTGCGAGTCACCTCGAACCGTTCGTGGGTGGTGGAGGCCGATGTCACGAGTTTCGAGAACGTGGCTCGCGCCTCGGCCACAGACAGCGTCATCATGTACAGAATTCTAGCGCTCAAAGGTCAGCCGATGTAGTAGACGATCCCGCGCCCGGCCTGGGCTACCTGGGCCGTGAAGGATTGTGCGCCCTCAAGGTATTGCGCGACGTACTCGAGGTCCTGCTGAGCCCGGTCGTCTGGTCCGTCGCCCCAATGTCCTCGAACGAGGAAGTAGTGTCGCAGCTCTTCGGTCGTGATGGTCGCGAGATCGGTTGCGATCGCCGCGACGTCCAGCGGGGAGATTGCGCCTTGGTAGGAGATCCAGCCCCGAGGTGTGTTGGTGACCTCGCCACCGACGAGCGCAGCGGCGGGTCGCGGCGCGCCCGACGCGAAGAACGACTGGAAGTATCCCCAACTCTTGTCCAGGTCGAGTGTCTTCCGTTCCTCTTCATAGTCGTCGTCGCGGAGGTGGGGCCGTGATCCGCACGATGGGCACGGCCCCTTGCTGATGCGGTCGTAGTCGTCGGTATCAACGGAGATGGCAAGGTAGCGGATTCCCATGCGGCCACTGTGCTGGCGCACTGGCCGAGCCGGGTGCAGCAACTGATGTGTTGTGGATCCCGCCGACATGCGACGCCTGTTGATGAGCGGTTCACCTCGTGCCACGCTGGCAGCATGCACCTCGAGTTCACCGGCGACGTCTGGGAGTGGCGTGGCCCGGCACCCTTCTCCTTCGTGACGGTGCCGCCCGAGCAATCCGACGCGATCCGGGATGCCGCATCCCTCGTCACCTACGGCTGGGGCATGGTCCCCGTCACGGCGAACATCGGCGCAACCGAGTGGATCACCTCGCTCTTCGCGAAGAACGGCGCCTACGTCGTGCCGCTCAAGGACCTCGTGCGCAAGGCCGAGGGGATCGGCGAGGGCGATCGGGTGTCTGTGCGGCTCACGCTCGTCATCGGCCCCCAGTGAACTGAGCCTCCTTCGCCTTCAATTCGCGACGAGGGTCACGCCTGTGCCATACTCCGACCACGTCACCCGGCGTTCTGAATGAAAGCGAGACGCTGATCATGGCGAATGGTATGAACTATGTTGTGCTTCAGGTCGTTCTCAAAGAGAAGTTCTTCGGCTCGGGCTCAGGCAACCTGACCGAGCTGGAGAGCGCAATCAATGCCCAGGCGGCGCTCGGGTACCGCTTGCACACCATCTCGAGCTCGTCGTCGGGCACCAAGGGCCTCGGCGGCGGCGACCGTATCCAGGCGACGTTGGTGTTCGAGCGACTCGTCTGACTCCGTCGCGACCGAGGGCTAGCGCTCGTTGCGACATCGAACGATCGCGGGTGTCGACTGACGTCAGCTGAGCGCTCGCCGCATGACGATGCGAGGGTATACCGCCGGAGACCGAGTCGGTGCTCGCGACCCGCGTGAATCCGGCCCGCTCGAACATGGCACGAGTTCCGACGAAGGCCATGGTCTGGTCGACCCGCTCGCCGGCGTTGTCGGTCGGGTAGCTCTCGACGACCGGCGCGCCGTTCTCCCTGGCGTAGTCGACCGCGCCCTCGATGAGGGCATGGGTGAGGCCGCGCTTGCGGTATCCCGGCCGAACCCTGATGCACCAGAGCGACCAGACCGGCACATCGTCGATGTGCGGGATCTTGCGGGAGTTCGCGATCGGATGCAGCTCCACTCGCGGCGCGATGCCGGCCCAGCCGACCACCTCGCCGTCGAGACGCGCGAGCACACCGGGGGCGACATCCCGTGCACACAGCTCGCGGACCTTGTCGGCACGCTGCACACCAGCGAGCGCACGGTTCTCCCGCCAGCTCAGCCGCCACGACAGGCACCAGCACACCGACGACTCCGGATTCTTCGGGGCGAACATCGTCGCCATGCCATCGAAATCCCGTGCCGGCCCAACCTCGATCACCCGCGCCACCTCCTCGCACCATCGTTCCAGTCGAACCGGACTGACGAAAGGGCGGCGGGAAGGGTGGGTACGCTGGAGGTCGCTGAGACTGTCGAGGCGCATCGCCCCGAGAGGACCCCATGAGCCTGATCAGACTGCAGGATGTCGAACTGCGCTTCGAGAACGCCACGGTGCTGCGCGAGGCGTTCTTCCGCCTCGAGACCGGGGACCGCGTCGGACTCATCGGCCGAAACGGCTCCGGCAAGTCGAGCCTGCTCAAGCTCATCCTCGAGCAGGTCAGCCCCGACTCGGGCACCGTGACCGTCGAGGACGGCGTGCGGCTGGGCTACTTCTCGCAGTTCTCCGAACTCAACGGCGCGGCATCCATCACCGAGGTGCTCGAAGGGCTCTTCACCGAGATCCACGAGGTGCAGGCCGAGCTCGCGGCGATCGATGCGGCGATCGGCGCCGACCCGTCGGGCGACCTCGACACGCTCATCCACCGCCAGTCGGAACTCTTCGAGCGGATGGACCACCTCGACGGCTGGGACTACCAGCGCCACATCGACACCGCCCTCACCACGCTCGGCTTCACCGCCGAGCACCGTGTCTGCCCGATCGACGACCTCTCCGGCGGCTGGCGCAACCGCGCGGCCCTCGCCAAGATCGTGCTCGAGAAGCCCGACGTGCTGCTGCTCGACGAGCCGACCAACTTCCTCGATGTCGCCGGCGTCGAGTGGCTCGAGGCCTGGTTCCGCGACTTCCGCGGCGCCGCGATCGTCGTCTCGCACGACCGGCGCTTCCTCGACTCCGTGGTGACGCGCATCATCGAGGTCGAGAACTTCCACCTGCACGAGTACCCGGGCAACTTCGGCGAGTACGTCGTGCAGAAGCAGTTCCGGCTGAAGACGCTCGAGGCGCAGTTCGTGCACGAGTCCGAGCTGCTCGCCTTCGAGGCCGAGGGCATCGCCGACCGGCGCGAGGCCGCGAAAGCGGCGAGCGGCAAGCTCGGCAAACAGCTCGCGGGTATCAAGAAGTCGCGTGCCCCGCGCCCCGTCGACCAGATCATCACCGAGATCTACGGCGGACTGCACGTGAAGGATGTCCTCTGCCGCATCGAGGGACTGGCCAAGTCCTACGGCGACAAGACCCTCTTCGACGACCTCACGATCGAGGTGCGTCGCGGCAACCGCATCGTCATTCTCGGCCCGAACGGCAGCGGCAAGAGCACGCTCCTGCGGGTGCTGACGGGAGAGGAGAAGGCGGATCACGGCCGCGCCGACTGGGCCGCTGGCGCGAAGGTCGTCTCCTACAACGCGGTGCTCGAGAACCTCGACCTCGACGACACCGTCACGCACGCGGTCAACGCGATGCCCGACAGCCTCGCGCTCACGGCGACGCGCAAGTCGGTCGGCAGGTTCCTGTCGATGTTCCAGTTCTCCGAGGCCGACCTCAAGCAGCGCATCGGCAACCTCTCGGGCGGTCAGAAGGCGCGCGTCGCGATGGCGCAGTGCCTGCTCTCGGGCGCCTCGGTGCTCGTGCTCGACGAACCGACCAACCACCTCGACATGGCGAGCACGCAGGTCATGGAACGCGCGCTGCTGCACTTCCCTGGCGCCGTCATCGTCGTGAGCCACGACAGGTTCTTCACCGACAAGATCGCCACCCGCCGCATCGTGTTCGATGCCGCGAAGCCCGGCGTGCTCGAGGTGCGCGCGGCCTGACGCGAGTTGAGGAGGCCGTTCGCGGCCGTATCGAAACCTGTCGGGCGTAACGTGTGATTTCGATACGGTCGCAGAGCGACCTACTCAACCAGCGGCGGCTACTGCAGGTCGGGGTGGTGGATCGCCGCGACGTTCGGGTGCGCGCGCAGGCGGTAGCGCAGGGCGTTGTCGCCGTATGTCTCGAGGATCGGGCTGTTCGTCGGGTCCGCCGAGAGCCCGCGGGCGGCCGACCGGAGGGCCGGGTCGAGGTCGAGCTGCGGCATCCGGGCATCGAGTGCCGGGTTAAAGAAGAACGGGATCGAGATGCGGTCGGTGCCGACGCGTGGCGACTCGACGCGGTGCAGGGTCGCCTTGAGGTAGCCGTCGGTGGCGAGCTCGAGCATCTCGCCGATGTTGACGACGAAGGCGCCGGGTAGGGATGGCGCGTCGATCCACTCGCCGTCGTGCTCGACCTGCAGGCCGGCCTTGTCGGGCTCGACGAGCAACAGCGTCAGCACGCCGCCATCGCGGTGCGAGCCGACGCCCTGCTGGGCGACACCCTCCTCGCTCGTGCCCGGATACCGCACGATCTTGATGAGCGAGAACGCGCGATCGGCGAAGGCGTCGTCGAACACATCCTCGGACGCCCCGAGCGCAACGGCCCAGGTGCGCATGAGGCGCATGGCGAGGGCGTTGAGCTGTGCGCGCCACTCGGTGATCGCGGTCTCGAGCTCCGGCAGTGCAGCCGGCCACAGGTTCGGGCCCTCGAGGCGCCAGTAGTTCTCGTCGCCGTCGACGGTGGCGCGCTCCTCGCCGATGTCGATCTGCTCGCGCCAGTCGATCGAACCGTTGGTGAGCTCCTTGCCGGTGCGGGTGTACCCGCGGAACTGCGCGCTGTGCACGTTCTCGATCGCGAGCTTGTCGGCCTCCGGCAGCGCGAAGAACCGGCGCGACAGGTCGAGCACGTCGTCGATGAGCTGCTGGGGGATGCCGTGGCCGACGAGGTAGAAGAAGCCCACCTCGTGCGTCACCTCGCGCAGTTGTCTGCGGAACCCCTCGGCGGCGTCGGAGCCGGCGTCGAGTTCGGAGATGTCGAGGATCGGGAGGGTGTCGAGGGTCATGGGTCAATTCTCGCAGTGTGCAACTGTGCGTTACGCCGGTGACGAAGTGGATCGAGCCTGTCGAGATCCGGTGGATCGAGCCTGTCGAGATCCGGTGGATCGAGCCTGTCGAGATCTCACCCGCGCTCAACCTCGGCATTGGTGAGATTTCGATACGGTCGCAGAGCGACCTACTCAATCCGCCGGATCTCGACAAGCTCGATCCGCTTCAGGCGCAGAAGTCTCGGATCGTGCGCTCGAGCACATCGGTGAGCGTCTCGAGTGACGCCACCGTCACCCACTCCTCGTCGGCGTGCGCGCCGCCACCGTCGACACCGAGCACGAGGCACGGGATGCCGGCCTCCGCGATGAGGCCCGCATCGGTCCAGAACGGCTCGCCTCGCACCACCGGGGGAGCGCCCGTCGCGGCGGCGAAGGCCGCGGTCACCGTCGAGACGATGACGGACTCCGGGTCGGCCTCGAACGCGGCCCGCCCGACGAGCCGCTCGAGGGTCGCGGTGAGGCCCGGAACACTGTCCGCCGCCTCGACGACGAGCGCGCGCACCTCGGCCTCGACGGTGTCGATCGTCTCGCCCGGGAGGGTGCGCCGCTCGAGGGTGAGGGTGCACGAGGGGGCGACTGTCGCGGCATCCACCCCGCCCGAGATCGTCGAGACCCGCACCGTGCCGTGGCCGAGCAGCGGATGCCGCGGCATCCCCTCGAGCCTCCTGCGGAGTGCGTCGACCCCGGCGAGCAGCGCGCCGGCACCGGCGATGGCGTCGACCCCCTGCTCGGGGAGGGAGCCGTGTGCTGCGCGCCCGGTGAGGACGACCTCGAACCACGCGAATCCGCGGTGCGCGAGCGTGAGCTCGAGTTCGCTCGGCTCCGCGACGATCGCTGCGTCGGCCGTGTACCTGCCGAGCATCTCCGCGGTTCCGAGGCTGCCGAACTCTTCGTCGGCGACGAGCGCGACGATGACGTCGCCCGCGAGCGGCGTGGCTGCCGCGCGGGACGCGGCCACGAGGATCGAAGCAAGACCGCCCTTCATGTCGAAGGCGCCGCGCCCGGACACCTTCCCATCGGCGACCCGCGCGGTGAACGGCTCGCCCACGTACGATGCGACGCCGACGGTGTCGAGATGGCCGTTGAGCATGAGCGATCGCCCACCGCCCGCGCCACGAAGCACACCGACGATCGACGGCCGGCCCGGGGTCGCCTCGAGGCGCTCGACGGTGAAGCCGTGCTCCGCCAGCCAGGCCGCGCAGAAGTCGGCGATCGCCGGTTCTCCGGGGGCGCCGGGTGCGAGGTCGGGATTGACCGAGTCGATCGCGATGAGCTCCGTCAGCAGCTGGATGGGTTCCGAGGTCATGCGTCGAGCGTACGCAGTGCCCGCCCGACCGCGGCAACCGAGAAAGCCACATCCGCGGCATCCGTCGACCAGTTGCTCACCGAGATGCGCAGCACGTCGCGGTCGCGCCACCTGGAGCCGGACATCCACACGGCACCATCCTCGATGAGGGCTGCGGTGACGGCGCGCGTGCGCTCGTCGCTGCCGAAGGTGACACACACCTGCGTGAAGACGACGTCGTTGACGATCTCGACCCCCGGGAGGCGCGCGAGCCCGTCGGCGAGCGCGCTTGCGTGGGCCGCGAGGCCTTCCACGAGCGCGATGGTCCCCGAGCGGCCGAGCGACCTGAGGGCGGCCCAGACCGGGAGCCCCCGCGCTCGCCGGGACATCTCGGGCACACGTTCGAACGGGTCGGAGGGTCCGCGCTCGTCTTGGATGAGGTAGCTCGTGTGGGCCCCGAAGGTCGCCTGCAGCAGGTGGGCGTCGGCGACGATGGCGACTCCGCAGTCGTATGGCACGTTGAGGGTCTTGTGCGCGTCGGTCGCCCACGAGTCGGCGGTGTCGATGCCGTCGAGGGCCTCGGCGTACCGAGGGCTGACCGCCGCCCACAGCCCGAACGCCCCGTCGACGTGCACCCAGGCCCCGGCCGCGTGGGCGAGCGCGATCGACTCCCGCATCGGGTCGAACGCGCCGGAATGCAGCTCGCCGGCCTGCAGGCACACGATCACCGGGCCGTCGACACCGTCGAGCGCGGTGGCGAGCGCGGCGGGGATGATGCGGCCCTGCGTGTCGGCGGCGACGAGCACCGGCGCACCGAGCCCCAGGTAGCGCAGCGCGAGCAGCACCGACACGTGCACCTCCGCGCCGGCGAGCACGGTGATCCGCGGGGAACCGGAGAGGCCGTCCGCGTCGAGATCCCAGCCGACGGTGTCGAGCACCCGTTTGCGTCCGGCCGCGAGGCCCACGAGGTTCGCCATCGTTCCACCGGTCGTGAAACCGACGGATGCCGAGGCCGGCAGCCCGAGCAGGTCGACGAGCCACTCACCCGCCGCCTGCTCCACCGCCGCGGTGGCTGGGGTCGCGAAGCGCATCGCGGCGTTCTGGTCCCACGCGCTCACCATCCAGTCGGTGGCGAGGGCCGCTGGCAGGGTGCCGCCCATGACCCAGCCGAAGAACCTGCCGGACGGGATCGCCATGAGGCCGGGCTCCGCGAGCCGTGCGAGTTCGTCGACGACCGTGACGGCGTCGGTCGGTCCGTCAGGGAGCGGCACCGAGAACTGCGTCGCGAGGTCATCGGCCGTGACGCTCGGCCTGACGGTGCGATCGGGCAGTGAACTCAGCCAGTCGAGGGCGTGTGCGCTGGCGTGGTCGAGGGCGTCGCGGTAGTCGTTCGGATCTGCTGGCACAGGGTCAGGGTAGACCCGCAGCACCCGGCGCGACAGCGATGTGGAAACTCAGCGCGACTGGCGGCGTTTGCCGGGTTTGCGCTCGCCCTTGACGGCGGGCGCGCGACCCTTGCCCTTCGACGCCTTCGCCTTGCCGCCGGGGGCCGCGGCCGAGGCCCGCGCTGCCGAGGCCGACTTCGCGAGCTGGCGTTCGGCATCCTCGAGGAAGGCCTCGCCCTCCGGGGTCAGCACCGTTGTGCTCGCGGCCGTGTCGAACAGCGGGACACCGAGCTGCGCCTCGAGCAGGCGAATGGATGCGACGACCGTCGATCGAGGAACACCGAGTTCGCGGGCCGCGTGAGCGAAGTGCAGCAGCCGTGCAGCGACCACGAAGTGGCGGAGGAGGGTGTGGTCCATGGGGTGCCGTCAATCACGCGAGTGGCGCTGCCACCGGGCACGCGAGGTGCGCGCCCGGTGACAGGTTACGCGGTGACAGGCGTTCAGGCGGTGGGGTTGAGGGCGAAGCGCACCGCGCCGTCGCCGTCGATCTGTGCGTCGAGGGTCTTGTCGGAGACGGCCTCCGCGGCCGCCTGGTCGAGGAACACGCGTGCGCCGTCGTTCTCGATCACGGCGTCGGTCGGGTCCGGCTCGGCGGCGAGGGCGACTGCGAAGCCCGTCGATCCGTCGGTGGGACTGCTGATTCGCAGCCCGCCGGTCTCAGCGCCGATGGCGCGGTCGGCGAGGGTCTTGACTGCCGTGCTTGCGGTGTCGGTGAGGGTGAGCATAGGTTCTTCCTTCCGATTGTGCGGCTGAAGTGTTCCACCATTCCGAGAATGCCGGCGAGGTTCAAGCGCTCGACGTGATTCACACGGGATACCCACCTCGCGCCCGCCGATGCCCGGGTTCGGTGTTTCTCGTAGGCTCGGGGCATGCGGTTCCGTGAGCGAGCGAGCGACCTGATGATGAAGAGCATCAGCGCGCTGCACCGCGGAATCCTGCACGCGAGCGGCGGCCGGCTGGGCGGCCGGCTCATCTCGATGCCAGCTGTCGAACTCGTGACGACCGGCAGGGTCAGCGGCAAGCGGCGGTCGACGATGCTGACGGCGCCCATCCACGACGACGATCGCATCGTGCTCGTGGCGTCGAAGGGCGGCGACGACCGGCATCCCGAGTGGTATCGCAATCTCATCGCGAACCCGGAGGTCGAGCTCGTGCTCGGGGGCAGCACCCTGCGGATGCTGGCGCGCACGGCGAGCCCGGAGGAGAAGGCCGCGATGTGGCCGGAGATCACGCGCGTCTATCCCGGGTATGCGGGGTACCAGCGCAGGACCAGTCGCGACATCCCCGTGGTGATCTGCGAGCCACGGCCGTGAACCCGGCGACTCCGATGTTCCCCCTGGGCTCTGTGTTGTTCCCGCACATGCCCCTGCAGCTCCGGGTGTTCGAGGAGCGCTACGTCGTCATGCTGTCGCGCATTCTCGAGGTTGAGCCATCGGAGTTCGGAGTCGTGCTCATCGAGCGCGGTCAGGAGACCGGGGGAGGGGAGCAGCGGTTCCCCATCGGCACGCTGGCGCAGATCACTCATGTCGAGGCAGCCGAGGGCCACCTCATGCTGCTCGCCGAGGGCGCGCGTCGCGTACGGGTCGTGCAGTGGCTCGACGACGACCCGTATCCGCGGGCCGTGGTCGAACCGCTCGGCGACCTCGTCTGGGACGATGCGCTCGCGCCCCGCTTCCAGCGCGCGGAACAGGTGGTGCGCCGTGCGCTCGCCCTGGCGAGCGAGTTCGCCGATCAGCAGTGGTCGGCGAGTGTCGAGATCAGCGACGACAGGGTCGCGGCCGCCTGGCAGCTCGCCGCGATCGCACCGCTCGGCAGCCTCGACCAGCTCACGATGCTGCAGTCGGAGTCGCTCGAGCAGCTGCTGGATCGCATCATCGACCTGCTCGCCGAGGCGGAGATCAGGTTCAGCGCCGACTGGCACGCGTCGGAGGACGAGCTCGATTGAGCGCGGACCCGCACCGACTTCGGTACCCTGAAGTCATGCGAGCGCTGCAGCAGGAGATCATCACCGACCTCGGCGTCGTGCCGACCATCGACCCGGACGAACAGGTTCGCCTGCGCGTCGCATTCCTCGTCGACTACGTGCGCACAACCGGTTCCAAGGGCCTCGTGCTCGGCATCAGCGGCGGCCAGGACTCGAGCCTCGCCGGTCGCCTCTGCCAGCTCGCGGTGGAGCAGCTCCGCGGCGACGGCGTCGACGTCGAATTCAGCGCCGTTCGCCTGCCGTTCGCCGTGCAGGCCGACGAAGACGATGCGCAACTCGCGCTCGGCTTCATCCAGCCGGATCGCACCGTCACCTTCAACATCCACCAGGCCGTCGAGGGGTTCGCCGCAGAGTACGCCGACGCACTCGGCGAACCGATCACCGACTTCAACAAGGGCAACGTCAAGGCCAGAGCGCGCATGGTCGCGCAGTATGCGATCGCGGGCCAGAGCGGACTGCTCGTTGTCGGCACCGACCACGCGGCGGAGGCCGTCACGGGGTTCTTCACCAAGTTCGGCGACGGCGGGGCGGATGTGCTGCCGCTCTCCGGCCTCAGCAAACGGCAGGGCAAGGCGCTGCTGCGGCACCTCGGTGCTCCAGCGCGCCTGTACGAGAAGGCGCCGACGGCCGACCTGCTCGACCACAACCCCGGCCAGACAGACGAGGCGAACCTCGGCATCACCTACCAGGCGCTCGACGACTACCTCGAGGGGCAGGATGTCGCGACGGAGGTCGCCGAGGCGATCGAGCAGCGCTACCTCGCCACCCGTCACAAGCGGCAACCGCCCGTGACGATGTTCGACACCTGGTGGCGCTGACTCTCGCTTTTCGTAGCACGCTCGAAACACCGCACTTGCTAGGCTGAGGCCACAACTGAACATCGGGCCGCACATATCGCGATGCGGGAGAGTCCACCTGCGGTGGACACCGAAGGAGCAAGCCTCCCTGCCAATCTCTCAGGTCCAGTACCGCACCGCGAAGGCCACTCTGAAAATGTCGTTCAATCGGCTACCCACGGTGAAAGTCGACCACAGTCGGCGAAGCTCTCAGGTCCATGACAGAGGGGGAGTTCAGTCCGAAGCCACAGCGCCCGGAGAACGCCCTCGCCTGGAGACCTCTTGACCGATATCGCACCCACCGCATCGCACGCGGCACCGAAGTACTCTCCGCTGCACGGCATCCACGTCGCCGCCGGTGCGAGCTTCACGGACTTCGCCGGCTGGCAGATGCCCGTGAGCTACGGCTCCGACCTCGCCGAGCACCATGCCGTCCGCACCGCCGCCGGCATCTTCGACATCTCGCACATGGGCGAGATCCGCGTCGATGGACCGGATGCCGGCGCCTTCCTCGACTTCGCGCTCGCCGGGCGCCTCTCCACCCTCGCCCCCTGCCAGGCGCGCTACACCCTGCTCCTGTCGGAGGAGGGGGGCGTCATCGACGACCTCATCGTCTACCGCGGCGGGGCGAACTCCAGCTCCTTCCTCGTGGTCGCCAACGCGGGAAACCGGGTCGCCGTGGCGAACGAGCTGCAGACCCGTGCCGCGGGGTTCAAAGTCGCCGTCTCCGACGAGAGCGACAGTGTCGCGCTCGTCGCCGTGCAGGGACCGGCATCGAGGCGCATCGTCGAGGCGGTCACCGGCCTCGACCTCTCCGAACTCAAGTACTACTGGGGGGTCGAGTCGAGCTACGACGGCGGCCCGTTCTTCGTCGCGCGCACGGGATATACCGGCGAGGACGGCTTCGAGCTCTACGTCGGCAACGCGAGTGCCGCGACGCTGTGGAGCGCGCTGTTCGAGGCCGGCGCTCCGCACGGGCTGGTGCCCGCGGGTCTCGCGAGCCGTGACACCCTCCGCCTCGAGGCCGGGATGCCGCTCTACGGCCACGAACTCGGACTCGACACGCTGCCAGTGCAGGCGGGGCTCGGCAGGGTCGTGGCGCTCGCGAAAGAGGGCGACTTCGTCGGCCGCGCGGCCATCGAGGCCGGACCAGCCGCCGATGCCCCGGTGCTCGTCGGGCTCACCACCGAGGGCCGCAGGGCCGGCCGCGCCGGCTACACGATCATCGACGGGGAGGGGGACGCGGGTCGCGAGGTCGGCGTCATCACGTCCGGCGCACTCTCGCCCACCCTCGGCCACCCGATCGCGATGGCCTACGTGGAGCCGGGCTCCGCGACATCCGACACCCTCTTCGTCGACGTGCGGGGCACCCGTATCGCCGCGTCCGTCGTCCAACTCCCCTTCTACAAGCGAGAGGCCAAGTAAATGGCTGCACAGACCGAACTCCAGTACACCGCCGAGCACGAGTGGGTGCTCGTCGATGGTGACACCGCGACCGTCGGGATCACCGCCTACGCGGCCGACAAACTCGGCGACGTCGTGTTCGTCGAGCTGCCGAAGGCCGGCGCCACGCTCGCAGAGGGCTCGATCGTCGGCGAGATCGAGTCGACCAAGTCGGTCGGCGAGCTCTTCGCCCCGGTGAACGGCACCGTCGTCGAGTCGAACGAGGCCGTCGTCGCCGACCCGAGCCTCGTCAACAGCGACCCGTTCGGCGAGGGCTGGCTCATCAAGGTGAGCTTCACCGAACTGCCGACGCTCCTGAGCTTCGACGAGTACAGCGCGCTGGTCGCCGAGTAATGTCGGTTCCCTTCACCGCCAGGCACATCGGCACGGATTCCGCGGCGCAGGCGACGATGCTCGCGACGCTCGGCTACGACAGTGTCGAGGCGCTCGTCACCGCCGCAGTGCCCGACTCGATCCGTGTCGCACCGGGCGGCACCTCGATCATCCCGCCCGCCGCGAGCGAGCGCGACGCGCTCGCCGAATTGCGAGGACTCGCGAACCGCAACACCGTGCGCCGCTCGATGATCGGTCTCGGCTACTACGACACGATCACGCCAGCGGTCATCAAGCGCAACGTGCTCGAGAACCCGAGCTGGTACACGGCGTACACGCCGTACCAGCCGGAGATCTCGCAGGGGCGCCTCGAGGCGCTCATCAACTTCCAGACGATGGTCGCCGACCTCACCGGGCTCACCACCGCGAACGCGTCGATGCTCGACGAGGGCACCGCCGTGGTCGAGGGCATGCTGCTCGCGAGGCGCGCGTCGGGCTCGGCCTCGAACGCCTTCATCGTCGACGCCGACGCGCTGCCGCAGACGAAGGCGCTGCTCGCCAACCGTGCCGAGGCCCTCGGCATCGAGCTCGTCGAGCTGGAACTTCAGCGGGTCGAGCCTGTCGAGACCTCACCGACGGATCCCTCGGTTTCGACGAGCTCAACCAGCCT
>Ga0247804_10000401_pt1 | contig 20111 bp, 13 predicted proteins | sample UWRJL029104C1_FD_181142 | JGI IMG/M metagenome (GOLD analysis project Ga0247804, IMG submission 181142) | Plant litter microbial communities from Arlington Agricultural Research Station in Wisconsin, United States - UWRJ-L029-104C-1 | ecosystem: Environmental > Terrestrial > Plant litter >...
TTTCGGGAAAAGCATGCGCACCGAGAAAAGTAGCTTTTATTGGAATCGGATTATTTTTTTTGAGTTGTTGAATAACGCGCAGCATTTTTAATTCGCCTTCTACACTTAAACCATAACCACTTTTTATTTCGATAGCACCTGTTCCTAAATGCATCAGTTCGTTTAATCTTGTTTGTGCTTGTTCTAATAAAATTTCTTCAGGTGTTTCATTTAATTTTTTTGCTGAGTTTAAAATGCCACCACCTTTTGCTGCAATATCTGCATAAGACAATCCTTTTATTTTATCAATAAATTCATTTTCGCGCGAAGCGGCAAATACTAAGTGCGTATGACTGTCGCACCAGCTTGGCAAAATGGTGGCTTGTTTTGCATCGAAGATTTCTACTTCCAAATCTGTTTCATGTAAATCGCTCATTAAACCGTAATCTTCAATCACATTTCCTTTTATTTTGAGGAAAGCATTTTCTAAAATCGGTAAATCTGCCAATCCATTGCCACGAAGCAATATATTTTCTTCGCGTACATTTACTAAATATTTGATGTTGGTGATGAGCATGAATGATTATTTCTAGTAATAGAATTTATTAGTTTTTGCCAGATGTTGGTAATGAGTTTTTTGTAAGCTTAAGTTTAGTATACTTTTGAGCAATCATAATATCTATATCTGTAACAATATTACCAACTTCTAAAATAACCTTATCAATATCTGCATAATCAAAATAAATTTGAATACCTATCTTATAATCCGGATAATGTTTATTAAACTCTGATGAAACAATGCCTCTATTATGAATAATTAAATTCCTTTGCTTAACAATTGTATCAATGTATGAAGCTTTATCTTGAAATAAGTCTAAATTTAATCTATCTAGAAAAAACTTTTTAATATCATCAATATTCTTATAAAATAATTCTTTGATTTTTTTTTCGATGATAAATTCTCTTAGATCAACCATTTCATCGAACTGTAAAATGTCTTCTAATTTTTCTGTATCCTTTGACTTAAGAATATCTGGATAAACTTTTATTATTTCACTCAGTACGTCTTTAATATAACATAAAAAATTATCAACTACTCTTGTAAAACTCATTTGGCATAAAATCCTTTCATACATATCTGAATTGAAAAGAGCCAATCCAACTTCTTTAATCAAACCCTCTTTTACATGGTTAAATATTTCTTCAGTAGTATGTTGTCGCATATCTTCTATTAATTCATTTAATGAATTTTCTTTTACTTTATCATCAGAGTTCACATCTAATGCTATTACATAATAAATTAAAAAAAAATTCTCAGTAGATTCTCTATAAAATTTACCAAATGAAGAAGTAAATTTACTTGGCATTTTCCCTCCATTATAAGGAATAATAAAGTATTCATTCATAATTTTTAAATATTAATTCCAAACTGCTCGCCTACTTGTTGTGCTTTTTCGTAGCCTGCATCTGCATGACGGAAAATGCCCATTGCCGGATCGTTAAACAAAACTCTTCGTAAACATTCATCTGCTCGATCTGTACCATCTGCTAATACGACCATTCCTGCGTGTTGCGAATAACCCATGCCAACGCCTCCACCATGATGAAAGCTTACCCAAGTAGCGCCGCCTGAAGCATTGCTCAATAAATTCAGTAAAGCCCAATCACTTACGGCATCGCTTCCATCCAACATGCTTTCGGTTTCCCTGTTTGGTGATGCAACACTGCCACAATCTAAATGGTCGCGACCAATAACTATGGGTGCTTTTAAGATTCCTTTGCGTACCATATCATTAAATTTTAAACCGGCTTTTTCTCTATCGCCTAAACCTAACCAGCAAATTCTTGCAGGCAAGCCTTGGAAAGAAATGCGTTCTCTTGCATGATTTAGCCAGTTGATCATCGCTGCATTTTCAGGAAATAATTCTTTTAATGCTTTATCTGTTTCATAAATATCCTGTGGATCGCCGCTTAAAGCCACCCAACGGAATGGACCTTTTCCTTCGCAAAATAATGGACGAATATATAGTGGTGTGAAGCCATGAAAATCGAAAGCATTTTCCACACCACCTTCTTTTGCAAAAGCACGAATATTATTTCCATAGTCGAAAGTAATAGCGCCACGTTTTTGTAAGTCTAACATCAAGCGTACATGACGCGCCATGCTTGCAATTGCTTTTTTTGTATATAAAGTCGGATTGGATTTTCTCAATACCAATGCTTCTTCCAAAGTAATATCGTGCGGTACATAACCATTCAAAGGATCATGCGCAGAAGTTTGGTCTGATAAGATATCAGGAATAATATTATCTTCTAATAAACGCTGTAATAAATCACCTGCATCCATTACCACACCTATAGAAATTGCTTCGCCTTTTGCTTTCGCGTCTAGTGCTTTATCGCGCGCTGCTTCATAAGTATCAAACATGTAGTCGATATATTTTGTATCCAAGCGTTTTTGAATACTTGCTTTATTGATGTCTGCACCTAAGTATGTTGCACCTGCCATAACAGCAGCTAACGGCTGCGCGCCACCCATACCGCCAATGCCTGAGCTTACCAGTAATTTTCCTTTTAAATCACCATTAAAATGTTGTCTGCCGCATTCTACAAAAGTTTCGTAAGTACCTTGCACGATGCCTTGCGAACCGATATATATCCACGAGCCTGCGGTCATTTGTCCGTACATCATTAAGCCTTTGTCGCGCAATTCGTAGAAGTGTTCCCATGTTGCCCATTTCGGCACTAAGTTAGAATTGGCGATCAATACTCTTGGTGCTTGTGGATGTGTACGCACTACGCCAACAGGTTTTCCGCTTTGTACTAAGAGTGAATGATCTTCATCAAGCGTTAACAATATTTCTATGATCTTCTGCAATGCAGGAATATTTCGTGCTGCCTGACCGATACCACCATAGACTACTAATTCCGCAGGATTTTCTGCTACTTCTGCATCTAAGTTATTAAGCAACATTCTTAATGGTGCTTCTGTTTGCCATGATTTTGCATTTAATTCAGTTCCTCTTGGTGCTTTGTAAGATGGATGTGCTGCGTATTGATCTAAGAAATTTTGAAGTGACATTGCCTGTGTTATTTCATGCAATTTACAGAAATTTCATTAAATGCTTTATGGTGTAGTTCGTTGGTTAGGAACCAACGACGGCGCATGATTAAACTTTCAGCACTCTTAACAAGACTGCATTTTCTGCTTCCAAAATTTTTACTCTTTCTTTTAATGCAGCGATTTCTTCGTTTTTCTTTTTGAAGATTCCGGAGTTTGAAGTATATGTTTCAGGCATTTGAGCAGCCATGTCCAGGAAAAAATTATGTTCCAGCGCATGCGAAAAATCCGTTAGCTTTTGTACATCCATTGTTCTTTTCTTCCTTGCGAAATAAAATATCTGCTGCACGCCGATACCCATTTTTTTGGCAAGACCAATTCTATAAACGCTATGGTGTTCGAGGTAATCAAATAGCATTTGACCTGTATTGAAGCTGATGTTTGACATAAATTATTCTTTTGTATGATTTTGATTCTCAAATATAATCAAAATACCTTCCAAATATATTATAATTTGATAGTGATGCTTTAAATTTTAATAGTGATGCTGTAAGTTATAATGGTGAACTTTTAATGATTAAAAGTATGACCTTGCATTCTTAAAATTTAACATTGCAATTATAAAAGTATAACCTACAATATTACAAAGTCAACATATATAATTTAAAAGTATAACTTTGCAATTTTAAAAGTGAACATTTATATTTTAAAGGAAGACTTTGCATTTTTAAAGGAACACCTCATTCCGAGTATGGCGAACCTACCTATTTGATAGCCAAACCTATGTTGACAATAGCCGAACTTAGTAATTTGATAGCAGCACCTATGATTTTGCAAGGCGAACCTAAGAATTTGATAGCTGAACCTATGTATTTGGTAGGTGAACTTGAATTTTCAGAATTTTTTAAAAATTTCTTGATTGTCTATCGGTTGGGTCTCACCAACAGAAATTCTGAGTGAGATATAATACATTTCGGCTTAATGGTTTGTTGGTTGGAAACCAAACAAAGGGCAAGGTAGTTTTTTATTCTTTTTATTTTATTTTTTTGAGTTTTTGATGATTTCATCCACCACACTCGGATCTAACAATGTTGTTATATCTCCTAAATTACTTACATCGCCTTCTGCTATTTTGCGTAAAATGCGGCGCATGATTTTGCCACTTCGTGTTTTCGGTAAGCCTGAAACGATTTGTATTTTATCAGGTTTCGCAATCGGTGAAATGATTTTACTTACAATATTCTTTACTTCATTTTCAAACGCAGTAATGTTTAGCAAGTGCATGCTGCTGTCTTCCGGATCATCCATATTTACTGGGTCTGTGTCGATCAAACCTGATTCTATGCTTTGCTTATCTACAATAATAAACGCATAAATTCCTTGTCCTTTTATATCGTGCGGATAGCCAACTACTGCGCTTTCAATTACATTCGGATGTTCGTTAATGGCGTTCTCTACTTCTGCTGTTCCTAAACGATGACCGCTAACATTCATCACATCATCTACCCTTCCAATAATTCTATAGTAGCCATCTTCATCACGCTTGCAGCCATCGCCAGTAAAATATAAATTCTTAAAGGTTGAAAAATATGCCTGCTTGCAACGTTCATGGTCGCCATAAGTGGTACGGATAATTCCAGGCCATGGAAACTTCATGCATAACAAACCTTCTACATTATTCTCGGTTAATTCATTGCCATCATTATCTACCAAAATCGGTTGAATACCTGGCAACGGCAAGGTCGCATAGGTAGGTTTTGTTGGTGTGATGCCTGCTATCGGCGAGATCATAATGCCACCTGTTTCTGTTTGCCACCAGGTATCTACGACAGGACATTTTTGCTTGCCAATATTATCATGATACCAAAACCATGCTTCTTCGTTAATAGGTTCGCCAACGCTGCCTAATACTTTCAGCGAATTTAATTTATAAGGTTTTACAAAATCCAAACCACTTGCCATCAAAGAGCGAATAGCGGTTGGTGCTGTATAAAATTTAGTGACTTGTAATTTATCTATAGTTGCCCAAAATCTTCCTGCATCAGGATAGGTCGGAATGCCTTCAAACATTACGGTTGTAGCACCATTGAGCAATGCACCATATAAGATATAAGTATGTCCTGTTATCCAGCCGATGTCTGCCGTGCACCAAAAAATATCATCTGCTTCATATTGGAAAACATTTAAAAAAGTATAGTAAGCATACACCATATAACCAGCGCATGTATGCACCACACCCTTAGGTTTTCCTGTACTTCCGGATGTGTATAAGATAAATAATTCGTCTTCGCTGTCTACTTCTACGGCATCAAAATGATGTGCCGCTTTCTGCATTTCGCTGTGCCACCAAACATCTCTGCCGATTTGCATATTGATGTTGTCATTTGTTCTTTTATAAACAATTACTTTTTTTATAGATGGTGTTGCTTGCAAGGCTTCATCACAAATACTTTTTAATTCTACACTTTTATTTCCACGAAATAAACCATCTGCAGTTACTAAAACTTTACAGGCAGAATCATTAATTCTGTCTGAAAGGGATTGTGCGGAAAAGCCTGCAAACACAACAGAATGAATGGCACCTATTCTTGCGCATGCTAAAACTGTAATGGCTAATTCAGGCACCATCGGCATGTATAGGCAAACTCTATCGCCTTTTTCAATGCCGTTGTTTTGCAGCACATTTGCAAAGCGCGAAACTTCTGCATGAAGTTCCTTATAAGTTATTGTTCTGCCTTTTTCGTTGATATCATTAGCTTCCCAAATGATTGCCGGCTTGTCGCCGTTTTCAGCCAAATGCCTGTCTAAACAATTTTCGGTAATGTTTAATTTTCCATTTAAAAACCATTTGATATTTGGCTCTTCAAAATTCCATTCCAATGTTTTGTTCCACTTTTGTTTCCATTGAAAAGTGTCTGCTATTTCGTTCCAGAATTGTTCCGGATCTTCTATACTTTTCTGATAGATTTCTTTGTATTGTTCGAAGGAAGAAATTTTATGTGTCATAGTCGTAAGTTATAAGTCGTGAGTCGTGAGATAATAGAAGTAAGATAATGAATTTTGTGTTTATAAAACATAAATCTACTGCAACAAAATTCGCTAAATTTCATTATTATTATCTATGCAATTCGGACGACTTAGTAATATTGATGATGTTGATTTCAGCTTGTCTAAAGATCATGTTGATACAAAAACAATTCTTCATACCAAACGAAAGAAAGACCTGGAAATTTATGTTGGTTGTCCGATCTGGAATCATCCGGATTGGGTTGGAAAGATCTATCCTGCAAAGGCAAAAGAGAAAGATTTTTTAATGTATTATGCACAGCAATATAATTCTATTGAACTGAATGCTACAGGTTATAATATTCCAACATTAAACAGTATTGCTAAATGGACTTCTGTTGTACCTGATACATTTAAGTTTTGTCCGAAAGTAACACGTGTAATCAGTCATGCAAAAGATGTTTTTGAAAAGAAAGATGCCTTCGATATATTTATTGATCATGTACTTCATTTTGAGAAGAACTTAGGTTGTACTTTCTTCCAGTTTCCGGATTATTTTAAACCTGCTCAATTAAGCGGTTTATTAAAATTGTTAGCTACTTTACCTGATGATTTTGAACTATCGGTAGAATTACGACATGAAGATTGGTTTAAAGAGCCGACTGCTTTTGATGAATTATCTGCTTATTTAAAATCCAGAAAATTTGGCTTAGTGATAACAGATGTTTCTGACAGACGCGATGTATTGCACCAAAGATTTACGAATACAACAGCATTTATTCGTTATACGGCAAATGACCTGCATCCAACGGATTTCTCAAGACTGGATGATTGGACAACACGCATTGCTACATGGATAGAACATGGCTTGGATAAATTATACTTCTTTGTTCATACACCTCAAAAAGGCTTATCACCTGAATTAGCTGATTATTTCATTCAGGCATTAAACAAAAAAGCTAAAACAAGTATAAAGCCGCCAAAGCCATTAATTGACCCAAGACAACCTGATTTGTTTGGATAAAACCTTATCTTTATAATTGTAACAAAACATTTTTAATGAAGCATTTAATAATTATTTTAATGATGAGTTCATCGCTGTCTTTACTTGCAAAAGATTCTAAAAAAGCAAAACCTTACACTTATCCAGTTACTAATAAAATTGCGCATACCGATACTTATTTTGGAACTGCTGTGGAAGATCCTTATCAATGGCTTGAAAACGATACGTCTGCTGAAACGGCTGCATGGGTTTCCGCTGAAAACAAAGTAACTTTTGATTACTTAGATAAAATTCCATATCGTCAACAATTAAAGGACCGATTTAAAGAGTTGTATGACTTTACGAAATTTGATGGAGTACAATCAGAAGATATGCCGATGATTGCAGGTGATTATGTTTTCTTTTATAAAAAAGAAGGCTTGCAAAACCAACCTGTTATTTATGTACAAAAAGGATTAACAGGAAATGCTGTTGAGTTTATCAATCCTAATAAAATAGATGAAAAAGGGTTGACTTCCATTTCATTAGTTTCTGTTTCTAATGATAATAATTATGTGGTTGCTTCTTTTCACAAATCAGGTTCTGATTGGGAAGATTTAAAAATTTATGACATCAAAAGCAAGCAGCCATTGAATGACAAATTGGAATGGTTAAAAACTACAGGTGCTTCGTGGTATAAAGATGGCTTCTTTTATTCCGGTTATGAAAAGCCAACAGACGGTTCTGCACTGTCCGGAAAGAATGAATACCATTCTGTTTATTATCATAAACTTGGCGATGTGCAAGAAAAAGATGAATTGGTTTTCAGAGACAAACTGGATTCTTTAACATTCAATATTGTATCGGTTTCTGAAAATGATAAGTATCTATTTCTATACAGATATAAAGGTACTTATGGTTATGAAGTTTATTGGAAAAAGACAAGCGATGCAGGCTGGAATTTCAAACCATTGTTTACAGGTTTTGAAAGTGAAAGTGCTGTTATAGAAGAGATTAATGATAAATTTTTAGTTCATACTGACAAAGGTTCTCCTAATATGAGATTAGTATTAGTTGACCCAAATAATCCTGACATGAAAAACTGGAAAGATATTATTCCGGAAGAAAAAAATGCGACGTTGGAAAAAATTTGTACCAATGGCGGAAAGCTGGTGGCTAAGTACATTCAAAATGCAAACAATAAATTATTTGTATTTGACATTGACGGTAAAAATAAGAAAGAAGTTGCTTTGCCCGGTTTAGGTACATTAGAAATTTCCGGAGGAAAAAGTACTGACAAAACAATGCTTTATACTTACACATCATTCACTTATCCAAAGTCTATTTTCTCTTATGACTTTGCTGCAAAATATTCCACCTTATTTAAAAAACCTGATCTGAAATTTAATCCTGATGATTTTGAATCAAAACAAGTTTGGTATAAAAGTAAAGACGGTACAAAAGTTTCCATGTTTATTGTTTATAAAAAAGGCTTGGTTTTAGATGGCAAAAATCCTACTTACTTATATGCTTATGGTGGATTTAGTATAAATATGTTGCCTACATTTTCGGCTTCCAGAATTATGTTATTAGAAAATGGCGGTGTGTATGCTATGCCAAATTTACGTGGTGGTTCTGAATATGGTGAAGAATGGCACAAAGCAGGCATGCTTACTAAAAAGCAAAATGTATTTGATGATTTTATTTATGCAGCAAAATATTTAGTAAAGCAAAAATACACCTCGAAAGATAAGCTTGCTATTGCCGGTGGAAGTAATGGTGGCTTACTTATTGGTGCAGTAATGACACAGCAACCAAAATTATGTAAGGTTGCGTTTCCTGCAGTTGGTGTAATGGATATGCTGAAGTATCATAAATTTACCATTGGTTGGGGTTGGGTTCCTGAATATGGCAGTAGTGACCAAAGCAAGGAAATGTTTGAATACCTGAAAGGCTACTCACCTTACCATAATTTAAAACCAAATACAAAGTATCCTGCAACGATGGTAACAACGGCAGATCATGACGACAGAGTGGTGCCTGCTCACAGTTTTAAATTTGCTGCAAGATTACAAGAATATAACACTTCAACAAATCCTATGTTGATCAGAATAGGTGTAAATGCCGGTCATGGCGCAGGCAAGCCAACATCAAAAATCGTTGAAGAAATTGCCGATCAATGGAGTTTTTTCTTTTGGAATTTAGGATATAAATATCTAAGTAAATAGTAATTAGTAAGCTGTAAGCAGTAGATGCATACTAACACTACATGCTATAATGACAAACAAAGAGAAATATATTCAGCTATGTGCTAATGAAAATTATGCAGACAAAATACCTTTGTTTGCATTACCTTTTTGGTTAGATGAAGTTGCAGAAAATTGGGATGTTTGTATTGTAGGTGATGCTTCGACAAAGCTCAGCATGACATCTGTAATTGCAGTTTTGCCTTATTGCTGGAAAGGAAACTTAATTACAAAAAGAATTTATTTACCTGATCTTAGCTTCTATCAATCTGTTATTTTTCTAAAAAATGATCTGTCATTAAAAGAGAAGAACAAGATTGCAGCAGAATTATTTAAACAATTACCTAAAACTGTAAAATCTTATTTTAAGTTTTTGCCTGAATATATTGATGTGGATTTATCAGAACTTAATTATCAGAAAGAAGATTATTCAACTTATATCATAGACAAAAAACAACAGGTACTTTCTTTAAGCACGAATCATAAACGCAATATCCAAAAAGGAATTAAGCAAGAATATATTGTTGAAGAAAGCAAAAACATAGATACATCTTTTGCACTTTTAACTTCAACTTTTGAAAGGCAACATATTACATCAAAAATAAATTTTGATACTTTCAAAAAAATAAATCTGCTTGGAAGAAAATATAATTTTGGTAAAACTATTGACTGTTTTGATAAAAACAAAAATCTCTTAGCATCCATATTTATTGTGATTGACAAACAAAGTGCTTATTATTTGTTAGGTGGTTATAGTACTGAGTTTAAGAATTCCGGCGCCATGACTTTCCTTTTGCATGATGTTGTACAAACTGCTATCAAACAACAAAAGGATTTTAATTTTTGCGGTAGTTCTAAAAAAGGTATCGCTACTTTCTTTGAAGGTTTTGGCGCAACCAAAACATCTATAACTATTTGGAAAAAATCATTGCTTTAATACCAAAGTCTTGCATGTACTTTGCGCAGATAATTCATGCCATTTTCATTCATTACATTACGAGGTGCAACTTCTATTCTTTGCTTTAAACTTTTAAGTGTTTTAAAATACAGCACAAAATCTAATTTAGACTTTACTAAGAAAAATGCACTCCAAAGAATAAAATGAGTAATTACATACAGCATTGGCATGTGCTTGTATAGTACTATAATTTTATTGGCAAACATGCGCGCGTAGGTAGTGTTATTGGGTTCTCTGCCGTTTGGATTTTGCTTGTGTATCATCAAAATATCCTGTGTAAATAAAATAGAATATCCTGCTTTTACTGTAGCATAGGAAAGGTCATATTCTTCCATTCCATAGAAAAAATCTTCCTGGTAAAAACCTGTTTCTTCTATCAGTGCTTTTGGAAAAACGTGTCCATATCCAAAAAATAAGTTATAGAAAATTTCTTGTTTACCTTTTATAAGATCAGGATCTTTTAATGGAGTTTCAGTTTTTCCTGTAAAAGGATTTTTTCCTAAGAAGCCTATGATTGCTAATCTTTCAGCTTCATATTTTTTGTATTTATCTAAGATTAACTGAATAACATTTGGCTGAACGATCTCTGCATCGTCATCCATAAACAATAAATATTTACCTCTTGCTTCGCGAATACAAAGATTGCGACCACCTGCAACACCCAAATTTTTAGGCTGATCAATATAGTTTATTATACTTCTTTCATCAACAGAAAGTTGGTGTAAGTAATCCTGAAAAACAGTATAATTTTGTGTAGAACCATTATTTAAGACAACAATTTCTTTCGACCAACCATTTACATTGTCGAGCTGCAATACATTTTTAACAGCATCGACAGTGTCTTCTGCACGATTATAACTTATAATGAGAAATGAAAAAATATCATTCATTATATCATTGGTTCTGTTATTGCATTTTGTTTTCTGTTACGAAAAAATAAAAATATCAATACGCCAATTACCAAGTAAAACAAGGCATTTCCAAGCAATAATACTGTATTTGTCATTGCATATAACTTAGGCTTAAATTCAAAAGTAATCTTGTGTTCACCAGCTTTTACTTTCATACCACGCAAGATATAGTTTACACGAATATGGTCTGCAGGTTTTCCATCAATGTAAGATATCCAATCCTGATTTGGACGATAGATTACTTCTGAAAAAACCACAAATTCATCTGCAGGTGATTTGAAATTATATTCTAATTTCATTGGATTTTTAGTGTCAATTTCTGTTATAAATCTCGCAGAATTTTGCGCTGATGAGTCTTTGTTTAGTGTCGCATCTTTAATGTAACTATCAAATTCCTTATTTACAATTGCTGTCTGCGCCGGATTTATATTACGAACTTTTAAGATTTCGTCTTCAGGTGTCGATACTGTTTCAAGATTATTTACAAACCATGCATTGCCTAAAGCGTAAGGATTTTGCATTACACCATTTGCTTCTACCGATTGCTTCAGATATTTTGTATTCAACATATTTAAGAAGTTGGCTTTTACAAAACCACCTGTATTGATGAGCTGAAAATCATAGCTTAAGCCATATTCGATCACATCTTGGTAACGACGTAATTTTGCCGGATTATAACCGCCAACTGTTCTATGAAAATATGCAGGCGAGGCACTATTGAAAATATTATCTGTAAGATCGACCATACGTGCGTCATCTTTATTTTGCGCCAAAATAGCAGCATCTGCAGGTGTTTGCGGAAATGCATTTGCTTCAACAGTTGTTTTATCTTCGAAATCTCTGTCATTCAAATAGCGTTTGCTTACCATCCAGAAGTCTGCTAAGATCAATATGGCTAAACCTGCAATTACAGCAGAAGACTGACGTAATTTTCCAAGCGCAAAAGACAACAACAATGCTGCAGCTAAGCCAATAAATATTAAAGAACGAACAGCATCGTTTCTTAATAAAGAAGCTCTGTCATCTTTTAATGAGCTATATAAATCATTTGCAAAATTTTGATCACCGGACATTTTTACAAGTTGTTCTTTAAATTGAGTGTCTGTTGTTTGTCCGTTACTTCCAGCTTTAGATTCGAATGAAAGAACACTTGCTAATACAATAAAGAGTACTAAAATACCGCCAACTATTCCACCTGAAAGTTTTAATGTTTTTATTCTGTCTTCTTTTGTCGATATGGTATCGTCAAAGAAATCTTTTAACCCTAAAATACCTAATATTACCATTAGAATTTGTGTTAATGCTAAGATCATTGTTGGTGCACGGAATTTGTTGAACATCGGAACAATGTTGTATAACAAACGGTAAAAGATTTCAAAATTTTTACCTAATGCAATCAATATAGAAAATACGACACAGCCAACTATCCACCATTTTAAGTTTCCTTTGTAAGCAAATAATCCAAAGAAAAATAGAAAAATAACAATTGCACCTAAGTAGATCGGTCCTTGCACAAATGGCTCCGAGCCCCAATACATACTTTGTTTTGCGAATTGTTCTGCTTGCTCTGCCGGAACACCTTTTGAAGTGAGCGTACCGTATACACTTGAGCTGCTTGTTGATATATCAGGACCGCCTACAAAATTGGGCACTAACAAACTACCTAATTCTTCATAACCAAAACTCCATTGTGTTGCATAGTCAAATCCAACACCTTTTTCATTTGCAGCCTCTACTTGCTTACCTGTTGCATCTGTAGTCGGATTCATTTTGGCTGCATTTAAAATATCACCGCCACGTGTTGTTTCTTTAGAGAAATCATTTACAAAATAATTATTAAAATTCATCATACCTGCAATTGCGAAACTGCCAATGATAATTGCGGCACTTATTAACGCATGTTTTACTTCTTTCTTAATAATGTTATCAATGAATGCATACAACATATACAAACCAATGATGATTAAACTATAGTAAGCAATTTGCACGTGCGCACCGGCAATGATCTCATAAAGAAAAATTAAAAACAAGATCGTACCGATGATATATTTTTTCTGAAAGATGAGCCATGTGCTTGCAAATAAAGGCAAGAACATTGATATGGTTATTACTTTTGTGATGTGACCGGCATCTAAGCTTACGAAATTTGCAGTACAGAAACCGATAGCTATCGCACCTAAAAAAGCATACAGCACACGTCTCGTTAATACATAGAAACCAATGAATGCGCAAATCAATAAGAATACGATGTCCATTGCAGGATCCGGAATTAAACGTAATACTTTATGAATCCATAAAATAGGCACATAATTTAAGAGTGGTGAGAACTCTAAACCACCGATCATAAATGCAGGCATGCCACCAAACATACGCGAAGACCAAAGAGATGTCTGACCTGTTGCCGCTTTAAAATCAGCACCTTCTTTACTCATTGCGATATACTGATTACTATCATGCGTTGACAACTGCATGCCGCTTAATAAGGGCTTACAATAAATCATTGCCAATACAACAAAAAACAGGATAATTGCAGGAATTAATATCTTATTAGATAAATTAAAACTTGAAGAATCAGAAACATTATGTTTTTGAGTAGAAGTATTCGGTTGTTTTACTTGTTGAGAAACAGGTTTAACCGGTTGCTTTTTTGCCATTGAAAAAAATTTGTCGCTAAATTACAATTTTATCCATTCATCTGGAATAATATCTTGTGAATTAATACTAAGATCGGCAAACCAATTTTGAGGTGCGATCACGATTTTTTGTGGATTATTATTTAACCATGCAGACCACCAGCTAAAAGTGCTGTTACAGATGATATTATGTTTACAAAAAGACATTAGCTGCATATCGAAAGAGCTGGTTTCTGTGGTATTGTTATTTTCTACGAAATGAATTGGAAAATCGGTTTTAAGATTTTCTTTCACCCAATTTATATCATCTGAAAACACGAAGAAAACAGGTGATTTTACGTTTTGGTTTATGTATATCATTGCATCCTGATAATAACTTAATGGAATTTGGGCAAACTTAGCAGCATTTTGTTTTAGAGCAATATAATCGCCGCGACGAATGTGAATAGAAACCGAATTTGAATCCAGTATTTCATTTTTCCATATCAGGTTTTCTAAGTCTAATTGTTTAGTAAATTTGAATTCGTTTCTTATAGCAGTTTCAACTGACTTAAAGTATTTTTCTGATTGAAAATTTCCTTTTACAAAACTATTATCAGGCGCATTTAACAATTCAGGCTGAAAAGAAAATTGGGTTTCCTGTACAATATTCAATCTCGAATCGTTTATTTTTTCTCTTATTAAATGTTCCAGCTTTGCAATTGGATATAAGTTGTTAGAAAAGATGTTTGTTTCAAGATTTGCACGAAAATTAAAAATACCTAATTCATATTGCATAGGCGTTGACCACTTTTTAAATGGCAATTTACTCTGCAAATATGAAGTTGACAGAATAAGTTCTGTATTATTTTTTAAGGCTAAAGCTTTTCCAAATGCATACTGAAACATCTGATTTCCGAGACCGCCGGTAAGTAACACTTTTATCATATGAATGAATAACCGAGCAATTTGAAAATAGTTGCTCTGAGCACTAATTTAGCATAAAATAACGTTGATTTGAGCCATTGGAAATTATCTTCTGATTTTTCTCCACGTAAAAAACCATGTCCTCCAAATTTATTCTTATCTAACAGCAGAGTTTTCTGCTCAAAAGGCAAATACCAATCTTGCGGATAACAAAAACCAGGATGCAGCTTTTTCGGTTCTATTATAGAAAAATATTTATTAATATGTGATTCATCGTGCCATTTTGCTATCATGTCATTTTCAAAATCATCATCAATATTCTTCTTTAAAGAATGGCACATTTGTAAAAATTCTTTTGTTTTTCCACCTATCAATCCACCAGCAAAATAATATACTCCTGAATTTTCATTGATATATGCCGTTGAATTCGGATTTGTTTCATAATCATAATCTTTTCTTTTTTTATGATATGCTACAGGATGAATTTGACCTGTTAGAAAATTATCATTTTCTTTTGGCAATAATTCATTTTCTGAGATTGGTTTTATAAAAGTATAATTTGCGTTGAAGAAAAACAGGTAATCCATTTTCTTCAATTCATCTTCCACATTTAAAAACAGATGAAAGCGCATTAGTGTATCTTTCGGCCAACCTAATCGTTCCTGGTAAATTTTATGAATGCGATCTGTTGATTGAATATGTTCGCTGTCTGTAAAAACAAAATAATGTTTTTCGGAACTTGGCAATAAGAATTTTTCAGCGGTTTCATAAAAACCTTGCCAAAACACATCGTATTTTCCGGTACAAATATATAGAACTCCTACTTTCATTATTTTGAACTTATGTAGCGATTAACAATGTTCTTCCAAAGATATAGTACTACAAATATGTAAACCGTACTTTTTACTGCAATTTGTAAAAACCAGTTTGCAATGTTTTCTGTTGCAAAATAATTTATGATTAAAACTAATAGAATAATCAGCAAATAATCTAAGAAACGAATAACAGCAGGCACTTTTACCTTCAATATTTTTTTACAAATAATGTATGTGCAAATCAGCATGAAACCATAAGAAACTAAAGTTGTATAAGCTGCTGCCTGGTATCCATATTTAGGAATAAAAACAAGATTTAAAATAAAGTTGATGATAGCTGAAACGGCAAAACTAAAATAGAAGTATTTTACTTTTTTTTCATAATGAAAATAGAAGCTGTAAAGTTCGTTCAGGTCATTAAAAATATAGGATAGAATTAGAATCGGCATTAAATGCAAACCTGCATGAAACGCTTTATTTAATGCTAATATTTTTCCACCATCTGCAGAAAAGAAAATAAAAAACACAGACAATGCTACTACTAATTTAAACATGCTGCGCATTTGTGCAATTACTTCTTCTTCTTTTTTCTGGTTCATCAATTCAAATAACTTAGGACGATTTGCGGTTAGAAATGCTGATGTTATTCCTGAATAAATGACAGCAATTTTATAAGCATAACTGTATAAACCTGCATCGTTGCTGCCTTGAGAACTGTTGATCATAATGGTATCTAAATAACCTAATACAAAACCACTAAGACCAATTGGAATAAAGCTTACTGCATATTTTACAATTTCATTTTTATTAGGAATTGATTCTTTAAAACCAATATATTTCCTGAAATAAACAACAAGTATAACTATTGACAAAGCCAGTAAAATAAGGTTTTCACCAACAATGCGTCCGAAATAATTTCTTTTCCAAAACCACACTAACAATACGGCACCACTAACTCTTAATAGCTGCGATACAAATTGCCATATACCTGCGCGCGTACTGAAGCGTTGTGCATTATTATAAGTATTAAAAAAATTAAAAATGATGTTAGAGAAAACTGCGATCAATATCCAAGCAAATAAATTTTGTGGAAGGTTAATTAATTCTGTTACTTGTTTGTGAAAGAAGATTAAAACTACAGATCCGATAAAAAAGAAAACTAAAGATGTACGTAATAAGAATTGCATCAATGATTTTTTATCGATATGTTCTTCGAAGTAGAACCGATAAAACCCATTGAATAAATTCAATGACAAAATAATTCCCAACACACGAACCGTATTATTAAACACTTCGTAAATTCCAAAATCAGAAGGTGTCAATAGTTTAGTAAATACTGGAAGTGACAGCACCATTAATCCTTGTACTGCAACGTACGAAAACATATAAACTGAACCATGACGAATGGTATCGTAGAACGAAAGCTGCTTGATATTTTCGATGATTTTTTTCAAGTTATAGTTCGATGATTTTTTTCTTAGTCAATGAGAATGCTAAAATCGCTAATTCTTTCTTTCTTAATTCAAATGTTAATGTTGGTTGCAACTCTTTCTTCAATTGCATTAGTATTTGAAATACTGAATAACTATAATTTTCTAAACGTAAAAACTTCTTTAGTATTCTTTCATATAAAACCTGCTGTAAAATCTGCTCATCAAAATGTTTATATTCTTTATTTAGAGTGATCAGCTTTGCTATCCAATTTTTTAGATGTGGTAAATCTTCAATTTTATTTTTAAGTGAGAATTCTACAAGGCTGAGGTGTGTTTGTGCTTCATCTACTGTATATATATTTGCAAAGTAATATTCTAATTGATCAACAATTACTTTATTTCTGTTATTTCTTGCATCATCTGCTTTTCTTTTAGAGACACTATTATAATACAATCTGTAAGTCCCTAAAAAATCTGACAATACGGTTCCTTTTGTATGTAACAGCATTCTTACCCATAAATCATAATCTTCGCAAGGCGGATATCCATTACGGAAAATCTCTGTTGGTAAATCTTCTGTTTTAAACATAACAGAAGATGTAACAATAGGATTATAAAATAACAAGTGTATTTTTAAAGAAACTGAGTTCAAATCAAATTTCCAACTTCTATTATCATACTCACCATTTTCATTTAAAGATTTTACGCTTGATGATACTAATCCAATATTAACATTTGATTTTAAGACATTGTATTGAATTTCTAATCTTGTTTTTTCTGCAATATCATCGCTATCTAAGAATGCGATGTACTTACAATTAGACAGGTATATTAGTCGATTTCTAACAAATGTGAGACCTTTATTTCCATCATTTTGATAATACCTTATTCTTGAATCAGTAAAAGTTGAAATTACATTATGTGTATTATCTGTTGATCCATCATTGATTATTATAAGTTCAAAATCTGTAAAAGTCTGATTCAGTATACTGTTAATTGCCTGAGCAATATACTTCTCACTATTATAAGCTGGCATTAAAACGCTAATTTTTGGCATCAGAATTAATTAAGATGTAAAAATACTAAACCTTATGCCAATCTCGAAATTATCTTAAAACTGTAACAGTTCCTTTTTTCATTTTATCCTGAAGTTTACCTTCTAAATTTATTTTATAAATAATCATCCAGGCATAAGAATCAACCTGAACAACCTGCCCTTTATAGGTTCCACCCCAACTATTATTGATATCATCGGATTCAAATAATTTCTCGCCCCAACGATTGAAGATTACAATTCTATATTCTATAACACGTTTACCAAACACGTGAAAAACATCATTTATTTGATCATTGTTTGGTGTAAAAGCATTTGGAACCCATAAATCTCCTTCGCATTCATCAACAAAAGCAGTATCTGAGGCAACACAATTATTATTACTTACTTCTACCCAATATACGCCATGTTTATTAATGGTAATATTTCTTGTTGTATCTCCGGTACTCCAAATAAATTTTTGTGCATCTGTTACAGCAACTAAATCTATCGTTTTGCCATCACAAATTACTGTATCCTTATCAATTATAACTGTAGGTATTGTATTCTGTAAAATAATAATAGTATCAGCTTGAACACCACATATATTTGTAATCGTTGCAATATATGTATCTGCTTGTGTAACTGTAATTTGTGAAGCTGTTACACCTGTTGACCAAACTGTATTTGCATTGCCTGTGCCTAATACTTTGCTGAAACTTCCACAGAAAGTAGTATCATTTCCTATGCTAAACGAATTTGGTGGTGTCAATATCGTTACTCTTATCGTATCTGATGCTGAACAGCCATCTGATGTAACTTTTACTGAATAGTTGCCTGCCTGCGTAACGCTGATCGTTGGTGTGATTGCACTTGTGTTCCATATATAAGTGACGGTTGAACCGCTTGTTGTTGCGTTTAATGTTACTGATTGACCTTGACAAATACTTGTATCACGTCCCAAATTTACTAATGGTATATTATTTTGTTTGATAACGATCGTATCTCTTTTAACACCACATACATTCGTAATGGTTGCAATGTATGTACCGGCTTGTGTAACTGTAATTTGGGAAGCTGTTACACCTGTTGACCAAACTGTATTTGCATTGCCTGTGCCTAATACTTTGCTGAAACTTCCACAGAAAGTAGTATCATTTCCTATGCTAAACGAATTTGGTGGTGTCAATATCGTTACTCTTATCGTATCTGATGCTGAACAGCCATCTGATGTAACTTTTACTGAATAGTTGCCTGCCTGAGTAACATTGATCGTTGGTGTGATTGCACTTGTGTTCCATATATAAGTGACGGTTGAACCGCTTGTTGTTGCGTTTAATGTTAATGATTGACCTTGACAAATGCTGGTGTCTCTTCCCAAATTTACTAATGGTATATTATTCTGTTTGATAACGATCGTATCTCTTTTAACACCACATACATTTGTAATCGTTGCAATGTATGTATCGGCTTGTGTAACTGTAATTTGGGAAGCTGTTACACCTGTTGACCAAACTGTATTTGCATTGCCTGTGCCTAATACTTTGCTGAAATTTCCACAGAAAGTAGTATCATTTCCTAAGCTAAACGAATTTGGTGGTGTCAATATCGTTACTCTTACAGTATCTGATGCTGAACAGCCATCTGATGTAACTTTTACTGAATAGTTGCCTGCCTGCGTAACGCTGAGCATTGGTGTGATTGCACTTGTGTTCCATATATAAGTGACGGTTGAACCGCTTGTTGTTGCGTTTAATGTTAATGATTGACCTTGACAAATACTTGTATCACGTCCCAAATTTACTAATGGTATATTATTCTGTTTGATAACGATCGTATCTCTTTTAACACCACATACATTCGTAATGGTTGCAATATATGTACCGGCTTGTGTAACTGTAATTTGTGAAGCTGTTACACCTGTTGACCAAACTGTATTTGCATTGCCTGTGCCTAATACTTTGCTGAAACTTCCACAGAAGGTAGTATCATTTCCTAAGCTAAACGAATTTGGTGGTGTCAATATCGTTACTCTTACAGTATCTGATGCTGAACAGCCATCTGATGTAACTTTTACTGAATAGTTGCCTGCCTGAGTAACATTGATCGTTGGTGTGATTGCACTTGTGTTCCATATATAAGTGACGG
>Ga0247804_10000402_pt1 | contig 20085 bp, 20 predicted proteins | sample UWRJL029104C1_FD_181142 | JGI IMG/M metagenome (GOLD analysis project Ga0247804, IMG submission 181142) | Plant litter microbial communities from Arlington Agricultural Research Station in Wisconsin, United States - UWRJ-L029-104C-1 | ecosystem: Environmental > Terrestrial > Plant litter >...
ACAGGACTGCGTATACAGAACTAATTATTCGTGATATGTTGCCACGCATTGCAGAAGAAGGTTTGGCTGATTACATAGATGTGTTTTGCGAAAATGGATTTTTTACACAACAGGAAACCGAACAAATTTGTAAAACCGGAATTGAGTTCGGTTTAAAACCAAAAATCCATGCCAATCAATTAAATATTTCAGGTGGTGTGCAAGCTGGTGTAAATTGTGCAGCTGTTTCTGTAGATCATTTAGAAACCATAAGCGATGAAGAAATACAATTATTATCGAAAGAAAATGCACCAATTGCAACACTTTTGCCAAGTTGTTCTTTCTTTTTGCGTATGCAATATCCACCGGCTCGAACTTTAATTCAAAATAATGCAGCAATTGCCTTAGCTACAGATTTAAATCCGGGTTCATCACCGAGTGGAAATATGAATTTCGTAATTTCATTAGCATGTATTCAAATGAAAATGCTTCCTGAAGAAGCAATTAATGCTGCGACCATTAATGGAGCCTTTGCAATGGAAGTTCAGGATAGAGTAGGCAGCATTACCAAAGGAAAATTGGCAAATCTTATCATTACCAAGCCAATTTCCTCAATTGCATACTTACCATATAGCTTTGGAATGAATCAAATTGACAAAATTATGGTAAATGGTAGCTTTATCTAACTAATTATAAATAGGTATTTTTGAGTGTTGCACACAGTTCATGATTAAGTGTGAATTTTATTTGTCAAACCTTGAGTAAACATGTAGTGTTAATATACTAATTTTGTAGACTATGAATATTTTAGGCGAAGATAAGAATCAAAAAGGTTCAATTGACAGAAGCAGGACAAATTTGCTTCGAAACCTTGAACAACCTACCCTTTTATTTCTATGTAGAATAATGCCAAAATTTCTAACACCTGATTTGCTTACGGCAATTGGTATGGTAGGCACATTAATCATATTTGCAGCATTTTATGTAGCACACACAACACAGAATAAGATTTATTTATTATTTGCCATTATAGGCTTTATTATTAATTGGTTTGGCGATTCGCTGGACGGCAGAATTGCTTATTACAGAAATACACCGCGAAAATGGTATGGTTTTGCATTAGACTGTATTATGGATTGGATTTCTTTAGTATTTATGAGCTTAGGATTTTATTTGTACATAGATGATGCCTATAAAATGTATGTTTTTCTTTTTGCGTGCAATTATGGCTGGATTGTTTTAGTAGCACAATTACGTTATAGAATTACAGATAAATATTCTATCGATCCTGGTCCGGTTGGACCAACTGAAGTTAGAATTTTGCTTTGCCTTGTAATAATTGCTGAATGGTATTTCGGACAGGTATTGGTTTATTTTTCAACGATAGGAAATATAGGATTCCTTTTAATTAACCTTGTTGATACTTATAAATTATTGCAATTAGGTAATGAACGAGATGCCGCAGAAAAACGTTTAAAGGAAGAATCAGCAGCTAAAAATGCTTAAAAAGAAGAACATATTTGTTTTCGGAAAAGCACAACTGTCAGCTTTTATAGGAGGTGGTTTTGATTTTTGCGTGATGGTCTTTTGTAAAGAGGTTCTACATTTTAATTTAAAAGAATCTATTTGGATCAGTGGTCTTTTAGGTGCATTAGTAAATTTTTCTCTTAATAAATATTGGACTTACAAGTCTAAAGAAGAAAATTTATATATTCAGTTATTAAAGTTTTTTGTTGTTGTTTTAGGAAGTATTGCGCTTAAATCTTTTGGAACACATTTGCTGACTTTTAACGCTCACCTGGATTATAAGATCAGCAGATTGATAGTTGATTTGGTAGTTTCACTTGGATATAATTATACACTTCAGAAGTTTTGGGTTTTTAAAGAACCACAAAAGAAAGTTGAAAAAAAAACTGAGGCACAACCTGTTCAGCACAAGAAATATTATTCCAAAAATCGTGAATATCAGGAAGCATAATTCATAATCTATCCTAAAACATGCGTTCTGTTCTTTAATTCCATTGTCATCTCACAAAACAATAGAACATTTTTTCTTTATCTTTAATCTCATGCAATACTTCACCTTTTACAAAAAAGAAAATCATTTAGCATATACTAAAACGCGTGCTGGTGAAACTAAGACCGGTGAGAAAATTCAGGCAATTGTTAATGAAAAAAAGTGGTTGGATGATATCAAAAAGTCTAAAGCCAAGTTCGTAATTATTGGTATTCCGGAAGATATTGGCGTAAAAGCAAACCATGGCGTTGGCGGCACACATACAGTTTGGCAATCATTTCTTGCTTCGTTTTTTAATACACAACACAACCAATTTTTCAATGCTGAAAATATTTTATTGTTAGGTGAATTTGATTTCCCAACCTATCAAAATAAAATAAAAAATAAACCTGTCGAATATTTGCGCGAAGTTGTTTCAGAAATTGATAATCATGTTTCAGAATTAATAAAAGAAATTGTCGCAGTTGGCAAAATTCCAATCATTATTGGTGGCGGACACAATAATGCTTATGGAAATATCAAAGGTGCAGCATTAGGTTTGCACCAAAATAAAAAAATAAAAACTGCTAAAATAAATGCAATCAATTTTGATGCACATGCAGATTTCAGAGCATTAGAAGGCAGACATTCAGGCAATGGTTTTTCTTATGCAATGCACGATGGTTTCCTGGCAAAATATGGTGTTGTAGGTTTGCACGAAAATTATATGTCGCAAACCATGTTAGACAATATCAAAAAAAATAAAAACATACAAACACATTTTTTTGAAGATATTTTTATTCGTGAAAAAGTAACTTTTCAATCAACAATCAACAAAGTTTTACAATTCACGAAAGATACTTATACAGGCATTGAAATAGATGTAGATGCGATAGAAAATGTAGTATCAAGCGCAACATCGCCAAATGGTTTCTCTACCACACAAGCACGACAATTCATTCATCAAACAGCATCAAACAGTAAAGTCGCATACTTACATATCTGCGAAGGCGCAACTGTTTTAGATAATGGTTTAAAGTCTGCAACAAATGGCAAACTAATTAGTTATTTAGTAAGCGATTTTATAAAAGCAATAAAGTAAGTTTATGAATACTGAACTCAGCAAGATAGCATCACTTATTTCTGAAACCGCAAACGGCGACAATTGGACAGGCATCAATGCAGAACAAGCATTAAAAGATATTTCTGCAGAACAGGCAATCAAAAGAATAAATGAAAATCACTTAAATATAGCAGAACTAACTGCACATCTTACTTGCTGGAATCATGTTATCGCAAAACGATTAAACGGTGAAAGTATGCCGCCAAGTAAAGAAGAAGATTTTCCGGTCATTAATGTTTTATCGGAAAATGAATGGTCAGCTTTAAAGTACAAATTCATGCAGTCTTTTAAAGTGCTGACAGAAAAAATTGAAACCAAAGACGATGAAATTTTAGAGAAACCGATATTTGTTGGTGCTTCATCTACGTATAGAAATCTTCATGGACAAATTGCACATTTGCATTATCACATCGCACAAATTGTGTTGCTGAAAAAAATACTCTAACTAAATCCTGATTCAGACAACTCACAAATCCTGCAGACTCTTATGATGTCGTTTGCGTTTGTGCTGCGTACGTTTCAGCTTGTCATCATTTCCAGATATAACGCTGATGTTGCCATCTGGTTCCAGCATTGCCAAACTTACATCAGTTGCCTTATCTATGCCATGCTCACGCATCGCTTCATACAACTCATCTTGCGACAGCAGCACTTTATCTAAATTCTGTTTTAATACTTTACCATTATAAATTAAAGTGACAGGCTCAGATTGTACAAGGTTCCTGATTTTTTTATAACGAAACATCAAATAACCAAGCAATAAATTTAAGGCAAATAAAACAGTAGCTGCCGTCAAGCCGCCAAGCAAAGAAGTATTATCGCCAACCATCGCATTTTGTACAGCATTACTAATCAAAACAATCAGTACCAAATCGCCGATAGATAATTGTGACAACTCACGCTTACCAAAAACACGAAAGGCAACGATCATAAAAAGATATACTGCACCACTTCGACCTGCAATATTTAATAAGCTGTGAAAATCAATTGACATCAAACGAAGTTAATAAATATTAAATAAAAATTTTCTTAACAAAAATTAGAATTTAGAAAATATTCGATTAGTTTCATAAGAATAGCTTTGTAAATCTTTACACTTTAAAACTTGGTGTCATTGTCTGAAATAAACAAAAACAAAACTATATGGAAATTATTCAACAACTCAAAAAACATCGTCGCTTAGAACTTACCTTACTTTTAATGGCATCCTGCTTTTTAAGTTTTGGCTTAATTGTATTGCGAGTGATGGCAACCAAACACATTCATTTTATCTTTTTGATATGGAATTTATTTTTAGCATTTATACCATTTTTTATAGCGAACTGGCTATATCTTTTCAAAGAAAAATTTAATAAATGGACAACTATTCCGGTCGTTGCCATGTGGCTGTTGTTTTTTCCAAACGCACCATATATTATTACCGATATGATCCATTTACAACCGGACAAAAGTTTCGGCTATTGGTATAATTTACTGATAGTAGTTTCCTGCGCCTGGAACGCACTCATCATGGGTTTACTTTCTCTAAACGATATACAAAATGTAGTTGCTGAAAAATTCAGTAAAAGTATCGCATGGATCGTCACAGTAAGTTCAGTATTTCTTGGTGCATTCGGTATTTATATTGGTAGAATTTTGAGATGGAACAGTTGGGATTTGTTCTTCGATACCAAAGGTCTGTTATACGATATCAGTACGCGTGTTGCTGATCCGAGCGCGCACGGACGAACATTCGGAATCACACTTTTCTACGGTATATTCCTGTTCGTAGTTTATTTATTCTTCAGGCAATTAATGGTCAGAAAAGAAACAGTTTAATCATTTAATCAAATTAATCTCTTAAATCAGCGAGTAATCAGCGATTATTTTTTCTTATTTTTGTAGCCTTATGAAATATCCATTTCAAAAGGCTATAAATAGCATTTTGGATATTCCATCAGTTCAATAAAAATAAATATAAGAATTCTGATGAAAATTTCACTCAACTGGCTCAAATCATATATCAATTTTGATCTTACAAACGAAGAATTACATTTTTTATTAACTGATATTGGTTTAGAAGTAGAAAGCATCGAACCTTACGAATCTGTAAAAGGCGGTTTGAAAGGTTTGGTAGTTGGTCATGTCTTAGAAAAAGAAAAACATGCAGATGCAGATAAATTATGTGTTTGCAAAGTAGATGTCGGACATGAAACTTTACAAATAGTTTGTGGCGCACCAAACGTTGCCGCCGGACAAAAAGTAATTGTTGCCTTAGTTGGCACAAAAATATTTCCATCAGAAGGCGAACCATTTGAAATTAAGAAAGCAAAAATACGTGGCGTCGAATCTGTAGGAATGATTTGCGCAGAAGACGAAATCGGCTTAGGAAAATCGCACGATGGAATTATGGTGTTAGATAAAAACACAGAAGTTGGCATGTTAGCGTCTTTCTTATTTGGAATTGAAAATGATTATATCATCGAAATTGGCTTAACACCAAATCGCACAGATGCGTTTTCACACATCGGTGTCGCACGCGATCTTGCAGCAGTTTTGAGTTTCAGAAATAATAAAGATTACAAACTAAATGTTCCAGTTTTAAAATCTCAAATCTCAAATCTCAAATCTCAAATCTCAGTTGAAGTTCAGAATCCAATCGCTTGTCCAAAATATCTTGGCTTAATTATTCGAAATATAAAAGTTCAGGAATCACCGGTTTGGTTACAAAATCGTCTAAAAGCAATTGGACAAAAACCGATCAACAATATCGTTGATATTACCAACTTTGTCTTGCACGAATTTGGTCAGCCATTACACGCATTCGATTTGAAGGAAATAAAAGGAAACAAAATCATTGTAAGAAATCTTCCGGCAAAAACAAAATTTACTGCTTTAGATAATTCAATAATAGAGCTACACGAAGAAGATTTAATGATTTGCGATGGCGAAAACAATCCTATGTGCATTGCTGGTGTTTATGGCGGCGCGCAATCAGGCGTGAAAGAAAGTACAACAAATATCTTTTTAGAAAGTGCCTATTTCGATCCGAAAACAATTCGCAGAACTTCGACGCGACATAGTTTGCGCACCGAAGCAGCTACACACTTTGAAAAAGGCATTGATCCAAATATTACAGAAACTGCTTTATTGCGTGCAGCACAATTAATTGTAGAAATTGCAAATGGCGAAATTGCTTCTGAAGTTTATAATGTAACATCAAAAATAATTGAACCATTTAAGGTTAGTTTAGAATATTCAAACGTAAAAAGATTAACCGGCGCAGATATTTCTAAAGAAGATGTAAAAAAGATTTTAGGATTATTAGAGATTGACGTTGTTGATGTAGATACGCACAGCAGTGCGTATTCGCCTGATAATGAAACATTACATTTATTAGTTCCACCATATCGCACAGATGTAACACGCGAAGCCGATGTAATTGAAGATATTTTACGAATTTATGGTTTCAACAATGTGCCGATTCCTACAAAATTAAATGCAAGTGTCAATTTCTCTAATCATTTCGATGAAGATAAATTATACAATAAAACTGCCGACAGCTTAGTAAATTTTGGTTTCTATGAAATGATGAACAATAGCATCACGAAATCAAAATACCAGGAAAAACTTCAAAACCAGTCAGCAGAAAATTGGGTACGTTTGCTGAGTTCTGTAAATACAGAGTTAGATGTAATGCGTAACAATATGTTGTTCACAGGTTTGGAAAGCGTAGCACACAACATCAACCACAAAAATGCAAACGTAAAATTATTTGAGTTTGGAAAGACTTATCACAAATTAGAAAACACCGCTTCTATTCCTTCTCCAATTGGAGAAGGAAATGTCGAGCTTGCTCGACAAAGGATGAAGCAATACGATGAAAAAAATCATGTAGCATTGTTCATTTCAGGTAATAGAAGTACTTCAAACTGGAATACACCAAACAAGAAATCAGATTTCTATTATATCAAATCAATCGTAGATGCAGTTTTGTCGAAAATAGGAATCACAACTTTTGATGTGTTGGACAATGACCTTTCTGAAACTTTCAATTATTCTTTAGTGTACAAAAAAGGCGAGAAGAAATTGGTAGAATTTGGTAAAGTCCAAACTTCGTACACCAAACTGTTCGATATTAAACAGGAAGTTTATTTCGCAGATTTCAATTGGGACAATATCATTGCTATCTCACGAAAAGTAAAAACCAACTACCAGGAAATAGGAAAATATCCATCAATTAAAAGAGATTTAGCACTTTTGTTAGACAAAAAAGTGAAATTTGCCGAAGTAAAAACGATCGCAGAGAAATTTGGAAAGAAAATTTTGCGTAATATTGAGTTGTTTGATATTTATGAAGATGAAAAAATTGGAAAAGAAAATAAATCTTACGCAGTAAGTTTTACTTTTAAAGACGATACAAAAACACTTCAGGATGCTGATATTGAAAGTATTATGAAGAAATTAATTGAAGAATATCAAACACAATTAAACGCACAAATTCGTTAGAATGGCAAAGATTGATGACAAATGGGAACGGGTTTTTAAAAAAATTCAGCTAATTTTAGAAAAAAATCAGAAATTGGAAGATGAAAACACATCTTTACAATTAAAGATCAGCGAATTAAATAGTAATATTAAAGCATTAAATCACGAACAGGAAACATTAAAGGAACAGATACAATATATAAAAGCAGCAAAAGAAGTGCATTTATCCGAAAAGGAAAGAGCAGTAACGAAGCAGCAGTTGAAAGAGTTTATGGAAGAAATTGATGATTGTTTGGCAAAATTGATATAATAACATGGCAGAACCGCTCAATATAAATTTATTGATAGCAGGAAGACCTTATAAATTAAAAGTGTCACCTGATGAAGAAGGCTATGTACGTCAGGCTGCCAAAGATATCAATGATAAAATTGCCGAGTACCAAAAAACATTACTCACGCGCGACAGGCAGGATTTTTTGTCTATGATTGCATTACAATCAGGTGCAGAAGTTTTGCAGAATAAAAACAAAGCCACAAACGCCAATATCGACGCTAAACTCGACGAACTCGAAGCCATTCTCGACAAGCAACTCGGTCTCACTCTATTCTGATTTCCTCAGAAGTTATGCTAATGCTGTTTAAAACATGGAAAGTTTGCAAATAACAATTTGTTTACTTTCACAAATCAAAAGTCCCTTTTAGGGATTTAGGGTAAAAATGGTTTTGATTGCTTTCCATCAAAAAAGCGACAGAAATAAATTAATTAATCACCATCCGAAAGTCCCTTAGGGATTTAGGGTTTTAAAACAATAAAAACGTGGATCCAATAATATTAACCATTATTGCAGGCGCAGCAGCACTTGTAATTGGCTTCATCTTAGGAAAAGTCCTTTCAAAAGCGAACGTCGACAAACAATTAGCAGAAGCAAAGATCATTGAAGAAAAAGCAAAAACTTTAGAAGATAAAGCAAAAGCCGAAGCCGAATTAATTAGAAAAGAAGCTTACACAACAGCAGAATCTTTGAAAAAAGATAAAATGATGGAAGCAAAAGAGTTCTTTTTAAAGCAAAAAGAAGAACACAACAAAGAAGCAGAACAACGCAATCGCAAACTGCTCGAATCTGAAAATCGCGCAAAACAAATTGAGCAGTCTTTTAAAGATAAACTGGCAAATACAACCAAACAGGAAAAAGAAAACGAAATCATTAAAACTCGTTTAAACGAGCAAATAGAAATAGCAACTATTAAAGGTGCCGAATTAGAAAAAGCACACGAACTACATATCGCGAAATTAGAACAAGTAGCCAAACTTTCTGCCGAAGATGCAAAAGCGCAATTGATAGAACAATTAAAAGGAAAAGCACAATCTGATGCAATGGCGCACATCAAAACAGTAATGGACGAAGCGAAATTGAAAGCCAATAAAGAAGCGAAGAAGATCATTATTCAATCTATACAAAGAACTTCAGCAGAAACAGCCATCGAAAATACAGTATCAGTTTTCAATCTATCAAGCGATGAGCAAAAAGGACAAATTATCGGTCGTGAAGGTCGTAACATACGTGCTTTAGAAGCAGCAACAGGCGTGGAAATTATTGTAGATGACACACCGGAAGCAATTATTATTTCCGGTTACGATGCCTATAAAAGAGAAATTGCACGATTATCACTACAACGTTTAGTAGCTGATGGAAGAATCCATCCGGCGAGAATTGAAGAAGTTGTAGCTAAAACAGAAAAACAATTAGAAGCGCAGATCATGGAAATCGGCGAACGTACCGTAATTGATTTAGGCGTTCACGGTCTTCATCCTGAATTAATTCGTTTAGTAGGAAAAATGCGTTTTCGTTCATCTTACGGACAAAATTTATTACAACACTCACGCGAAGTAGCCAACTTATGCGCTATCATGGCAAGCGAATTAGGTTTAAATTCTAAAATAGCAAAACGTGCAGGCTTATTGCACGATATAGGAAAAGTTTCTGATGAAGATCCTGAATTATCACACGCATTATTAGGCGCGAAATTATGTGAGAAATATGGTGAAGCACCGGTTATTGTAAACGCAGTTGGCGCACACCACGATGAAATGGAAATGTTATACATCATTTCACCTGTTATCCAAGCTTGTGACTCAATTTCAGGCGCACGTCCTGGCGCACGTCGTGAGATCATGGAAAGCTATATGAAACGTATTGATGAATTGGAAAAATTAGCTGTTTCATACACAGGCGTACAAAAAGCCTATGCCATACAAGCAGGTCGTGAGTTAAGAGTTTTAGTAGAAGCAGAAAAAGTAAGCGATCAACAAGTGGAGGAAATTTCGTTCAAAATTGCACAACAAATTCAAGATGAAATGACCTATCCAGGACAAATAAAAGTAACAGTGATCAGAGAAACACGTGGTGTTTCTGTAGCTAAATAATAAGCTTGTCACACTGAGCTTGTCGAAGTGTCAAACACAAATCAAAAAAAGAGTTCCAATTCGGAACTCTTTTTTTATGATGTCATGATAAAAAGACTTCGAATAAGAAAACCAATAAAAAAGAACAAGGAAGCTAAATATTTGTACAAGGAAGAGTTTAAATAAAATAAGAAAGCTATTTCCGAAAGCAGGGAAGACTCCATTATATGTCGGGAAAAGTTAAAAGGTAATCGGGAAGATATATTAGTAAACAGGGAAGACCTTTCGGTAAACAGGGAAGACCTTTTAGTAAACAAGGAAGACATTTCCGGCTCATTTTTCCGTCTTTTTCCTGCTATTTTGACAATTTTTGAGAATAAATGGCAGATTAAAGGTTTTAAAACTTTTGTAAAATAGCAAGGTATTAATCTCGTGAGAGTATTGCGCAGAATTTTTGTTTTTATTTCCTGATCTTCTTAAACCAGTCTTTTATCTTGTCAATATAACCGGTTGAATGATCACTTTCAATCTCGCCAATTAAAAATCCATAAGGCTTTAGAGGTTCTACATGATCGCAAACTATTTTAAACATAGCTGTTAGTGGAATAGCTAAAACAACTCCTGGAATTCCCCAAATTAATTCGCCTATTATTAAAGCTATAATAGTAGAAAAAGGATTTATTTTTACTTGTGGTCCAACAATCAAAGGTTCCAAAATCCAGCCTTGTATAAACTGAACGATACCATAAGTCACAACAACACCAGCCAGCATTGCAAAATTTCCGCCATTTACAGCAGCAACCAATAAAGTAATGGTTGTACCGGTAATATTGCCAACAAAAGGAACAATCTCCAATAAACCACAAAGCACCGCAAAGAAAATTGCATTTTCAACACCAACTACAGAGAAGCCAATGCTATACATTATCCATAAGCAACCAATCATCTTACTAAGACCTAACAAATATTGCTGAGATACGTTGGTCGCACTATAAATCAGTTGAGCAGCTTCTTCTCGTTGCGCAATAGGATAGAGTTTCAGTATAAATTTTTTAAGATGAGAACGGTAATAAAGCAGTAAGAAAATATACACCATTGTTAAAATAAAACCTGTAAAAATAGACACCATAGAGCCTGCCATCGACTCCAAAAAACCTGTAAAAGTAGCCTGCTGATCCTTAATTAATTTAGTTTGTGTATCTCTCGGAATTCCAAACTGATTGAATATATATTGCTGCACATGCTCGGCGGTATCTAATGCTTTTTGCTTTATAAGATTCATGTCGCTGGTCAGTTCTGAAACCTGCCAGCCGATCAACGCAAATATTCCGGATACAAAAAGTAAAAGAATAAGCAGGCACATAAAAACAGCTATCGCCTTAGGAACTTTCTTTCGCTCCAGCCATTGCGAAACAGGTAGAAACAGCGTTGCCAAAACCGCACCAATAGCCAAGGGAACCAGGAATTCTTTAGCCAATATCAATCCGGCAATAACAAGAAATACAATAAGCAGTTTTTTTATAATAGAGGAAGAAGTCGCAGTCATAGTGTATTTTATAAAGAGTTATAAATTCGTGGAATTGTAGTAATGTACTAAAAAACACATGAATATCAAAAAAGATTAAATCAGCTAAACTCTTTTTATTTTTTATATTTATCAGAAATTTTAGAATTAAGATAATGGAGAAAAAATACATCTTAGCTTTCGATCAAGGTACCACCAGTTCAAGAGCTATACTTTTTGATAAGAAAGCCAATATTGTAGCTGTATCACAAAGAGAATTTACACAATTATTTCCAAAACCGGGTTGGGTAGAACACGATCCGAACGAAATTTGGCAAACACAAATAGATGTAGCACGTGAAGCGGTTGCCAAAGCCAATATTCAACCTGCACAAATAGCAGCCATTGGCATCACCAACCAAAGAGAAACTGCCATCATTTGGGATCGCGAAACAGGTAAGCCAATTTATAACGCCATCGTTTGGCAAGACAGGCGAACTGCCGGTTTCTGCGATGAACTCAAAAAAAGAGGCTTGGAAGAATATGTAAAGGAAAATACCGGCTTAGTCATTGATGCCTATTTTTCAGGAACAAAAATAAACTGGATTTTAAATAATGTAGAAGGCGCACGGCAAAAAGCACACGAAGGCAAGCTTTGCTTTGGAACTGTTGACTCGTGGCTGATTTGGAATTTAACCAAAGGAAAAGTACATGCAACAGATTTCAGCAACGCATCACGCACACTCATTTACAATATTAAAGACTTAAAATGGGACGAAAAGCTCTTGCATGAGTTTGATATTCCGGCTTCGTTGCTGCCGGAAGTTCTGTCATCATCAGGAACTTTTGGTGTTACCAATCCTGATATCTTTTTCGATGTAGAAATACCAATTGCAGGTGTTGCAGGCGATCAGCAAAGTGCTTTGTTCGGTCAAACTTGCTTTGAACCAGGCATGGCAAAAAATACGTACGGCACAGGTTGCTTTATGTTAATGAATACAGGAACAGAAAGAGTAACATCCAAACATGGCTTGCTAACTACCATTGCATGGTCTGTAGATGGAAAAGTAGAATACGCTTTGGAAGGCAGCGTCTTTATTGCAGGTGCTGCTATACAATGGCTGCGCGATGGCTTAAAATTAATAGATGCTGCACAGGATTCAGAGTTCTTTGCCATGAAAGTAGAAGATACAGGTGGCGTTTACGTGGTTCCTGCATTTGCAGGCTTAGGCGCGCCATATTGGGACATGTATGCACGTGGAGGAATTTTTGGCTTAACAAGAGGAACGGAAAAGGCACATTTAATAAGAGCAACTTTAGAGTCTTTGGCATTTCAGACGTTTGATATATTGGAAGTAATGGAAAAAGATGCAGGTATTCAGCTGAAAACCCTTAAAGTAGATGGTGGTGCTTGTTCAAATAATTTACTCATGCAGTTTCAGTCAGATATTTTAGAGACTAAAGTAGAAAGACCCAAAGTAATAGAAACAACAGCTTTAGGTGCTGCATATTTAGCAGGAATGGCTGTTGGATTTTATAAAAAAGAAGAATTAGCCGATAATGAGCATATTAACGCTTGTTTTGAACCTAAAATGAAAGGAGAAAGAAGGGAAAAATTACTAAAAGGATGGAAAAAAGCAGTAGAAAGAACTAAAAATTGGGAAGATTAGCATATGCAGCAAACAGGAATCAACAAGTAAGTAAAGTAGAAAGAACTAAAAATTGGGAAGATTAGCATATTTATTAACCAAAAAAGCGGATTTGTTAAAAATTTTTTAATAATAGACAAAAATTAATGCTTTATATTTGCACTCAATTAAAACAACCAACAATGAAAAAATTATTCGTATTATTCGCTGCTGCTACATTATTTGTAGGAGTTCAAGCTTGCAAACAAAAAGAAGAAGCTACTACTGAAGAAACAACAGAAGTTACAACAGAAGTTACAACTGATTCAGTTGTTGCTCCGGTAACTGTTGACTCTACAACTGTAGTTGTTGATTCTACAAAACACTAATTCGAATTAAAAGAATTATAAGGCTCCAATTTATTGGAGCCTTTTGTTTTTGTACTCTTTGCAAATTTTAACACTTAAAGCATTGTTTATTTTTATAAATCTTCTATTTTTGCTGATAATTAAACCAATTTAAAATGAAAAAATTATTCGTATTATTCGCTGCTGCTACATTATTTGTAGGAGTTCAGGCTTGCAAATCTCACACAGAAGAAGAAGCTACAGATGTAACAGAAACAACAGAAGCTACTGTTGACAGTGCTTTAAACACTGTTGTAGAAGCTACTGAAACTGCTGCTGATAGCGTAACTGCTGCTGCTAAAGGTGCTGCTTCTGAAACTAAAGATGCTGTAAAAGATGCTGCTACTGCTACTGCTGATGCTGCTAAAGATGCTGCTAAAGAAGTAAAAGATGCTGTGAAGAAATAATCTTCGAATAGCAAAAAACAACAAAAGTCCTGAAGAAATTCAGGACTTTTGCATTTTAAAAACTTACAAATGCTTATTTATTGATGATAATAGTCGGTTTTGAACTGTCATCTTTCGCCTTTTCTTCTTTTTTAAAAATATTTGGCAAATTAAACCCAAAATATCGCAATGCCGATATTAAAATAAACACAGCACCTGCTTCATCCAGATTTCCAATCAACGGAATATTATCAGGAATCAGCTCAATAAATCCGGCTGTTGGATTTATAATGTAAAATATCGCAAATAAGGCGGCGCCTATTACTACAAAATCTTGCTTTTTCATATCTTTTAGTTTTAATGAACAATATCCACATAAACTAAAATAATTCAAGATTAGTTCGGTCACAACGTTTCTTAACAAAACAATTATCTGATGAAGCTGAATTAGTAGCGTAAACTGCTTTTAATTTTATTAAAAAATATTACCTTTGCACTCTCAAATTATGGCGAGGTAGCTCAGATGGTTAGAGCGCAGGATTCATAACCCTGAGGTCACGGGTTCAATTCCCGTCCTCGCTACAAAAAAAAATCCAATCGAACTGATTGGATTTTTTATTACTTTTAAAGTGTAAATCATTGTCATGAGTATTCATTTATACAGTCCAGATACTTTTATTAAAGAAGATGTTGATGTTTTAGAAGACTTGTTAACGGATTTGGATGCAGGTTATCAATTGATTGTACACAATGACGAAGTAAATACTTTTGATTGGGTAATCGAATCTTTAATGACCATATGCAATCATACTTACGAACAAGCTCACCAATGCTCTATCTTCATCCATTACAAAGGAAAGTATGCAGTGAAGCATGGAACTGAAATTGAATTGATTCCGATGAAAGATGCTTTACACGACAGAGGTATTTCTGCTTCTAGAATCCTGTAATTAAGAAGTTTGCCAATTTATTTATTAAATGAAAAATTAAGTTTTCCGCCGGTTGAAGGTGCTGAAGACGGTGTAGTTGCTGTTGGCGGCGATCTATCACCGGAAAGACTATTATTGGCATATTCAAAAGGTATTTTTCCTTGGTTTGGAGAAAACGATCCGATCATCTGGCACTCACCGGAAGAAAGGTTTATAATGCTGTTAGATGAGCTGCATATTTCTAAAAGTATGCGCCGTGTGTTGAACTCTAATAAATTCAAAATAACTTTTGATACTGATTTTATATACATCATTCAGCAATGCGCACAAGTGAAACGCAAAGGTGAAGACAGCACATGGATCACTTCAGAAATGATAGATGCGTATAAAAAGTTGCATGATTTAGGCTATGCGCATTCTATAGAAGTTTGGCAAGATGATAGAGTAGTTGGTGGTTTGTATGGCGTAAGTTTAGGGAAATGTTTCTTTGCAGAATCTATGTTTCATACAGCTACAAATGCTTCTAAATTTGCGGTAATAAAATTGATAGAATTACTCAAACAAAAAGATTTTCATTTTTTGGATGCGCAGGTTTACACAGATCATGTTGCAACATTAGGTGCAAAAGAAATTCCTCGAGAAACTTTCCTGCAATTATTACAAGAAGGCTTGCAACACGAAAGTCGGATAGGCAAGTGGTCTTAAGTTTATTGTTGCTGTTGCTGTACCTGTATATGAATTTTAGGAACTAACAAGTCTGTATTCTCTTCCTTATTCATTTGTACAGCGTTCTCATCTTCAAAAATAGTTCCATCTTCATAGCCAACAGAAACATACACCATCAGTTCATTATTTGCCGGACCTTTAAAAGTACCTTTTACTGAAGTACAATCAGAGAAATCTCTTCCAACTGCAAGCTGAATATGATGTTCATTAGCATAGCAATTATTGGTCGGGTCAATACCGATCCATCCTAAATTTGGAATATATGCATCGACCCATGCATGTGTTGCGCCTTCACCACGCATACCATTTTTATTAGGACAAATATAACCGCTTACATACCTGCTTGGCACTCCAATAGTACGAAGCATCTGCAATAAAACATGCGCAAAATCCTGGCAAACACCGGAACGGAATTCTAAGATCTCATCAATCGTAGTTTCAACAGTAGTGATGCCTTTTACATACTTGAAGTTCTCAAAAATAAATTGATTACATTTTTTTACAGCTTCTAAAGGTGAAAGAGTTTTCACGTCAATATCATCCAAATACAATTGTATTTTTTCTTGTGATTTGATTTTTTCTTTTTGTACTAAATCCAACAGAATAATGTCTTTAGCTGTTTCATCTTTTAAAAGTTGCCAATCGTTTTTGGTAGAACGCAGTTCATCAATTTCATAAAAAAAAGTTTTTGCGATCAACCTGCTATCTACCACTAATTCTTCATGGCGTTTTGAAACAGTAAAATAACCGACGGTGTTGCCCCAATAATCTGTGAATTTATTGACGTTTGGTTCATCAGTAATGACCAATTCATGACTTAAAATTTCCTGACCTATCTTATTGTATGAAAATATTTTTATTTGATTTGCACTTTCACGAACAGGTCGGTCGTATTTGTATTTAGTGATATGTTGTATTTTAAAAACTGGCATTTTGTATTTATGATTTAAGATGTACGATTTATGATTTTCAATTTATAATTAAACATTCATCATTCAAAACTCAACATTCTCTAATGGTATGCAAAATAAACTTTACTTAATTTATTGCTGAAATTAAAAACATCGTCCATGGTTTCTTCTAAAAATTTATGCAAACCAATTTGAGCAATCGTATCCAGATCTGAGTATTCAATTCTACTGCGCAATCTGCCAATTACTTTTTCCAGGTTGGCATCAGCATCTGTTTTTTCAAAAGTTATCTTTTCCATAATGTGGCTGATCTTTTTTACAGAATATAAAATAGAACGTGGAAAATTAGTGTTCATCACGATCATATCCAACACATTTTGTGTTTGCAAACCTGTGTGATAACTTTTCATATAATACTCATAACCGGAAACTGAAAGCAACAAATTTTTCCAGTAAGGAATATCCATAGGATTATGCAAATCGTATTCGATGTCGTTAAATTTAATGTCTAAAATATCAGAAGTTTGAATGGCACGTTCTATGAATTTTCCCATATTCATAAAATTCCAGCCTTCACCGCGTGGCATGGTTACTTCGGCAACACCATAAAAATATAGGCTTTCGTCAATTAACAAAGAAATTGCATACAACTGTTCACCGGACTCTAACAAGTCTTCGATTTTTTTACTGTTTACTTTCTGATAGTATTCATTGATGCTTTCCCAAACTTCTTTCGTAATATGATCTTGCACGCCACGCGCATTTTCGCGCGCCTTTGTAATGATAGAACGAATAGAATTGGTGTTTGTTTTATCCGTAATAATATATCGTAAAGTGGCTTGCGTATTGTCTTTTATCTTTTCAATTTCTTCGTCCTTCAGTTCGGTGAAAATCTGTAAAACCGGACTCCAGTTGTAATTTCCTTTATCGCTCCTGTCTAAAGAAGTTACGTAATTAATTTTAAGCATACGCATCATGCCTTCAGCACGTTCTACGTAACGGTTCATCCAAAATAATGATTCTGCAATTCTACTTAGCATAATATAGATTTTTAGATTCAAGACTATTAGATTCAAGACCAAGAATTTTTTATTCTTATCTTGAATATTGTTGTCTTGTTTCTTACGTTTATTTCAAACTTTTTATTTTTTTTATTTTTTATTTCAATCTCATCTCTCTTGTTTCATCTCTCTAATCTATAACCCAAGTATCCTTACTACCACCGCCTTGTGATGAATTTACGACCAAAGAATTTTCTTTCAAAGCTACTCTTGTTAAACCACCAGCCACTAATTTCACACCATCAGGTCCACACAAAGCATAAGGTCGCAAATCGATATGACGCGGTACCAATTTGCCATCTAAATAACATGGTACAGTTGATATTTTTACGGTTGGCTGCGCAATGTAAGAACGTGGTTCTTTTAAGATAGCTGCTTTAAATTCTTCTATTTCTTTATCGCTGGCACTTTCACCCATTAACATACCATAACCACCGGATTCATTGGTTTTTTTGATTACCATTTTGTCCATATTTTTAAATGTCAATTCTCTTTCTTCAGGAATTTCCATTCGGTAGGTTGGAACATTTTTCAGCAAAGGTTCTTCATTCAAATAATATTTGATCATGTCAGGAACGTAAGTATAGATGGCTTTATCGTCTGCAACACCATTGCCCATTGCGTTTACAATAGCAACATTTCCTTTGCGGTAAGCAGAAACCAAACCAGGAACACCTAACAAACTATCCGGTCTGAAAACTAATGGATCTAAAAACTCATCATCAACACGGCGATAAATAACATCAACCTGTTTTAAGCCACGCGTGGTTTTCATATACACTTTATGATTATCAACCAATAGATCTCTGCCTTCAACCAGCTCGATACCCATGTAGCGAGCCAAAAAAGTATGTTCGTAATAAGCAGAGTTATACATGCCTGGCGTGAGCAAAACAATAGTTGGATTTTGAATTTGCTTCGGTGCTAATTGAACCAAAATATTATGCAACAAAATTGGATAATCAGAAACCTTGCGCACATTGTATTCATTCATCAATTCAGGAAAAATACGCTTTGTTACATCTCTGTTTTCCAGCATGTAAGAAACACCTGATGGTGTGCGCAAGTTATCTTCTAAAACATAATAAATGCCATCCGAATCTCGCACCAGATCGATGCCGGCAATATGTACATAAATATCGTAAGGAACTGTGATCCCAAAAACTTCGCGGTTATAATGCGGACACGAAACGATTAAACTTGCAGGAATCTTTCCATCTTTAATAATGTGTTGTTCGCTGTAAATATCTTTAAGAAATAAATTAAGTGCTTTTAAACGCTGCGTAATTCCTTTTTCCAAAAATTCCCAATCGTCGGCAGTTATAATTCTCGGAATAATATCGAACGGAAAAATGCGCTCAATTCCTTCTTCATTTTCAGAATATACAGTAAACGTAATTCCTTGATTCATGAAAGTCTTCTTAGCGATCTCCTCTTTTTTATTGAGAATATCTGCATTAATGTTATTAAGTTGTTTAAAAATGGATTGATAATGTGTACGAATATCGCCGTTTTCCAAAGCCATTTCGTCCCAATAATTTGGGCGCGTATTGTATTTTTCAAAAATCATATTGAGCTTTACTGATTATGAATGTACATGATAAGAAATTTTTAAAGAATTTTCACTAAAAACAAAAAATAGTTGCGAGTTTTAATAAAATAGTAAAGTTATTTTTGATATCTGTTAGAATAATTAATGGACTACAAATTATTTCAAGATATGAAAAATACACTTATTGTGCTCAAATTTTGGAGAGACGAGCATCCGAAGTGAAGAGTTGGACACACGGAGTGAAGAAATGAGCAATCTGAGTAAAGAAATGAACACTCGGATTGAAGTGACAAGCACACGGATTAAATTGACCAGCATGCTGATAAGAGTTGTATTCAACCTGATTAAAGAAACGCACACATTAAGCAAAAAGATGATAAAACGGAGCAGATCGTGGACTACCACATAGGATTTTATGCTTCGACCAACTCAGCTTTGTCAATTACCACTTTGTCACACTGAGTATACCGAAAGATCAAAAGCAGCACAACCTTATATTAAACTTTAGGTAACACCTTTAATTCGGCATTCTTTTAGGTAATTCGTAAATTCGCTCACACAATACACTTTTTACAGAATGTCAGCATATCAAACACCGGAAGGAATCGAAATCACAGGCAAATTCACAGCAGAATATGCCAAAATCTTAACGCCTGAAGCATTGGCGTTTTTTGCAAAATTACAACGTAAGCACAATGCACGCAGAAAAGAATTGCTGCAAAAACGTGTGGAAAGACAAGTACGTTTAGATGCAGGTGAATTACCGGATTTTTTACCTGAAACGAAAGAAATTCGCGAAAGCGATTGGACAGTTGCTCCTTGTCCTGCTGATATACAAGACAGACGTGTAGAAATTACAGGTCCTGTTGATCGTAAAATGATCATCAACGCATTAAATTCCGGTGCAAAAGTATTTATGGCAGATTTTGAGGATTCAAACGCGCCAACCTGGGAAAATAATATTTCAGGTCAAATCAACTTAAAAGATGCCAATAACAAAACGATCTCTTTA
>Ga0247804_10000403_pt1 | contig 20048 bp, 19 predicted proteins | sample UWRJL029104C1_FD_181142 | JGI IMG/M metagenome (GOLD analysis project Ga0247804, IMG submission 181142) | Plant litter microbial communities from Arlington Agricultural Research Station in Wisconsin, United States - UWRJ-L029-104C-1 | ecosystem: Environmental > Terrestrial > Plant litter >...
AAAGGTTTGGGTAGGCAAAACAGCCGCTATACTTGTATATCCCAACCCGGCTGTAAACGAATTGAAAATAAATTTACCCGCCACAGGCAGCATTTATCAAATAAGCATTGTCAATAGTAGCGGACAGGTTGTACATCAACAGTCCACTAAAGAAGGAATGCTTGCCATAAACATAGCCTCTTTAGCCAAGGGTACCTATTTTGTAAAAATCATTGACAACCGGCAAACAATCGTTCATAGATTCGTCAAACACTAGGTTGTTACCCAAAACCAACTGCCTGGATCCCGCCTTATGGCGGGATTTTTTATTAGCGGGACATTAATTCCCCACCTCAGGCTTTCCCGTTATTTATATAATTCTTGGTTTGGTTTTTGGAATCTACCTTCCAAACAATAAATACTATGAAAAAGATCATCCTGTTAATTGCTGTCCTCTTTTCATTTGCCGCGGCAACAAAAGCACAGATCGTAGTGCCGGTACCGCCGCCGCCGCCGGGTGTAAAAATATTACCACCGCCACCAGGTGTAAGGGTGGTAACGGTTGCGCCTCCACGCCCGGGTGAAAGAAAGGGTCATTATAAACATAAAAAAAAGGCGCACAAGGTTTATTATTACAAGAACGGCAGGCGCTATTCGAAAGTAAAATATTATTAAACAACTACGGGGCCAGTCATCATCAATTGTTACCACGCAGGCTTTGAAGATGACTGGCTTTTTTTTGCCATGATTTTTGCACCCATAGTTTAAACAGCAGGTATGAAAAAGTTAATTGGTTTTATAGCGATCGCGTTCATTGGTTTACAACTGAATGCCCAAACAAGCCCGGAAATAGCGCCTCCACCGGTGCCGCTTCCACCGGCCCCTTCGGCGCCTACTTTAAAAACAACACCGGTAGTAACACCCACACCTACCATTGCACCTGTACCGGCACCGCCGGTGCCGCCATTAATAACCCCGGCGCCCGTTGCTGCACCACAGCCCGTTGTAACAACTACCGTTCCGGTGAATGAACAGCCCAGGTTGGGTACGGCTATTGTTTACAACGACAGGGGGTATAACCTCAGCGTGGTAAAAATGAAAGGCGTTGAAAAAGTATACATCAGGGATAAAACCACGAAAACCTACATCAACCTGTCTACCTGGAACAGCCGGCAGGATTTTTACGAAAAGAAATACGGGACCTTGCCATCACTGGCGCCGAAATTATAATTAGAAATGAGGACTTAGAAACCTGCCTGCCGTCAGGCAAGTTAGAAATGTGTTAGACTTCAAATTGATGAGGTGTGGCTTGTTACAACTTGCAGTAAGGAGAACTTATCATTTTCCCGTCTTTATATATTTTACTGGACAATAAAGCCGTTGGTCGGGAGACCAAACGACGGAAAGTAAGACTTACCGGCTTCCCGGCTTCCCGGCAAATACCTTCACGCAGCGAATAACTTATTATATCTAACCGGTTAATTAAGCTGTTGGTTGGGAGACCAAACGGCGGAAAAAATTACCGGCTTATGCCTTCAACTTTGCGCCTTTACGTGAAATAATTTTATGGATTTTTATCCTGCCTGCATCTCAAAAAAAAATCAACCAACATGAAAAAGTTAATGATGTTCCTGTCGGCGTCCGTTTTTGCTTTGCAGGTAAGCGCCCAGTCCGACAAAAAAGCTCCACCCCCGCCGCCACCGCCACCGCCTAAATTTCAAAAGGCACCACCACCTCCCCCCGTGGAACCGCCACCACCCCCGCCGAAAGTAAAAATGGTAAAGTTTACACCCCCTTTGCTGGTAAACGATAAAGGATATTCGCTTTCCGTAACCACGGTGAAGGGTGTGAAAAAAGTAGTGATCAGGAACAGCAAAATGAAAACTTTTGTTGACCTGTCTGCCTGGAACAGCAAGAAAGATTTTTACGAAAACAAATATGGTGAGTTGCCACCGCCTCCTCCGCCGCCGCCAGCCCCGGAATTATAAATTAGAAATCAGAAGTTAGAAATGTAGTGCAGGCTGTTAATCATTAAGAGCCTGCACTTTTATTTCAACCCTATTGCGAACTTTTGCCCCATAGCGTCTTGCGCAAAACAAAAAAAACCTCCGCATGGAGGTTCCAAATATTTTAAAACGAAAAATTTATACCGCGAAACTCTCCCCGCAACCGCAGCTCCTGCTGGCATTCGGGTTGTTGAAATAAAATCCTTTGCCATTCAAGCCATCACTGAATTCCAGCTCGGTATTCACCAGGTACAAAAAGCTTTTCAGGTCGGTCACGATCTTCATGCCCTTGTCTTCAAAAACCTGGTCCATCGGTTTTATTTCATTGTCGAAATCCAGCTTGTAGCTCAGCCCACTGCAACCGCCGCCAACCACACCTACCCTTAAAAAGTAGGAAGGGTCGTCGTTAACGCCCGCATCGGCCATCAGCTGTTCTACTTTCGCTTTTGCCTTGTCGCTTATGTATATCGCGTTGTCTGTTGCTACCATACTAATTTGAAAATTTGAAGATTTGAAAATGTGAAGATGATATGGAGACCTTAATTTCCAAATCTCCAAATCAGCTCATTACCAAATCGTTTAATGTACTACGCTCTCTTCGAACTTGATCGCTTCCATGCCATTTTTTACACGGTAATCGTTGATGGCGGCTTTGATCGCATCTTCGGCCAGTACGCTGCAATGGATCTTCACCGGCGGGAGGTTCAGTTCTTCCACGATGTCCATGTTATCGATCTTCAGCGCTTCGTCCACACTTTTTCCTTTCAGCCACTCGGTAGCCAAAGAAGAAGAAGCGATTGCCGATCCGCAACCGAAAGTTTTGAATTTTGCATCGGTGATCATGCCCGTGGCATCATCCACTTCTATCTGCAGCCTCATCACGTCGCCGCATTCAGGAGCGCCTACCAGCCCGGTGCCTACATTTTTGCTTGCTTTATCGAGGGTACCAACATTCTTGGGATTTTGGTAGTGGTCGATTACTTTTTCTGAGTATGCCATAACAATTTGAAAATTTGAAGATGTGAAAATGTGAAAATTATAGACCATTAAACCGAAAACTAATTTTCAAATTTTCGGATTGAGCCATTTTCATATTAATGAGCGGCCCACTCAATCGTATCCAAATCAATGCCTTCTTTATACATTTCCCAAAGCGGGCTCATTTCCCTTAGCTTCAATACCGTTTCACTAATCGCCTTGATGGTGTAATCGATCTGGTCGGGCGTGGTGAACCTGCCCAGTCCAAAACGAAGCGAACTGTGTGCCAGGTCATCGCCCAATCCCAATGCCTTCAATACATAGCTGGGTTCCAGGGAAGCCGAAGTACAGGCGCTGCCGCTGCTCAGGGCAATGTTTTTGTTGAAGCCCATCAGCAATCCTTCGCCTTCCACGTGTTTGAAAGATATATTCGCCACGTGCGGCAAACGGTGCTCACGGCTGCCGTTCACATACGCTTCTTCGAGTTTCAGTAATTCCGTTTCCAGGTGATCCCTCATCTTGCTGATGCGGGCCGTATCTTCCGCCATTTCCAGCCGGCACAATTCACAGGCTTTGCCAAATCCAACAATGCCCGGCACATTCAGCGTACCGCTGCGCATGCCGCGTTCGTGCCCACCGCCATCCATCTGCGCGGTTACTTTAACCCTCGGGTTTTTGCGGCGTACGTACAGGGCGCCAACACCTTTGGGACCGTACATTTTATGCGCTGTAAACGCCATCAGGTCGATGCCGTCCTTATTTACATCCACCGGTATTTTCCCTACTGCCTGCACGCCATCTGTAAAGAACAATACGCCGTGTTTTTTAGCGATCGCGCTGATCTCTTTCACCGGCTGTACCACGCCAATTTCGTTGTTCGCGTACATGATGGCAATGAGAATGGTATTGGGTTTGATGGCCGCTTCCAGTTCTTTCAGGTCGATCAGCCCATCAGGTTTTACCTGCAGGTAGGTTACTTCGCCGCCGGTTTTTTCAATGTGTTTGCAGGTATCCAGTACGGCTTTGTGCTCGGTAGTGGCCGTAATAACGTGGTTGCCTTTGCTGGCATACATTTCATACACCCCTTTGATGGCCAGGTTATCGCCTTCGGTAGCGCCCGAAGTAAAAATGATCTCCTTTGGATCGGCGCCGATGAGTTTAGCCACCTGTTCCCGTGCGTAGTCCACCGCCTCTTCCGCTTCCCAGCCAAAAGGATGGTTACGGCTGGCCGCGTTACCGTAATGTTCCAGGAAAAAAGGCGTCATCGCTTCCAGTACCCTCGGGTCCATTGGTGTAGTGGCGTTATTATCTAAGTAGATCGGCAATTTCAACATATCAACAATTTGTTTTTTACAGGCACAAAATTACTACAAATGCAGCGATTCTACCTATAGATTTAAATGTTTCGATGGATTTTACCTATTTCGTAACAGGTTGGCCCGGACCATGAGTAATTGGCAAAAGGCTATTTTTGTCACAAATATTCAATCATGCAGAAGATCGAACACATCGGCATCGCGGTAAAGGACATGAAAGCGGCCATCAGCCTGTATGAAAAGCTATTGAACACGCCTTGTTATAAAACCGAGGCCGTAGCATCGGAAAAAGTGAACACGGCTTTTTTTATGACCGGCGACAATAAGATCGAACTGTTGGAAAGCACCGACCCGGGCGGTGTTATCTCAAAATTTATTGCCAAAAAAGGGGAAGGACTGCACCATATAGCCTTCGAGGTAGCAGATATCCATGCTGAAATGGAGCGCCTGCGCGGTGAAGGGTTTACCCTGCTCAACGAAACACCCAAGGCCGGCGCCGACAATAAACTGGTATGCTTCGTTCATCCCAAAGACGCGCATGGGGTGCTGGTGGAGCTTTGCCAGTCTATTTAATTACGAATGACGAATGACCAATTACGTTGAATCATGTTAGCTATTGCAGGATGTCACCGCCAACTGCACCCTGCAAACTGCCAACTGCTTCCCTATCCCATTGAGCCATTTTCAAATTTTCACATCTTCACATTTACAATAAGCCCATTACATCATTCACCTTAAACCCGCTCAAATCAAAATATTTAGGATCGGCGGATTGTTTGAACTCAGAAAGATCGCGCTGTGAAACGGGAGCGCCTTTTTTGTTGTAGAGGACCGAGCGCACCATAAAACCGTTGACCATATCCTTGAACCCTGCATTAGCCGGGAATTTATAACTGTTGAGCCGCGCGCCAAACATATAATTGTCGCCCAGGTTCATTTTCACCTGCGTGGATACCCAGGCATCCATCGTGGCATAATGCGGGTTGGCGTCGTAGGTATAAATGAATTTTGTGCAGTTGTACCCATTGATCACCTGCTTTTCTCCCGTCGCTTTCCAGCCGGCCTTTGAATCCGTGCCCGCCCTTTCTGCTTCTTTTTTAGCCGCGTTCTCCGCCATCTTCTGCAGGTTGATCAGCGGCATTTTCATCGCGCTCCTGTCTTTTACATTCACCATGTAATTGGCTTTGTCCGCGTAGTTGAAGATCATCCAGGTCTCATTTTTAGAGCCTTCGTCCATCACCATGCATTCGCCCGTTTTACCAAATACGATCTTCGTTATGCTTGTCTTTTTCACCTCGCCTTTCTTATTCAGTTCTTTGTCTTCAAACCCAATGGTGGCCTGCACCCTGTTCACCGGGTCTTTATAGCGCTTGTCGTTTTCATAGGTGATCTTTTCCAGTTCGGACTTACCCTTTTTGCGGGAAGAATCGCCGTATTTCTTTTCCATATCCGATCTTACCTTGCTGCGCACATAGCCGCGTTGCGCCTGCACAGCGGCAACAGAAAAGGCGGTAAAGAAAAATAAGGTAAAAAGGCGGATGGCTTTGGCTGTACTCATGTAATGGATTTTTTAGCAACCAAAGGTAAAAACCCCGGCGGTGCGTTCCTATGGTACTTTTGGGGGAGAAAGCAATTATGAATTATGAGTTATGAATTAGGAATGCATTGAACTCCAGGAAAGTAGCCCAGTGCCCCATTGCAAACTGCCAACCGCTAATTGCCCTACCGCCTACTGTTTCATTTTCGAATTTTCATCTTTTCACATTAAGAATGGATTGTATTTCTTCTCCTCCCCGATCGTTGTAACATTCCCATGCCCGTTGTAAACGATCGTCGGATCCGGCAGGGGCCAGAGTTTGGTGCGGATGCTGTTCAACAGCGTTTCATGGTCGCCACCGGGCAGGTCGGTACGGCCGATGCTGCGGTGGAACAGCACATCGCCGCCGATCACGAAACCCTGTGCGCGGCAATAAAAACAAATGCTGCCGGGGGAATGCCCGGGCGCTTCCAGCACTTCCAGGACATCATTACCGAGTTGCACGGTATCAGCTTCTACCAGCCATTCCAGTTCGCCGGTGTAATTATCAAAAGGCAGGTTGTACATCAAACCCGATGTGGGCGCGTATTGCAGCACCCGTTCTTCTTTCGGGTGGATATGCGGCACCAGTCCATAAGTTTCGGCCACCCATTTATTCCCGAAAACATGATCGAGGTGGCAATGGGTATTGAGCAACAATTTTGGCACGAGGCCGGTCTGTGTAATAAAGGCTTTTAATTCATCTTCCTCTTCGGGAAAGTAACAACCCGGATCTATTATGATCGCATCGTTCATCTCGTTGTACAATAAATACGTATTTTCCTGTATGGGACTGAATACAAAGGCTTTAATTTTTAACATTCCGTAGGTTTAAATTGATTTTAGCGATTAGCCCGAATCAAGTAATTTAGTAGTATATATATCAAATGCTCAGTATGACAAAGTTCAGCAGAATATTTTTAATTGCTTCCTTCCTTTTAACTGCTTCTTATTTTTCCCATGCACAGGTGAACAGTGTTGAATTTGGAAAAAACCGGGTACAGTATAAAAAGTTCAAATGGAGATATTACCAGACCAAGAATTTCAACGTTTATTTTTATGACAATGGCGAAGAACTGGCCAAATTCATAGCTCAAAGTGCGGAAAAAGAATTGCCGCAGATAGAAACCGCCGCCGAATACAGCCTGCAACGCCGGGCCAACATCGTATTGTACAACCAATATGCCGACATGCGCCAGAGCAACATCGGCCTGGGCATCGAATGGCAGAACCAGGGCGGCACTAAGCTGGTGAACAATAAAATGGTGGTTTATTTTGAATCCGACCATGCCAAACTGAGGCTGCAGGTACGCCACGGTATTGCACAGGTGATCACCGAAAACCGCCTCTTTGGCGACGACCTGGGTGAAGTAGCCGGCAACCAGGCCCTGCTCGACCTGCCCAAATGGCTCACCGACGGCTACATGGATTACCTCGCCGAAAACTGGAGTACCGACCTCGACGATGAATTGAAAAGCGAAATACTCAGCGGCAATTACAGCACTTTCACCCGCTTTGCTTTTGAACGCCCGAAGATCGCCGGGCATGCATTCTGGTACTACATCGAAGAAAAATACAAGAAGGAGAACGTGACCTACCTGTTGTACCTCGCCACGGTTTATAAAAGCCTGAACAAGGCAACGCAACAGGTTTGTAAGAAGAAATTCAAAGAAGTGCTGGCCGACTTCATGGAATACAATGAAGAAAAATATTACAAGGACATCACCCGTAGAAAGCCTTATCCAAAAGGCAGTTACATTGATGGGTTCGACATCAGCCCCCGCCTCGATTATTTCCGTTTCAATGTAAATCCCAACAAGCGCAACAACTCTTACGTGGTTACGCAATACCGCAAAGGCATTGTGCGCGTGATCTTCAATGATGATTTTGAAAATAAAACGATCCTGAAGTTCGGCGTACGCAGTTATAAGAACGAGATCAATCCCCATTACCCGATGATGGCCTGGGACCCTAAAGGCACGCGCTTTTCAGTACTGTACGTGCAGGAAGGCAGACTCAAATTATTCGTGTACGACGTCGTGAATCGCCAGAAACAATTTAAGATGGACCTTACCAGCCAGTTCGACCAGGTGCAGGACATGAAATACATGCTCAACAGCAATACGCTTTTGTTGAGCGCCGTAAAAAATGGTCATACCGACATCTACACGCTGGCACTGCAAAGCGAAAAAGTACAGCAGATCACGAACGATGTGTACGACGACCTGGATCCTTCCTTCGTGGCCTTCCCGAATAAAACGGGTATTATCTTTTCGAGCAACCGCCCTAATCCTGCGGCCAAAAGCGGCGATACGGTATTGCCCAGCGACAACCGTTATAATATTTTCCTGATCACCAATTTTGGCGACAAGCCCGAACTGAACCAGATCACGCAGCTTTCCAATATTAAGTTTGGCAACGCGCGATACCCCATGCAATACAACAGCAACCACTTTACGTTTGTAAGCGACCAGAATGGCGTGGGCAACCGGTACGCCGGTTTCTTTACCACGGAAAAAGCAGGATTGGATACGCTGGTGTTGATCGGTCCGGATATCTTAAGAAATCCATCTGCCAAAGAAGTGGACAGCGCCCTGAAAGTATACAACAAAACGGATGTGGATTCCATCGCTGTGGTTTCCGTTTCCAACGATTCGGCTTATACTTTCCCGTTAACGAACTATCAAAGTACGTTGGGAGAAACCCGCATCGCGGGCGACAACAACCAGGTGAGCGAAGTAACGCGGCAGAGCGATGAAAAGGTATTGTACAAATTAAAGATCGACGAGAACGTGTTGCGCAGGCGGAATGTTACGGCGCAGCCTACGGAATACATGAAAAAGAAAATGGCGGAGTATGATGTGATAGAAGACAAACCGGAAGCCATTCAACCAACGGCCGATACAACAAAGAAGCAGGATGATTTTTTCCAGACGGAATTTGCCAATGAGAAAAAAGACAGCAGCTATACGGCCACGCCTTTCAACCGCAACGATGAATCAAGGGATGATGTGTTGAAAACGATCAAGCAGTATCCTTACAAACCAAAGAAATTCTACATCGAAAGCGGCTCGGTTTCTTTCTTCAACAATTCGGCTTTTGGTGCGGGTTACGGCCAGCCGCTGAGCATGACGAAATACCAGCCTTATAGCGGCAACGGTCCCATCAACCTCGGCGCTTCTACCAACATCAGCGGCTTTACGAAAGTGAGTGTGTCGGACCTGATGGAAGACATCAAACTGCTTGGCGCTTTCAGGATCTCCAGCAACCTCAAGGACATGGAGTGGCTGGCAAGCTACCAGAACCTCCGGAGAAGGATCGACTGGGGCTTTACTTTTTACCGGAAGACCGAAGGCATGAACTTTTTGGTAGTGGATACCAGCATCAGCGCCGCTTTCATTTATCCCGGCCGCCAGATCAGTAATTTGTACCAGGGTAACATCGCTTACCCGTTGGATGAGAACAAAAGCATCCGCTTCACTACCGGTGTACGGGCCGATAAATTCGTGCTTTCCTCCGTGGATAGCCTCAGCATCAAAATCGACAGGCAAAGGAATCTTTATTCGCTCGCGCACCTGGAATATGTATATGATAATACGCAAAACCCAACCATGAACATCTGGCATGGCCTGCGTTACAAGATCGCATTTGACTGGAACAGCCAGATCAACAAACAAACAAGTTCCGACGGGCCTAATACGTTCAACCTCGGATTCGATGCCCGCTATTATTATCCCATCTGGAAGAATTTCATCTGGGCAGGAAGGGCAGCCGGTGATTTCAGTTTTGGTAACCAAAAGATCATTTATTACCTCGGCGGTATCGATAGCTGGATGATGCTCAACCAAAGCAGTCCGGAGAAATATTTTAATTTCCAGAACCCACCGGCACCCGACCAGGATTATGCCTACCAAAGCCTGGCGGTTAACATGCGTGGTTTCAAACAAAATATTGCCAATGGCAACAACGCGGTGGTGATCAACAGTGAATTCCGTTTCCCGGTATTTGCTTCTTTGTTCAACCGTCCCATCAACAACGCTTTCCTGCGCAATTTCCAGATCATCCAGTTCTTTGATTTTGGCAGCGCATGGAACGGTCAATATAACGGCATCAAAAGGCCGGAGATACTTTATGGTGAAGACCCCGTACAGGTACGCGTGAAAGCGGGTGGCCTCGGTCCTTTTGCCGGCGGTTACGGCTTTGGCGCCCGTAGTACCCTGCTCGGTTATTTTGTAAAATTTGATGCAGGCTGGGAAATGAAAGGCTTCTTCAAAGGCAAGCCGATCCTTTACCTGTCGCTTGGATTGGATTTTTAATGATCTTTAAAATAATTAAACGATGCCCCGCGAATATTGCGGGGCATTTTTATATACGCATAAACACGGCGCACCTACGGAGCGATGGAACATTTTATATTTCCAATAAACACGGTGTTCCTGCCGGAACAATTTGTAATGTATTCTTTTTTAGGTGCGCTACCTGCTCATCTCCGGCCGCGACAGGTTTTTTAAAAAACTATACAACAGGAAATAAAAACAAGCCAGTACAAAAGTTATACCCCAGGTTTGCAAATGTTGAAAAGGAAAAAATACCCTGGCAACGATCTCTTCAAACAGCTCCAATGGATTGCTCAACACATCCCAGCTATTCCAGCGTAAGAACCGCCCGAGGTAAACTCCAAATGCACCCGAAACAATAATAAACCCTACGCTGATCTTAAGCAATGCTCCTTTCAACAAGCCAGCTAAAAACCTTTCCACTTTATACAGCGAAATAAATCCCATCAGCAAACCCGCCAGTGCCGAACTGAACAGCAACAAGGCATCGTACCATTTGGGGACAGCAGAAGCCGTTTGCAGGTGATACAATCCGTTACAATGTACAAGGCATTCGGGAAAAACAACAGCCAGGCCGATAACAGGAACCATTGTTTCCAGGATCTTTTATCGCTTCTTAAAAGAAAAAACCTGGTGATCAGTAAGGGAACCGCCGCCAGGAAAAGATTCCAAACTAAAAAAATATACCGGTTGCTACCCGTAAAATAAATGCGCGTAGCAATGAGCAGGGCAATGAACAACAAAAATTTTATCAATACCGTTTCAACAGCGTTGGGCTTAAACATAACTTGGTTTAATTAAAAATTAGTTGGCAGGCCTTCGGCACAAAAATGATCAACCCGGCCACGGCGCTTCCGGTTGCTGCTACCAGCACCGCGGCAGCAGCAACATCTTTGATGATCTTTACCTGTGGATGCGGACCCGGGTGCACCAGGTCGCACAGTTTTTCAATCGCCGTATTGAGCATTTCCAGGCTAAGTACGGTAGCGATACAACCTGCTATCACCAACCATTCCAGGTTGCTGACCTGTAATGCGAAGCCACAGCCGATGGCTGCAACTGCAAACAGCAAATGCAAACGAAAATTTAGTTGCGAGGCAAAACAATATTTCAGTCCTGCCCATGCATAACGGAATGACCTGGTGAGTTTCATATTTTTATTTTGATATTAAATGTGCCGTCATGTTACTTTGCAATTCAGCCTTCACCTGTTGATCTGCCAGGTTCCACGACAACCAGGAATACCGTTGCTGCCGTTGAAAAAAGGATTGCTTGCGTTGCTCAAATATAGTTGCCGCCGGGAGGTATTGCAACTCGCTTGAAGAACTATACACCTTGCCGGTGGGTATCGATACATTCAACACTGCTCTATTTTTTTCGATGATGGGCAGTACTTTGTCCGACAGGCTTAGCAGGAAATGTACATCCACCGGTATCGTGCTTTTCTTCGACAGGTTATAGGTTGCGATCTGTTCGTCCCAATTGACCAGTGAGCCGGCGATCAGCAGCAACATAGCAAACCACCCATTCACGCGCCACAAAAAATAGCCGGTCTTTTTCTCTTTTATTTTTACCAATAAACTTACCAGCCCCATCAATACCATCAGCAAAAAAACGAACAGCCCGATGCGTTTATACGCCAGTCCCATGTGCCGGATATAATAAACATCCCGCATCAACACGGAAAAAACCAATATCCCGTTTTGAATGATCCAGGCATAGGCAGCATAACGCAACGCTTTATTGTTCCGGTAAAAATTCAGGTTGCCCCGGAAGAAAAAAAGCAGCAATAACATGGCCAGTAATATAGAAACAATGAGCATGCCGGCGCCTTCATGTACATAGCTGGTAAGGTTGACACTACTGTTGTATTCAAATCCGAACCACACATATACAATGTCGGTAAGGTTCACCATCAGCAACAATGCATTCAACAACACGAGACAGATCAACCCTACTTTTTGTTCGTTCTTCAGCGCCATCGTACCACTCGAAAACCGGCCCATGAACAAATGCAGCAGGTCGGCCGAAAGGCTTTCCTTCCACGCGGGTAAGTTGTGTTTCCTGCGCAACAACGTGTCGGTGGCCGACAGGTCTTTGGCAGAAAAATAGCCTTTTGTTTTTAGTAAAAGCCCGGCAGTGATGAATAAGCCCAGCAGCAGGAAGGCCAGTCTTTCCCAACTTGTCCAGGTAAACAGTTGCGTTAAAAAAACTTCCACTTGTTGCAACCCGTCTTCTATGGCTTTATTGAAAACCGCGTTCGCAGTCCGGTAAATAACCAGGAAAACGATCACGATCAACAAAGGCAGGATCAAAAAACGAATTGCCTTTGTGGCTTTCTTTCCGAAGTGGACGCCTTTAACTTTGGGCACCGGCAGGTTCTCAAAAAAAGAAAGAAAAGACAACGCAAAATTATTGACCGCCGATCCCGCGGCATACCATACGGACCGGTGTTCATATTGCGTAAAAATAAGTAGAACCAGCAGGCTGCTGCAGAAAGCGATACCGCTCAGTAATGTATTGTGCCACAACAAAGCAACCATACTGATGGCATGCGCCGGCAGTAACCATTTCATCAACGGCCTGGAATATACGACCGGGTACAGTTTATAAACTGCGAGCAAGAGAAAGACATCGAACAATACAGCATTGACCGCAATTTTTTCTTTCCAGAAAATGATGTTGAACAAAACCCCGCCGGCTATTACCAGCAACGGTTTAAAATGATCCTTTTTCATCTTTTATGTTTTTTATCCATTGTACAAATAACAATTCGAGGCAGCAGCAATAAGCGTAGCATTTAAGCTGGAGTGTTTTCATGGCTGTTTATTTTATTGATGAGGATGCGGGTATCGTCTTTTAAAATGCCCATCCAGTCGAGGTTGGCAATGGGCATTGAACGCCGGCCCCGGGCAAACGCTTTCCTGAAGCGGCTCCAGTATTCCGGCATGGTAAGGATGCCATAGAGCACGGTTGCCAGCACGGGGAAGGAAAGATGCCGGTTGCCCAGCATAAAGCATTGCAGGCATACTTCACCTTCGTCGGTGGTATCGTATTCCAGCAGGATGTGCTTGATGTCGTGCTTGGCATAATGCGGCAGCAGTTGCAGGTTGCGCTGTTCCAAAAAGGCAAGCAGTTCTTTGCCGATCGTATGTTCAGGGAAAGCCTGCAGCTCTTCTTTGCTGTAAGGAAAAGGTTGTGGCCTGCGCACCAGTTTCAATACCGGCAACGCCATATTGTGCGTGAGGAAGACCAACACAGTTGAACGCAGGCGTACGGGAAAAGGTGATCGTTTATTCATGGCGAATGATTGAGGAGCGAAAAATGGAAATGCTGATAACAACACACAACAACTGGCTACTAAAAAACACCCCGCCTTTTGATGTATTAAACAATCCCAAAAGGTGCAGCAGGAGGAGCAACCACATGCTCCATATAATAATTGCCGCGCGCAATACGAACCGGAACAGCGGGATGCCTTTTGTTCCAACGGCTTCCGCGGCAACGGTGGTAATGCCCAGCAATACCTGCGGTAAAAGGCCCAGGGCTATGGAAGAAAAAACAATTTCGGTGGCCATATACCCTTTATCGCACTGCCACAAAAGAAAACAGCACAGCAGTACGGCATTCAGCAAGGCGCCGATGATCCAGGCGGCGGCAAATAACAGGACATTTCTAAAAAACAGTATCATACAAAGCACTTTGAATTTCAAAGTATAAAGGCAAAAAAATTTATTTTACAGAACCGATCATTTTTGTCAGCGCCTCCAGGTGTTGCTTAAAGGCTTTCTCCCCGCTGCGCGTAATGGAATAAGTGGTGTTCGTCTTCCGGCCGATAAAACCTTTTTGCACTTTCACGTATTCCGTTTCTTCCAGCGTTTTCAGGTGACTGGCCAGGTTGCCATCGGTAATGTCCAGCAACTCCTTTAGCTCGTTGAAACTAACGGCATCGTTCACCATGAGCGCGCTCATAATGCCCAGCCGTATCCTGCTGTCAAAAATTTTGTTTAAATGTTCTATCGGGTTCTTCATGCTTTTCGCTCGTACTTATACCACATTACAATGCCGTAAACAATATGCAATACACCAAAGCCCATGGCCCAAAACTGCAGCCCGTAGCCAATCAGCCATAGATTTAAAATGCCCAGCAGCAACTGCCCGTAACCAAGGTACCGTATTTCACCCAGCGTGTATTTACTGGCGTTCACCAGTGCCAGTCCATAAAAAATAAGGCAGCCCGGCGCTACCAACTGGTACTCGCCAAGTTCCATTAGTTTTATTAAAAAAATGCCACCCACCGTGATCGGTACCAGCGTATTCCAGAAAAGCCGCATGGTGGTAGCGCCCCAGATGGGAATCCCGTTTTTCTTGCTCCGTATATAAGTAAAGAAAAAGGCCGAAATAAAAGCCGCAACAAAAGTGAGCGTTGCGATCCAGAACAATTCATTCAACAGGTCCGTACCCGCCGTGCCGATCAGCCCGCTCAACTGGCAATCGCCCTTCACCCAGCAATTTATCTTTTGGCTGGCAATGCCTGCGCCGATCAATGCACAAATACCTGCCGCAATGCCGCTCAGTCCACTTAAACTAATGAAACGGCTGCTGCGTTCCATGATCGATTTTATATGCTTAAGGTCTTCGAGGGATTGTTGTTGCTCATTCATAAAAAAGCACTTTGAATTACAAAGTAAATCATTGGTTTCCATTTGCGCAAAATTATTTTGTTCCCGACGGTGGTATTTCATGGCGGCATCGTTGCATCGCACTCTTTTACCGCATACCTTTATTGAGCGGTGTAGTTGAAAATTGAAAGTTGAGTATCAGCTTCCTACCAGGTAAATCATTTAAACCAGCCAAATCACAGTTCAGACAATCATGAAAAAATACCTTTTCCTCTTCGCATGCCTCTTAACCATCGCATCCCTCAAAGCCCAACCCACACCCGATCCAGCGAAAATCGACATTGTCCGCGACAGCTTCGGTGTGCCGCACATCTTCGCGCCCACCGACGCCGGCGTTGCTTACGGTCTCGCCTATGCGCATGCGGAAGACGATTTTAAAACCATACAAACTTCCTTCCTCGCCGGTAAGGCCATGCTGGGCCGCTACAGCGGTAAAAAAGGCGCCGCCATCGATTACGTTTGCCAATTACTCCGTTGCCACCAGTTGGTGGAAGAAAAATATGAAACCGATATTTCCCCGGCTTATAAAAAAGTACTGGAGGGTTATTGTGCCGGCATCAACAGCTATGCGAGGCAACATAAGAATGAAGTACTGGTAAAACAACTGTTTCCTTTAACGCCTATCGACCTGTTGAGTTTTTCAGTGTTGCAACTGAGCATTTCCTGCGGCGCCGACAAAGCCTTACAGGAGATCTTCGGCGGTACCATTCCTTTGATCGACGCCTTCAAACCCGGCGGCAGCAATGCATACGCGTTCAATTCGGCCAAAACAACCGATGGCAGTACCTTCCTCAATATCAATGCCCACCAGCCGCTGGAAGGGCCTGTGAGCTGGTACGAAGCGCATCTTTGCAGCGAAGAAGGCTGGAACATCATCGGCGCGTTGTTTCCCTGCGCTCCTTCCATCCTGCTCGGCGCCAACGAAAATTTAGGCTGGGCGCATACCGTTAATTACCCCGACAAACTCGATGTATTCCAACTCGAAATCAATCCTGCCAACAAATTACAATACAAGTTCGATGGCGAATGGATCAACCTCGAAGAAAACAAGGCAGCCTTAAAAGTAAAGGTCATGTTGGGCATAGAGGTCGGTGCCAAAAGAAAAATATGGTGGAGCAAATATGGTCCCACGGTGATCACCGGGAGAGGCACGTTCGCCATCCGCACCGGTGCTTTAATGGACATCCGTGGCCTCGAACAATGGTACCACATGAACAAGGCCAGGAACTTCTCTGAATTTTATACCGCGCTGAACATGGGCGCTATTCCCGGTTACAACGTGATGTACGCCGACCGGTACGATACCATCTTTTATTTAAGCAATGGCAAATTACCTTTAAGAACAAAAGGATACAACTGGAGGGGCACCCTGCCCGGCAACACTTCCAAAACCTTGTGGACGCAGTTCCATCCCATTGCCGACCTGCCGCAATACCTCAATCCTGCCGCCGGTTATTTATTCAACAGCAACCATTCCCCTTTCAATGCTTCTGCCGCTGCCGATAACAAAAAAGAAAAAGATTACGATCCCACAATGGGTTACGAAACCTGGGAGAACAACCGCAGCTCCCGTTTCATGCAACTCGTGGGCAAAGACAAGATCAGCTACGTGCAATTCAAAAAAATAAAATACGACCGGCAACTGCCGCAACAACTGCGTTACCCGGGCAATGCCGATACCTTGTTCTTATTGAACCCGGCTGAGCATCCCGGGATATCTGGGCTTATCAATAACCTCAACAACTGGGACCGGCAGGCGCAGGTGGACAGTAAAGGCGCCGCCGTTTTCGTGATCGGGTATTATTACATCGTTGATAAGTTATCGAAAGCTTCAACCGGTTACAGCGATCTCACCATTGAAAAATGTGTTGAAGTACTCTCCTTCGTAAAAAACTACATGCAGCAATATTTCGGCAGCACGGATATTACACTCGGCGATTATCAAAAACTGGTGCGCGGTGATAAAGTCATTCCCTTGCCCGGGCTGCCCGATGTGATCGCGAGTATGGAAAGCGAACCCTGGAAAGATGGCAGGGTGAAAGGCAGGCAGGGAGAGAGTTACATCGAACTGGTGCGCTTCACCAAAAAAGGCGCGGAAATAGAAAGCATCCACAGCTACGGCGCTTCCAATAAAAAAGGCAAACCCCATTTCGACGACCAGATGGAATTATTTGTAAAACAGGAAACGAAAAAGATGACGCTGGATAAAGCGGAAGTTTATAAGAAGGCGGAAAGGATTTATCACCCGCTTTAGTAATGAGTCATTGGACATTGGTAATTACTATTGACTAATTACCAATGACTGAAGGACTCCAAGTAAGCGCTGGCATGCCGTTTCAATTTCTTCCATCGAAATATTCAGCGGCGGCGCTATCCGCAAACATTGCGCGGCAAATAAGAACCAGTCGGTGAATACCCCTTCCCCGATCAGCGCGTCGATCACTTTTTTATTGGTTTCAAAATCTTCGAATTCTACGGCGATCATCAACCCCCGGCTCCTGACGGATTTGATGGACGGATGTTTCAACAGCCGGAGAAACATTGCTTCCCTTTCCTGTACACCATCGACCAGCTTTTCTTCCAGCAACGCTTTCATGCCCGCCAGTCCGGCAGCGCAGCAAACCGGGTGGCCCCCGAAGGTACTGATGTGCCCCAGTACCGGGTTGAAGGTAAACGAATCCATAATTTTTTTATCCGCGATAAAAGCGCCCAGCGGCATGCCCGCGCCCAAGGCTTTTCCCAGCAATAAAATATCGGGTACAATGCCAAACTGTTCGAAAGCCCACAAAGTACCGTTGCGGCCAAAGCCACATTGTATCTCATCCAGAATCAACAAAGCCCCAGTTTCATCACAGCGTTTGCGCAAGGCCTGCAACCATTCGGCAGCGGGTACCAATACGCCGGCTTCTGCCTGTATGGTCTCGGCCATCACGCAGGCCGTATTGTTCGTGATCTGTTCCAGTTCTTCAACAACATTGTAATTCAGTTGCGTGATGCCGGGCAGCAAAGGACGGAATGCCTGCTGCCAGTATTCGCTGCCCATCACGCTCAGGGCGCCCTGTGAACTGCCGTGGTACGAGTTCTTAAAGGAAACGATCCCTGTCCTGCCCGTAAAACGCTTGGCCAGTTTCATGGCGCCTTCGGTAGCTTCGGTGCCCGAGGCGGTGAAAAATACAGCGTTGAGCGAAGCGGGTAAGTATTTGGTGACCAGGCTGGCATATTCTACCTGCGGCGTTTGCACCAGTTCCCCATACACCATAATGTGGAGGTAAGCATCGAGTTGCTCCCGGATCGCTTCCAACACTTTTGGATGCCGGTGCCCGATATTGCAAACGCTGATGCCGCCGATAAGGTCGATGTAAACTTTGCCCTCCACGTCAAAAAGTTTGCTGCCTTCGGCTTTTACGATCTCCAGGCACAGCGGGGCTGCGGAAGTTTGTCCTACATGCGATAAAAAAAGCTGGCGGTTGTTCATCGCGGTAAAATTATAACAAAAAGGCGGGCTGCTATTTTAGTGGATAAAAATCACCCGGCAATATTAACTTTTCGATAAAGCACGATAGCCCGTTAGTTCGTAATTTGTGAGCCGAACCGCCCCGGCCAATCTTTTGCCATGAGACCAATCGTAACTATTTTTTTCCTTTTCATTTCCTGTTGTGCCAATGCCCAGCACAGCGGTGCGCGCCCGAAGATCGGCCTTACCTTGAGTGGTGGTGGGGCAAAAGGGCTGGCACACATCGGTATCTTAAAAGCGATCGACAGTGCCGGTCTTAAAATAGATTACATTACCGGTACCAGCATGGGTGGTATCATTGGCGCCTTGTACGCAGTTGGCTACAGTGGCAAACAAATAGAAGAATTACAAAAAGGCATCGATTGGGATGTGTTGCTGTCGAACCAGATACCGCTGCAGGCTTTGTCGATGGAAGAAAAAGATGAGTACAGCCGTTATGCCGCCGAACTGCCTTTCATCAATGGAAAGATCCGCCTGCCCAATGGGGTGATCCGTGGCCAGGAACTGCATTTGAAATTTGCCGAACTGTTTTTTCATGTTTACAATATCCGCGACTTCAACCAACTACCGATTCCTTATAAATGCATAGCTACCGATCTTGAAACCGGGAACCTGGTGGTACTGGATACAGGGCATATCGTAACCGCGCTGCGCTCCACGATGGCCATTCCATCTGTGTTTACCGCCGTATCGAGAGATGGTAAAAAATTAGTGGATGGCGGGCTGGTAAGGAATTTCCCGGTGAAGAATGTAAAAGAGATGGGCGCTGAAATTGTGATAGGCAGCAATGTAAGCGGGGGACTTTCAAAGATCGATAAGATAAAAACGCCGATAGATGTATTGTTGCAAATGGCGTTTTTTAAAGAAGCGGGCGATTTTAAGGAAGAACTGCCGTTAACGAATGTATATATTTATCAACCCCTGGATCGTTACAACAGCAGCAGTTTCGGCAGCAGCAAAGAGATCCTGGAACTGGGCATCAAAACAGGCCGGGCATATTACCCGGTATTTAAAAAACTGGCCGATAGCCTTAACGCCATCGAGGCTACAGCCCCGCGACCCGTATTCATCCCGTCGGAGCAAAAAGCATTCATTACAGAATACGAAATAAAGGGGTTGAATAAAACGACGCCCAATTTTTTTGCACACCTGATGAACTTCAATGATCATCAATATTATTCCGCAGCGCAGATCAGCAAAAGCATCCGCAAGGCTTACGGTTCGCGTTATTATGCGAGCATTAACTACGTACTGGAACCCGTTTCAAAAGATACGGCCAGGATCATATTTACGGTGGAAGAAAACCCGGGCACTTATGTGAAGGCCGGTTTGTTTTATACGCGGTTCAGGGGCATCAATGTAAACGTGAATTTAACGACAAGGGATTTTATCATTCCTAATTCGCGCACGGTGGTTGCGGCATCGCTGGGCGAAAGCATCCAGTTGCAGGCAGAGCATTTGCAATACCTGGGCCGCATCAAGAACATTGCGTTGATGCCCGGTTTCACCCTGGATAATCTCTCGATCAATTCTTACAATGATTTCAAGATCGATGGTTCTTACAAGATGACTTTCTACAAAGGCTACCTTCATTTTCAAACCAGTGGCAGCAACAAGCTGGCGCTGGGCATTGGTACGGCTTACGAAGGGGTACATTTTC
>Ga0247804_10000404_pt1 | contig 19997 bp, 19 predicted proteins | sample UWRJL029104C1_FD_181142 | JGI IMG/M metagenome (GOLD analysis project Ga0247804, IMG submission 181142) | Plant litter microbial communities from Arlington Agricultural Research Station in Wisconsin, United States - UWRJ-L029-104C-1 | ecosystem: Environmental > Terrestrial > Plant litter >...
CCCCTCCCTACAAGACATTCTGGGACTTCAAAGCTCGATCGACGATTGGGACAATTCTCTTCCATCCTACTTTCAAGCAAATTCTATTCTGATTGAATCCCACCAATCATACATATTTGCCCGCTATCGTCTATCATGGCGAATCTGGAACTTGAAAATAGTACTCTTACGTCCGGTCTTACTCCGCTGGTCGGCAAGACAGAAATTAGAGCCGGTGAACGTTCCCGAGACCGAGGAGGAAGTTGACTGTCGGAAGAATTGTCTGCAACACGCTCGAGCAACGATTGCTTCGATATCGGAATTCATGTCAAGAAATATTGACTCGAGGCTGAGTACTTGGTACATGCTGTAAGAAATCACTCTTCTCCGCGACTCATTCGCCCTAGCTAAATACTGAACAGGTATTTCCTCTTCCAGGCTGGCTTAATTCCAATCATACTTTTAATGACGGACCCCACTAATGTCGAAGCCCATTCTTGGCTCAACGATATCCTCACCTCCCGCGATCTTATAACCCGAACCGCGGTCAATAACAGTCTTGCAACAAGATGTTTAGAAATGTTTAATCAGCTTTGTTCACCGGTTTTCGATGCGCCCGTCCCAGAAGATGTTTTGCTCAACCCGGAATTATTCGACGGAGGGTTTGCAACGTATGCTTTGGATGATTTCAGAATGATGGATTTTGGGGATTGGCAGAGGCCAATTTTCGAGTGAAAGAGCCGAAATAGAATTTTGAACTTGTATGTTTATATTATATACATCTTTTTACACAGGGTAGGTGATTTGTCCTGCCCCTCACTTTTAAAGTACAGAATATGTTTTCGTGAGATATCTCTGAAACAGGCTTTTATGATATTCATACGTTCTCGCTGTGATCGTATACCTCCTCGCCATCTCCCTTTGCAGCATAGTTCCCATCGATCTGCACTCCGCGAAGCTGTGCTTCAATCTGGCGAAGTCTCTGCTTCTCTTCATGTGCTGTCGTGTCTCCGAATACAAGATCCATATCTTCAAGGGTCTAAAAGGTTTCTTGGTCAGCAAAGTTTCAATTGATTCGCAATTAAACATGCTGGGGCATAGTTACCTTTCCACAAGTCTCTGGGACGAAGAAATAAGTGAATCCAAATGCGAGGAGACAGAATGATGCAAAGAAGATGTAGGTTCCCCATGTGATTGTCTCGAGCATGTCTGGTGTGACGAGGCCGATGATGCTGTGTTTATTAGTATATGTTTTAATGCCTAGGAGGTGAAGCAGGCGACGTTGAAACTTACAAATTACACATCCAGGTGGTAGAGGTCGTAATGGAAATTGCCTTTGATCTGATCGCAATCGTGAAAATCTCAGAAGGCAAAACCCATCCGATGGGAGCTAGGTTCGTTTGTTAGCAAACCATACTCTAGTATCTATCAAACTCTACGAGCGTGACTCACCAAAAGAATACGAGAAATTCACATCGTAGATGTAAATAAAAGCAACTCCAGCCCACCCAGCAGCCTTGTGATTCCCGAGGGTATCGCCATAAGCACCAATGATGGCTCCAACTATCACGAGTGAGATACAGGTTCCGGCTGCGCCGAACATGAGGAGCGGACGTCGGCCTAGTCGATCAATTAAGAGAACAGCGGGGATTGTGCTGATGCAGTTTACAATGCCGTAAACACCAGTCGCGAGTAGTGATGTCTGTGAGAAGTTAGATGGGTGTTTTGAGCTACCGAGGTGGGACACTTACGGTGTTTCCGTCTAGACCAAGAGATTTGAACATGGTTGGAGCATAGTAGATCATCGCTAGTTTATCATTAGTCGTTTGCTCCAACAAGTTTATTGAGCAAAATTTCAGGTTCCACTTACCATTACAACCCATGAACTGTTGGAAAAACATAATGCAGCATCCTACGGCTAGTCGTCGGAACCGAGATTTGTTCGTGAGGAGTGAGAGGTACTGTTGCAATATATTAGCTTGCCGTCTTGTCCTTGGATGAGATAATAAACACCTGTGCCACGTGTAGTTTTACACCAGAGAGGCCAGCATAATGTTCTTGAACATAAGAGTTCTCCAACATAATAGCAGCCTTGATGTCGAGCACTTCGGCAACAACATTAGGATGATCCGGCGCAAGACGTCTAAGTTTACCAAGCGTCTGAAACGCTTCGGCATCTCTCTCTTGGGAGAGTAGCCATCTTGGAGAATCTGGATAGAAGATCATTCCAAAGCCGAGAATGAGTGCCGGAAGGATTTGCAGGGCAAGTGGAATTCTCCAAGAAGCATCAGATTGACCAGTGCATCCATTTGGGCCAACGTCCATGTAAGGATTGAATGATGGCTTATCAAGGGTTCCACCTGTGTAAGGAATATCTGGTGCACATCGAATACCTCCGATGTAGTGCGTGCCGTAGTCGATCCAGAAACTGGCGAGAATACCAATCGTGATAGATACTAGACAAGTTATTAATATTGTGTTCGTGACCTTAGAACGCCGCTCTTCAGCTAACTCCTAGGGCTTGACTTACGCTGCTGTAAGACCACCAGACCGCCTCTAATATCAGGTTGTGAGACTTCAGAGATGTAAAGCGGAATGACCATGGTCAGCATTCCCACGGCTAACCCAGCAATAGCTCGCCCTGTGAAATGTTAGACACGTCAGGACCTCCGTATCGGGGATCAAAACATACCAACAAAAAGCATGGCAATATTTACAGCACCAGCCTGAACAGCTGACCCAACAGTGAAAATTGCAACAGCAACCATCATGTCAGTCTTCCTTCCATATTTGTCCGCAATTGGACCATTCATAAGAGAACCAAACCAAGCAGCTTTTTATTCCATCAGTAATCCTATCTTCAACAATATGGTTCAATGCCAGATTTAGACTCACCTAATAGAATGACTGATACGAACCAACCCTTGAATCCAGGGTCTGCAAAAACTTTAGGGAATGCTGCACCGAAGGATTCCATCGTCAACACCCCAGAAACAACACCCTGATCATAACCGAAGAGGAAGCCTCCGAGCGATGCGAACTACAAATCATTAGTTTTTAATTCGTCGTTTTAATAGAGAACTTTACTGACCAGCGCAACTCCTAATAGGTATGGGCTTTTGAAAAGCAAGGCAATGCCCTTTGGCTTTCCAGAATCGGAAGAAATGCTTGCGGCCATTTTGAATGTCAAGCTCTTGGTTTCGGAGTATCCTGTTCGAAGATGCGATATCAGATCTCTGCCTGTGAAGAGTAGAGAAATCGTCGGCAACTCTGCGTGAGACGACGGTCTTTATAGTCGCCAATGCTAGATTGAATATTGACAGAAATACGGAGGAAGATCTGCACCCCATAATTTCCTCCCCATAATTGTCACCCCACTCCGAAAACGGCTTGCACTACGCGGGGTCATATTATGGACACTTTTTGACTATATACATTTTCAATTGGCGGACGACAGCAATCCGAATTTCCAACAGGGGGGCAGAGCCCAGAAGTTCGAATTGTTGTCAGAAAAAGGTGATGCCCAGAGTCGTCGGCTAATCAGAGACTTCGAGTTCGCCAACCGCACTGCTGGTGGAACTCAGCGCAAGGATCTCTGCTTCAACAACTCCAGATTGACGGACGACTGTTGTCCGCCAATATTGATAATGGAAACGGTGCTTTCACTGAACGCGTCACAATATCGTGCAATTCAAAAGACGGAATGCTTTCCAATATTTCCCCCCTCTCCTGTACTTGCACTCTAAAATTCGTCTTAGTATATTCTTTTTCTTAGACCACTTTCTGTCGTTATTCTTGTACCGTTTGACCATATTCAAACATCCAGATCATGGCCATGGAAAGGCCAGAAAACATCCTGTGCGAGCGTGTCGAGGCTCTGCTGCGCGACGACTCTTTATCCTCACAGAAACGTATTATAATAGCCATGGCTGGAGCACCCGGCTCAGGAAAATCTGTGATCTCGGCGGCCTTGGTAAAATTGTTTAACGAAAGAAATGTTGAGCAGATGAAGGTCGTCCCTATGGTAAGTTAAATCGAAGTTTTAATTTCTGTGATTAAGTTTCTGTCGCATCAAAAGATGGTAATAACGCAACCTGCTCAGGATTGAAATCGTGTTGAATTACCCAGTACATCTTGCTCTAACACAATCCAGGATGGATTCCACTACACAAAAGAAAAACTCTCCACCATCCAGCACCACGAGTGTCCATTCAGCCGCCGCGGTGCACCATTCACATTCGACAGCCCCTCGTTCATTCAGCTCATCTACACCCTCCGGAACAGTTCATTAACAGATCCGTGTGGTATCTGGGCACCCAGTTTTGATCATGCATTAAAAGATCCCGTTGAAAACGACATATACATTCCCTCTTCGCAACGGATCATCTTGTTGGAGGGGAATTATCTGTTGCTCAACGAACAGCCCTGGGACCAGATCAGCAAGCTGGTTGATGAGTCGTACGTACATTATTATGAATCAATACTAATGGTAAAATAAGGCTAATATAACTCATAATTAGATGGTTCATTAATGTCTCGAGGGACGTAGCGAAAGAGAGATTGATCAAGAGACATATTGAAGCTGGCATTGAGAACGATTGGAATGCTGCTGCTAAAAGGGCTGAGAACAATGACCTGATAAATCTGGATTTAATTATGGAGAAAAGAGGTCACCCAAGCGTAGTCATTGATAATTCAACCTCTAGAGCATTATTTTGTTAATAAGAACTATTTGACTACATGTTATGATAGAAGCCTTGCGCGATGGGTTAAAAAATAGATTATTTTGCGCAAGAATAGTTTGTTGACTATTGAATGTTTTGCAAATGATCAGAATAATTCACATATAGACACAGGTAGACCAAGATAAATATTTGGGAATGAGATTACATTGGGAACAAATCTTAGACACGTAACTAAGGAAATTAGCCTCCTCAGAGCTCACTTGATAGTCGAATTGTTTCTAGTGAAATTACTAGGTATTACTAGGTATGGTTAAGCGGACCTGAGCATACCTTGGTCGCCTCTCTTTCAATTTCCAATCACAATTGTCTGCTCACGTGAGAAACAAATCTTCATTCCGCGTGAAGCCAAATATCGATTGATTCACCGCGCTAGGCTGTTTGGCCGCCGCGCGATTCTTCCTCAAACTCCATTGGTACCATATTAGCCAGCAAAGCGTAACGAGGATGGTGATCGGAATGCTAACGGCCCAATATATCCAGAACTGCGGAGAGACGGCGTGATCATCTGAGGACGTGAAATTGAAGAAAGGTGTGCTGAACATGGTCTTTTGGGATTTTTGGTCAGCAGATCGTAAGAAATTATGTTGGCAAGATACTTTGTAGACTTACGGCGATGAAGGTAGCTGGAAGGAAAACAGTTGCTAGCACAGCAAGGGTTCTGCCACTCCGATTCAAAATTAGCAATTATTTCTTTATAGTGGTATATCCACATTCCACAGTGCAGTGGAGAGACACTTGCAAGAAAATGATCTAGCATGAGTCTACCAGTTTTCTTTTTTTTGTTGAATGAACTGAGACTCACTTCATTGCCGTGCTGTCCCGCTTGCTCTCTCGGGCTATCTGCTCTGATTTCTCTGCAATGATTTTATTGACACGTCCATCTCGCGCATTGATGAGATCATGAATCTAAATTGAGGTTTAATTTAAGCAGATAAGTTTCAGAAGCAACCTACAATTCCGAATTGACGTTCCAATCCTGCTCGTTTCATTGCGATCCTTTTTTTGAACCCTTCTAGGCGTTTCATGTTGAGAGAGATTGAATTCTCAATTTGGGTATCCAACACGTTGCAGTACTCATCAGCTATTCGGATACTTTCTATAGTCTCCAGCATAAATTTCCCAAGCTCCAGTGTCTCTTCCAAGTCTTCTTCAACCGAGGTATTTGCGCTTCGATAGTATGCTCTGCAGCTAACCAAAAAGTGATGTTCGAAGCCATCCACGTAGTTGTTTCCATATGCTAGTTTCAGATGTTCAATAGCTCCATCGAACCCGTCAAACATACTGCTGACACTGTTCTGGATGCCTTTAACTTTGTAGCGAAACATCACGTATGGCAAAAGCAGAGGGTGTTTCCCATCAGCTATATTTGTATTTGTCTGCGTGAGAACTTTCGCTTGGAGATTTCGATCATTGGTAAACCAGAGGCCTCTCGTCGAAGTAGTTGCGAAGTCGTACGACAGCACGAATAGACCTCCAAACATCTGTATGATAATTTCTGGTTCATCATCAACAAGCTGTCGCTTTGTTGACCTTATTAAACTTGCCTAATATCCTTGAATTATCAACGATGTTTAGTTGCTTCCACGCGAATAGAGATTGAGGTTCGCATTTCATCGTGGGGAAATCCGGAGGAAGCCTCCAGTGCTGGACCATTGCATCTATTTGAGCTTCCGTTAGGCTGACAGGAGGCCGATCCATATCTACGTCAATAATACCCTCTCTTCGATTTGCATCAAGCCTGACATAAAATTACAAAATGAAAAGAAGCCATAAGATGTCGAAAGCTTACAATAAGCAAACATCGGACCCTTCAAGGGTATCTTTGGAACTTGATTCGGTTCGATCAGAATATGTACCGAATCTCAACGCCCGTTTGCCCTCGACGATGCTAAGAGGAGGCTCGGTTTTGTATGGACGTTGCAATGGCGAGGTCTTTGAGAATTAGAGAAACACAATGTTTTCATGAGAAGAAAGAGCACACCGAAATCAAATAATTCTCGAAAGCGGAGGCTGGAATATCTTCAACCTGAAGACGACTCACAGCAGAAGGTGTAGTTACCTAGTATACTCCCTAAGTAATTTTGGGTCATTTGACTTCAGAAAAGCTAGCGTACTGGGGCTTTATAGAACACATATTCCGAGAAGAGGGCAGGTGGTAGCTGACTATGGCGTGGCCTCGTATTCAGCGGCGTCTCTTGTCGCTCCTCAAGCGGTGCAAGCGGGGTTGTCGTAATTGCTGACATGAGGAATGATTGTTAGGATTGTATTAGCTGAAGATTTGGCAGGAAGGGATCTTTCAATCCGAGCCTTTTGGTGATCGCTGATCTTTCTTTTCAAACCACAGCCGCGAAATTTGAGTAAGGCGGCTATTTTGGCCCCCAAACATCCATTATATTTGTACCAAAAGCTCACCAACATTTTACCTGATTTGCACAATTATCTTTTTGATTCAATTTTTAGGGTACTCCGAGATTTAAATCATAGAAATGCCACGCGGTACAGACTTTTGCTTGGGAGGTCACCCGAAACCAGGATTTTGAAAACAACGCTCCCTTGCTTGCATCTCCATATAGCTTCAACCAATTTTTGTAACTTTCTCTGACCGAATAGAACAGGGCCTTGAAAAGGTGTCTTTGACTATGTTCTTCTCTCAAGGGGTTGTAACCAAACTACCACACCTACGGAGCAACACAATATACGTGGAAAGGAATCTAAAGGTGGATCTTAAAAAAGTATGTTATCTATACAAGAAAGTGTCTCGCAAAAATATCATTTAGATCTCTGGGGCCAGAATTGGCTCTTTGGTCCGGTCGCATAGGGTTGGCAACTTTCGGGAGGAGCCGAAAAGCAGGTAGTTATGACTAACTGCGTGAAAGGGAGTTAAGAGTTTGATGTAGCAACAGATATCAACAAATTGGGCAGAGGGTGAATAGCTCGTAAATAGAGCGACGATGCAAAATAATAACATTGGATATAGAGAGAAAACCTAGCCATATATTAATTGAAAATTCTAACACTCACTACCACTATAAACTATATATAATCAAATCATACAACAAGCAGCACCATCAACAAAGAACATGCCACAAACTTCAACGAGATTTCAATCACAACTGATCCGCCGGTCTGTGGTGTCTCGGTTGATATACCGACTGAACGTTGAGTGGGGCTCCCAACATGTGTCATATTATCTACTGGAAGAGTGAAATTGCCAGCTGGAAGCAATTTTGTCAAACTCGTGAGTGTTACACCAAAGGCTCCCGCTTCGGCAGCGCAGAAGTTATCTGTGCCTGGTAATTGACCGGAATTGAAAAAGTTATATATTTTGCTGTTGGCGCAAGAGTTGTTGGCAACAAAGGAGCAATGCTGATCATCGAGTTAGTTTTCATGTGAAGAAATGGGGTGGAAGCCTTACCCCTGGAGTATCAATAGTGAGAAGTTGTGAATCTTTGAATCTTGGCATTGCCCTGTAGCTGCTGGAAAGGGGTCAGTTTTCGAAGCATAGAGAGTTTAAGTGAGACGGACTTCTCAATAGGAGTAGCGGGATCAATCGTATTGCTAATGAAAAGTATGGGGTTCTTGGTAGTAGCACCAAGGATTCCTGTTTATATTAGCGTGCATATTAGGAGTAGTTTGTGATATAAACTGTACCTGTGAATCTCTCCTTTGCCTTAATCGACCACCCGGTACACAAGATTTTGAACGTGCTAATACCTACATGACCGACATAAGATTGATTAGATAATATTTCATTACTTGAGCGAAAATCCTCTAGTGTTCTATTCAGGAGGAGATTTCCAGTGTCTGGACACAAAACAGCAGGAGTCGTTTCGCTTAGATCAGGTAGGAATCCTGGGATATCAACCATAGGTGGAGCTGCCACCTGGCTCGCTGCCTCAATACTGTCTATTGTTAAGTTACTGAGAGTTTTCTCATACGCAATGAGTGTTTGTGCAATTTGCGGGAATCCCGTTACAGGATTATAAGTCATTGGTCGAAGAGTTGACATCATTAGGCCCAGCGAATTTTCGAGTAAGGTGGCGTTATCCCAGGTCTTTGCATAAGCCTCTTCGACTTGGAAATTCGCAAACAAGTTCAGGAAACGTGTCTTAATGTCCTTGGAGCTGGCACCGGTGTAGAAAACACACAATTCAGGACCAGCTTCAAAGCAATACTCGAAAAACAGGTCGAATACTGCGTCGATATAATAGCTCATTGCAAATCCGCCTGAAGTGTAATAATCTGCTCCATCAGCAACTCCATCAATGGCGAAACGTCCTACTCGATCAGGAAACATTGTTGCAAAGGTTTGTCCTAGGATACTACCATAGCTGAAACCCCAATAGTTGATATCTTTGGGATTATCTACACTCTTGCCTCGATCTGTCTCGGCAAAAGCATCCAAAATAGTTATCATGTCTCGTGCTACAACTGAAGTCGACATATGCGGTCCGGCTTGATCGTCTCCCCCAATGCGAGCTTCACAAAGTGCACCGACATCAGCAGCTGTTTGAAATATGGTTTGGTAGTATGTATCCGTGATATCTGGTCCCGAGATCCCATATGCGCGTCTAGCCTTTTGGGTAAGATCTTGTAGTCCACAGTCGGCTGCTGGGTTACTATACCCCATCCCTCGGGGCTCCCAGGAAACGAGATCGTAGTTCTTCGGGAGCACGGGAAATAAAGTCGAGTATCCAGATTGTAGGATGAAGCCGGTTCCCGATCCACCAGGACCACCTGGAATATTTAGGGTTTTGTATAATGGTAATTCGTAGCAAACATACCTGGATTTGTCAAAATCATTCCTTGATATTTGTCGTTAGTCCCATTGAGCTGAGCGGGTATTTTGATCAAAGGTACTGAAGCTCGAGTTCCATTTGACTGAGAATAGTCTAGCGGGACCTGTCAAATTGTTGTTATTTTTCAAATCCTATAAACTCAAGAAAACTGAGTATTTACTAACGTCGAGCTTAGCACATTCGTAGTTACCGTAGCATGGTTGCCACGTGAGAATTTTAGAAGGGGTGATCTATTAGAGAATAATGATAAGCTAAGAACTAGGACACAGCATGAATCGGAGATTGGCGTACTTCATCAAAAGTTACTTGCGTAGTAGAGGGCTGTGCGGTTGCAGCCGAGAGGAATTGGAGAGTAAGAACTACGATAGTGCATATGGTATGAGGTGATTTGCAGAACATGTTGTTTGCTAGCTATAGCAGTATATGAGGAAATTGGTTTGTTCGTTTTCAATATATTAGAAAAAAGCCAGCGACTGAAGGTATATATAGACAACAATAAGATTGAACAAATTGGAAGGCATCAAAAGGAGCCTAGCACGTAAAACAAATGGATACATGTTGTGAATTATCACGGTGGAGCAGAGCGCAGCATAAAAGGAGTACGCAAGCTTTGTTGGTGTTGTACTATGCAGAATCTAAGACAGTGACGATAGCCTCGTCGTAAGTTTTATTATGCTATTACAAATGTACGAGCGGACCAATCACAAAGTTTAGCAAATGCTTCCGACACTAATACCCGAATAGTCGAATATTCTGAAACTGTCCAACTTTCGGACTCCATTTCCGCAAGTATATGTGAACCCTACCTAGACTCGTAGAATGCCAAGGAAACAAGGTACGGGCACTAAAAAGTGTACGATGCAACCAATAGAGGCCATCGCAAAACTTGTTTCACGTGACCATGTTAAAGTGTCCGAAACGAATAAGAGGGGCTGAGCATCGTGGTACCACTACATTTCCGGTATATGCTACTAAAGCCCAACTTTAATTTGACGTCCGATTAACTCAGCTCAGACTCAGCCAGCTTACAGTTGCGTGTTCATACATGTCTATATGTAGCCATGGATCATGAGCAAAGTCAAGAAATATGGATTGACGAGCCATCAGTCGCAAACGGCGATTTTGTACATATCAATTTCAGAGATGGTCACCTCGTTTCGGCGCTGCCTGTTGTAACTCAGAAAGGTTCAATAGCAACCGAAACTCATTCATTTCCTAGTCAGCTTCCGGACTGGTCTAACTTAGAAGTTATACACAAAAATACATTGCCGCCAAGAACGTCCTTTTTTGTTTATGATTCTGTGGAAGATGCCCTCACCCGTGATGTATCAAATTCAAAATCATTATCACTTTCTGGAACCTGGAAATTTAATTTGATCAAAAGTCCCTTTGAGGCTCCTGTTGGCTTCTTCGATCCGAAATATGACACAGCCAAATGGGATGATATCAAAGTTCCAGGAATGTGGCAATTGCAGGGATATGGCAAAGGTCCACAGTAAGCGGCCAGCATAGGCACCGATCGATGAAATACAGTTAACTGAATAGATACACAAACGTCAATTATCCTTTTCCGGCAGATCCAGGAAAAGTGCCATATGATGTCAATGAATGCGGATGTCATGTTAGAAAGTTCAACATTCCGAGAAGCTTCACAAACCACCAACTCAGACTCAGGTTTGAGGGTGTCGACTCTGCTTTTCATGTCTGGGTCAACGGGACCGAGGTTGGGTACTCTCAAGGTTCAAGAAATCCTTCCGAATTTGACGTTACTAAGTTTGTCCATGAAAATGAGGAGAATACCGTGGCTGTGCAGGTTTATCAGTACTCTGATGGAAGCTATATTGAAGATCAGGTGTGTACCAAGTTCCACTCTGTTGAGAAAAACAAAAGACTCATAAAGTTTGTAGGATCAATGGTGGCTTAGTGGTATCTTTCGTGATGTCTATCTACTCGCATTCCCTAAGATCCACATTGAAGATTTCCAAATCCAGACGCATCTAGACAAAGAGTATAAGGATGCTACGCTTTCTATCAAAGTCAACGTCAACGTCAAGACTCCGGTCGTAGTTCGGTTGACTGACCATAGTGGATCACCTGTAATTCCGATCTTAGCCGCGACTGCTGATCCCATACACACATTCAGTATCCCAATTGAAAATCCTTATAAATGGACAGCAGAAACACCATACCTATATCAATTGACCTTGTCCGTTGGCGATTCTTGCACGGTTGAACAACGAGTTGGCTTCCGAAATTCCGAGCTTAAGAATGGTGTTTTCTTGGTGAATGGTAAACCCACGATATTGCGCGGTGTTAACCGTCATGAACACCATCCTGATTCGGGTCGAGCTGTTCCTTACGAGTTTTTAAAGAAAGATCTACTTCTTATGAAGACCCACAATATCAATGCTATACGCACATCACACTACATAAACGATTACAGGTTGTATCACCTTGCCGATGAGTTAGGGCTCTGGATCCTGAACGAGTGTGACCTGGAATGCCACGGCCTTGGCGAGATTGGTGGTGAACCTGCAAGCTGGGCTTCAGACAATCCTCTATGGGAAGAAGCTTATGTTGATCGAGCCCGACAAGCTGTGGCGAGGGACAAGAACCATCCTAGCGTAATTATGTGGTCACTGGGAAACGAGGCTTTCTATGGACGGAACCATCAAGCGAGTGAGTATGGTAGAGCTCTATCCCAATAGCTACTAATAAGAGTTAGTGTATGATTTCATCAAGGCCTACGATCCAACGAGACTTATCCACTATGAAGCAGACGGAGAGGCACAAACTGTTGACATCTATAGCCGTATGTACACGTCAAGCGAAGAAATTATCAAGTTTGCGACTCAGGATGCGACATGGGATAAGCCGCTAGTAATGTAAGTTACTGTTCATTTTGCTCTCTGGTGCTTTAATACTTTGTTCATTTGAAACTTCAGATCAGCTGGTGAATGGAGAGGCTGAGTTTACTATCTTTTATCAGTGTTTAAATTAGTTACCCATTGACAAGCTAATAAATACCAGGTGTGAGTACGCGCATGCTATGGGTAACGGCCCAGGAGCTTTAAGAGAATACGTTGAAGCTTTCTATAAATACCCAAGACTGATGGGAGGGTTCATATGGGAATGGGCGAATCATGTAAGTAAAGATTCATCCTTTCTGAATAAGAACTCTCTAATAGTAAGACAGGGACTTCGGAAAAAGTCTCCTGATGGCGAGGAATATTACGGTTATGGTGGTGATTTTGGCGATGAGCCAAATGACGGACACTTTGTTATGGATGGTTTATGTTTTTCAGATCACACACCCACACCTGGATTAACAGAATATCGGAAGGCTATTGAACCAGTGCAGGTAACAAGTGGAGATAATCAAACAGTCAACATCATCAATAGATATGATCATGTCACATTAGACCATTTAAACTGTTACTGGGAGCTCATCACAGACGGATATAGAGAACCTGGGAAGAAAGTCCACATTCCCAAAGGTATGTTTGGCTGTCATTGTGTGTTGCAGAACTCCCACAGCCTGCTGAATTATATGGACAGGAATCAACCCAGGGACTACAGCAGTTCTAGATATTGATGGCCTCCCAACAGAGAATATCCCAGCTGTAGAGTGTTATTTGGAACTTGTCTTCACACTAAAAGAATCTACAAACTGGGCTAAAGCAGGTCATGAGGTTGCAAACGGCCAAATTAGGCTTGTGGCGCCAGCAGGACTTGGTTCTATCAAACAAGTGCCAACACTAACACCTGGTCCAAAAGTACACCAGTCTTCGCCCACTATCCTCCACATTTCTGGTTCTGAAACAATTTGGAAATTCAACATTGTTCACGGAACACTCATCTCCTGGGAAAAGGGAGGATCTGAACTAATTCACACACCTCCCATTCTTGATTTCTATCGAGCAGTTACCGACAATGATGCGCCGTCGCGATTCGGTCAGGACTGGATTAACAACCGGCTCAGCCAAACTCAATGTCATGTCAAAAAAGTGACCTGGTCTAGTAAGCCTGAGTATATCACTATTGAAGTCACATCTCGCATCGCTCCCCCAGTACTAGAATGGAGCGTGGACACTAGGTTTACCTATACATTCACCAACAAATCCTTAAGCATCAAAGTCACAGGTACCCCCCGAGGAAACTACCTCCCCGAGACCTTTGCGAGAATCGGTCTCAGCCTCTCCCTCAACCATATCGATACAGCAGCCTGGTTCGGCCGCGGACCAGGCGAGTCCTACCGAGACACCAAGCTCTCTCAAAAGTTCGGCAACTACAATCTGCCAATTGAGAAACTCTTCGTTGATTATGAATTCCCGCAAGAAACATCTAATCGCACCGACGTGCGCTGGGTTGAGTTCTCTAAAGCCAAATCTCCTGGACCGACTTTAAAAGCGCATTTCGGCGATTTGGAAGAGGCGAGTTTCACAGCGACCCATTATCGTACTGAGGATTTGGATAAGACGAGGCATACATATGAATTGCATAAGTTGAAGAGGAACGAGACGGTTGTGAGGTTGGATTGGGCACATCATGGGATAGGGACTGGGAGTTGTGGACCAGCCACACTACCGAACTATGAGCTGAAGTCGGAGCCCTTTGAGTATGAGATTTTGCTAGAGTAGCGATATGTAGTTTATTACCAACTTTCTTGCTAGGTTACCAAGTATAAATCAAAGGCTTCAACATTGTCTGGACGCTCATAGATAACAAAGATCCAAATCTTGGACTTGCATTAAATCTCGATCAAGAGATAGTTCAACATCATCATATTGATATACAGATACCCTGGCTTGCCATCCCTAACATCATTCGAATATTGATCACCAGTGAGCGCATGGAGATGGATAAGAGAACAAACGAGGGGTCAAGTTGGGTCCCAACTGAAGGAACACTGGTTCAAGATGAGCGGCATGTATGCACAGCACAACCTTAGGAAGTATTCTAAATATTCTAAAGAAGAGCGACATGGAAATCTACTCTATTTCATTTTACTGTCCGTAGAGCCCATCCAAAGATCCCGATCTAATGTGACCTCAATCAATTAAAATAACAAGACCTCTAAAGAATTCGTACGATACCAGAGGAGTATATTTGGTTAGTGGACACACATATATAATAATATTGGGCGGAATTGAAGTTTCTGGTGGAGTGCATCTTGGACACTAATTGAGCGTGCTGCACATATTGCAGGCAAGCAGATTAGAGTCTCTTATTCCACCCTCCACCAACTTTAACGATACGACCAGCGACCAATGCCCCAGCTGAGCCAGCCAGCAGTGTACCAGAGTAAACTACCAGCCCAATCCAGTTTTTCTCGGTGCTGCTGTCGTTGCCGATGATGGCCCCACCAATTGGATAGCTGATGAGCGAGCCAATGCCAACAAATAGCAGAGTCATACCAATCCGAGTGCCGATTTTGTGCGGGTCATCGGACATCTTGACGATACTGGCAACTGGGAGCCCCATGAATGCACCAGATGCTACGCCAAAGACCACTGCAAATACCAACAATCCTGCCGGTGTCTCGACTGCCAGTAGGCAAAAGGCTAAGATGGCGCAGACCAGAGCGAGGACAGACTGCATATTGACGGATCCTGTCCTATCGGCAAAATAGCCAAGCACAACCCTGCCGACAAAAGAACCTGAGTTGATGATAAGAAGGAGGTTGTCAGCCAAAGAGGATGATATGTTTGTACGGCTAAGGGCAAATAGCTGAATATATGTCATGATACTGTACATACCCATGACTCCGAAGACAAGGCCGAGGTTGAGTAGCATATACGGTAAGTCACTTAAGGCCCCCCAGTCAAACAGGCTTCTTGATGTGGTAGGCTTTGTCTTCGTTCGCATCAACATTACTGGAATTGAAGTGATCAGAAAAACAAAGGCAATGACGCGGGTTGCCCATCCAAAGCCTATGCGTGAGACGAGCTGCGTAAACATTGCTGGATAAATCATGCCACCTGTGTCCAACGTTAGAACTCATTTGAAGGTAAGCTAGCCAATAGTGATATGAGAATATTAGCGTACCAACAGCACTCCCTACGGATGCGATACTCACTGCCAGCCCTAAACTAGCATCGAAATACTGAGCGACAACGGCCGGTGCGGGTAGAAACAGACATCCCATGCCGAGGCCCATAACCACTCCCTGGGTGAGAAGCACCTGGTAGAACTGGTTGGTGATACCTACGAGGAACATGCCGATGGTAATAAGAACTGTTCCAACCGCCAGCAGTGATCGAAAGTAGCCGAGATCAAACATAGGCCCAACAACGATAGCCACAGCGAAGAACAGGCAACTCTGTAAAGAGCCGATCCATGCGATGGTAGACGAAGGTTCCGACCGCAGCAGCTCCAGCTGGTAGTAGGTTTGGAAGACCCCCCATGAATTGATCAGGCCCCTTTAGAGGTAAATGTCAGCACAACAACAACCGTCGCGCAGCTAGAAGTTCTCACCAGGTGTTAAGGAAGACACAAAATGCACCAACGACTTGTAGCCATGCAACTAATCCTTCCTTGGGTGGCGTATTGGAATTGGGATGCGGATGCGGATGCGGATGCGGCTCATGGTCTGGGGCAGAGAGGACATCCTCTGCGCCAGATATGGCTCCATCATGGGGTTGTTTTTCCATTCAAAGTCCGAGCTACATGTAGTACTGGGCACGAGTGAGAATAAAAATAAGAGATGGGTAGAATTATTAATAAGAAGTCGGATGAAGTAAGACGAAATAAGAAGAACCGGTCTAACTGCATTGTATCTAGGTTTGTTGGTTATTGTACAGGACACGATGTAGCTAATCGCTGTAGGGGTGAACAAGTGTACCCATGTCTAGAAACGTCATCCATGTCTAGGAAACGTGACCCATGTTTGTCAGATAGGAATTAATATCTCTTCCATTAAACTTACCTAATACATTGAATGTCAACCTTTTGCTCTAATTACAGTTTTATGTCTTAGCCTTGTACTCTTCCCAGGAAAGTCTCATACCCGAAGCGAACCAAACACTTCGACCACGAATGAATTCTGAGATCATATGAATACACAGAGGGGGTTCATTGAAATTATAGTAGAACATCTTATATACAGGTTCTAATTCGATTCTAGTATACATAAATGAAGTCCTCATTCTTCGTATCTGTTTCGTCATCGAAGCCTCGTTCAGCTTCCAGCCCACTCTCACTGGCTTCTACTTCTTGGATCTCCATCATGGATCGATCAACCCGAACCGCTGACTTGCCCATCTCCGCTCTTATCCTAGCATGTCTCTTGTTCAGGAACATTAGGTAAAGCGTAGTTAAGATAACGAGAATCATGAGAATGACAAATAAGCACAAATTGGAGACAAGACCTCGCGTGTATCTTGGTGCTTCGGCAGTGGTATATAGATGTGGACCAATAATGTTGCCAGCACTTTGGCCAATGAATAGCATCGCCGTCGTTGTCTTTTTCTTCGTTTCACCAGCGGTGTTCTGAGACGACCAGGAGTAGATGAGGGGTGTAATTCCTGGGTAGACCGATATTAAGTAGTATCCAACGAGGAGCGCAGCGCGGTTCGATGGGGTGTGCGAAATGGTTAGAAGCATAATGCACCCCGCAATTGGTGGTATGCACAAAAGTATTAGTGGCGGACCCTTTCGTCCTAAATATGTCGCCAACCATGCCCCGCCCATCGTGGCAACGATCTGAACGGCGCCAAATGGAATGTTGAGGAGAATTGTCTTGAAGGAGTCGAAACCGAAAGACTTGACAATCAAGGGACCGAATGTTGTGATGCCGCCTGAAGGAATAGAAATGGAAAAGATCAAGGCGAACCAGAACCAAGTCTTCAGGTCTAGAAGAGACTCGATGACGTGTGCCCATTTCCATTCAGTCGAAACGACTCCTTGTTGGTTTGCGCGTAGACGTTCAACGGCGAGAAGCTTGTCGTGTTCATTAAGGAACTTTGCCTCTACCGGAGAATCTGGCATCCACCAACTACACAGATTAGCAGTGAGCAAAATAGAAAAGAAACAAGGCTAAACTTACAAAACAGCAGTTGACGTTACAACAGTCACCAAACCACATGTTAAGAAGATGATCTATGGAATATTAGCATTTCATTAGGCAGGAGAGATGTTTAGTAATACATACCTGGTAAGAGAACAGCTTTTCAGAATGGATATGACCCAAGCCATAGGCTATCAGACTTCCAACCATATTGGTTATTCCATTCATCGAGTACCAGGCAGAGTTTCGGTTTGTTTGCTCATTACGTCTCCACCACATAGTGGATATAGCCACGAATGTAGGTGCTAATAGGTCATCAGTACTGTGCTCTACTGGCGGCTTTTCTCAAAGATAAGATAACATACCAACTGAAGCCTCAAAGGCACCAAGAAAAAATCGTGTTACAAGCAAGCCCTTGAAATCCTTCGCGACAGCCATGAAACTCAATACAATTCCCCAGCACAGCACCATAGACGCAGCAAATTTTCCAGTTGGGAGCTTAACCAAAAAGTATGCAATAATAGGCTGGAGGACTAGTTGCGCAATATAAACGATGGATCCCAGCCACGAGTAGTCTTGCGGACCAAGTTTCGCATCCTTGACCAGGCCAAAGACACTGGCGTAAGAGAGTGTTGCTTTATCAAGGGCTTGTAGAAAGTAAACAGCAAGCATGATGGGAAGGATCGTCAAATCGATCTTCCTCAGAATGCGCTTGTTTTCTTCTGGCGTAACTACAATCCTTTCACCGGCACTTTCGAGCAGAGCAGCGGCCTTGTCTTTGCCCACGGTGCGGGTGGCATGCTTGGTATCAATATTGGATTGTCCAACATTCTCCTCGTGGCTAGAGGAGTCGGGGAACGCCTTTGTCTCCATTTTCGAAGGGAGCGGATTGATTGTATGGGTATAGATTATAGATTAAGGATTGTTCTGATCGTCGTGACAGACGTCGAGGAGATGGTCGTCATACAGTAGAAGGGCAAATCCAGTAATTCACTGATCATTGACGAGAAATAAAGTGAGCTAGGAGGGAATACATCTCGGATCTTATAGAACTTCCGACAGGTATGTGCGAGCGTAGCATAGACACAATCTGGGGAGATCCAAGGCCCCGGATTGGGGAAATTGGGGAAACGGGGAGATTCGTGGTCAGAGTCTCTCGGATTTCGGGATCAACTCCTATTTGGTTTTAGCGAAAAGGAGGGGAACCCTCGGGAAGTCGCCCGGCCCCCGCTATTTACCGGCGTCGGCCGGCAAATGATTCGCTTATGGGAAAAGGAGGCCATTGCCGGGCTCCGCATATGCAGACAAGCCTTTCGCATTTCACTCGGATTTCCGAATCCAAGCTCTTAGCATCAGGGCGAATTGCCGTAATGCATTCTCAGCTGGCAATGATACGAGTTCACCGAAGTAATATATCCAATATATCACAAGGACTAGTAAAGCCTCCTACAGCGGTTCTCGGAGAAAGGGACTCTTTACCCGTCGTATAAATGGTAATGATACTACGTCTTTCTTGTTGCCAATTTTAACGGTTATTTTCAACTAGAAACAATTCCTACCCAAATATGCCTCAGCAGGAATACGTCCCCAGAAGCTATGAAGTGGTGCAAGAAAACGGATATACTGAGCGTATTCCTCAAGCTTCAACTGATCTGAGCTTGAGGTCCAACGATGCAGAATCACCTTTTTTATTCACATTCCAAGCACTTCGTCCTGGTCTCTTCCGGACCACCTTCTCCTCCAAGACTCACCCTCTTCCTCCTCATCCCAGCGCAATTCTACCTTCACCTAAATTTGGTGAGACCAGCCTGTCGTCGAAGTCCAAAGCAACACGCAAAGACATCGTTGTGGGAGATGTGACTGCATCTGTAGAATGGAGCGATGCACCTGTTGTCTCCCTCCAAATCGCAGGACAGGATAAGCCAATTCACAAGGATCTCGACTTCCGCTCTTATGTTGCGGATTCCGATGGGATTGCTCACTACACACACTATAGGAGAGATACTCTGCATGTTGGTCTAGGTGAAAAGGCAGCGCCGATGAATCTATCGAATCGTGGCTTCAATCTTGCAGTCACAGACTCCTTCGGCTACGATTGCTATCGGACTGATCCCCTTTACAAGCACATTCCTTTGCTCATCAACGCTACTCCAGACGGAGTTGTTGGTATTTTCTCTACTTCCCACAGCCGTGGAACTTATGCTGTGGGGTCTGAGATTGATGGGCTGTGGGGACATTTCAAAGTCTATCGACAAGACTATGGCGGTCTGGAGGAGTATCTGATGGTGGGCAAGACCATTCAAGATGTTGTCAGCATATATGCAGATCTCGTCGGTTATCCTCTTTTGGTTCCCCGATGGGCATTCGGATACATTGCGGGAGGCATGAAGTATTCAATGCTGGACGAGCCACGAGCTGCGGATGCGTTGATGGACTTTGCCCAGAAGCTCAAGACACACGACGTAC
>Ga0247804_10000407_pt1 | contig 19852 bp, 14 predicted proteins | sample UWRJL029104C1_FD_181142 | JGI IMG/M metagenome (GOLD analysis project Ga0247804, IMG submission 181142) | Plant litter microbial communities from Arlington Agricultural Research Station in Wisconsin, United States - UWRJ-L029-104C-1 | ecosystem: Environmental > Terrestrial > Plant litter >...
AAGACGCGGTCGATGGTGATCCAGCCCTCGGTGCCGATCACGGATGCCGTGTTCGGGCCCGGGGTGTCGAGCGCCGTGTGCAGCACAGCCTGTGCGCCGCTCTCGTAGCCGAGCAGCACGGCGGTCTGACGGTCGACACCCGTCGTCGTCTTCGTCGCGATCGCCGAGACGGAGTTCGGCGCACCGAGGATGTCCCACGCGAACGAGACGGGGTAGATGCCGAGGTCGAGCAGTGCACCGCCGCCGAGTTCCGGCGCGTTGATGCGGTGCGACGGGTCGCTCGGCAGCAGCTGGTTGTGGTCGGCGATGATCGTTCGCACCTCGCCGATTGCACCCGAGGCGATGACCTCGCGCAGCCTCACCATGTGCGGCAGCCAGCGCGTCCACATCGCCTCGAGCACGATGAGGTTCCTGCTCTCGGCGAGCGCGACGACCTCGCGGGCCTCGGCCGCGTTGATCGTGAACGGCTTCTCGACGAGCACGTGCTTGCCGGCCTCGAGCGCGATTCTCGCGTGCTCGGCGTGGAAGGGGTGCGGGGTCGAGACGTAGATGATGTCGACGGTCGGGTCGGCGACGAGCTCGGCATAGCTGCCGTGCGCTGCCGGGACGCCATATGTCGCGGCGAACGCCTCGGCGCTGTCGCTCGTCCGTGAGCCGACCGCGGCGATCGTGAGTCCGACGGCAGTCAGATCCGTCGCGAAGGAGTTCGCGATGCTGCCGGTGCCGAGGATGCCCCAGCCGAGTGTGCCTGCCATGTCATGCCCTCCGTCAGCGGGCTGCGATGCCCGCCGTCCAACGCTAGCGGTTCCCGCCTGACACCGGCACTCAGATGGTTGTGCCCGCGCGAACCCGCCAGCACTCAGTGGGATGAGAGACGACGATCGGGGAGGAACGCGGCACACACCGCGGCCACCACGAGGACCGGCACGGTGAAGGCGAAGATATCGCCGAGTCCCTCCGCGTAGACCTCTTGAACTGCGGCGCGCATGCCCTCGTTCAGGCTGGCAAGATCGGGCACACTGCGCATGAGCGCGGGGAGGCCGTCCTCGGATCGCTGCGCCGCGACTGCCACCAGACGTGCCTGCAGCACGGTAGCCAGCGTGGACGCCCCGATAAGGCCGCCGAGTGAGCCGAAGAATCCGACGAGCGACGTGGCCGCACTCAACCGCTCGGGGCCGACAGCTCCTTGCGAAGCGAGCACGAGATTCTGTTGGACCGCACCCATCCCGAGCCCGAGGACGAAGAGGATGACGGCGACCGAGAGCGCCGGGATTCCAAAACGCACAAGCGAGAGCCCCGCGAGCGACGCCGTCGAGACAACCACCCCCGCGAAGATCCACCATTTGTAGCTTCCACGCCGCTGGACGATCGAGGCCACACCAAGCGAGCTGATCACCGTTCCGACGACCTGTGGAATCAGGTAGAGGCTCGCCTCGAACACGCTGAGGCCGAGTGCGATCTGGAGATACTGCACGACGAAGATCGCCACACCGAAGATGGCGACCGAGACCATCACATTGATCGCGGAGGCCAGCCCGACCGTGCGCTCTCGGAGCATCCGGATCGGCACGATCGGGAGGGCAGCCCGACGTTCGATCACGACCGCTGCTGTGAGGCTCAACAGGCCGAAGACACTGAGCAGCATGGGGAGCAACGGCGGAACGAGCCCGGTCGGTGCGGAGAGGGACCCCACCGCAGCGAGCAGGGAGCCGAGACCCAGGGCGACCGCGAGCAGGCCGAGGGAGTCGAATCTCGCCGCCGACCTGCTGGCGCGCGGCACCGTGAGCACAAACCTCAGCGCCAGCGCGACAGCGAGCGCGAGGGCTGCGATGCCGCCGAACGACCATCGCCACCCGAGCTGATCGGTCACGAGACCGCAGATCACGGGCCCGACGGCGATCGACGTCGACATCACAGCGCCGATGAGGCCGAGATACGTGCTTCGGCGGTCGATGGGAACCAGCGCACCAACGGAGATCGACGTCAGGGAGATGATGCCACCAACCGCGAGTCCCTGCGCGCACCGGGCTGCGATCAACACCGGAGTCGAGATCGCGGCGGCCGCGGCGAGGCTGCCGATGACAAGCACGACGAGCGCGCACTGGAGCAGCACCCGACGATCGAACCTGTCGGCGAGATTTCCCCATACCGGAACCCCGAGCGCAGAGCACAATAGGCTCCCGGTGATGATCGTCGCATAGTCGGCCTGCGAACCCCCGAGGGATGCCACGATGGTCGGCAGGGACGAGGTCATCCCCACGAGCGTGAGTCCCACGAGCACCGTGGCAGCGCAGAGTCCGGCGATCGCGAGAGACAGTGGTGACGGCTTCGACATCCTGAGCGTCATCGCTCGCTCGCGACACGGGCCGAGGGAGCATCGATGGACCCTCCGAGAGCACCTGCCGTCGCCTCGGGATCCACCCAATCGAACGTGCGCGACACTGCCTTGTGCCAGGAATCGAGCAGCGAGACCCGTTGCGAATCGTCGATCCGGGGCACCCACCTCCGGTCCTCCCGCCACATGACGCGGAGTTCTTCGAACCCATTCCACAGACCAATGGCGAGGCCCGCGGCGAATGCCGCGCCGAGGGCTGTCGTCTCGACCACTTTCGGGCGCACAACGGGGATGCCGAGGATGTCGGCCTGGAGCTGCATGAGCGTGTCGTTCACGACCATGCCGCCGTCGACGAGGAGCACCTCGATGGACACCCCGGCGTCGGCGTTGGCCGCATCCAGGACATCCCGCGTCTGGAACGCGACCGCTTCGAGCGCGGCTCGCGCGAAGTGTCCTTTGTTGGCGAACCTGGTGAGCCCGACTATCGCGCCACGAGCGTCGGGACGCCAGTGCGGCGCGAAGAGGCCGGAGAACGCGGGCACGATATAGACGCCGCCGTTGTCTGCGACGCTCGCCGCGAGGGTTTCCACCTCGGCCGCGTCACGGATGAGACCAAGGTTGTCGCGCAGCCACTGCACCAACGACCCGGTGACTGCGATCGAACCTTCGAGCGCGTAGCGCGGCCCCTCGCCGTCACGCTGATAGGCGACGGTGCTCAGCAGCCCGTGTGACGAGCGCACGATCTCATCACCGGTGTTGACGAGGAGGAAGTTGCCGGTGCCGTAGGTGTTCTTGCTCTCTCCGGCCCGGAAGGCGGCCTGCCCGAATGCGGCCGCCTGTTGGTCGCCGAGTATTCCCGCGATCGGAACCTCACGGAGCGAGCTCGAGGAGTCGGCGTACCCGAAGATTCCCGAAGACGGGCGGATCTCCGGCATCATGGACCTCGGCACCCGGAACGAATCGAGTAGCTCGTCGCTCCACGCGAGGGTGCGAAGATCCATCAGGAGCGTGCGACTGGCATTCGTCACGTCGGTCGCGTGCACACCGCCATCCGGGCCTCCAGTCAGGTTCCACAACAACCAGCTGTCAACTGTGCCGAAGAGCAGGTCGCCGTTCTCAGCGCGCCGTCGAGCGTCGTCGACATTGTCGAGAATCCACGCGATCTTCGACGCTGAGAAGTAGGTGGCGAGCGGAAGCCCGGTCGTCTGCGTGTAGCGGTGGACATCGCCATCGGCGATGTCGTCGATGATCGATTGCGTGCGCGTGTCCTGCCAGACAATCGCGTGATGAACAGGATTCCCAGTGCGGCGATCCCAGACGACGGCAGTCTCGCGCTGGTTCGTGATGCCGATCGCGACGACGTCGTGCCTGGTGATGTTCGCCCTGGCGAGCGCGATGCCGATCACCTCACGGGTGTTGCGCCAGATCTCGGCGGCGTCGTGTTCGACCCAACCCTGTTGCGGAAGAATCTGTCTGTGCTCGCGTTGCCCGGTCGCGACGGGCCTGCCACTGGCGTCGACCACGATCGCACGCGTGCTCGTCGTGCCCTGATCGATTGCGACGATGTGCTGCACCCGAACTCCCTTGTCGCGGTCATATCTCTCGTCAGAGGGTAGATCGCTCAGGGCGCCGATGGCTCCCGGATGCACGGACGTGCAGCACTACTTCTCGTCGAGCAGTCGCCTGGCGAGCGCTTCGTCCAGGACGAGGTCGGTGATCAACCCCGTCGCCAGCGCACCGCGAAGACTGGCCAGCTTCTGCTGGCCCGAGACCACACACACCCTTCGAGCGACCTTCCGGAGCCGGTCGAAGTCGGGGCCCGTTGCCCGCGCATTGAGGGCGATGTCGCGCCAGCTGCCGTCGAGGCGGTAGAAGACTGTCGCAATATCCCCGACCACTCTGTCTTCGCCCAGGCTCTCGTAGTCGCCGCGGTCGAGATAGCCGCCGATGTAGACGTGACTGGGAACCTCCGCGAAGGGCGACCCGAGCCCGAAGATCGCAAGATCCATGTTCGCCTGGATCTTCAGTGCACGCATCGTGCTGCGCTCTCGCCAGAGCGCCTCCTTGGTGCTCGGATCGTCGAAGAACGCCGGGACCGGAAACTGGTGCACCTGCGCCGAGTATGCCCGGCCGAATCTGCCGAGAATCTCACTCGCGTAGTCGATTCCGTTCGAGAAGGTGTTCCCTGCCCCGTTCAACTGCACGATCACGGAATTGTGCGTCTCCTTGGGTACAAGGTGTCGGCTGACGGCGCTGGAGGTGGAACCCCAGCCGATACCGACCGTCATGTTCGAGTCGATGAACCCCGTCAGCATCCGGCCGGCGGTCGTCGCCACACGTTCGAGGCGGTCGACGTCGCTCATCGTCTCGGGAACCGGGACAACGTGCACCGCGACTCGATAGCGCTCTTGGATCTCATGCTCGAGATGGCTGCCGTGATCGTGAGGCGACCTGATCGTGATCTCGACGAGTCCGCTCTCACGCGCGAAGCTCAGCAACCGCGACACCGACGATCTCGACGTGCCCAGCTCCGCCGCAATCGCGTGCATTGTGAGGTCTTGAAAGTAGTAGAGCCTGGCGGCCTTGAGGGCGGCCAGCGCCCTGTCGTCATCAGGCATGGACAGTGTGCTGATCACGGCCACCCACCTCACTCCGGACTCTGCACGTTCGTGCAGGTTGCTTGTGCATCTGTGCCATGGACACCGACCATATACCAGCGCTCCCACGTCCGGGGGCGGGGCGATGACAGAGAGCATGCGACGACCATGAACCGACGATCGGATGACGAACAGGCGCTGCGCGACGAAGTCGGGGTGGTCGCGTCTCTCGAGCGCACCCAGGTCGTCATCCTGGGCGGTGGGATCAACGGGATCGCGATCTTGCGCGATCTCGCGCTGCAAGGCGTCGACGCTGTCCTCGTCGACCGCGCGGACTTCGCGTCAGGTGCGACCGCTGCTTCGAGCCACATGATCCATGGCGGCATCCGCTATCTCGAGAACGGCGAATTTCGGCTCGTGCGCGAATCCGTGCGTGAACGAAACGACCTCTTGCGAACGGCACCACACCATGTGCGCCCTTTGCGGACAACCATCCCGATCTACTCGACGTTCTCGGGCATCCTCTCGGCGCCACTGCGTTTCGTCACCCACCGAGCGGGTCGGCCACGAGCGCGAGGGGCGCTGCTGATCAAGGTCGGACTCGTTCTCTACGATCTCTTCTCGAAGGGAGGTCGCGAGGTGCCACGTCACCGTTTTGCCGGCAGGAAGCGTACCCTCCGGGATCTGCCTGCGATCGATCGCAACGTCAAATACTCCGCCACCTATTTCGACGCGGGTGTGCGCGATCCGGAGCGCCTGGCGATCGATGTGCTTCTCGACGGCCTGGCCGCTCACTCAGGGGCCCACGCGATCAACTATGTGGAGTCGATCGGGCTCTCGGCGAACGGAGTGCGCCTCAGAGATCTCGAGAGCGGGCACGAATTCCTCCTTGCCGCCGATGTTGTGGTGAACGCAACCGGACCGTGGGCCGACCTCACCAATGCTGCTCTCGGGGTGCCGTCGGAACTGACGGGGGGCACGAAGGGATCGCACATCGTCCTCGACCATCCGGACCTCCTTGCAGCAACTGCAGGCCGCGAGATCTTCTTCGAGCACGCCGACGGGCGCATCGTGCTGATCTATCCGATCCGGGATCGTGTGCTCGTCGGCACGACGGATATCGAGGCCGACCCCGCCGAGCCCGCCGTCTGCACCGATGAGGAGGTCGACTACTTCCTGACGCTCATCAACCACGTCTTCCCGAACCTCGACGTCCCACGATCTTCCATCGTCTACAGGTTCTCCGGCATCAGACCGCTTCCACGTCACGGCGACGTCCAGCCGGGCTTCGTATCGCGCGACTATCGGATCACAACCGTCGAGCATGCGGGGACGGCGCCAGTGCTCACGGTCGTCGGCGGCAAGTGGACCACGTTTCGCGCGCTGGGTGAGAGCGTCGCAGACCGCGTGCTCCAGATCCTCGCAGTTCCCCGTCGCTCTCGGACCTTGGGGCTGGTCATCGGCGGAGGCCGCGGGTACCCGCTCGACCACACCGGGTGGATGACTCGAGAACTTGTCGACGTCGAAGTCGATCGACGGGAAACGCTCTTCGAGCGATACGGGACACGTGCCGCCGAGGTCGCACAGTTCATCGCAGCCGGGCCGGATGCACCAATCATCGGCGCGAACCTGTCCACGCGCGAAGTCGAGTATCTGGCGCGGAGAGAACGCGTTGCGCACCTGTCGGACCTCGTCTTCCGACGAACCGATCTTGCCTTCTCTGGACGTGCGGACGAGCAAACGCTGGTGGCTCTCGGCACCGCCCTTGCCGCCGCCATGGGGTGGGATCGAGAAGACCTCGCTCGGGAGATCGACACCTGTCGCCGGATGCTGCTCACCGAGACCTTCGCCCTCCCCGACCGCTGAACCTCGACCGCGCCGCGTGATCAGCGCGTCAGAGCTGGGCCGCCGGCGCTGCAGTGCTTGCCCGGATGATGAGCCTCGACGGCACGACCCGACGTTGGTAGCCAGGCTTCTCCCCGGAGCTCCTCGACGAGCGTCGCCGGATCTGGTCGAGCAGCAGCTCGACGAGCGTCTGCCCGATCGACTCGAAGTCCTGCTCCACTGTCGTGAGGGGCGGGGTGAGATGTGGTGCCAGCGGGATGTCGTCGAAGCCGACGACGGAGAGATCGGCCGGTATCACCAGACCGCTCTCTGTCGCCGCGTGGATGAGCCCTACCGCCATGTCGTCGCTGGCCGCGAGCACCGCCGTCACACGCTCTCCGCGTTCGCGCGACGTGGCGAAGTCCGTCCAGGCCGAGAAACCAGACGCTGCTGTCCAGTCCCCTCGAATGACGTCGGGGACTGGCGCTCCAGCGTCTACGAGCGTCGCTCGCCACGCTTCCTCGCGCACGATCGCCGGCGTCGAGTCCAACGGCCCCGCGAGATGATGCACCGTCGTGTGGCCGAGTCCAAGCAGGTGCCGCACGGCCTCGCGCGTGCCCTCCTGGCTCGCTCCGACGGTATCGTGCGGACCCACCAGGCGCGGGTCGAGCACGACGTGCGCCATGGTCGCCGGTATCCGCAGGTTGAGCGCCGTGCCCATCTCATGGCGCACGATGATGAGGCCGTCGATGAGCTGGTGCTGGAGTCTCTCGACTGCGGCCTCGACGGAAACATCCGATACCTGTTCGACATCGACGAGTGACACCGTGTACCCGTTCGCGCGCGCGGCGTTGACGATCGCCTCGACGGCGCTCGACTCGCCGGTTCGGGAGAGCTTGTGCACGATCACGCCGATTGTGCCGAAGCGTCCCTGTCGCAGTGCACGCGCAGCCGCATTGGGGGTGTACCCGACCTCGGCCATCGCCTCGAGCACCGCACTGCGCGTCACCTCGCTCACGTTCTGAGCTCCGGTCAGAACGCGTGAGACCGTCTGGTTGGACACGCCCGCGATCCGCGCCACGTCGACGATCGACGCGGATCGTGATGCGCCTGTCTCGCTGTCCCTGGTGGCCATAGTCGCCCTATCCTCGCACTTCCCAAGTGGGAGCGACACGACTCCGACGAGGCCCTTCGTGCACATCGGTTCACGGGGATTGCGCAAAACGAAGGCTATGGTAACGTCTCAACACACAAATGTTGACGTCCTCATACGGAGGCGTCCCTGACATCGACCAATGGAGGGCTGATGTCCAATGTCGCAACGGCGCGACCGAGCGCGAGGCGCGTGAAGACTCGATGGGCTGGATTGTGGTTCACAATTCCATTCCTCGCGGTGTTCACGTTTGTTCTCATCCTCCCGCTCCTCTACGCGCTCTATCTGAGCCTGTTCCAGAATCGCCTCGTGGGCGGGAACACGTTTGTCGGCCTCGACAATTTCGCGCGGGTCTTCACCGATCCGCTCTTCTGGGAGGGTCTCGGCAGAGTCTCGGTATTCTTCGTGATCCAGGTGCCGATCATGCTGCTGCTCTCGCTCGTCGCAGCGCTCGTCCTGGACAGTGTGCGACTGCGGGGAACCAGCTTCTTCCGAATCGCCATCTTCCTTCCCTTCGCCGTTCCGTCCGTCGTCGCCGCGCTCCTGTGGGGGTTCATGTACGGGGAGCAGTTCGGCCTCGTCGGCAACATCAATGACGCGTTCGGCACCGAGATCGCGGTGATGACCCAGGACTGGTTCCTCGCGGCGATCGGGAACATCGCCACCTGGGGAGCTCTGGGATACAACATGCTCATCCTCTACAGCTCGCTGAAGTCGATTCCGCCCGAACTCTACGAGGCGGCCGCGCTCGACGGGGCAAGCAGCTGGAGGGTCGCCTGGAACATCAAGCTCCCCTACCTGCGCGGCGCTGCCGTGATCGCCCTGATCTTCTCGGTCATCGGGAGCTTCCACCTCTTCAACGAGCCGAACCTGTTGAAGACGCTGGTGCCCAATCTCGTCTCCACCTACTACACACCCAACATGTACGCGTACAACCTGTCGTTTGTCGGACAACAGACGAACTACGCGGCGACGATCACCATCGTGATGGGCATCGTGACGGCGATCATCGCCTATGTCGTCCAGCTGCGCGGAAACAAGGAGGCCCTCCAGTGAGCATCGCGACGAGAAAGCGCACCAGGACCCTCGCCCCCGGCTACGAGCACATCCGCCCGGATCGCCCCGCCCCGCGTTCGATCGGGTTGACGATCGTCATGGTGTTCTTCGCCCTGTATGCGCTGCTGCCGTTGTTCTGGCTCTTCATCAACTCGACGAAGACCTACGACTCGCTGCTCAACTCATTCGGACTCTGGTTCTCCGGTGAGTTCGCGCTCTTCGACAACCTGGCCGAAGTCGTCACTCGTGACGACGGGATCTTCGTGCAGTGGTTCGCCAACTCCATCCTCTACGTCGTACTGGGTGCTGGTGGCGCCACGATCATCGCCACGCTCGCCGGGTACGGGATGGCGAAATTCACCTTCCCCGGGAAGAAGGCGATTTTCGCCGTGGTGCTCGGGGCGATCGCGATCCCCGGCACTGCTCTCGCCGTGCCGACGTTCCTCCTCTTCAGTTCACTGTCGCTGACGGACACGATGCTCTCGGTCATCATTCCGTCGCTCGCGTCGCCGTTCGGCTTCTACCTCATGTGGATCTTCGCGAGGGAATCGGTGCCAACCGAGATTCTCGAGGCTGCGCGGGTGGATGGCGCGAGCGAACTGCGGACGTTCACAACCATCTCCCTCCGGCTGATGGCTCCCGGAATCGTCACGGTGTTGCTGTTCCAGATCGTGGGGGTGTGGAACAACTACTTCCTTCCCCTGATCATGCTCCGCTCGGAGGAGATCTTCCCGCTCCCCCTCGGTCTGCAGCTCTGGTACCTCGAGGCCGCGGGACCGCAGGCCCTCCCGATCTACCACATCATCATCACGGCATCGGTGCTTTCGATCCTGCCGATCATCATCGCCTTCCTGGCTCTGCAGCGGTTCTGGCAGAACGGGCTCTCCGTGGGCGGGGTCAAGGCGTAGCCGAGACCGCGCGTCATCAACCGCACCACCCCTTGGGCGCAACCGCGTCCCGCAAAGAAGCGAAAGGAACACCAGTATGCGCACCACCAAATCACAGCGCGGCACCGCCGCCGCCGCCTCCGTCCTGCTCATGGGACTCGTCCTCTCCGGCTGCACCAGCCCGGAAGGCTCTGAAGTCGACGGAGGAGGCGAAGAGGCCCTCGATGCGGCACTCGCTGAAGGAGGCACTCTCGAATACTGGAGCTGGCTCCCGAGCGGCGAGGCGCAGGCCGAGGCGTTTATGGCCGAGCACGAGAACGTCACCATCAACGTCAGAAACACCGGCGGGGTGTCGGAGCACAACATGGCCTTGCAGAACGCCATCACCGCAGGCACTGGAGTGCCTGATGTCATCCAGGTCGAGTATCAGTCGATCGCGCAGTACCAGCTCCCCGGCAGTCTGCTCGATCTGACCGCATATGGCCTCGATGGACTCGAGGACACATTCACCGCGTCGACATGGCAGGCGGTGACGCCGAATGACGGCGTCTGGGCCCTGCCGCAGGACTCGGCGCCGATGAGCATGTTCTACAACGCCTCGGTGTTCGATGCGAATGGACTCGAGGTGCCCACCACGTGGGAGGAGTTCATCGCTGCAGGAGAAGCGCTCGAGGCGTCCAACCCCGACCTCTGCATCATCAACGACATCGGGGATGCCGGATTCACCACCTCCATGATCTGGCAGGCCGGCGGGCGCCCCTTCAAGGTCGAGGGGGACACCGTGCACATCGACCTCCAGGACGAGGGCGCACGGCTGTGGGCCGACACCTGGAACGAGCTGGTGGAGAAGGGGCTCAACTGCGAGTTCCCCCCTGGCACCAACGAGTGGTTCCAGGCCCTGAACGCCGGGACGATCGCCACCCTGCCCGCCGGGCCGTGGATGGCAGCCGCCCTCCCCCGGCTCGTGCCGGATGGAGCCGGCATGTGGCGGGTCGCGCCGATGCCGAGCTACGACGGCACTCCGGCGAACGCTGAGAATGGCGGCTCCGCGCAGGCCGTGACATCCGCCTCGAGCAGCCCGGCCCTCGCCGCGGCGTTCCTGCGGTGGCTCAGCACCGACCCGGCCTCGTTCGCCGCGTATCCCGGAATGTTCCCGTCCACGGTCGCCGAGCTCTCCAATGAGGAGTTCCTGGCGCAGGAGGTCGAGTACTTCGGCGGCCAGAAGATCAACGAGGTGTTCGCCGACGGCGTCGATGCTGTGGGCGCGGGATGGCAGTACCTCCCATGGCAGGTCTATGCCAACGGCATCGTCAGCGAGACAGTCGGCCAGTCCTACCTGAACCGCACGGACATCAACGACGGCCTCGCCGAATGGCAGGAGCGGAACGTCCGCTACGCCCAGGAGCAGGGCTTCACAGTCGAGGAGTGACGGTTCTCGGGGGTGCCGGCGCACAACGCCGGCACCCCCGAGAAACCCGCGCCGACAGACTCTCCCCGATAGTTGAGGAACACCCGATGACCCGCACGCCACGCAAGCCACGCACCTTCTCGACCGGAGGCATCGCCTTCGGCTGTGACTACAACCCGGAACAGTGGAGCCCGGAGATATGGGATGAGGACATCGCCCTCATGCTCGAGGCAGGCGTCGACCTGGTCGCCATCAATATCTTCGGCTGGTCACACATCGAGCCACGGAATGGCGAGTACGACTTCGCGAGTCTCGATGACATCCTCAGCCGCCTCCACGCCGCAGGAATCGGGGTGAACCTCGGGACCGGCACCTCGTCACCGCCACCGTGGTTGACCAGAGCACACCCCGAGATCCTGCCCATGGTCGAGGACGGCACTCGGCGCTATCCCGGTGGGCGTCAGGCCTGGTGCCCGACTTCGCCCGTCTTCCGCGAGCGGGCCCTCGCCCTCGTTGCCGCTGTCGCAACTCGATACGGTGCCCATCCAGCGGTGCGCCTGTGGCACGTCTCCAACGAACTGGGGTGCCACAACGCGCTCTGCTATTGCGACGTGAGCGCGGCATCGTTCCGCTTGTGGTTGCACAATCGGTACGGCGATATCGATTCACTCAACACTGCGTGGGGCACATCGTTCTGGAGTCAGACCTACGGCGATTGGGAGGAGATCCTTCCTCCCCGCGCCACACTCTCCACGTCGAATCCCACGCAGCTCATCGACTTCCATCGCTTCAGCTCGGACGAGCTGCTGGGATACTTCCGAGCGGAAGCGGAGACGATCCGCCCGCTGAGCGACATCCCCGTGACGACCAACTTCATGGTGACTGCTCACGTCGAGAACCTCGACTACTGGTCGTGGGCAGACGACATGGACATCGTCGCGAACGACCACTACCTCGATCATCGACTCGGCGATCCGACAACCGAGCTCGCGTTTGCCGCCGATCTCTCACGCGGTCTCGCAGGCGGCGCCCCGTGGCTGCTCATGGAACACGCAACCAGTGCCGTGAACTGGCAGCCGCTCAATACCGCGAAGCAACCGGGCGAGATGATGCGCAATACGCTCACACACATCGCGCGCGGTGCCGATGGTGCGTGCTTCTTCCAGTGGCGTGCGTCGGTCCAGGGCAGCGAGAAGTTCCATTCCGCGATGTTGCCCCATGCTGGGACCGACTCCGCCCTCTGGCGAGACGTCGTGGAACTCGGCTCGATGATCGGTCGGCTCGCGGAGGTTGCCGGCTCCCGCGTGGTGGCTGACGTTGCACTCGTCTTCTCCTGGGAGGCATGGTGGGCATCGCAGAACGAGTCTCGACCGAGCCGGGCGTTCGGGTACCTCGACCAGGTCCACGCTGCCTACGGCGCTCTCCACGCCGAGGGCTTCACGGTCGACGTTGTCGCCCCGGGCAGCAACCTCTCCGGCTACGGATTCGTCGTGGTACCAGGGCTCCATCTCGTCCGCGCGTCGGAGGCGGCGGTCCTCACCGAGTGGATCGCCGCTGGTGGCACGGCACTCATCACCTTCTCGAGCGGGATCGTCGATGAAGATGATCGAGTCTGGACGGGCGGCTATGCGGGCCCGTTCCGGGATGCGCTGGGGGTTCACATTGAAGAATTCGCCCCGATCGCTCCTGATCAGGTCGTGGTATTGAACGACGGCTCCCGGGCCCGATTGTGGTCTGAGCGCGGGCGAACGACCACCGCGGAGGTTGTCGCGTCGTTCACCGACGGACCGGCCGCAGGTGCCCCGGCCATCACCCGGAACACGTGGGGCAGCGGTGAGGCGTGGTACCTCGCCACCCTGCCCGAGCCCGCGTCATATCGGACGCTGGTGCAGACGGTCGCACAGCGGGCTGGGGTGTCGCCCACCGTCACAGTCGGCGCAGACGCCAGCGTCGATGTCGTTCGGCGTCGCGGTGATGATGCCACCTACCTGTTCGCGATCAACAACGGAACGACGGATGCCACGCTCCACGTCACCGGGTTCGATCTCGTCACCGACACGGAGATCGTGGGCATGCTCGACGTGCCCGCGGGTGCGGTCCGTGTGATCCGCGAGACAACCACGCACTGACGTTCCACTCACCAGACCATGCACAGCGAAAGGACACGGCAATGGCCGACGACATCAGCATCCTCGAAAGACTGCTCGGAGCATCCCCGCCGGAGGTCGTACAGACCGAGACCCACGGCCGGGCGACCGTTGAGCTCTACGACAACGGAACCTTCACCTACCTCGTGGACGGCACCCTTGTCCAACGCGGTTTCTCCTCCGCCGAGACCACCGATGGCGTCAGGTTCGACACGCGCCGCGCCGCGCTGCTGGCGACGAACGTGGTCGAGCGCTCTGATGCGCTGGGCGCTGCGCGAGTCGTCACGACAGAATTCAGTGCTGGCCAGTTGATCCTGGCTCGGGAGATCGCGCTCTACCCGGGTGGGGAGCTCGTCATTCAGATCCGCCTGTCCAGCACTGACGGTGTGATCGAGACACGGCACCTGGCACCGTACAACACCACATATCCCGGCAGCGAAGCACGTCCGGTCTTCCTCTCGTTGGACCAGAAGATGCTGCGCGTGCCGTACGACAACGACATGTGGGGTCGGTACGAGTCCGCGGTGCCCGACCCGGGGCGCGAAAGCTATGACGTCACGGCCATCTATGACCCGGAGACCTTCGAGGGTCTCGTCGTCGGCGCCCTCGACTTCGATGTCTGGAAGAACGCGATCCGCTGGAGCGGCCTCGGGGCTCGCAGCATCACTGCGTACTCCGGTGCCGCCGGACTCGGCACACACGACATCATCCAGCACCGGGCGGTCAGCGGCGACTCGGTGGCATCTGCCCGTTTTGTCATCTTCTGGTCTGACGACATCAAGCGGGGCATGGAACACTTCGCGGACCTGTGCGTCGCTCTCCACCCCGCACGGCCATGGGCGAATGGCACGGTTCCCTTCGGCTGGAACAGCTACTCGGGTCTCGGCATCAAGACCACGGTCGAGAGCTGGGCCGAAGCCGGCGACTTCATCCACGAGGAGCTCACGGAATACCGCGGAGAGGATGACGTCGTGTACGTCAACCTCGACGGAGCGTTCGGCCTCGACCACGATGAGGTGCGCGCAACAGTCGAACGCCTCCATGCCCGTGGGCAGAAGGCGGGGTGGTACGCCGCACCGTGCGGGGGCTTCCCCGGCCTGGAGTCGAGGCCGGTCGTCGGAACCGACTTCGTCATGGGCGACCTGTTCCTGCGCGACTACAACGACCAGGTGATGCCGGTCATCGACGCCCTGGTGCCGCTGGACGTCACGCACCCGGGATGGGAGACGTACGCGCGCACAACCATCCGCACCATCCTCGATCTCGGCTTCGACTACATCAAACTCGACTTCCTCACGCACGGAGGCGTGGAGGGAGCACACCACCTCGAGCACTTCACCGGGCGCATGGCGCTCGACCACGCCTACACGGTGATCTCGGACGAGATCGACGCGGCGGGCCGAGAGATCTTCGTCAGCCTCTCGATCGCACCGCTCTTCCCCTATTTCCTCGGGCACGCGCGCCGCGCTTCGTGCGACGTATTCGGCCGCTTCGACGATGTGCGTTACGTGTTGAACTCGCAGAACTTCTCGTGGTGGACGAGCGGCAGGCTGTACTCGTTCAACGACCCCGACCACACGCCGCTCCTCGCCTCGGCTGTCGACGGCCGAGAGCCGAGCTCCGACAACGAGGCGCGCTCGCGCTACATTGCGAGTGTGATCGGCGGCACCGTGATGATGCTCTCCGACGACTTCGGACCAGCCGGGGAACGACAGCACACCGACCTCGCCCGCGAACGCGCCCGACGGTTGGCCAACACTGCGTCCGTCAACGATGTGGCGAGGATTGGCCGGGCATTTGTGCCGGTCGACCTCGCCGACGGCACCACGCCGTACTACACACTCACCCACGAGGGCCGACACTTCATGGCCGTCTTCAATTTCGATTCAACACCTCGAGAGCTGTCTTTTGATCCTCAGCGCGGGTCGCTTCCAACTGCTGGGCGTCTTCGCAACCTGTACACCGGAGACGAGTCCCGCTACCAGGATCGGGTGGCCGTGACCCTCGAGGGTTGGGATGCCGCGCTCTTCGAGGTGTTCACTGGGCTGGAGGAGTGACGCACCCGGGCGCGGCCCTCTCCCGTTCCTCCAGAGTTGTATACGTCATCGTGCTCGGCGCGCTTGTCGCACTCGGCCCGTTCACGATCGACCTGTACCTTCCGGCGTTCCCGGTGGTCGCGGAAGATCTGGGTGCGTCCGCGTCCGCGGTGCAACTCACGCTCACGGCGACGATGCTCGGGTTCGGCATCGGCCAGCTGTTGATCGGGCCGTGGAGTGATACCGTCGGCCGACGTCTGCCACTCATCGTCGGCACGGCGGTGCACATCGGCGCAAGTCTGGGCGTGGCGTTCGCTCCGGACATCGAATGGGTACTCGTCTGGCGTGTGCTGCAGGGCATCGGCGCTGCAGGTGGTGCCGTGGTTGCAATGGCCACAGTTCGCGACCTGTTCGCTGGTCAGCCACTGGTGCGGATGCTCTCCAGGCTGGCGCTCGTGACCGGACTCGCGCCGATCATCGGCCCGGTCATCGGCTCCCAACTGTTGCAGCTATTGGACTGGCGAGGCCTGTTCGTGACCCTCGCCGTCTACGGCGTCGTGATCGTCGTGCTCGCCACGCTCCTCATCGCCGAGACACTGCCGCCGGAACGCCGTCACGGCAGGGGCCTCCGAGCGGCCGGCCAGCGGTATCGGGCTGTGCTTCGAGATCGCACGTTTGTCGGCGTCGCGATCATCGGCGGCCTGTCGTTCTCGGGGAACTTCGCCTATCTCGCGGCCTCGCCCTTCGTGTTCCAAGACATCCACGACCTCGACGTGCAACAGTTCGGGCTGGTATTCGCGCTCAACTCGCTCGGGCTCGCGATCGGGTCCCAGGTGGCGTCGCGCCTCATGCGTCACATCGCGCCACCGAAGATCCTCGCCGTCTCCCTGCCGGTCCTTGCACTCGCCGGCTTCGTCGCCGCGCTGTCGGCACTCCTTGGATGGGGACTCGTTCCGCTGCTCGTCTGCACGTTCATCTACCTGTTCTGCATCGGAGTCGGATTCCCAACGATCCAAGTCACCGCACTCACTCCGCACGGCAAAGAGGCTGGAACCGCAGCGGCACTCCTCGGGGCCATCAACGTCGGCATTGCGAGCGCGGTCGCCCCGATCGTCGGAGCGTTCGGTACGGCAACCGCCATTCCAATGGGATTGGGCATGGGCGTCCCTGTCGTTCTCGCGATCGCACTGCTGTGGATCGTCGTCCGCCCACAGCGCTCCCGTGTCGTGGGCGACGAGGGCCCGGCACCCTCGTAGCTGCCCAACGCTACCTGCCGAAGAACCTGCCGAAGAACCCGGCTGGCGGAGTCGCCGCCTGCTCGTGCCCCTGACACAGGTCGGCGCGCATCCTGAACCAGCTCGGTCACGACGTGCGCAACCTCGACGGGGGCTGGTTGATCTGGAGCGCGCACGGCAGCACAGAGCAGCATCACGGCGATGCGCGAGTGCCTGACCGACGAGACCGAGAATGCCCAGGGGCAGAGGCTCACCGTGGAGGGGCTCGAGAAGCTCTTCCCGACGCTCGCGTAGCGCCGCGACGGCGCGCGACACAGCACCGGCGAACTGGAGGGAGCGAACTGGAGCCGCCTGTCAGAATCGAACTGACGACCTTCTCATTACGAGTGAGATGCTCTACCGACTGAGCTAAGGCGGCGTGGCCCGGTTTTGCCGAGGCACAGCATGAAAGCTTAGCCGATCATTTGGCCTGTTCCTGCCCCAGCAGCACGGCGACCTCGGCGAACGATGCCCGCACCCGCTCCGAGAGCGAGATCGCGTGGTCGGCATCCGCCCACCAGGCCCAGGCGTGACGCATCACGCCGAATGCGACGAGGGTGATCAACCGCGACCGGTTGGCGAGATCGGCCGGATCGTCGGCGAGTTCCGGGCTGTCGGCGACGAGCCGCTGCGCGATGACGGCGTCGAGCTGGTCCTCGAACGCGCGCATGGTCGCCATCCGCATCGCGAAGAGTCGCGGATGCTGCTTCAGGAGGTCGCGACGGCGGCGCGAGATCTCGAAGTCCTCCGAGGCGAGGTCCGCGGCATCCGCGATGAGGTCGCCGATGCCGGCGAGGATCGGGGCGCCGGAACCGGCCGCGATGAACCGCTCCTGGGCCGCCCCGTCCGGCATCGTCGGACCGTCTCCGACGAGGGCGTCCTCCTTCGACGAGAAGTAATTGAAGAACGTGCGCGGCGAGACATCCGCCTCTCGGCTGATCTCCTCGACGGTGACCTTGTCGACCCCGCGGTCGGCGGCGAGCCGCAGCACGGCGAGTTGGATCGACCGGCGCGTGGCGAGCCGCTTGCGCTCGCGCAGCCCCGGCTCCGCCCGCTCAACGGGGTCGTCGGCGTCATCGACAGGTGTCGGGTTCACAGTCATGCATCAATTATTGCACAGCGCGCAAAAATGCACTCCGGCCGGCCGGCTCAGCAGTCGGGATCCGCCTCCGGCACCGTGCCCGCCACGAAGTAGGCGTCGACGGCCGAATCGACACACGCCACGCCGCTGTTGTACGCGGTGTGCCCCTCGCCGTTGTGCGTGATGAGGGTCGCGCTCTCGAGCTGCTGCGACAGCGCGACACCCCACTCGTACGGCGTCGCCGGATCACCGGTCGTCGAGACGACGAGGATCGGAGCGGCACCGGCACCGGTCACCGCGGTGATCGCCTCACCCCGGTAGGCGAACGGCCACTCGGCGCACAACACGTCCCCGAGGCCGGACGTGAACGTCGTGGTCGGTGCCGCGGCCGTGAGCCGCGCCTCGTAGTCGGCGATCGCCGCCGGGTCCGTGACGACCGGGGCATCCACGCAGCTGATCGCGAGGAAGGCCTCGAGCGAGTTGTCGATGTAGGTGCCGTCGACATCCCGACCGTTGTAGTAGTCGACGAGGTAGAACGCTGTCTCGGTCACCCCCTGCTGCACCTCGCTGAACATGACGTTCGCCTCCGGCCAGTAGTCCTCGCTGTAGAGCGCCATCGCGAGCGCGGTGTCGAGCACGCCAGCATCGAGCATGCGGCCGTCCGGCGCCTCGATCGGCGTCTCGTCGAGCTCGATCATGAGCGCGCGGATGCCCGCCTTGTCGGCGGGGACGTCGCCCGTGAATGGGCACTCGTCGAGGCTCGGGCACGCCGCGAGATAGTTGCCGAGTGCGAGTTCGAAGCCGCCGGCCTGCGTGACGCTCTCGTCGAAGGCGCTCAGGCTCGAGTCCGTCGCGCCGTCGAGCACCATGCGCCCCACCTTCGACGGGAACAGCTCGGCATACGTCGCACCGATGTCACTGCCGTATGAGTAGCCGAGGTAGTGCAGCGTCTCGTCGCCGACGATCGCGCGCAGCAGATCGAGGTCGCGCACGGTGCTCTCGGTGTCGACGAACTCGAGCACCGGCCCCGTGCCGTCGAGGCAGGCCTGCCCGAAGGCCACGGCCTCTGCAGTGATCTCGGCGACCCACTCCGGGGTGCCGTCCGGAGCCTCGGCGATGCCGTAGATGAAGTCGTCGAGCTGCTCGTCGTCGTAGCACGTGACCGGCGTCGAGCGTCCGACGCCGCGGGGGTCCCAGCCGACGATGTCGAACGACTCGCGCAGTGCGGCGCTCACCGCGAAATCGACGCTGTCGTGGATGAGGTCGTACCCGGATGCGCCAGGACCACCGGGGTTCACGAAGAGCGAGCCGAGCGCGTCGCCGGTCGCCCGGTGCCGCGTGACCGCGAGCTCGATGTCGGTGTCGGCTGCGGGCTGCGCCCAGTCCATCGGGGCCCGCACTGTCGAGCACTCGGCGCCGTCGCCGCAATCGACCCAGAGCAGCACCTGGTCGTAGTACGGCTGGAGCGCGGCATCCACCCGCTCGCCGGTCGGCGTGGAGGTCACCGGTCCGCCGAAGCACCCGGCGAGCAGCAGCACCGCCGCGAGTGCCCCGGAGAGAGCGCCGGCACGGACGAACGGGAACCGGTCTCGCTGGGTGGTCATTGGGCAAGACTAGCGAGTCAGCACATCGGGTCCGCCGCGGGCACCACGCCGTCGACGAAGTAGTCGTCGACCGTCGCATCCACACAGGCGTTGCCCTTGTTGTAGCCCGTGTGGCCCTCGCCATCGCGGGTCACGAGGTGGCCGTTCTGCAGTTGGTCCGCGAGGCTCACCGACCAGGTGTACGGGGTGGCTGGATCGTTGGTGGTGCCCACGACGAGGATGTCCGCCGAACCGGCTGCCGTGATCGGCGCGCGCTCCCGCCCGGGCGGGTACGGCCAGTCGGCGCAGCTCGTGCCTCCCCAGGCGAACTGCGAGCCGAGCACGGGCGCGACCTCGAGCAGCGCCGCCGCCTCCGCGCGCCATCCGGCACGGTCGGTGTCGCGAGGGTAGTCGAGGCAGTTGATCGCGATGCGCGACTCGATCGAGTTGTCGCTGTAGGTGCCGTCGGGC
>Ga0247804_10000408_pt1 | contig 19830 bp, 14 predicted proteins | sample UWRJL029104C1_FD_181142 | JGI IMG/M metagenome (GOLD analysis project Ga0247804, IMG submission 181142) | Plant litter microbial communities from Arlington Agricultural Research Station in Wisconsin, United States - UWRJ-L029-104C-1 | ecosystem: Environmental > Terrestrial > Plant litter >...
GGTTTGCATAACCTATAAGGTTCACTTTCGTTTGAACGAAAGCGCCGTTGGCGCCAGTGAAAGCCTGCCTGTTGGCAAGATTGTTACCAACACCTGCACCCAGGCTGCTGTTGTAACCATTTTGTGTCATGGCAGGGCCAAGATCCGTCCAGGTGGTTCCACCATTGGTGCTGATCTCAGCTACACCGCCATCCCATCCGTCTTCGGTATTGTACCTGTGCCAGAAAGAAAATGCAGGTGGCGTAGCACCCAGCGCGATGCCGGTAGTGGTAGTCAAACGCTTGTCTGTAGCAATGGTTTCATTGGAAGCGAAGAATGAATTAGGAGCACTGTGGCTCTGTGTATTTGTTACTGTCCATAAGTTACCGCCTGCAGGAACAGTTGTAGTAGCTGTCCATGAAGCAGGGATAGCTGCACCCGTAACCTGTTCGTCGATCAGGTTAACCGGAGGGAAGTAGCTACCTGGGTTTACGTTAACGGTAAACTGGTAAGTCTGGGTTGTACCTACGGCCTGGTTAACTGTCCAGCTTACTACCCTTGTAGCTGCATTGTAAGTACCACCATTGGTAGCGCTCACAAAGCTTACATTGGTAGGCAGTGTGTCAGTCAGCAGGTAGTTGGAGAAAGTAGCACAAAGAGAATTCACGGTATTGGTATAAGTGATATTCTGTCCTTCAGCTACCTGGGTAACGCCACCCTGGGTCAAAACAAGACCGCCGCCCAAAGTAAAATCAGTTACCTGGTCGGTTACGCTTCCTGTAGAACCTTCAGATGCATTGGCACCCATACCCCTTCTGCGGAAAGCTTCTTTAATGGCACAAGCGTAAACGCCGCCATAAAGCGCCTGGTCTGCAGCAAGGATTGCGTTACGGCCGCTGATAAAGCCCGGGTTACATTGCTGTAATTTAAGGCCTTCAGTTACCAGCCGGAGTGCAATGGTGTTACCACCACCGCCTGCAAGGTTGTACAGGTTTGGATTGATGGTGCCTACCTGGTTGATGATGTTCCAGGTCATATCCCATAAAGTAGCACACCAGATCTCACCCCTGTCATGCGGTGCAGCAGGAATGCTGGCAGCGTATACTTTATTATTAACGGTAAAGTCGGTGCAATACCTTTGAGAGCGGATACCCAGGCCGGTGATCGGCTGGTTAAGCGCATAAGTACCGATACCACGCGGAGAGTTAAAACCGGTGTTCAGGGTAGCAGTTGCCCAATCCTGGGTAAACATCAGGCCGTAGTAATCACTCCAGCCCTCGCCCATTTGTTCGGCATTGCCCAAACAACCGGCAGTAGTACCGGTTAAGCGGTTGCTGATACCATGACCGAATTCATGAACAATGATGCCATTGTCAACGTCGCCATCACGGTCAGGTGAAGGGGAAGTCCAGAGATACATCTGCATCCTGCCGCTTCCACCATCTGCCGGTGTTGAGAAGTTGGCATTGTTACTGCCGCTTCCATCCTGTGCTTCTGCATTAACGTGATCATTACCATTACCGCCACGTCCCTGGTTGTTGTCCTGGAAGTTACGGTTCGGTTCATCCATACCGTATATGTACATTACGTCATGAATAACGTTGTTCCAGTAAAACAGGTTGGTGATGTTGAATTGTTGGTTGGGAACAGCAACGGTAGCAACCGTTGGCTCCTGCGTGAAATCCGGTGTAAAGTTGAAAGTAAGCGGATCAGGCGTTGTTGAAGACGCTGATTTCGCGATCGAACCGGTGTTGTTGGAAGGCGTACGGTCCTGGTAAGCCCAAACGTTGTTACCACGTGTGTAGTTGTAATCGTTGGTACCATCACTGTGCCATTTTAAAGAAGTGGCATTGCCGGGAGCGGCAGTCCATGGATCAGTCCTCAAAGCGTGTGCACCACCCGGGTGTATCGGGCTTTCCGCAGGGAAAGGGATAACACGGTAAGTAGCACCGTTTACAATAGAACCGTCGTTGTTTGCCGCTTTTTTAAAATCGAAAAAGTTAGTAACCGTTTCTTTTTTCGCTGAACCTGCATGTGCGTGGTTCGGCATGAATTTGTGATTGGGATCGTCCCAGTTACAATAAACAGTAAGGTTGCTCACATCGAGGATGCGGCTGTTCGCTGCATCAACCCTTACCATCCAGTAATCAGGAGTGGTGGTCGGTATAATGTATACCTGCCAGCCGAGGTTCACTGTTTTTCCGTCCAATGAAGGAACCCACATCAACTCTGCAGTGATGTTTTCGCGGGACACCCCCATGTTTCCGAATTCAATTTTTTGGCCATTGTTTTTCCTCTCAATAGCAATTGCCGGTTGGGCAGTTACCAGCCCCCTGTCTGCCAAAGCAGCCTGTACGGCAGCTTCTGCAGATATAGAAGCGAAAGGAGATTTGTTTGCGGCTAGTTTGTCCATAGCCAAAAACGAACCCTGGTTGGATACCACCTGGTTGTTCTTGAACGCAAGCACTTTCGTTTGGTTGTAAACGATGATGCCTTTGTACGTTTGTTGCAGGTAAGCCATCCTCAAGCCGTTGGCCGACTTGTCGATGTACGTACTTGCAACCGTCAGGTTGTTCAGATCCTGCGCTGTAAGGCCAATGGCGGCCCGGTTGGAACTAGCTAACTGCAGCGCCAGGTTAGCTTCCGCCTCGTTCATCTGCGCCCTACTACTAAAGTAAGTACACAGCAACGCAACAAATAAGAGGAGAATTCTTCTCATAAAATTGATGTTAGGTTTGTGTTTAAAAATGAAAAAATCTGGTAAATATATTTGCATAAATAGCAGTTAGTGCATTGAAATGTTAATGGTAATTTCTTTGTTACCACGGGAAGTGGAATCAAAAGAGCGTTAAAGGTACTTTATTTTATAAATAAAACCGGGCTTGGGGGAGGTAAAAATTGTACCCATTGCAATTTTAAACACTTGCGGCAAATTGCTTATATTTTACTTATCACGGTAAATAACCGCTTTATTGAATGATTTATTTTTTGATGGACGCAAGGGTTTAAAAATTTCAAACAAAAACAGATTTTACCTGTTTTTTAAAAAACAGGTACTTATTCAACCGGCGCAGGACGAGGAGCCTGTTTTTCGCAGGCAGTATAACGCTACCTGTTTATTTTGTAAGGCCGGGCCTAAATTTTAATTCATTTTTTTGCAGTACAGCCCCCAATCCATACCTTTGCGGCCTGAAAAATTACTCCTTTTATAAATTTTATTAATTGATATTTTATGGTAGAAATTAAACCGGATGAAATTTCTGCGATCCTCCGCCAGCAATTGAGCAATTTCAATGCCTCGGCGAGCCTGGAAGAAGTTGGGACCGTGTTGCAGGTAGGTGACGGTATCGCCCGTATTTATGGACTGAACAACGTTCGCTCGGGTGAACTGGTGGAGTTCGACAACGGCGTAAGGGCCATCGCGCTTAACCTGGAGGAAGACAACGTGGGCGTGGTTTTGATGGGCGACAGCAGCGAGATCAAGGAAGGGGATAAAGTAAAACGTACCGGCCAGATCGCTTCTATTAAAGTAGGAGAAGGCATGAGCGGCCGCGTTATCAATACCCTCGGCGAACCCATCGACGGTAAAGGTCCTATCAAAGGCGACCTGTACGAAATGCCGCTGGAGCGCAAAGCACCGGGTGTTATCTTCCGCGAACCGGTAAAAGAACCATTGCAAACCGGTATCAAAGCCATCGATGCCATGATCCCCATCGGCCGTGGCCAGCGGGAACTCATCATCGGCGACCGCCAGACGGGTAAAACCGCCATCGCCGTGGATACCATCATTAATCAAAAAGAATTTTACGCAGCAGGCAAGCCTGTATATTGTATATATGTAGCGATCGGGCAAAAAGCCTCCACCATTGCCGGGATCATGAAGACCCTGGAAGAAAATGGCGCCATGGCTTATACCACCATCGTTGCGGCTTCTGCCTCCGACCCTGCCCCGCTGCAGTTTTACGCACCGTTCTCCGGCGCTGCCATCGGCGAGTTCTTCCGTGATACCGGCCGCCCGGCATTGATCATTTATGATGATCTTTCAAAACAGGCCGTGGCTTACCGCGAGGTTTCCCTGCTGTTGCGCCGCCCGCCGGGCCGTGAAGCCTACCCTGGTGACGTATTCTACCTGCATAGCCGTTTACTCGAAAGGGCGGCGAAAGTAATTGCGAAAGACGACATTGCCGCGCAGATGAACGACTTGCCTGCCTCTATTAAACATTTAGTAAAAGGTGGTGGATCCTTAACCGCCCTGCCGATCATTGAAACGCAGGCTGGTGACGTATCTGCTTATATTCCTACCAACGTAATTTCCATTACCGACGGGCAGATCTTCCTGGAAGGTAACCTCTTCAATGCTGGTATCCGCCCGGCGATCAACGTGGGTATCTCGGTGAGCCGCGTAGGTGGTAACGCCCAGATCAAATCCATGAAGAAAGTATCCGGTACGCTGAAGCTCGACCAGGCCCTGTACCGTGAGCTGGAAGCCTTCTCTAAATTTGGTGGCGACCTGGATGCTGCAACCAAGAACGTAATTGACAAAGGCGCCCGCAACGTGGAGATCCTGAAACAACCGCAGTACACGCCGTTCTCTGTTGAAAAACAGGTGGCGATCATCTACCTCGGTACCCAGGGTTTGCTGAAAGATGTAGCTGTTAAAAATGTAAAAGCTTTTGAAGACCATTTCCTGCTGGAAATGGAGAACAAGCACCCTGAAATTTTGGCCGACTTCAAAAAGGGTAACCTGCCTGAAGACGGGCTGAATAAAATGGTGGAACTGGCCAAGGGAATTGCGGCACAGTATAAGGCTTAAACCATTTAAAATATAATTTACAAGGGAGAACCATCGTGTTCTCCCTTTTTTATTTGTCGAAATGGCATGAATTGACTTTGGCTTGTGCTTTGTGATTTCTACCGAAACAAAAACAAGTAAAATGACATTCGGGTTAATTGCCATATCAGTGATCTTCATGCTCCTGGGTATGTTGGTGCAGTACCGGTTGAAAAGCAAATTTTCGGAATATGGTAAAGTACCTACCGGCAGCGGCATGAGCGGCAAGGAAGTGGCGGAAAAAATGTTGCGCGACAACGGCATCTATGATGTGCAGGTAATTTCGGTAGATGGTTTTTTATCGGATCATTACAATCCTTTGAATAAAACGGTGAATTTAAGCCCGGATGTTTACGAAGGGCGGAATGTATCCGCGGCGGCCGTGGCGGCGCACGAATGCGGTCACGCGGTGCAACACGCTACGGCTTATTCCATGCTGATGCTGCGCAGCAGGCTGGTACCGGCGGTGCAGATCAGCAGCACGCTTTCCCAGTGGGTGATCATTGCGGGGCTCGGCTTCATGGGATTTGGCGGCGGCAACCCTACTATATTACTGATCGGTATTATTTTGTTTGCCGTAACCACCTTGTTCTCCGTGATCACTTTACCCGTGGAATTTGATGCATCTGCAAGGGCGCTGAAGTGGCTGGATTCGGCACAGATCACCAGCACCGCTGAACATGCAAAAGCAAAAGACGCTTTAAAGTGGGCGGCGCTCACCTACGTGGTTGCGGCACTCGCTTCCATTGCCATGCTGGTACAATACATTTTAATTTATTCATCAAGGAGCAGGGATTAGTATTAGTCTGAACTATGACCTGCCTGCCGGCAGGCAGGTTTTATTGATTAAATGATGGGCTATGATTATGATTCAACAACATTAAACGCCTCACCCCCAACCCCTCTCAAAAAGAGAGGGGAGTTAACAACATCACGTTACAACTAAACATTTCTAACCCATCTAAACTTTCTAAACCACCCTAAGCCTCTAAACACAATCACATATATTTGTATTCATCAAAAGAGAAATCATAAGCACATGAACTTTGGAAAAGAATTTGAAAAATACGCTATAAAACACAGGGGCATCAACGGCAATACGCTCGATGCCTACGTGAAGCACAATGTAACCAACCTTACGCCCAACATCATCGAGGAACGTTCGATGAACATTGCGGTGATGGATGTGTACAGCCGCCTGATGATGGACCGCATTATCTTTTTGGGTTATCCCATCAATGATGAAGTGGCCAACATCGTAACCGCGCAACTATTGTTCCTGGAAAGCACCGACCGCGTGCGCGACATCCAGATCTACATCAACTGCCCGGGTGGCAGCGTGTACGCAGGCCTCGGCATGTACGACACCATGCAGTTCATCACGCCCGATATCGCTACCATTTGTACCGGTATGGCGGCGAGTATGGGCCAGGTGTTGATGTGCGCCGGCGCCAAAGGCAAACGCACGGCCCTCAAGCACAGCCGCATTATGATGCACCAGCCGAGCGCAGGTGCGGGCGGGCAGGCCAGCGACATCGAGATCACCGTGAACGAAGTGAAAAAAGTAAAGCAGGAACTGTACAATATCATTTCGTACCACAGCGGCCAGCCTGTTGAAAAAGTAGCGGCCGATTGTCACCGCGATTACTGGATGACTTCTACCGAAGCCAAAGAATACGGGCTGGTGGACGAAGTGTTGACGGTGAACCCGCGCAAGGCAAAGAAAGACTAATTTGAAAATTTGAAGATTTGAAAATGTGACAATGAAGTACACAACAGATCTGCAGCATTCCTTATTAATAAAAAATAATCAGCAATGATGTATTATAATAACACACGTTTTGAAGACGAAGATGACAAACCGGTAGCCAACGAAAACCCGATGGAGAAATTAATGTCGGGTTGGGAGTTTGATAAAAAATTTATTGAGCAACGCAAGGTATTCCTGTGGGGACCGGTAACCGACAAGTCTTCAAAAGACATTACGGACCGCCTCATGTACCTGGAAGCCATCGACCCAGGTAAAGAAATTACTTTTTACATCAACAGCCCGGGCGGCGGCGTTACCAGCGGCATGGTGGTGTATGATACCATGCAGATGATCAGTTCGCCGGTGAGCACCGTATGCATGGGCATGGCCGCCAGCATGGGCAGTATCTTACTAAGCGGCGGCGCCAAAGGCAAACGCTTTATTTATCCCAATGGAGAAGTGATGATCCACCAGCCAAGCGGCGGCGGGCAGGGCGTTAGCGCCGACCTGGAGATCATGGCCATGCAAATGCAGAAAGCAAAAGAAATGGGTGCCGATATCCTTGCAAAGAATTGCGGTAAAACACGCGAACAGATCATGAAAGATTTTGACCGTGATTACTGGATGAATGCGAATGAATCGGTGAACTATGGTATTGTGGATGGTATCCTGGACAAGTTATGAGTTATGGGTTATGAGTTATGAGTTTGTGCAGGTTTATGATGTAGGGCAATTCGCAAATAAGTTTTGAAGTCATTTCATTTGATCTTTAAACTGCAGGCATCCCGGCAACCTTACTGAACCGGTAGAAATATTACCTATTACTTCTTCAATATTACCTAAAAAAATATCCCGTTCGGTTGGAGCCGAACGGGATATTTTTTATTGTTCCAAGGGATTTAATCTTTTATCAACCTCGTTGTTATGGTTGCACCGCTTACGGTGATGAGTTTGGCTACATACACGCCTTTTGAAAGCCCGGCAGATTCTACATTCAATATGCCCGTGCGGCCCGATACTTTGTACGTATTCAAGGTGCGGCCCAACTGGTCGATCAATACGATGCGGCTTACTTCTTCGCTATGGTTGTAAGCGATGTTGAAGTTATCCTTTACAGGATTGGGCTGCACCACCAGCCTGTTATCCGAAGCTGCGCCGTTGATCGGCACAATGGAAGAATAACGGAAGGTCGCATCCTGGTTGTATACCTTCAGGCGGTAAAAGTTTTTGCCTGCAGCAGCGCCGGTATGCGTAAAATTATAATCCGCTTCGTTGAAGCCGTTGGCCATTACGGTACCAACATCGGTATAGTTCACAGCATCCAGTGAATGCTGTACAATGTATTTTTCAATGTTCAACTGCTGTGCTACTTTCCAGTGCAGTTGTACGCCCCCGCTGTTGCGCTGGCCGTTGAAATTAACGATGGTCACCGGCAATACGATCAATGGTGGAATGCCTGCGGCAAAGCCGGAGAAGCCATTGTTGAACTGCGCCGTTACCGTATAGTCGCTGCCGTAAGTGCCCACCGATTCTATGGCGGCTTTTACGCCGGTAGAAGCCGTGGTTAACGAACTGATGGCGGCCGGGCTTTTGGTGATCTTGATGCCGTTGTTGGCGCCGTTGTCGGCTATCCAGGTACGGGTGGAAGCTGCTTCGTATCCCGCTTTTTCTGCGACGGTGTAATACAAAGTGATCCTGTAAGTGCCACTGGTAGAATTGGTGGTGGGCGTTACGCGGAAGGTTTTGTTAGACAGGCGTTGCTTGTTGTTGCCGCTCACATCGCCGCTAATATATTGTGCGCTGTTGCCCGCGCGGTCCACTTCAAACGTGGTACAGCCATAATCAAAGCTGCTAAGGTTTTGAATGGTGCCCATTACCGCGCCGGTTACTTTATCATAGAAATTTACGGTGCCGTTCGGGCCCAGGTATTGCTGGTCAGCAGAGGTACTGGTGTTCACCGCCGTTTGTACAGGTGCGGCCGATCTCCTGTCGCCGCGGAGTACAATGTTATCGATGCCGAAAGGCGGTTGGTTACCTACGGAGTTGTCATTGTCCCACCGGAAGCCCAGCATCAGTTGCGATACATTGGCGGCGTTGGCCGGCAGGGCTACGGTAACGGTGGCTTTGGTGGTTACACCCTGGTAATTGGTGCTGTTGAGCTGCGACCAGTTTACGCCATTGTCGATGGAATACCATAGCGTACCAAAATCATAGTAATCGCCGGCATCCAGTTCCCCGTTGCTTACATAATCGAAAGTAAGTTGCAGGTTGCTTACATTAAGCGTACTGATAGCGGGCGTTTGCAGCCGCGCGATGCTGGTGTTGGTAACGTTGTAGGTGTAAGTAGTTGTGTTCTGCGATACATAAGCGCAGTTGTTGCTTGCGCCAAAATAAGTATCGGTGGCAGTGTTCCTTCCCAGCCTCCATATATTCAACGTTCCTGCAGAAGTAGCCAGCGTAAAGCCTATGGGTGCGGTAAAATCTTCCGAATAAATAGTTTGGCTGCTTTGCAGTATTGCCGAGGAAGGGTTAAAATCATCATCGGTAATATTGATCTCGTATTGCACGTAGGCGTTACCCTTAGTGGCATTGCCGGTGGTGGTAACGGTGTTGATGTTGAGGAGGATGGTTTCGGTGCCTTCCACGTACGCATCGTTGTTGATGGTGATGGTGAGGTTTTGATCGGTGGTGCTGCCCGCAGCAAAAGTGATGGTGGCGGGGGAAACGGTATAATCCATATTGGCGCCATTAGCGGCTGTGCCTGCCAGGGTAAAGCTTACCGTGGCTGCCTGGGTGGCCGCCGCGCTGATCCTTACCGGTACGGTGATGGTTTTTGTTTTGAGGCAGGTAGCGCCCGTAGTACCCGTTTCGGTAACGGTTTGTGCAATACCATTGAACATGACCTGGGGTGTGCAGGGCACAAAATTGGCGCCTACGCCCACGGCATAAAAGGCCCGGGTTACGGCTTCTGTTTGCAAAGAGCAGGCCCCGAACAAGGTAGTAGCCGCATTGATCATGGCCGTGCGGCAGGAAGCATAAGTGGCGTTGGAAGTAAGGGTGGTTTCCCCCAGGAAGGCGATCCTTTCGGCATCTGTCCAACCGATGGCGGGCACGGAATAAATATTGCCTATATCGTTCACACCGTTCTTACCGGTTACCAGTAAATAAAACCAATAGTTGAGTACGCCGCTGTTTGTGTGTACGCCACCGTTGTCGCCGCTGCCGGCATACCAGTTGGTGCCCAGGTAGGTATCAGGCTGGCCGTATAATTTTGGATTGCTCATGCTGCGGAGGGCACCGCCGCCGATGGTGATCTCTTCGCCGATGTCAAAATAACTTTTTACCACGGCATCCGTTTCGTGCGGGTCGCCGAAGCGTTCGATGGCCGCGCCCCAGATGTCGCTGAAGCCTTCGTTCATAGCGCCGCTTTGGTTGAGGTATACCAACCCTGCCGTAGCCTGGCATACGCCGTGGCCTATTTCGTGGCCGGTAACATCCAGGCAGGTGAGGGTACTGAAGCCGCCGGCTACATTGGAGCCGTCGCCGTAGAACATGCTGTTGATGCCGCCGCCGCCCTGCCAAAAGGCATTGTCCCAGTTCACATCGCCGTGTACAAAGCAGTTGAGTATGCCGTTGGCATTGTCCCAACTGTTGCGGCCATGCCTTGTTTTCCAGTAATCGTATACGCGTTGCGCGCCCCAGTGTACGTCGAAGGCCGTGTTGTCGCGGTTGGCGTTGTTGAATTCGGCGGCTGTCCAGTTGTTATCTAAATCGGTTACTTCGGTAGAGGCGGCAATGGCGGCGTTGAACTGTGTCACGGTGGTGAAGCCGCTTACGAGTGCGTGGTTAACGCTCCTTGTATGGTTGGGATATAGTTCCGTGCCGATCAATGCTTCGAGGCGGTAGAGGCCGGATACCTGGCGGGTGACCATGGTGCCGAGGTTGCCGCTGTAAATGGAAGCGGCCAGCGGGGCTACTACGGTTGGGCCGTTGGTAGCAACCGTTGCATTTGCTGCGGCCGGTGTTGCCTGCAAGGGATCTTTTGCTTTGTCTTTATCAAAGCAGCCTTTTTTTATTTGCGGGTCGCGGAGCAGGATGCTGCCGGTGGCAGCGTCTACGTATAACAGTTCGTGGGTGAGGGCTTTGCTGCGCGCGTCGATGAAGAATTTCCAGGCGAGGCTTACTTTACCGGCAATAGCGGTGCTGTTCAACACATCTTCCACGAATACGAGTTCGCCTTTTGCTTTTACGGCATCGGCGGGTTCTGCGCCATCCATGAACAGCCAGGCGCGGGTGCGGGCAGCGTCTTCGGATAAGGCGGGCATTACAGAAGTACCTGCATCGATGTGAAAGAAATCGCCGGTTAGGTAACTGATGTTACCCGCTTTGGCGGCGATGCTGTAGCTGCCATGTTCTACCTTGATGCCTTTAAAGTATTGCTGGTAGCGCGTGATGCGGATGTCGTTGATATCGTTTACGATGCCTGCTTTGAGTTCGTCGGTGCCTTTGCGCAGGCCGAGGTATTTTACAAATACGTCTTCAGCGGCGGTAGCGGCAATGGCGGCACCGGCTTTAAATAAGATTGAAAAGGGCGCCGCGGTTTTTTCGCTGGCTTCCATGCGGGCAATGGCCGGGTCGTTGGTTTTTACGGGTTTCCCCTGTGCAAAAACGGAGCAGGGCATAACAAAAAACAGGAGGGTATAAAGTACGCGGTACAATTTTCTCATTTGGGGATGGTTTTGGAACTTATAAAACTAGTGATTAATAGTGGAATGGAGGAAAGTTTGTTGGAGGAAAAAGACTAATCTTTTAATATGAAATAATGGATGCCTGCTCCTTTGGATACAGATAAAAAAAGGACAAGGATTAATTATTCCCTTGCCCTTTATATTATGGATTACACAACCGGTTAAACGGTTTTAAGCTGAATGCCGAGGCTGGTGGTTTGGCCCTGTTTAATTTTTACAGCAGCAAGTGTTTGATCGGCATAGCCGGGCGCAGTTACCTGGATATCGGCCGTACCGGCGGGGACGGGCTTTATTTGATATTCGCCTTTTTTAGTTGTGATTATATTGAACGGTATTCCATTGATACTGATGGTTGCGCCGGCAATGGATTCACTGGCCACACCTGTGATGGTCAACTTTAGCGTGGTGGCCGTGCTGCCGGGATCGATGATGATGCGGTTGGTTTTGTAGGTGGACACGAAACCCGGGTGGGTTGTTTTAAAACCGGCCAGGGTTTTATCCATTTGGTGTTTGAGGACGGCATCGGCTTCAGCAAAGAGCCTTCTTAAATTTTCGCGGATGGCGACTTTATGGGCTGCAGAGTTGCGCGGCGCGGGTACTTGTTGCTGGTAATCGTCGATGGCGGACTGGAAGGCTTCGAGGCTGACATCGGTGAGGCCGTAGGACATAAGATCTGAAAGATTTGCCGTGCCGAGGTCTTTAATATTCTGCACCCGGGGTGCGAGGATATCGTCTTTTGTTTTGATCAACTCGGAGAATGTAAAATTGACTTCCTGCTGTAGCTGCCTGTTGTTGCCGGCTACCGCGTAGGCGTAGATGGATGCACCAATGTCGGCTGCAAGGCGGCAGAGATTGGTTTTGGCTTCGGCCTTGCCGATGGTGATGCCTTTGGTAACGAGGTCTTCCTGCTGGACGGTGGAGATGATGGCGCTGACCTTTGTATTAAAGGCCGTGAGCATGTTGGCGAATGCGGGTACCGAGCGCAGGATCGTACCATTGTCGATACAGTTTTGCTGGGTGGCGCGGTACATGTTGAGTTTTGCTTCTTGTCGTGCGTTCATAGTATTACAGTTTAAAGGTTAAAAAAAAAGAAAAAGTTGAAGGTGAAAGGTTTGTTTGGGGTTTGGTGTTTGGTGTTGTTTAGCGTTTGTTTGGGCTATGATGATCCCGGAATAAAAGTAGTTGGGCGGTAATTCATGGCAAGGTGAAAAACAACAGGAAAAGACGTTGTTTTTCTTCCGGGGTTTATGGCCGAAGCTGGTGAATGTTTTGTAAAAGGCTTGGGGCCTCACCCCCAACCTCCCGAATGTTTCGGGGCAGGCCTTTGCCACGGTTGAAAGGGGAGTTTCGATTGGCCCCACCCCCAACCTCCCGAAAGCTTTCGGGACAGGCTCTCTCCAAAGGAGAGGGGAGCTAGCAACATTTCGTTTATCGCTGCGCGAAGGGGGCGTTTATGCTTTGTTGATTGTTGTTGCTTTATGGTAAGGGTTGAAGGATTGGGTTGTACTCCTCATTTATTTACCGGTAAGGATTGGAGACGGAAAGTTTAGGTTGATTCTTTGCCGGAGCATATCCCGGCGCGAATGTAACTATCGATTTCTTTGATGTAAACTGCCATAGATTCAGTGTACGACCCGATTTCTTTGATGTAACGGTCTAATTCTTTGATGTAAAAAACGATTTCGCGACTGTAAGACTACACTTATGGCATGTACGCTGCCATAGATTCAGTGTACGACGTGATTTCTTTGATGTAACGGATCGCTTCCCTGATGTAACGGCTCATTTCCTGAATGTAAAGGGCTGTAGATTGGCTGTAAATAAGGATAATTGGCTGGTATTCAGTAACATCAGCGAAGCGGAACGAAATGCTCCGGCTGGTTTTTGACATAATGGCTGGAAAAATATTGTGGGAAACCGTAATATAAATATGATTAAAAGGCCTACTTTGTTGCTTTACCTGAATCATCCAGTTCATACCAGGACTGAAATACTAACTGCCTAACCAGATTACAATTGAAAGTTTCACTCTTCTTTAAGCGGGCATTCGTACTTTATTCTGATTCCCTTCACTCAATGTTTAAATAATTATAAATGACAAGACCTTTTAAATCTGAAAAAGTCATTGAAGAATTAATTTCAGAAAGTTCCTTAAAAGCATATTTAGTTGGTTTTGAATTGAACAAATTTAGGATGAAACCACTTGTAGATATTATTTGCAGGGTTATACCTGAGTTCTCCTTTGGATATCATGAAGGAGTATCTGTTCCACACACGGAAATGTTTGAAAAATTTCAGGAAGCTGCAGAGATAATTTACCAAACGGATAAATTTAAAAAAAGAGGAGAATTTGGCGAATTGATTTTACATCTGTTATTGCGCGACTTTCACAAAACTATTCCGTTAGTTTCTAAAATATTTTTTAAAGATTCAATTGACATGGCAGTTCATGGGTTTGATGCAGTCCAAATTACAGATGATGGTACTACAAAAAAACTTTGGTTAGGTGAATCAAAACTTTATAAAGTGGGCAAAGGCGGGATTGATGAACTAATAAAAGATTTAGCCAAACATGTTAACAGCGATTTTCTAAGAAAAGAATTTCAACTTCTTTACAAAAAACTACCAGATCAAATTAAAGATATAGAGTATTGGCGCAATTTATTGGACAAACATACAAGATTAGAAGAAATATTTGATACACTAGTTATTCCGATGGTATGTACTTATTCAAGTGAACTTTATAAAAAACATACAGATGCAACAAAAGCATTTTTATCCGATTTCGACAAAGAGTGTAGAGAACTTAATAATCATTTTAATAAAAAGAAATTAAAAACAAATGTCGAAATTATTTTACTATTACTACCTGTATCCGATAAAGACGAGTTGAACCAAGCACTGCATAACAAGTTAAAAGCATTTCAAGGATGATTCTAAAAACATTAAATGATGCAAAGGATTATATTAAGTCAAAAGATGCATTCAATATTATAGACTCTTTTGATTTATCAAAGTTTTGTGTAAAGCTTTTGAAGTCAAAAGAGAAAGAGCATTGGGGTAGAGAAATTGCCATAAGAGTACTTGATAATATTGAAAAATTCCCAAAAGAAACAACCGAGTTGTGGAATGACGTAATTGAAATTAGTGGACTATATCCTTATGTAAATCCAAATCTGCTAAATGACTCCGCTTTACTTAGGTATGAATATCACAAATCAAAAACTTTACTTAAAGATGGGGAGCCGGTTTATCTCCATGAAGAACAACAAGAAATTTCATCACAACTTCAATATGGGAATAGCGTTATATTGAGCGCCCCTACAAGTTTTGGAAAGAGTTTGTTAATTGAAGAACTAATATCATCTCAAAAATACCATAACGTTGTTATAATCCAGCCAACTCTTGCATTACTTGATGAAACAAGGAAAAAATTAAGAAAGTATAAAGAAATTTACAATGTTGTAGTTTCCACCAGCCAATTACCAAACGAACATACTAAAAATATATTCTTATTTACTGGGGAAAGAGTTGTGGAGTATCTAAATTTCCCTAAAATTGACTTCTTCATAATCGACGAATTTTACAAACTTTCACTAACGCGAGATGATGATAGAGCAGTAACTCTTAATCAAGCATTTCATAAACTACTTAAACAAACAAATAAGTTCTACTTATTAGGACCAGTAATAAAAAGCATTCCCATTTCTTTTCAAGAAAAATTGAATATTGGGATTCGCTATACAAATTTTTCAACAGTAGCAATAGATGAAATCCCAGTAGTTACTAAATCCAAAGCTAATAAAGAAGAAAAAAAAAGCGTTTTATTTAATTTACTTACTAATTTAAATGAGCCAACATTAATCTACTGCTCTTCTCCAGAAAAAGCTACAACTATTGCTGATGAATTTGCAAATTTTATAAAAACAAATAAAAATTACAAATCTGCTAATCAAGATTTAATTGAATGGATTGACGAAAACGTAAATGAAAGATGGAGTTTAATTAACTGCTTGTCTAAAGGAGTTGCTTTTCATAATGGAATTCTTCCTCGACATCTCGGAAGTTCTATTGTTGATGCTTTTAATTCATCTTCGATCAAATATTTATTTTGTACTGCTACGCTTATTGAAGGCGTGAATACAACAGCGAAAAATATTGTATTGTTCGACAACACAAAAGGGAATAACATTCCTATTGATTTTTTTGACTATAAGAATATTGCTGGCCGTTCTGGTAGAATGAAAATCCATTATACCGGGAATATTTATAAGTTTTATGACACACCTCCTCAGCTTGAGCTTGAAGTTGACATCCCATTTATCACTCAAACAAACGCACCAAACGAGTTGTTAATTCAATTAGATGAGGACGAACTAACTGAAGAATCTAAAGAAAAAATGAAAATCTATGATCATGTAGATAAAGAATTAATGAGTGTTATAAAATCTAACAATAATATTAATATAGAGGGGCAACTCAATCTGGTTAAAGCAATCGAAAATAATTTACAATTTTATAACTCTATAATCACCTGGCATGGCTTTCCGAAGTATAAAGAATTATTACCAGTAATTGAACTAGCATGGAAACATTTACTCAGAAAGAATGAAACGAGAGGCAATGTTCGGAGTGCATCACAGTTAGCCACTATTACAATCCAATATTCAATTTATAAAAATGTAAAAGGTGTAATTGATAATCAAATTAACACAGAATATTGGCTAAGAGAAATTCCTAATGAACAGACGAGAGTAAACAAGGTTACTTTTAATGTTCTTAATGCAATGCGACATTGGTTCGACTATAAATTACCAAAATGGTTATCCACAGTTTCTAAATTGCAAGAATATGTTTTTAAAAAACATAAGTTAAAACATGGAGATTACAATGCATTTGCAAGTGCACTAGAAAACGGCTTTATATTTTCGTCGTTAACAACTTTTTTGGAGTATGACATTCCTATGTCTGCTATTAACAAACTCCAAAATTCTTTCAATAAGAATGAGTCATTTGAAAATATTTATGCTCAATTAAAACAACTAAACTTAGATAAAACAAAATTAAACAATTACGAAAAGAGAAAAATTAGACAAATTCTTTAATTGATTAAAACATAATTGAAAAATTAGCTTTTAACGGATGCACTTTTTAGCTTTTAACGAAATAGGTCTACCCATTTTTTGTAATAAAAGTATTTGAATACAGGAATTTCGGTATTATAAAGATAAAAACAGAAAAAATGAATAAACTTAAAATTTTCATTTCTAGTAAAGTGAATCCGGAATTTGAGGGTCTTGATGGAAAATTTACAATTGGGAATCTAAGGGATTACATAAAAACAGAAATTGAAGGGGAAAAATTTTTGAATGAGCCCATTTTTGAAATTATTATGAATGAAGAAGGATTTGCGGCAACTTTTACTGAAGATGCATTTAATACATGTCTCACACAAGTATCAAAAGCGGATATTGTTATCATATTATATAGTGGAGATGCAGGTTGGGCGCCAGTTAGTAAGGCTGATAGCAATGGTATTTGTCATGAAGAATATATGATAGCAGCAGATGAACATCCAGGAATGACATATGGAATTAATCTAACTGGATATTTTACAACTTCTACCTATACTAAAGATCAAGAAAAAAGGAACGAATCTTTCCAAAGTGACGTTGATAGTTTATACAGATTCAAGGAGTACTCAACTGCTAAAACTATCAAAACATTAAAGGCCTATATTCTAAAACTTGTCAAAACTTACATCAAAGAATCTTCAAATAGAGCCTTTAAAGCAAAAAAAGAATCCGACGCTTCAAATACAATTTTTGGTAAAACCTTGGATTGGTCAAAGTTAAAATATGAGGAGAGGGTAAAAGAATTATATAAAGTAAGTGAGTCGTCAATAAAAGGTTTAGATTTTTTAAAAAACATTGATACTTTATATCATGTTATTCCCGATAATATGTCAGTTTCTGATGCAAAAAACTATGTAAAAAGGCCTTTTTTATATGAGCACAATTCTATCAAAACTACTACCGTCAGCGGAATAATTCATATAATATCTATATATGGAACAGCTACCGAAAATCAAGTTAAAAATTTGGTTGGATATCCTGATGTTACGGTGATAAAAACTCCTTTTGGTTTTTATCTATGGGAGCAAGTTACTCATATCCAAATATTCTTTTTACTGAACTGCAAGAATCCTAATACTATAAAGACAAGAGGACAGCAGATAAGTATATGGCTTAAGAGTTCGAGAGAAGAAAGTAAGGTTCAACAAAGATCTTTAGCAAGGTTTTCTATCCTAAAAGCGATTAATGATTCACATTCTATGTTGGGGCTAAAATAATAAACTTTAAATTGTTCGCATTATCTTGAAAAATAATATTCTCTTTCTATTCTACAAATTTATATAAATACGACACTCAGTTTTTATTTCTTATCAAACATTCTTTCCAGCAAAGCAATTCTATCATTTTTCTCTTTTATCAACTCAGCGTTTAGACGTTTAATCTCTTCAAATGCTTCAATCAATTTATCTATTGGATTAAATGTGCAATTAAAATTAGCCTGCGCGTTTTCAGTAAAAGTATTGGCTACCGGGCTATCGTGAAAAGTATTGGCTATAATGTTGATGGCCTTTTCCTCATCAAAATTCTCAAATGCTTCCACCGGTATCTTCAACGCGCCGGAGACCTGCTGTAATAAGGCGGGCTCGATGGTTTCTTTTTGTTCGAGCAGGGAAATTTTCTTTTGGTTCCAATCGTCGCCGAGGGTGGAAGCGAGGGCTTCCTGCTTGATGCCGAGCATTTCGCGGAAGCGTTTAACGTTGCGGCCCTGGTGTATTTTGTTTGGCATGTCGTTCGTTTGCGTCATGGAAGTGAATTTAGCTTTTACGACAGGGAAAGTACAATTTTTTGTGGGGATAAAATAGAAGGAATGCAGGGTTATGGGTTATGGGTTATGGGTTATGGGTTATGGGTTATGGGTTATGGGTTATGGGTTATGGGTTATGGGTTATGGGTTATGGGTTATGGGTTTTTTAATAGAATGGAGCCTTGTAGAAAGGGGAGCAGGTTGTATATGCATTGGGGTTATGAGTTATGGGTTATGGGTTATGGGTTATGGGTTTTTTTAATAGAATGAAACCTGTAGAAAGGGGGTCAGTTGTATGTGCATTGGGGTTATGAGTTATGGGTTTTTTAATAGAATGGAACCTTGTAGAAGGGGAGCAGGTTGTATGTGCATTGGGGTTATGGGTTATGAGTTATGGGTTATGGGTTTTTTTAATAGAGTGGAGCCTTGCAGAAAGGGGGCCGGGTTGTATGTGCATTGGATAAACACTTCGCAGATATGGTTGATGGTGAAAGCACTGGCCAGTGTGACAGCGACTAACCAGTGCTAGTTATTAAAGCGGCTTTGGATTATAGCCTAAGGCAACAGCGGCTGCATGCACTTTGCGCACCAGTTCGCTTGGCTGCGCTTTTTGGTGAGCCGCTTTTAACTCTTCGTGGGTAATGTCCCATTTTTTGCTCCAGTACCTTACCTCGTGATCCTGGTGGATGTTGATAAGGTCACTGTCGGGGTGGCCTGTGTCTTTTGGATTGTCCATGTAATTGTTTTTATAGTGAGTGTTCAATGTAAGATGATACGGAATGTTACCAAAGGGGGAAAACCGTATTTTATTTTGTGGATTTTTTGTATAAACAGGAACCGGATGGAATGCAGTAAGAACTGAGGATAAGATACCATGATATAAAGGTAAAATATGCCGCATAAGAATATGTTAGCAGCCGTGGTGATCGCAGCTTTGTGGCTTAACCGATAAATGTGCGTTATGAAAACAAAACAACAACAGCCAACCGCTACAACCTCCCCTACGATGAAGCCGCGGCAACTTACCGTGAGCAGCCGTATAAGCAGCGCTCCCTTTACTAACCTGTGCTACCCGCAACTGCGGCTGAGCGGGCGGTGGCTGGAACAGAGCGGGTTTGAAAGCGGGCAACAGGTGATTGTGACGTGCCGGAAAAATGAACTGGTGATCACGCTGGCGGAGGAACCGGTGATAGAATGGCCGGAGGAGGTGCGGGAGTACCTTTAATGGGTTATGGGTTATGGGTTATGGGTTATGAGTTTTTGAAGCGTATGGTTTCCAAGCGATGGCGGCGCTGGTGTTTGATTGAAGAGCGGGTTGAACAATCCAAAACTCTTTTATCTTACCGCTGCCTTCTTATATAAAAAGATCCCTCGCCATTGGCAAGGGATCTTTTTATTTGTATCACTCTGAAAAAAGTAAAATTTATTGGCCGCGCATCATGCCGCGGTTATTGTTGTTCTGCCGGTTCTTAATGCGGTCGATGAGTTTTTGTTTGAACTCGCCATCGAGCTTAAAGAAGCGTTCGGTACGTTGGTTGCCGAGGATGCGGTTGAAGCCGTCCTGGTATTTCTTCTTAATGTCCAGTTGCGCCTGCTGCTTTTGCAGTTCGGGCAGCCCTTTGTTCACCCCCTTCAGTTCGTTG
>Ga0247804_10000409_pt1 | contig 19824 bp, 18 predicted proteins | sample UWRJL029104C1_FD_181142 | JGI IMG/M metagenome (GOLD analysis project Ga0247804, IMG submission 181142) | Plant litter microbial communities from Arlington Agricultural Research Station in Wisconsin, United States - UWRJ-L029-104C-1 | ecosystem: Environmental > Terrestrial > Plant litter >...
TGATGCTTTTGCGCTTGTGCGTGAATCCAGCAACCGTATCCTTGGGATGCGTCACTTTGATGTGCAGTTAATTGGTGGAATGGTGCTACACGAAGGCAGCGTTGCTGAGATGAAAACCGGTGAAGGTAAGACGCTTGTTGCCACACTTCCTGCATACCTGAATGCACTTGATGGAAAAGGTGTGCACGTTGTCTCGGTGAACGACTACCTCGTCCGACGTGACGCCGCATGGATGGGTGAGTTATATCACTTCCTCGGTCTTTCAACAGCCGTTATTATTAACGACGCATCGTTCATCTTTGACCCTAAATACACAAATAACGCTGAACACACCGACCAGCGATTAATCCACCTTCGTCCGGTGACTCGTAAAGAAGCTTACGCTGCTGATATTACGTACGGAACAAACAACGAATTCGGATTCGATTATCTGCGCGATAACATGGTCGACGAAGTTGATTTGCTTCGTCAACGAGACCTTCATTACGTGATCGTCGACGAGGTTGACTCTGTACTTATTGACGAAGCACGAACTCCACTTATCATTAGTGCGCCTGCTGCCGAAAACCCTGAAAGCTACATTCAATTTGCGAAGGTTGCTGCAAAGCTTGTTCCAGCTGACTTTACGCTCGATGAAAAGCGCAAGATGGTCGCATTGACCGATGACGGTGTTGATAAAGTACAGCGCCTCCTTGGGGTGAAAAACCTCTACAGTCCTGAATACGTTCGGTCTGTGTACCACCTTGACCAAGCGCTTCGTGCGCAGACTCTCTTTAAACGTGACAAAGATTACGTGGTCAGTAATGACGGCGAAGTGATCATCGTCGACGAATTTACTGGACGTTTGATGCAAGGTCGTCGCTACAACGAAGGACTTCACCAGGCGATTGAAGCGAAAGAAAAAGTGCCTGTACTTCAAGAAAGTATGACACTTGCGACCGTCTCATTCCAAAACTATTTCCGTCTATACAAGAAACTTTCAGGTATGACCGGTACTGCCTTTACTGAAGCTGAAGAATTCCAGCAGATTTACAGCCTTGATGTTGTGCAGATTCCTTCAAACCGTCCGATTGCTCGTGAAGACCGCCAAGACCTGATCTTTAAGACAGAAAAAGGCAAGCTTAAGGCGATTGCTGACGTTATTGCGGAATATCACAAAGAAGGTCGTCCTGTATTGGTTGGTTCTGCTTCAATTGCAAAGAACGAACTGATTGCAGACTGGCTAAAGAAATCAAAAATTCCTTACGAAATTTTGAATGCCAAAAACAACGAACGTGAAGCAGCGATTATTGAAAAAGCAGGTGAAAAAGGTGCGATTACACTCGCGACAAACATTGCGGGACGTGGTACCGATATTAAGCTTGGTAAAGATGTGGCGGAACTTGGTGGACTGGTCGTGATTGGATCAGAGCGACACGAATCTCGTCGTATCGATAATCAGCTACGTGGTCGTGGTGGACGTCAAGGTGACCCTGGATTGACTCAGTTCTACGTTTCGACAGAAGATGACCTCATGCGTATTTTCCAAGGTGAGCGTATTGCGACACTGATGGGCCGTATTGGTATGGACGATGAAACACCAATCCAACATAAGATGGTTTCGAACACGCTTGAAGCTGCGCAAAAACGCGTAGAAGGCTTTAACTTTGATATTCGTAAGAACGTTGTCCAGTATGACAACGTGATTAACCGTCACCGCCGTGTGGTCTACACGATTCGTCGCAAGATCCTCGAAGGTGCCGACATTAAAAATGAAGTTGAACGTTTGATCGAAGCAAAAGTACGTGAACTGACGACACTTCCTGCTAAGAACAATAAAAACTTTAACGCACACTTTGAAGAAATCTTCCCGATGAGCGACAAGCGCCTCAAGGCAATTGGTGCCGAAAAGAACGATAAAGCGCGCTTTGAACTTGCCCTAAAGGAAATTACAAAACTCTACAAAGCAAAAGAAGACGAAGTTGAAATTGATGCACTGCGTAAGGTTGAACGTGAAGTATATCTTCAGGTCCTCGATACACTTTGGATGCAACACCTTGAAAACATGCAACATCTTCGTGATGGAATTCACTGGCGCAGTGTTGGACAACGTGACCCACTCGTAGAATACCGAAGTGAAGCTGCGAAACTATTTGATAGCTTGCAAGAAACGCTCCGCGACGAAGTACTTCGTGCGGTCATGCATGTATCTGCTCGTGATGCTGTTGCTCGTGCAGCCGAACGCCACGAAACCGAACTGACTCGACTTGCAGAAACAGCAGTTGAAAAGGGCGTTAACGAAGTGACGAGCGGTGAATCGAATCGTGATGGCGACTTTTCAGTCCGTAAAGCCGAAACAGCCTCAGAAGCAAATCACAAAAAGAACGCTGCGCGTAAGAAAAAGAAGAGCCAACGACAGAACCGTAAGACCGGTCGTAAATAACCCTTCGACTTTTCCTGTATCCGACCCAGAACCAACACTACATTAGTTAAAAAAGAAAAGTACCTGCTATGAACCACACCGTTGAAGAAGTGAAACTAAAAAATGGCGCAAAAGGCCTGCTTATAAATATTCCTGGCGCAACCGTCATGAGTATGCAGTTTCAGTTCCGAGCCGGCAGTCGGTATGCAAAAAGTAAGGACATCGAACAAGTTGCGCATATCATGGAACACATGGCTTTTGGTGCAAATGCACAGTTTAAGTCTGAGCATGACTTTGAATCAGAGTTTACAAAGAACGGCGCCTATCACAACGCTTATACGAGTGATCTTTCAATGGTATATGAAGCGGACTGCGCCGACTTTGAGTGGGATCGTATCCTTGAACTACAAAAGGTAAGTATCTGCCAACCAAAATTCAACGCGACCGAATTGGAAGCCGAGAAGGGGAATGTTCGGAGTGAACTAACGAACTACTTGAATGATCATCACCGTATTTTGTGGCCACGTGTGCAGCAATTACTTGGTGAAGACGTACTAACATATCGTCAGGCTATCTCGACGATTGCGAACGTGACACTCGCGGATATTCGTGAACACCACCGCCGCACGCACACTGCAAAGAATATGCGTTTTGTGATTGCTGGTAAACTCCGTGGACGTAAGGGTGAAATTATTCGTCAACTTGAAGGGTTTGGTCTTCCTGATGGCGAACGCTTCGATGTGCCTCGTGACGAGCTCTCAAGTGCGCACCCTGCATTGATTCGTCGTAAGGACGCAACGAACCTGACGTTTGGCTTTACGCTGAGCGTTCCTCGTGAGTTATCTGACGAAGAACTTGACGCAATGCATAACTTGAACCACATCCTTACGGGGACAACGCACTCGCGTATTTTTGGAAAAGCTCGTTCGAAGGGTCTTGCATACAGTGTTGGTTCGTACACCGGTGCAGGCTTCTACGATAGCGCCTGGGATATCTCTGGGCAGGTAAACCACGACACTGCGCCTGAACTTTTCAATATTATTGCGACCGAAATTCAAGCTGTTCTTGATGGAAAACTTAAAGACGAAGAGATTGAGGCTGCAAAATCATTTGGCCTTGGACGCTATCAAATGGGTGCCCAAACCGTATCGCAAATTAGTGGATTCTACACAAATCGCTATTTCGCTGACGACTTTATTAAAGATTATGCCAAGGTACCAGACCTTATCCGTAAAGTAACCCGTGAAAAGATTATGGCAACAACCCAGAGCTTCGTTGATGCCAATACTTGGGTACTTGCTGCTGTCAGTAGTGGGGACAGAGACGAAATTGTTGAACTAGGGGACAAGCTTACAGGGTTGTTTAAATCCGACAAACCCGAGTAGAATAAGCATATGAAGATTGCAATTGCTGCCTACGGTGTGGAAGGACAAGCGAGCTATCGATACTATTCGAAAGATCCGTCAAACGACATTACGATTTTTGATCAGAACCCTGAGTTAATCGGTCCTGAGGGTGTTGCTGTTGTTACGGGTGCTGATGCTTTTGAAAAGCTAGAGGATTTTGACCTCGTATTACGATCTCCGCCGATTGCCCCATATAGCCTGAAAACAAACGGCAAAATTTGGTCTGGCACAAATGAATTTTTTGCAAAATGCCCAGCTGACATCATTGGCATTACCGGATCAAAGGGCAAGGGAACGACTGCAAGCCTGATTGCAGCAATCTTAGAGGCTGCTGGACGCAAAGTCTGGCTGGTTGGGAATATCGGACTCCCCGCACTTGATGTCCTTGATCAGGTACAGCCTGAAGATATTGTGGTGTATGAGCTTTCAAGCTTTCAACTATGGGACCTTGAAAGTGCACCTTCAACTGCGGTCGTTCTGTTTATTGAAAAAGAGCACCTAGATGTTCATAAAGACATGACCGAATACGTCGCCGCGAAGGGCACTATTACAAAGTTCCAAACTTCTGACGACCTGTTGATCTATAACGCCGAAAACAAATATGCTCTTTCTATTGCCGAGAAATCAAAGGCGCAAAAAGTGGGCTATCCGAGTGAATTCACGACACATGTTCGTGACGGGTTCTTTTATAATGGTGAACAAAAAATGTGTTCAGTAAATGCCTTACAGATACCAGGTGAACATAATATATCAAATGCTATTGCAGCTATCGATGCAACCTGGAAGTACACTCAGGACGCTGCCGTCTTTGAAAAAGGTCTGCAAAACTTTAAAGGGTTACCGCATCGTCTGGCCTTTGTTCGCTCTGTTGAAGGGGTTGACTACTATGATGACAGTATTGCAACAACACCAACATCTGCTATTGCGGCGCTTCGGGCGTTCGATACACCAAAGGTTATTATTCTAGGTGGTTCATCAAAGGGTTCTGACTTTACGGAGCTGGCGCAGGAATTATTACAACACGATGCACATGCGCTGTTGATTGGTGATGAAGCGATGCATATATCTGAGGTGCTTGCTGTTGCAGGTTTTAATAATTTTGAAATTATTGAGTCGCCAACCATGCAAAAAGTAGTGACGCGAGCGCATGAAATTGCAAAACAGGGATCGGTTGTACTTTTAAGCCCTGCAACTGCCAGCTTTGGGCTATTCAAAAACTATACTGATCGTGGCGATCAGTATATCGCTGCCGTTACTACTCTTTAAACTGTTTCGCTACTAAGTAAACTGATAATTCTGTGACCGATTGCGTCGGATGGTTCGAGGACAGTAGCGCGTACACCCGCGGCGGTTTCAGCTCGTTCTTTTAACCAGTGGTAGTGTGTACAGGCAAGGACGATGACGTCCACATGCTGTTCGATAAGCTGGAAAATAGTATCTTCGACAGGAACCTCGTCGGCTTTGCCTAATTCAATGAGGCTTGCCCAATCAGAGGTGTCAGGTTCAATAACAGTAATATCTGCTGCCCAGGTTTTTTTGAGCGTGTCGTAGGATGTACTGCCAAGTGTCGCTGGTGTTGCCAAGACGGCAATACTGCCGGACTTTGTGTGCGCTACAGCTGGCTTGACCATAGGTTCAATCCCCACAAAATTCATATCTGGATATTCGGTGCGGAGGTGTGAAATAGCAGTTGTCGTAACAGTGTTACAAGCAATCACAATCGCATCACACTGCGCATCGATGAGTGGTTGAATTGCTGCGTCGGTAAGTTGGATAATTTCAGCGACAGAGCGACTGCCGTAGGGAACATTTTTGTGATCATCAATACAGATAATTTCAGCATCGGGCAAAAGCTCACCTAATCGTCGTGCGACGGCTTGGCCGCCAATTCCTGAATCAAATACGCCTATCTTCATTGCTGTTTAGTGTAGCATTTCCTGTATAGTAAAAGGAATGCAACCCCTGATAAAAAGACTCAAAGAACTTGAAACCCAAGTAGACGCTGCGCTTGCCCGCCTGGATATTGATACGAAAAAGGCTGAAGTAGACGCGCTAGAAGCACAATTAGCTGCGCCTGAAGTTTGGCACAACCCAACAAATGCCCAAAATCTTAGCAAGCAACTTGCGGCAATGAAGTCGATGGTTGATCCTTGGTTGACTTTGTATGCACAGACCAGTGACATGGTAGAGCTAATGGATCTTGACGATGATAGTCTGCTAGGTGAATTCGAAGGTCAGATTATTGCCCTTGAAAAAGAATTTGCGGCGCTCCGAAAAGATTTACTCTTTGACGGCGAGTATGACGACCATAACGCGATCCTTCGCCTGAGTGCGGGAGTCGGTGGGACCGATGCACAGGACTGGACGGAAATGCTCGAGCGTATGTACCTTCGCTGGTCTGAGAAATCCGGTATGTCGGCCTCAACAATCGAACGATCTGCTGGTGAAGAGGCTGGGGTAAAATCAGTTGTTATCGAAATTACCGGTGCGTTTGCCTATGGAAAACTTCGCAGTGAAAATGGAGTACATCGCCTGGTGCGCTTGAGCCCTTTCAACAGCGATAACTTACGACAAACAAGCTTTGCACTAGTAGAAGTACTGCCGCAAATTGATACACCGGATGAAGTCAAAATTGACGATAAGGACCTAAAGATTGACGTCTACCGAGCTGGTGGTCATGGCGGGCAATCGGTGAACACGACCGACAGTGCAGTACGCGTGACACATATTCCAACCGGAATTGTCGTAGCGATTCAGAACGAACGTTCACAGTTGCAAAACCGTGAAACCGCAATGAAAATCCTCCGCTCGAAACTTGCCAAGATGCAAATGGATCAGCACACGAGCTCTATCGCCGAACTACAGGCAGGGGAGTCAGCGAACTGGGGAAGCCAGATACGAAATTACGTGTTGCACCCTTACACACTTGTAAAAGATACCCGCACAAAGTTTGAGACAAACAACGCCCAAGGTGTGCTCGACGGTGACCTTGATTCATTTATGACCGCCTACCTCGAAGCACCTACAACAGAGTAGGGGTATTGTATTTTTAGCATAAGTGTGATATAATATACATATCGAAATTGCTTTTTGAGAGTTTCGGGCAGCTTAAGAAATTATATCTATAGATACGAGGTTATTACCTCGAAGAACTTCTGTTCTTTCCCTTATCCGCACCACAACCGTTAGGACACCAGATGAACGACAATGCAGTAAAAGGCATGACTCCGGATGCTTTGAAGGCGGTGGAGAACTACGCCGAGAGGCACGCCACCACCATGAAGCACAACGTCATCGACACCGGGCATTTGCTGCTGGGGTTGATGTCGACGGACTCGAAGATCGCGTTCCAGAGCCCGGTCGCCAGGCGCCTGCAGGCTGACCTCAAGGTCACGCTATACCAGGTTCACCAGGCGGTCGAGTCCATCGATCACACGACAACCCGTTTTTCGGGTCGTCGTCGGCAGACCTCGGCGGTGAAGGATGTTCTGAAGCAGGCTGCACAGCTTGCCAAGGAGGATCCGAGTAGCCCCAAGGGCACGATTACGCGGTTCCACATCGCACAGGCACTCGGCCAGTCGGATGACCCGATGTTCCACCAGGTTCTGGGGGAGCTCGGCCTCAGCCGTGGCCAGTTCGCCAAGGCGATGGGGGGGAAGTACAGCTCATCTGTCGTTGGTTAACGACGGAGTTCTTCCAGAGGGATGTCACGCCACACGGCGTCGACATCCCTCTGGGCTTTTCCAATACTAACTTTCAATAATTGCTTCGTATCTATCGATATTACCCTTCAAAATTTGCATAAACGGCTTTACGTTTATGCTATACTAACTATAGAAATGATTCTGCTAGATAGGGTAACCAAGACATACGGCAAGGACACAGCACCGGCATTAAGTCGGCTGAGTCTGTTCATTGAACCCCGAGAATTTGTGATTATCGTTGGTACCTCTGGTGCTGGTAAATCAACCCTCTTGAAACTTTTAACACGTGAAGAAAAGCCAACCAGCGGCAAGATTGTCGTTGGGGGAATTGACTACGATACCCTTAAAGACAGCCAAATCCCGATGCTTCGTCGCAAAATCGGTGTCGTCTTCCAGGACTTTAAATTGCTTCCACAACGAACAGTATTTGAGAACATTGCCTTCGCCCTCGAAATTGCTGGCATGACCTCACGTGAGATTAAAAATACTGTTCCAAAGGTGATCGACCTTGTGGGACTTGCTGGTAAAGAAAAGAACTTCCCAAGCCAACTTTCTGGTGGAGAGCGCCAGCGCGTCGCGATTGCTCGTGCCGTGGTACGTCAGCCAAAGATTTTGATTGCCGATGAGCCAACGGGAAACCTCGACCCAAAACACAGCTGGGACATCGTTCGATTACTTGAAAAGATTAATAAGTACGGAACAACAGTGCTACTTACGACGCACAACGTAGAGATCGTCAACAAGCTCAAAAGGCGAGTTATCACCATTGAAGGTGGAAAAATCACCGGTGACCAAGCAGAGGGAAGTTATCGCCAAGGCGTAGCGGAAAAATAAGGAAATAGTATGGCAAAAGGCAAAAAGAAACTCGATTCAAAAAGCTACGCACAGCAAAAACGTCACCGCCGGCAGTGGACGACGTTTATGCGTATGTGCCGTTATGGCGTCAATAACTTTACCCGCAACGCCTGGCTGACGATTGCTGCAACGGCGATTATGACGATTACGTTACTAGTGATCTTTATTAGTGTGGTTTCACGCAACGTCCTGATCGATACAGTCACTAGTCTTCGTGACAATGTCAGTATGGCAGTGTATTTAAAGACCGAAACAACAGCCGATGACGCTGAAAAAGTCGCAGATGACCTCCGTAAAGAATCCTCGGTTTTGAATGTCGCGATCGTCACCCCTGAACAAGCGCGTGCTGAATACGTCGAGCAAAATAAAGTTGATGCGCAGTCCCTTGAAGTCTTAAAACAAGCAACGAATAAATTCCCGTGGACCTTAAATATCAAAGTAGAGAATATTAATGACACGACCCAGCTGGCGAACTTTGTGAAAACGAATAAAACCTACCTCGCCAATCAAGACACTGACAGGCAACCATCATTTGCGGGTGCGCGTCGTGAAACAATTGAAAAGATTGGATCAGCGGCTGACTTTGCACAGAAAATTGGAATCGTTGTCAGCGCAGTCTTTGCGGTCATCTCGACACTGATTATCTTTAATACGATTCGCATGGCGATCTTTAACCGACGTGAAGAAATTCAAATGATGAAACTGATTGGCGCCGAGCGATCGTTTATTCGTGGTCCATTTGTTGTTGAAGCGATTGTCTATGGATTCTTTGCGGCGCTGATTGCGACTGCGCTCGGGGCGGCACTGTTAATTGTTGCAGCACCAAGTTTGAGCGTCTATTTCAATATTGATCCAACCATCGATATGCTGACAATTTACGCTGGCTTTGTATTACTTGCAATGATTGTTATTGGCGCATTTATTGGTATTATTTCTTCGTTGATGGCGACGCGCCGCTACTTAAAACTTTAATACGAGTCAAATAGGGCAGTGTGCAGGTAGATCCTGCTTGACGGACTATGATGCTTATGCTAAGGTAGTAACAGATATGAAACTGTTATCCACCACTAAATCAGTCTCAATTTCTCGTATTTCTAGGGGCGCGCTTTATATTGGGTTATCTGCCCTTATGGTTTTTAGCGCCGTACCACTTACTACACCTGCATCAGCTGACCAATATGACGATAAAATCGCTGCTTTAACTGCAAACATGGCTCGTTACCAAGCCGAAGCTGATCGCCTTAACAGTGAAGCAGCGACGCTTCAAAATGCCGTTGCGCAAATTCAGAACGAAAAGAATGCACTGCAATCTCAAATTGACTTAAACGCCGCACAACAGGCGAAACTTGTGATTCAAATCGCGGAAACAGAAGTGCAAATCAAAGACAACCAAGATGCACTGGGTACAACTATCGCTGACCTTTATATCGATGGCGGAACTTCGCCGATTGAACTGCTTGCCAGTAGCACAAACATTGGTGACTTCCTGAACAAGCAAGAGTACCGAAGCTCTGTAAAAACACAGTTGAACGAGACAATCACTAAGGTGAAGACCCTAAAAGAACAACTCAGCACTCAAAAAGTAGAGCTTGATAAAGTTCTTGCACAGCAAACTGCTGCTCGTGACCAACTTGCTGCCAAAGAAGCAGAGCAAAGTGCACTGTTAGCGCAAACTCAAAATGATGAAGCGAACTACCAAAAGTTAATTGGTGATAGTGCTGCGCAAATTGCCGCTGCGAAGGCAACCCAGGCTGCCCTCCGAGCGCGATCAAATGCGACTGGTGGCTACCAATTAGTTGACGCTGGGTCACTCGCTGGCTACCCATGGAACAACTCGAACTGCCGTATGCAAGGCTATATGTCTACCGGTGGATCTGATGGTAATGGTGGTGATGGTCACGGTTACGGGTGCCGTCAATGTGTGAGCTTTGTTGCATACCGCGTTGCGCAGGCAACTGGTGTTTACTACAACAACCTTGGGAACGGTGGAAGTGCTGCGCACAACCTTGTGACAAGGAACGGTTGGACAAACCTTGGACGAACACCTGCGGTTGGTGCGGTCGCATCATTATGGGGTACTTCAAGTGCACCATATTCAAATAGCTACAACCCTGGACACACGGCTTACGTTGAAGCAGTCAGCGATGACGGATCAAAGGTCCTCGTCAGCCAATACAACTACGACTACGGCGCTGGATACGGTATGTACAGCGAAATGTGGCTTTCAACCAACTTCTTTAACCAATATGCTCGTCCGTAGTTCAGCAAAATAATTCTTTAAGCAAACCATAACTTTTATAGCGTACTCTGAACCAGGTACGCTATAATTATATGAAGTAACGTAGGTACTAACGACTACGAAAAACACGAAATCAATTGAGGGAGTTACATACAATGGCCGATCATTCATTACTACAGCGACGCGTTCGTAAAATACGAAAGGATGATGATCGCCGGGTTCCTGGGGCGGTTATTGCGATTGGACTTATCTTTGTCCTTGGTCTTGGGTATATTGCGGGAACTTTCAATAATCAGATTATTAGTACGATTGCGCCAGCTTTTGGAATAAAGACGTACGCTGGCACACTCGACCTCTCAAGTTTGCAGTCAACCTACCAGGCGCTGAAGGCCAACTATGATGGTGATGTGAATGACGAAGCGCTTATTGAGGCGGCGAATAGAGGAATGGTAAATGCACTCGGCGATCCATATACACTCTACTTTAACGCGAAAGAGGCGTCTGATTTTAATAATGACCTTTCGGGAACAATTGGTGGCGGTATCGGTGTAGAATTGAGCCTTCGTAACGAACGAATCGCAGTTGTGCGTGTGCTTGCAGATAACCCAGCTGAAAAAGCCGGTATTGCAGTGGGCGATGTTATTTCGAAGGTAAATGACGCAGATATTCCTTCAACGGAAACGATCGATAACGTGGTGAAGAAGATTCGTGGTGAAGCCGGAACGACGGTAAAAATTACCGTTCTGCGTGGTGGAGAGCCGAAAGACTTTGTGATTACTCGTGCTGAAGTAACAAACCCAAGTGTGTATAGTCGTGTTGATAACGGTGTAGGTATCATGACGATTACTCGATTTGACGAGCAAACAGGCAAGCTTGCGCGTTCAGCTGCAGATAGCTTTAGGAGTCAAAATGTGAAGTCGGTGATTCTTGATCTTCGCGGCAATGGTGGTGGCTACCTTACAGCAGCTCAGGACGTTGTAGGGCTTTGGGTAAGTAATAAGACAGTTGTAACCGAACGAACCAACGACAAGGTAGTAGACGACCTTAAAACAGGGACAAATACAGTTCTTGAAGGAATCCCAACGGCCGTCCTAGTGAATAGTAGCAGTGCGAGTGCCAGTGAAATTACTGCCGGCGCACTACAGGATTATAAAGCGGCAAAGTTGGTCGGTGAAAAGACATTTGGCAAGGGAAGTGTCCAGAAACTTGTCAGCCTTCCGACCGGTGCGCAGCTAAAGGTAACGATTGCCAAGTGGTATACACCAAACGGCAAAAATATTTCTAAAGAAGGAATTCAACCCGACAAAGTAGTGCCGCTATCAATTGATGACATTAATGCAAATCGTGACCCACAACTTGATGCAGCAAAGGCATTACTACAATAGAAGGTGACAGGAAAGCACGCTGCTTGTGCTTTTCTTTGCCTCTGTAGTACAATTGAAGCAATATGGATACCAAAAAGAAAATCCTTCTCGTAGAAGATGACGAAGCACTGGCCGCAGTATATAAGTCTCGACTTGATATTGAGGGCTTTGACACAAAGGGTGTCTACAACGGTGAAGAAGCATTGTCAGCCGCTATGGAATTTAAGCCTGACTTGATCTTGCTTGATGCGATGATGCCAAAGATTAGTGGATTTGACGTGCTGGATATCCTCCGCAATACCCCTGAAACTGCACAGATTCGTGTGATTATGTTGACTGCGCTGAGTCAGCCAAAAGACAAAGAGCGTGCTGAATCGTTAGGTGTGAATGATTATTTGGTGAAATCACAGGTTGTGATTGGCGATGTGATCGAACGGGTGAAGTTTCACCTTGGACTTCTTGAACAAAAGCCACAAGAATAGGCAAGTTCTCACACATTTTTATCAACCTCTTAGCCACAGAGGTTGATTTTTTATGCTGCTTATGCTATAGTTTTCGCAAAGGTTAATTAAAAAACAAACATCCACTATGAGCGAAACAGGACCATCAGAATGGGCACCACCAGCCGAAAGCACACCTAAGACACCTCAGCAGTTATTGAATGAGCGCTATAGCGATCGGAATAATCCTGATGATTTAGACGACATGGTTGTCCTTCCTGGCGAAATGATTACTGTTCCTGATTGGTCAGCTGTCGAAGACGACGAGCCTGTTGAGAGTGGCGCAGAGGATGACCCGTTTTCTAAGGGTAAAGAAATTATTATTGAGCGAAGTGCAAAAATAGATAATGAAACAAAACAAATTATCACACCTGCTTATAATGATGGTGGGTGGAAGATTTTTGATGACAATGCAGTAAAGGAGACAAAAAAAGGGTCTGGGCAATATCTAGCTGCGGTAAAAGTAGAAAAAATAATCGACGGAAAGCTATGGGAAAAAACAGTTTTTCTATCAGATGTAATGAAGCTAAATTCACAAGAAGTAGCAAAAACACCTGAGTCTGCCGAAAAAGCTCCATTATCTGAAGCTCAAGAAGACCTCGCAGAAGAGGCTATTGAAGATGCTATTGGCGTGAGTGATCCATCAGAAGTTGATGGCAATGCACAGATGTTAAATATTAAAGAGATGCGTGCAGCTGCCGAGCGAGTAATTGATGCTCCTGTAGCGAGTGATGTGACTCCAGAGACGCCTACCGTGGAAGCACCGAGTGCTGCTGAAACAGAGCAAGCGAGTCTTGAAAAAGAGATTACTGAATTACATGAATCACTTAATAAAATGGTTGAAGATCTTTCGGTCAATGACAGGACCGCAGTCTGGCAATATGCTGCTGCAATAAACTATACCGAATCGCACTACGCAGAGCAGAAACTTTCTTACGGGTTTGCACAAAAAAATCCTGGTCTTCTACAGAAATATCACGATGATTTCAAAAAACTACAGGAACTACGCGTGAAAGCGAGAACCTTCGAAAAATAAATTTTCAAATAAAAAATAACCTCCGCGGATAAAGCGGAGGTTATTTTATTGCAGAATCAGGTATTAGATAACGCTGACTTGGGTTCGTTGTGCAGTTTTACCTGTAAAACGAGTCTTTTTAATTTTAGAGAAGGTAACAACACCGTCAATCGCAGCGTGGATAGTGAAGTTTCGGCTGATAAATGTACCAGGACCGGCAACTTTAGTGCTTCCAGTCTGACGAACAAGAACTTCGCCAGTGTTTACTGTTTGGCCACCAAAGCGTTTCACACCAAGACGTTGTCCGGCATTGTTGCGGTTATTTTTACTTGAACCACCAGCTTTTACGTGTGACATATATTATTTCTCCTTAAGGCAGTGCTCTTTTGCACTACTCATTCAATCTGATTTAGTTTACTTGAAAATGGGCGAATAGTCAAGGGGTGAGAGGGGTGTCGATGTGAAAAATGAATATAGTCTTGCGGGATGACATAAAAAGTAGCAAAATACGTTTATGAATCCTTCCGAGCAGGCTGACTTTTCTGCCGAGCGTACCCGTGAATTAGGTTTAAAACAACAGCTTCAGGCTGAACTTTCTGATGCCGGATCAATCTTGGGATATGCGCAGCAGATTGGTGAAACGTACTTCACAAGTGCTGAGCATAAACCGAATTTATTGCACATGCAGCGAAGAGCGAGCGCTATTGTTAATCCTTTTCATGAAGAAGGGCCTTCTAAAAAGAGCGCACATGCTTTTTACTGGGGTGAAATACTGGGATACCATGTCCAAAATGCAATGAGTGGTAACGATAGTCAGTGGGCTAAAGACGCATATCGAATTTTTAGTAAGACAATGAACACTGCAATTCGAAGTGAGTATATTGCTGAATTGGGTTCACACGAAGCTAGGCAGGCCATAGCTGATGAGATGCTTGGTGACGTCGAAGAGCCTGATATTGAATCGATGCCACGGGCAATGGACGAATTGATTATCGAATGGACGGAAGAGCTGGTTGATAATGATGATTTACGCTGGCATATGATACTTGGGTTTCGACATGTTGCGATGCAAGTGCAGCGCCTCGCCCTTGGCGCCGAAGCTGAGCGCCTAAAACAAGACGATGCACAAAAGAGCTTTAAAATTGATGAAAAAATTCTCAAAAAATTTTTGAAATTAATGGACATAAGTAAAATTGATGACGTGCAGGCAAAAGAGCTTTGGTCTATCGATTATGTGAGGGAAGAGATAATGAGTAGCTACGCTGACCATCGAATTGCATATGGGCAATTCGATGAGAGCGACGATGAGGCCGTGCATGATGCAGGAACATACCTCAACAAATATGTTCGTCAAGATTTCGAATCAATGGAAGGTGGCTTGAAGGATGGAGATTTGGTAAAGGTTGAAGGAAATGCTGCCTTTCTTTTCTTCAATGAAGAAGCCTCTATTACGGACATCCGATTGCTTGGGAAAAATGAATCATTATTGGGAACCGTGCGAACGACTTTAGTGACAGAGGTGCCGACATTGAAATCAATTGCCAGATTGAGAATAATTGCTGATAATCAAGTTGACGAGTACATTCCTGACGATGAGTACAACCCCTTGGGGGTGATTTTACTTATTGATCGCCCGGTCATTATTACGGCAGAAAATAACTATTTGAGCCTTGGTGAAACCAGTGTTACCGGAGTTATTATGAATAATCCCGACATGCATTTATCAAAGCATCTGTTGTAACTGAATGTAGCATGTTGTTAATGAGAAGTTAATGATCGCTGTGCTACAATTTAGAGTAGCATTTCGGTGCTGATAACAATTCGGCAAAACAACCTAACCCGCACTCGTCAAATTATGTGGCAAAAGCCCTGTAATTATATGAGCGTGGTATGGATGAAAAACGCATAAACAATACTGATCCCGTCGTTCAGGTTCGTTTATGCGTCATGGTTGGAAACTTCCATGGGGCCCGTAAAAAGGTCCGCTTAGCGGCGGGTTTTGTGTACCCAAAGCTAGGCGTCGTCATAGGCAAATATGAACACGCAGCTTGCAAGGAGGAATATGCACGAACCTAAAACGTATAAGCGAATTGAAAGCGGATCTACACGTACTGTAGTTGCTGTTATCGGCATCATCTTACTTCTTTTTATTGCCGCATTTATGGCGTATAGCGCTATTGATGAGCAGGCGAGGCAATCATCTGTCCAATCGGGAAAGTAGTCTTCACGACTGAGTTTATTTTGGTGTACCAGAAGGCGTCAGGATGTCCTGTGCGCCGTAAAGGGCTGCTTTCGTTTGCTGGGCTTTGATGCTTGCTCGTATTTCATTGCGAGCCCCTTCAAGTGTCGTAATGTATCCTTCATTTATGTCTGGGCGAGAATGAACAGCACCGGGTACTTCGTAGACAAAGTAGGGGATGTCGGTATCTTTGATGTATCCACCAATTTCTTCGGCTGATTTCTCGGTATTTACGATTGGGTCGTATGGTTTTGATCCAAGATAGATAATTGTTGGTCGAATAGTGTCAGGAGGAAGTTCGGCAATTTTATTAATTCTATCTTGTAAGTCGGCATTCTCAATCGCCAGCTTTTGGTCGAACATCAACCACATCCCAGGCAAATTCTCATTATCGAGATTTGTTTGAATATTTTCTTTAGTGGTAAAGAAGTTATCAATATTCTCCTGTAAGTCTTTGCCGTGCGTATAACTATCAGCGCGCATCGCGAGTTCACCAATGAGTCGAATGGGACTCGAATACTCTACGCCTGGGATCCATTCAACCCATTTAATAAGGTCGATTTCGTTTTGTCGTGCTTGGCGGAGCGACTCCACCCCATTAGGCGTTGAAATTAGGATGATCGATTCAATAGTAAGCATAGAATTCTTTCGAAGCTCTTCTTGAACTAACATGGCGATGTCACCGCCAGCACTATGACCAACAAATGAAACGGTATTGATACCAAGAGGTACGACTGTGTCAATTATTTCCTCGGCAATGTCTACCGGATCAAGTGGCGCGTTGTTGTAGTCTACGGATAATAATCGGCCGTCAATAACTGGCTGGATCGCTTCACCATAGAACTTTGCATTACTGTCGGCGTTATCTGTACCAAAGCCGTCGATAAAGATAAGGCCTTTGTCGTTATTAGATTCGTCGAGGGCTTTGCCCTTTAATTCGACCGTAACTGATGCCGATGCTTCGATAGCCTGGTTTGCGAAGACGTCTTGCGCATAACTATTCACACCACTACCAATAAGCGCGAGTCCAGCAAAAGTACGGATGAGTCTATTTCTGCGCTTGGCACGTCTCCATTCAAGTTTGAGGGCCTTTTCTTCGACGGCGTCAATTGTTTGGTATTCTTCCAGTCGTTTCTGGACCTCTGGTGAAGGCATCAACATGATTGGTATTAGTATATACCTATTGTCAAAAAATAAACGATGTAATTGTTATCTGAATTGTAGCTGTTATTTTTTAATTCTTAACAAGAACAAGTAGTTCGCGGGCCACGACTTGGTCTGGGCGGAAGTATAGGAGTTGATCCGGTCGTACATTACGCATTTGGACATACGAAAATCCGTAATCTTCAACTTTTGTCACGAGTGGTAAGTGAGTAAAGTGACCGTCGATATCTTTCCACGCAGGAACGCCCAGGACGACAGGAGTGCCGGATTTAATCTGACTACTGAGGTTTTTCAAGAATTCGCCAATAATGTGGTTACAGTTGCCACGAACTTCAACGAGTTTTGAGTTAGAAGGCGGAGCGCTAAATGGTTGTCCAAGATAGCCTTCGGCAACGACCGCGTCCACTGGCATTTCCCACATGGTATTCATAGCATCACCGACTTCAAGAGTGGTGTTGATAGTAATGTTGTCTTTTTCTTGGATCCATTTGAGGTTAGTGCCAGAGAAGTCGATCATTTTTTCGACAAGATCGGTGCCGTAGACTGCGTAGCGCATCAGGCCGGCCTCTTGCAGGATAACGCCCGTTCCGCAGAATGGGTCGAGGATACGAGGTTGCTCAAGGCCACCATCAGGATCAGGGCTAAGTGGGCCGGCAAGGTTGATCATAATTTGCGCAAGTTTTGGTGGAAGCATCCCTACAAAAGCATCACGCTTCGGACGACCCTGGTCTCGGGCGGCGAGTGCAGTGATATTTTGTGAGCCGGTGCTTTCAGCTACAACGATCCCGGACTGTCCCTTCACGACGATTAGTTCTACTTTGTTATCCGAAAGTCCCAGTTTGTTGTGGTGTGAAGTTGCGGTCGAAAGTGCGGCGTCTTGGTTAGGGATGAGGCGTAGGCTTGTGCCGGTTTGCTTGAGTTTTTGCTTGAGGATTAGTCCGGCTTTTTGAATGTCCCGTGAGCCTTCACGGAATCCGTAGGCACTAATACCAACAGTGATTTTGCCTTCATGTTTAGCCCAAGCCTTCGAGTAGTGCTGGACGATTTTTAACGACGCAGCGCGCCAGTCGTTACCGGGAATCTGTAGGACGACTTTTCCGGCTTTTTGACTTCCACCCAAGCGAGTGATGTCGATATACTCGGCGTTGACGAGTGCGCTCATTTCAGAGAACCAAGAAACGTCGCCGTATACTCGTTCGAGTTCGGCGATCGAGATAGCTGGTTGGCGACCTAAGATGGCGATGTGCATAGCTACAGTATACCTGATGTGAGCGATGTTATATACTGGTGATATATGGTGAAACGGTCAGTAAAGATGTCTTTTCGGGGTTGGCTAACGGTTATAACGCTGATTCTCCTTGTTGGAGTCATTTTTTTGGCATGGCCAGAGATCGTCAAAGCCTGGCAGCTTCTTGATACAGTGAACCTCCTTATCTTGTCGTTACTGATTCCGGTGCAGTTGTTTAGCTACTACGCAACCGGCGGGATGATCTTTTCATATCTTCGTTCAAAAGGAGATTTAGAAGGAGTGTCGAGGTGGCGGATTGCGCGTATTGCACTCGAGCTAAATTTCGTGAATCACATTTTACCAAGTGGGGGAGCGGCCGGCTTTTCATACCTTGGCTGGGTGCTCGGTAAGTTTGGGGTCAAGCCGGGTCGTTCGACAATGGCGCAGTTAATTCGATTTCTTTTGACGTTTGTCAGCTTCGTATTAATCTTGATGGCGGCTGTTGCTTTCCTTATCTACGACCACCAGATTGATCGAACAATTATTTTACTTTCCAGTATTTTGGTGCTGCTTTGTTTGGGTGCGATTGTCGGAACAATTTATATTGTAGGGAGTAATCGCCGGCTTGAAACTTTTTCGGCGTGGTTAACAACGTTTATTAATAAAACAGTTCGAAAAATTACACGTGGCAAAAAACGAAAGATCTTAAAAACGCATATCATTCCGGATTTTTTTACAGAACTGCACCAAGATTATTTGGCGATTCGTCGCGAGAAGAAAGTTCTTATCAAACCATTTTTATGGGCGGTGGTTGCGAACTTAGCTGACGTTGCGCTGCTATGGATTGCTTTCTGGGCGCTTGGATTTACAGTCAGTCCGGCGATTCTATTTGTTGCCTTTGGTGTGTCTTCACTTGCGAGCGCGATTTCTGTGACTCCTGGTGGAGCTGGAGTCTACGAAGCGATTATGATTGCATTCCTTGCATCGAGCGGCATATCAGCAGACGTTGCAATTGCAGGAACGTTGCTTGCGAGAGTGACGTTGGTACTAGGAACGATATTATTCGGATACGTGTTCTATCAACTGACAGTGGTGAAATATGGACGAAGTACTTCTTAGCGTCAGCGAATTTGTCGCCATCACGAACCAAACACTTGAATATGCCTACCCGACAGTTCAAGTCGAAGGGGAGGTGGCTGAGTTTCGCATTGCCCAAGGGAAATGGGTCAGTTTTAAATTAAAAGATGACGGCGCGATTGTGAACTGTTTTACGGCGCTTGCCCAGATGCGAACGCCGCTAGAAGATGGGATGCGGGTCATCGTTGTTGCTGCACCTCGTTTGAATGTAAAAGGGTACTTCAACCTTAATATTCGCGCCGTAAAACCAGTAGGTGAAGGTTCAATTAAAAAAGGATTTGAACTACTAAAAGCCAAGCTTGAAAAAGAAGGCTTGTTCGCCGAAGAGCGAAAACGTTCATTGCCGCGGGTTCCAAAACATATTGCGGTTATCACGAGTACCGAATCGGCAGCCTATGCTGACTTTGTAAAGATTATCAACGAACGATGGGGCGGGTTGGAAGTTGAAGTGGCGCATACACAGGTCCAGGGTATTCCAGCACCTGATCAAATTATTCGAGCGATTCGTTATTTTAATAGCCTTGAAGTGCTGCCTGAAGTTTTGGTTATTATTCGCGGAGGAGGAAGTGCTG
>Ga0247804_10000410_pt1 | contig 19787 bp, 11 predicted proteins | sample UWRJL029104C1_FD_181142 | JGI IMG/M metagenome (GOLD analysis project Ga0247804, IMG submission 181142) | Plant litter microbial communities from Arlington Agricultural Research Station in Wisconsin, United States - UWRJ-L029-104C-1 | ecosystem: Environmental > Terrestrial > Plant litter >...
CTCAACAGTAATTACTTCTGCTTCATGTTGTTTGATAGTTGTACTTCTGTTCGTATTACAAACATTGGTGCTTTTTGCAGGTATGTACAAAGTTGGATTAACATCTGTTCTGCAAAATTGAATACCAAAATTTTCCGGAGCCGGCTTGATCGTTACATTTGCCGTTAAACCTGTATGTAAACCTACACCTGAGAATTTTATTGGGCGAACAATAGTTTTTTGTAAACTCAAAACAATGCTATTTGTCGTGAAAAAATTATAACCTAACAAATATAAGATGTTTTTTGCAGGATTTAATCGCTTATTTATTATCTTTTTGTGTATTTATTTTATTTTCCACTTCTCTGAGTCTTCGTTCCATTTCCGGTAAACTCTTAAATATTATGGAAGATTTAAAATACTGCTTCATATCAATTGCCGGTGAACCACACAATATCAAGCCTTCTTTCTTGATGTTTGAAGCGATAGCACTTTGCGCATTTATTTTGGTAAATGGCGCAATAGAGATATGACCAACAAAGCCAACCTGACCGCCGATCATATTGTGATGACCTATTTTCACAGAGCCGGAAATGCCTGTTTGTGCAGCAATTACAGTATGTTCACCGATTTCTACATTATGTGCCACTTGTATCAGATTGTCGAGCTTCACTCCTTTCCTGATGATGGTTGAACCCATGGTTGCTCTGTCGATACAAGTATTTGCGCCAATTTCACAATCGTCTTCAATTATAACATTTCCAAGCTGTGGAATTTTATGAAACGAACCATCTTTTTGCGGTGCAAAACCAAAACCATCTGCACCAATTACAACACCTGAATGAATGATACAATTATTGCCAATCACACAATCTTTATAAATAGAAACATTTGGATAAATAATGCAATTATCACCAATTGAAACATTATTGCCAATGTATACATTTGGATAAATTACTGTATTTTGTCCGACTTTATAAGATGGATTTTGCGCTGAGATTTGAGTGTCTTTATTATAAAAATTAAGCAGGTTTGTAAACGAAGCATAAGCATCTTCAACCACAATAAAATTTAGTGTTCCAGTATTTATTTTATTAAAAATACTTTGAGAAATAACGATGCAACCTGCTTTTGTATTTTGCAAAAATGAAATGTATTTTTCATTAGCTAAAAAAGAAATTTGATCTGATTGTGCATCTTCTATCTTTGCAGGAAATGAAATTTTATGTTGTGCATTGCCAACAATTTTTCCATTAATTTTTGATGCTATTTCTTGTATGGTAAACAAAGTTTTTTTTGTTTTTAGGATATGAAATATAATGTTTAACAACAGAATTTGATAGCGAACGAATATTCCATTGTTCTGTAATATCGGTAATTTCTTTAATAGTTTCGTCTTTAAATTTGATGTAAATATTATCTTTTGAAGGATTATAAGCGTTGTTTTCTGCTGTACCTTTTTTTACTAAATATTGCATTTCCTCTTCGGAATATTCTTGTTTCAATTTTTCATATTTCTCATTGATTTGTGCTTCTTCTAAAAATTCTATTTTGAACAATTTCCTGTTAACGATAGATTTTGCAAGTGTTTTAAGGATTTCATCATCACAATACATCCAGTTTTTTAATGCCTGTATAATATCGTTATCATCTAAAGCAGTAAATTTATCTAAGTTGCGATGAAACTCGTTTTCGGTAATATCATTTGATAAAAAGAAAGCTAAATTTTCAGAAATTCTGTCTTGTGTCAAATTTAATTTTCTTGCGCGTGAAACTGCATTTTTCAACATCACATCTGCAACTAAACTTGTTTTATGCAAATACACCTGCCAATACATTAATCGTCGCGCCACTAAAAACTTTTCGATAGAATAAATGCCTTTTTCTTCTACCACAATATTATCGTCATGTACATCCAACATATTGATAATTCTATCGTAACCAATTACACCTTCACTAACACCGGTATAGAACGAATCACGATTTAAGTAATCCATTCTGTCCATATCTAACTGACCTGAAACCAATTGATGCAGGAATTTTTTAGGATAATTATTTGAAAAAATTTGAATTGCCGTATCTATGATCTCACCAAATTCATGTTTTAATTGCTGCATCAGCAACATTGATATATGTTCATGATGAACACCTTTTACAATAATACCTTCTAAGGCATGCGAAAACGGACCATGACCTAAATCGTGCATTAAGATAGCTAACACGGCAGCTTTAGATTCTTCTTCACTGATAGCTTGTCCTTTAGATTTTAAAACTTCTAAACTTTTATACATCAAATGCATTGCACCTAAAGAATGATGAAAACGCGAATGAGTTGCGCCTGGATAAACCAAAGAACTTAATCCTAATTGCTGAATTCTGCGCAACCTTTGAAAATACGGATGTTCTATTATATCAAAAACAATATCATAAGGAATTGAAATAAAGCCATAAACAGGATCATTAAAAATTTTTCTTTTATTCATACTTTAGTTGTAAGTCATAAGTCGTGAGTCAATAAGTGTAAAATTATAAATCAAAATTCACATTTTTTAATACAATATAATTTGTATTTTGCGGTTTAAGTAAGTTATTTAACAATACTTATTGATACTTACAATTAACTACTAAAAATATGAATGAAATAAGAATCCTTTGGGCAGACGATGAAATTGATTTGTTGAAACCACAGATTATTTTTTTAGAACAAAAAGGCTATAAGGTTGAGCCTGTCAGCAACGGTCATGATGCGATTGATAAATGTAAAACTGAACATTTTGATTTAGTTTTTCTGGATGAAAATATGCCTGGAATTTCCGGACTGGAAACACTTGCGAAAATCAAAGCTATAAATGTCGACTTACCTGTTGTGATGATTACCAAAAGTGAAGAAGAGAACATTATGGAAGAAGCAATCGGTTCGCAAATTGCCGATTATTTGATAAAGCCGGTTCGTCCGAATCAGATATTAATGTCGATCAAAAAAATTACAGAAAATAAGAAATTAGTTTCCGAAAAAACTGCTACATCATATCGTCAGGAATTCCAAAATATTATGATGGAATTGAATAATGTGAATACACACCAGGAATGGGCAGAATTGTATAAAAAACTGATTTTTTGGGAACTTGAATTAGACAAGGCAGACAATGCAGAAATGAAATCTATCTTAGATATGCAGAAAAGCGAAGCCAACAAAGAATTTTTTAAATTTATTTCTAAAAATTATCTGAAATGGCTGAAAGAACAAGGAAAAGACAGCACACCTACACTTTCTTATACATTATTTAAAGACAAAGTAATTCCTAACATTGAGAAAGATGTTCCAACATTTTTCCTTTTGGTAGATAACCTGCGATATGATCATTTTAAAATGATTGAAAACTTATTAAAAGATGATTTCAGGAAAGTTAGTGAAGATTATTTCTATAGTATTTTGCCAACCACAACACAGTATTCCAGAAATGCTATTTTTGCAGGTTTAATGCCATTGGAAATAGATAAAAAATATCCTGAAAAATGGTTTTATGATGACGAAAATGCCGGTAAAAATCTACACGAAGAGTTTTTCTTAAGTGAGCAGTTTAAAAGAAATAATGTGCAGCTTAAAATGAGTTACACAAAAATCACTAATCATAAAAGCGGTAAAGATTTAGAAGATACGATACTGAATTTAATGAACAATGATTTTAATGTGATCGTTTATAATTTTGTAGATATGCTTTCACATGCACGTACAGAAATGGAAGTGTTGAAAGAGCTGGCAAGCAATGAAGCAGCATATCGTTCTCTTACTTTATCATGGTTTGATCATTCGCCATTGCTGAATGCATTGAAGAAATTAAAAGACAGAAAAGTTCGCATCATTATTACATCAGATCATGGAACCATGCGTGTTCAAAATCCTTCAAAGATCATTGGCGACAAAGCAACTACTACCAACTTGCGTTACAAAACAGGCAGAAATTTAAACTTTAACGAAAAGGAAGTTTTCTATGTAAAAAATCCGGAAGAGGCATTCTTGCCTAAATCTAACCTTAGCTCTTCTTATGTTTTTGCCAAAGAAGATTATTATTTCTGCTATCCAAATAACTATAACCATTTTGTAAATTATTATAGAAATACTTTCCAACATGGCGGCGTTTCCATAGAAGAAGTAATTGTGCCATTTGCTGTTTTTGAAAGTAAATAAGAACACTGATTAATCAGATTTTTATGATTAAAATGATTTTCATATAATGAACTTTACGATAAAATCTATCAATGAACTAAAACCCATTGTTGATGAAATTATAGAATTATCTAAAAGCAATGCTGTGTTTTGTTTTTATGGAAATTTAGGTGCAGGAAAAACTACTTTGATAAAATTGATCTGCGAAAAGCTACAAGTTGTTGACACCATTTCGTCGCCAACTTATCCAATTATAAATGAATACAAAACTGCCGATAATAAGGTAATTTATCACATTGATTTATATCGTTTAAAATCTATCGAAGAAGCAATAAATATTGGTGTCGAAGATTATTTTTATTCCAACAACTTATGTTTTATTGAATGGCCTGATAATTTTGAATCCATCTTACCTGATAATCATATTAAAATAAAAATTAGTAAATTTGATGAAAATCGTGAAATTGTTGTAAGCGAACAATAGTTAAAATTCTTACAACTTATTACTTACAACTTACAACTATTGCATGGAATCAATATTAGGAAAAATAAAAACAGAATATTCTTTATATACAAAAGAAGTGCTGGCAGAATTCGACACCAGCAAAAAGTCTTTATTTATTGGCATTCCAAAAGAAACAGATTACCAGGAAAAAAGAATTCCATTAACGCCAAACTCCGTCGCAGCCTTAGTAAATTATGGCTTTAGAATCAGCATTGAAAAAGACGCAGGCGAAAGTTCTAATTTCTCCAACGATGAATATGTAAATGCAGGCGCTGATGTTGTATTTTCAAAAGAAGATATTTTTAAAGCAGAATTAATTTTAAAATCAGGACCTATCAATCCTAACGAAATAAGTTTACTACATAGCAACCAGGTAATCTTCTCACCTATTCTGTTACCTAATCAAACAAAAAACATGGTGAAAACCATGATGGAAAAACGTATTACAGCCATTGCATTTGAATATGTAAAAGGTGATTATAGCACCTATCCGTTTATGCGCAGCATGAGCGAGATTGCCGGAAATTATGCAATACTGACAGCAGCAAAATATTTGAGCAATGAATATGGTTCAGGCATCTTACTTGGTGGAATTGCAGGTCAGCCACCGGCAAAAGTATTGATATTAGGTGCAGGAACTGTTGGCGAAGCTGCTGCAAAGGCAGCATTGGCATTAGGTGCGTCCGTTCAAATCTTTGATAATAATATTTATCGTTTATCACGTTTGCAAAATGATTTAGGCAATAAAGTTTATACTTCAGTTATTGATCCTATTAATTTGGCAAAAAATATTTCTCGTGCTCATGTTGTAATTGGTGCATTAAAACCAAAAAATGGAAAAACGCCAAAAGTGGTCACAGAAAGTATGGTTTGCTCTATGAAGAAAGGTTCAGTAATCATTGACGTTTCCATTGATCATGGTGGTTGTTTTGAAACTTCTCAAGTCACTAATCACAATGAACCAATTTACACAAAACATGATGTGATTCATTATTGTGTTCCAAACATTGCATCTAATGTTTCGCGCACAGCAAGTTATGCATTAAGTAATATTTTAGCACCTATTTTAAAAACTGCTGCTGATGTTGGTGGCATCGAAAATCTATTAAAAATAGATAATTGTTTCAGACATGGTGCATATTTATACAAAGGTGCATTGACTAAAGAATTTGTAGCAAATAAATTCGATCTGAAATTTACCGACCTGGAATTATTGATGAGCGCCGATTTTTAAATCTCTTTTTTTCTAAGAATTTACAATTACAATAATTACTTAGTTATAGGTATATTTGCCGAAACTAAACAATCGATGAAAGCCAAATTTTATTTTTTGACATTCATATTAACCCTAACATTTTTATCTGAAGCAAAAGAAAGTAATAACACAGAAGTTTGTCGCGTTACACATTTTGATGATTTGATTTCCAGCTTACCGCAAGACATAAGATCTAAACTTGCTTTACAAAAAATGAGCAATGGAAATTATACTACTGTTTATGCAAATAACAATGGTGAAATTTCTTTAAAAAGTAAAAAGGACACATCAACAAACACACTTTCAAGTACAACTTTTGAGAATCTTTTTGCTTCAAACACATCTTCTTTACAAGCGCCAACAGCAAAAAATACAACTTATGAATTGTTATCAAATACCGATGCAAAAGAAATATTTTCTGAACTTGCTTTTTTAGATAATAATACTATTGTAACTATTGCGTTTACAAAACAAAATGCTGCATTATTATTTATTGACATCAGCGGCAGCAAAATGTATGTTACTTCAAAAATCAATGTTCCTGTAGATAATATCTGGAACAAGAAAAACACATCAAACAGAAAAGAATTATTTTATATTGATGCAGTTACACATAAAATTTTTCTTCCTGTAAATAACAGGACAGCCTCTGTAAAAGATGGCGAATTAAGCTGGAAAAAATCATCATTAGTCACACCAGGAATTTGGATCATTACGCCGGCAAAAAATGAAGAAAAGAAATGGATAATTTCATCGTCACAAATTGCTGTAAATTATTTTTCTTCTGAAAGTTTAAAAATGAAAGGTAAAAACGCATTTCAAATACAGACTGCACATGCTGATACAAAAGGAAATATTTGGATGAGTTTTACGAACGGAATTTTAGGCGCTTTGCCTTTGGTTGCCAATAATACCTATGCTGAACAAGTAGATTTATACAACTTTAATAAAGATGCAAGTTGGTACGATGCAATGAAAAAAGATTACGCCACTTTACTATATCAGGATCTAAAAAACAGCCTTGAATTTGAAGAAGCCGATAGTGCAAATCTTCAAAAAAGATTTTATGCAGCACCTGAAGCATTTACTGCAAAGTATGTAGAAAACGCACGTTACGAGATCTTCTCAAATATTTTATCTGATAAAATGAGCAAATTAGATTCTAATGCAACTTATGAAAACAGCGATGAATTGTGGCAATATGTAAGTTTGGAATTAGATAATCCATTAGCTAAAAAGAAAGGCAAAACAACTGATTATTTCGGTGGAAAAGTGAAGCAATTTCAAACTATACAAAACAGTATTGCATCAGGAAATGATGATGCAGTATATGTTGTTACAAATTTAGGATTGCATAAATTGGTTTATACAAATTCAGGTATCAGCGCAAAATGGTCTTTGCCTTATAAAAATAGTTTCTTAAAAGAATTTGGAAATAAGGTTGCATCAAGTCAAACAACACCAACATTTATTGAAGACAGAAACGAAATTGCTTTTTGTGATAATGATTTTCCGCAAGTAAATCTGATGATTATTGATGCAAAATCAGGTGTCGTAAAACAAAAATTCAGGTTGTTTGAATACAATGTTGGAAGTGCTGTAAACAACGGAATTTCTTATTCAAATAATACAATTGTCGTTGGTAATACTTTTGGAAACGGCTTAAATTCTTATGTTGCAAAAGGTGTGATGAAATTTAATACAGCAGAAAAAAGTTCATGGCGAGCAGATTTAGATTGGAACAGATTACAAGTTTCCACCTTAGCAAATACTGCCACTCCAAAGATTTCTTCAAGCGACGAAAAGACATTTGTATACCAACAAACAGAAGATGCTAAAGCTTGGCAATTAACAGCAATCGCAGTAAATAAAGCAGATAAGTTTAATCCGATTGCTTATTCGTTAAAACCTGATTTTAGTGTTGCAGGAAAAAAGAAATTAAACTTAAATAACAATCAAAGCAACTATACAATTGGCGCGAAGAAGTCAATTTTTATTGGCACTTCAAGTGGTTTACTAAGAATTGTAAGCGAATAATTTAAGCTTGCTTTTTGGCTTGTTTTCGCAAATCTTTTACTACACTTTTTACCATATTTTCTGCTGTAAAATTTCCTGCAGTCAATACTTTGTAATAATAGTTTTCTTTTAAATTCATGGACGAAAAAATTTCTTTCGAACGTTTTCCTTCGTTATAATACTTACTTACTTTTCCAACAAAATCTTCAAAAAACTGAAGCTTGTTTTGCAATCGTTGTTTTCCGCCATTTACCTTTGGATTATGCGAACAAAACAAAGTATCAAAATCCAAAGCAACTAATTTTTTAATAGAATCTATTTGTGTAAACATACTTTCGTAAGGTGCGAAATATTTTATTTTATCAGCAACATACAGATCGCCGGAAAACAGCCAGCCTTTGTTTTTTTCATAGTAACAATAATGGTCAATGGCGTGACCTGGTGTATAAATCGGCTGTAAAGAATAGTTCTTGGTTTTTATTAATTCAGTTTCTAAGATTGGTTTTAAATTCGCTTTTTCAACATCACCATTCAGTAAAATTCCTAATGGTGAGATCTTATAACCTTTACTTAAAATATCAACTGTCTTTGAATGCGCAAACGCATCAACCTTCATTTCATTCATCAAATAAGCTACATTTCCTGAATGATCTTCATGATGATGTGTCAAAATTATTTTCTGAATATGATGCTCTTGCGCGACTTTTAGAATATTTTCACGATTATGTCTTTGCGCAGTATCAATCAACAGATCATCTAATAAAAAAGTGTAAACAGTCTGCACATTATTGCCTAAACGGTACACGCTGAAGCGATAATAATGCACGCCATCAAATTCATAATTAAATTTTCTTACAGCCATAATTTGATGTGTAATGTACGATTTGCATAACAATGAAAAAAGCACAAAAGATAATTAAACTCTTGTGCTTTTGTAAAATTATGAAGTTTAAAAATTCAGATTTTATTTTGCGTCCTTTTTTCTTTGCGTTCTTTGCGTGAAATTAAACGAAGAAATCAGGTGTAAGCGAATTGCCCGGTTTTACTGCATAAGGTTCTAAATCTGTAATACCTTCTGATGCTAATAATTCATCATCGATAAAGAAATTTCCGGTAGAAGTTTTTGCATCGCGTTTTAAAATGTAATAAGCTGCGTCGCCCATAATTTCTGGCTTGCGCGAAGAATTGGCAACCGTTTCACCACCTAATAAATTTACAACTGCTGCGGTTGCAATAGTTGTTCGTGGCCACAATGCATTTACACCAATTTTACCTTTATATTCACCACTTAAACCAAGTACGACTAAGCTCATTCCGAATTTTGCGATAGAGTAACCAACATGACCTGCAAACCAACGTTCTGTAATAGAAGTTAATGGTGGCGACAACATTAATATTTGCGGATTTTCTGCTTTTAATAAATATGGCAAACATACTTTTGAGCAAACAAAAGTTCCGCGTGTGTTGATGTCCTGCATCAAATCGTAGCGTTTCATTTCCAGTTGAGTTGTTGGCGACAAATTAATAGCTGATGCGTTATTGATCAATATATCAATGCCACCAAAAGTATCAACTGCTTGTTTTACTGCAGCAGCTACTTCGTCTTCATTTCTGATATCGCATTTAATGCCTAAACCTTTTCCACCGGCTTTTGTCATATCGTCAGCAGCAGAATAAATCGTGCCGCCCAATTTGGGATTTTCTTCTGTACTTTTTGCTGCAATTACAATGTTCGCGCCTTCTTGCGCCAAACGCATACCAATTGCATGACCGATACCGCGCGTTCCACCTGAAATAAATACTGTTTTGTTTTTGAATGACATATTATGGATTTATGAGTTTGCTTAATTTTATACTATTAATTGGATATAATTAAAAATTTCTTGGGCACATCTTGCATTATCTTGTAATTGATTTTCATATTCAGTTTCTGACGTAGTATTAACCACGTTATAATTTATTTTTAATATTCCGTTCCTTTCAAATATTTCTTCCAAGGTTTCTTGAGTTCTAATAGAAAATCCAACACATTCATCTGACCAAGAAGCTATAACAATAATATCATATCCATTATTATCTTTTATTTTTTTTATTATACTCTTCCAATCTTTACTTTCATGTAAAGAACATCTTATTATTAGTATCCATTTTTCTTTATAAAATATCTTCCTTCTATTAATCTGATTACCAAGCAAAATAGGTAATTTTTCACGGAGGATTGTACTTTTCCCTGAGTTTGGATTTCCCTTTAAAACAATAACTCTTTTCATAGTTTTTTAGTGTAAAATCAAATCTAAGTATTTTAATTTATTTTTAGCATTAGAAAATAGAATAACTTAACTTTCAATTTACAATGCATGCATTGTAAATCAGTATATTTACTTCATAAAATTAACACATGAAAAAAGTAGTATTTATAGATGGTGTTCGTACACCTTTTTTGAAATCAGGCACAGATTATATGGATTTAATGTCATACCAATTAGGACAATTTGCCATCAAAGGTTTATTGGATAAAACAGGCATTGACGTAAATGAAATAGACAGAGTTATTTATGGTAATGTAATTTCTAACGTGCGTACAGAAAACGTTGCGCGTGAAGCAGCTGTAACGGCTGGCATTCCTGTAAAAGCACCTGCAAACACAGTAAAACAAGCTTGTATTTCTGCCAACCAGGCAATTTGTAATGCAGTAGATTCTATACAATTAGGAAGAGCTGATGTGATCGTTTCCGGCGGAACAGAATGTACTTCTGATACACCAATTGGCTATACTAAAGAAATGCGTAAAAAATTATTTAACGCGCAAAAATTAAGCACGCCAATGGAATACTTAAAGTTTGCAACCACTTTAAGACCTGATGATTTTTTACCGGACAGACCATCTGTTTCTGAGTTTATTACAGGCAGAACTATGGGTCAGGATTGCGAGATTTTAGCACAAAAATTTGGTGTTACGCGCGAAGAACAAGATGAATTGGCAGCAGCTTCACATCAAAATGCAGCAAAAGCACAAGAAGCAGGTTTATTGAATGACATCGTATCTGTTCAATTGCCACCAAAGTTCTCACCTATTGTTAAAGACAATGGTGTTCGTGGCGATTCTACAGTAGAGAAAATGGCAAAATTAAAACCTGCTTTTGATAAATATGTTGGAACAATTACTGCAGCAAATGCTTCTTTCTTAACGGATGGTGCAAGCGCAGTTTTATTAACTTCAGAAGACAAAGCAAAAGAATTAGGCTTAACTCCAAAAGCAGAAATCGTTGATTACGCTTTTACCGGTGGTGATTTATACGAAGAACTTTTATTAGGACCGGCTTATTCTATTGCTGCTGTCTTAAAACAAACAGGTTTGTCATTAGAAGATATTGATGTGTTTGAAATTCACGAAGCATTTGCAGGACAAGTTTTAGCAAACTTAAAAGCATTAGAATCTGCTGAATGGTGCAAAAAACAATTAGGTTTAGATAAACCGATTGGAAGCATTCCAAAAAATAAATTAAATAATTGGGGTGGCTCTTTAGCAATCGGTCATCCGTTTGGCGCAACAGGTGGTCGCTTAATTACAATGGCAGCAAACCGTTTGCAAAAAGAAGGTGGAAAATATGCATTGTTAGCTGCTTGTGCAGCAGGCGCACATGGTCATGCAATGATTATTAAAAAGTATTAGCAGTGAAAAGTGATGAGTAATTAGTGAAGAGCTTAATAAGCTACATTAATTCGTAAAAATAAATTACTCATCACTCATCACTCATCACTCTTAACTTAAAAAAACAATGGCAACAATAAAACGAGAAGATTTCGTAACCATAGAAAAAAATCCAAATGGTGTTTGTACGATTTGGATGGATCAGAAAAATGAAAAAATAAATAAAGTCGGAACAGATTTAATTGGTTTGTTCGAAGATATTTTCAAAGAATTAAATGCAGATGATTCTATTAAAGCATTTGTTTTAACCAGCAAGAAAAAAGACTTCATTGCTGGTGCAGATATTGAAATGTTCCAAAAGGTAAAACAAAAAGGAGATTTTGAACCATTTACACGTAAAGGTCATCAAATTTTAAATGATCTTTCTGTTTCTAAGAAACCTGTAGTTGCTGCTATTCACGGCAATTGCTTAGGTGCAGGTTTAGAGATTGCATTAGCTTGTCAAGCTCGTATTGCATCTAATGATAAGTCAACAAAAATGGCTTTACCTGAAGTAAAACTTGGACTTTTGCCTGGTGGTGGTGGTACACAACGTCTTCCAAGATTAGTTGGTTTACAAGCTGCTTTAGATATGATGTTGACAGGTAAAAATGTATTTCCATATCCAGCATTAAAATTAGGTTTGGTAGATAAAGTGGTGCATGTTTCATCTTTACAAAACGCTGCACAAAAATTAGCTTTAGAGTTAGTAGCAAAACCAATTGTTAGAGAAAGAAACGAAATTAATTTAGGCACACTTAAAGGTGGTTTTCCTGCAATACAAAAAGCATTAACTGGTCTTGTTTTAGAAGCACCTTTAGTAAATAAAATTGTATTCGACCAAGCTAAAAAAATGGTCGACAAACAAGCGCATGGTAACTATCCTGCACCATATAAAATTATGGAATGTGTTGAAATTGGTTGGAATCAAGGCATGGAAAAAGGCTTAGATGCTGAAGCTGTTAAGTTTGAGGAATTATTATTAGGCGATGTTTCAAAACAGCTTATTAATATCTTCTTCGCGATGACAGACAAAAAGAAAAATCCTTACGATGAAAAACTAATTAAGAAAGTACATCGCTTAGGTATGATTGGCGCAGGCTTCATGGGCGCAGGCATTGCAGAAGTTTCTATGGATGATGATATCCACGTGTTATTGAAAGACATCAACCAAGATATGATCTCATCTGCATACAAAACTATCTACGATGATTACAATAAGAAAGTTTCTAAAAAAGCTTTAACTAAAATTGAGCTCGAAGAGAAAATGGCGTTGTTGCAAGGTTCTTTAAATTATGAAGATCTGGACAACCAGGAAATTATCATCGAAGCAGTTTTTGAAGATTTAAAGCTTAAACAAAATATTTTAAAAGATGTAGAAGCGAATGCAAAACCAAATACCATTTTTGCTACCAATACATCAGCATTACCAATAAAAGCGATTGCTGCGAACGCAAAAAATCCTGAATTGGTAATTGGCATGCACTACTTCTCACCTGTTCCGAAAATGCCTTTATTGGAAATTATCAAAACAGATAAAACGGCTGATTGGGTAACTGCGACTTGCTTTGATGTTGGCGTTCGACAAGGCAAGACAGTTATAGTTGTAAATGATGGTCCTGGTTTTTATACAACACGTATTCTTGCGCCTTTAATGAATGAAGCACAATTGTTATTAGATGAAGGTGGCGACATTCTGCAAATAGATAAAGAAATGAACCTCTTTGGTTTTCCGGTTGGTCCAATAACGTTGGCTGATGAAGTTGGTATAGATGTTGGCGCACATATTATGAGTGGCGAATTAATGACAGAAATGTTGAAGCTTCGTCCTGATTTTAAAGTAAGCAAAACATTGTTAGAAATTTCTAAAGCAGGTTATAAAGGCAGAAAAAACAAAAAAGGTTTTTACAAATACGACGAGAAAGGCAAGAAAGTTTATGGACAGGTTGATACAGAAATCTACTCGTACTATGGTGGAAACGCACGCAAGAAATTTGACGCAACAGAGATACATCACCGTTGTGCATTTGCTATGTTAAATGAAGCTGCTCTTTGTTTAGAAGAAGGCATTATCGAAAATCCTTTAGATGGCGATATTGGTGCAGTATTTGGTTTAGGCTTTCCACCATTCCGTGGCGGTCCGTTCAGATATGTAGATACGATTGGTGCTCAGCAGGCAGTTGATATTTTAAACGATCTTGCTGCTAAGTATGGCGCACGTTTCAAGCCTGCACAAATATTGGTTGATTACGCAAAAGCAAACAAAAAGTTTTACGAACCTGTAAATACTATTTCTTAGGTAATAAACTTAAGAGCTTTAAATTTCTTTGAGCTTATAAAAAAATGCCGGACTTGATCCGGCATTTTTTATAATTAGTTTATTCTTTCATCAGCACTTTCCGGCTTCCACATCAGAACAATGTTTGTGATAATAAAACGATCTGCAAAGACGATCAAAAAACCTGCATAAAGTTTCAAACAATCAATAAAAAAAGGTTCTTACAGAAATGTAAGAACCTTTTATGTAAATTCATTAAAGTCTATTCTTTAATGAATTTAGTAGTATGTATTTTGCCGTTGTTATCTGTAAAATGCAATACGTAAGCACCTTGTGCCATAGTTGAAAAATTACAATCAACCGTGTTTAAGCCTTTTACCAAACCAACTGATTTCTCGTAGATTTTTGTTCCAACAATATCGTATACAGCCAATTTAGTATCAAAGTTAGCAGTTGATTGTATCTCTACATTCAATTTTCCTGCTGTTGGATTTGGATAAACACGTGCAAAGCTGTTAGATAAAACCTCACCTATTGGAATATTTACAATGTTACTGTATGTAAACGTACCATCCAGATCAATGATCTTTAATCTGTAATAGTTGTTGCCAACAACCGGATTATTATCGTTGAAGTTATAAGTTATTAAATGGTTTGAATTACCTGCTGCAGGTTTTTCACCAATGTACGTAAAGCTGTTGCCATCCAAACTTTTCTCTACAACAAACTTTGATGAGTTTAATTCAGATGCTGTTATCCATTCTAATTGATTAACGTTTCCAACATTCAAACCTGTGAATGAAACAAATTCAACAGGTAATGCAGAAAATGGAAACAATGAAGGATGTATGTAGAATGTAGAGAAATTATCTACCGTAAATTCTACTTTATGATCTGAACCATATGCGCTAAATACAGCAGGAACACTTACACCGCCTGTACTTGCAGGACCTGTATATACACCATTTTGTCCGCCTGAATATTTAGTGATCCAAAGATCATATCCTGAGAATTGATATACACCACCGTTTGCGGCTGCCTGTAATGCTAATAATTCAGCATTTGTAAAGTAAAGCGTAACAGTTGACTTAGTACCTGCTGTTGGATGTATTGTCCATGTTCTTTGTAAATATGGCTGTTCATTTCCTAAGTTATCCGTAACTGTCTGCACAGCACCATTTACTTTAAAGCACATTTCTGTTTCATCTAAGCTACTGTTCACGGAAGCATCATCAGTTATAGATGCTACAATTTTACCGTCTGTAGAGTTATAGTATGTTTTTGTATTGCCATTTTGATAAACACAATAATTACATACAGATACACCAGGTGAAGGCGAAGTTGCAACAACGCTATTAGTTGGTTGAGTAACTATGGTATCTTTTCCGATGAGCTTATCTACGCAAACACCATTTGTTGCTAAGGCATTGTATATAGTTGTACCTGATAATCCTGTAACGGTAGCCGGATTTCCTACCACAGAAGCTATGCCTGTTCCTGAGAATTTAACCCAATTAAATGTTGTGCTTGTTGGTGAAACAGAACTTGCAGATAACAATGCACTTCCATCACACAAGTATGGTTTTACTGCATCTAAATTAGCAACAGGTATTTGTGATACATTAATAGTTACAGTATTGGTAGATGCACATTTTACAGGTGTAACGCTTGATGCCGATACGGTGTAAGTCGTAGTATCTGTTGGTTTTGCATATACGGTATCTCTGTTTGGATAAGTGGTAGAATTGTATGGCGTTGTTGCTGCGGCATCAATAAATAAGTTGGTACTCGGAGACCAGGTATAAATAGCAGGTAAATTTTTCATTCCTGATAATACAACATCATCTATAGCCCAGCCATCGTCCCATTTCGAAACATATTTAAATCTGAACTTAAGGTTGGTCTGATTTACATAGGCTGCCAGATTAATATTTACAGATGCAAAAGCTCCTTCAGCACCTTGATTAGTGGTATAAGTTTGAACGCTTGTCCAGCTTGTTCCGCCATTTGTTGAAACTTCAATACGAGCAATGTCATGATCTGCAGCTGTGCTGAAGTCTGAATAGAAATGTCTGAAAGTTAAAGCTAAGGTGGTAAAGCTTGTTGTATTTATTACACCAGATTCTAATGATGTGTTTACATAATTAACGGTTGTATTAAAATCAGAATTTGTGAGTGCAAATTTACTGCTTCCTGAATTTATGGTAGCATCCCATACAAGAGTAGGTATATCATATGGACTTGATTGAACTGCCCAGCTGGCTCCAGCCGGATTATGACCGGTGCTATCTACTCTTGTGAAATTACCTAATGTGCCGTCTTCAAAATTCTCACTAAATAAAGTTGTATTTCCGCTTATTGAGCTTCCACCTGTGTATAATTTCACAATAGAATCTTTACAGATACTGGAGCTTGTTATATTTAATGTAGGAGTTGGTACTGTTTGAATAACAGTTGCTACAACAGCCGTACGTGGACTGCTGCTGCAGACAGGTGTTGCATTAAACCTGATTTGAGGTTTGGCAGTGTAATAATAATCTGCAGGATTTCCTGCACAAATATCACCAGGCAATACATCATCTTCTTCATAACTCACCATTGAGTTATTAGAAGTTTCATCAAATCTAACCTCTGCAGATGTTCCACCGTCATTATTATTACTCCAACATAATTGTAGTATGATATTTGAAGTTCCGTCCCATTGATAAGCTGTTGAAAAAGGAATTGAATAAAATCCTGTACTTGGTGTAATATTTCCATTATACACATTCGTAAATGTAGGCGTTGCGAAATCAGTTAAATTGGTTGCACTTGTGCTTCCTATATTTAAATTAAAGCCTGTATAAGTAGTTCCTGCCGATGTAACATTAAATGCCAGTGAATTGAATGTACCTGCTGATAATCCTGCTGCGGTAAGTTCCGCGCTTGTAATTAAGATTTGAGATTTGTAACCACCATATAAATGTGTGAACGGACTTATTCCTAAAGATGTAAATAAACCGCTGCTACCTGTTGTTGCTGATGCACCTGCACCAATAGTACCGTTGATGGCTGCACTTGATACTTCTGCTGCTGCATAATAAGTAGTGGTAGCACTTAAAGATGTTGTTGTAAATGGACTTCCTGTACCTACAAGATTTCCAGCTGTAGCTGCATCATACCATCTTACGGTTGTACCTGCAGATCCTGTTGCTTCTAATGTAATAGTACCATTGCCACATCTGCTGCTATCTTTTGTACTTGTAATACTTGGAGTATTAACTGAAATCATTAAAACATTAGAATAAGCTATAGAACTGCTTGGTGTACAAGTAACTCTTAATCGGTAATAAGTTGTTGTTGTTATCACCGCTGTTGTTGCAGAAGCAGGATTTACCTGACCTGATATACTAGTCCATGATGAAGTACCATTTGGAGAGGTTTCCCATTGATAAGATAATCCTGAAAGTCCTGATGTATAACCTGATGCTGTTAATTTTGCAGCTCCGGATACGCAAATAGGATTTCCTGTGATAGTTCCACCTGTTGGTGTGCCTGAACATGGAGTTGCCAATACAATGAATGTATAATCTTCTGTTTCACCTGTAATTCCGGAATTACAACTAACAGGTGTGCCTGAGTCGTAATTAGAAACAATTCTCATTCTGGTACTACCTATTGCTGCAGTACCAGGAACCGTAAAACTTCCTGTAGGATTTGCATAAATATACCCACTTGAATTATATACATTTTCACCAGCATCTGTAAAATCACCATCCTGGTTCCAGTCAACAAAAATTGCAAAACCAACACCCAATCCAATAGAGTTAATTGTTGCTGAGTAATTAATTGAAGTGCTTAGATTCTGAGATGCTGATAATGAAGTAAAGTCACCATAACCATTTGTAGAATATCCAGAACCTGTATTTGTAATGTTAGTTACACCGGCTGTTGTACTAAATGCTGTTATACGACCAGTATTGGATGTACTTGTAGAAGTACAATAACATGGTGCTGCATTTGTTGTAAATGTCCACGTAACAGCACTCACAGCATCGCCACAACTATTCTTTGCTACTACTTTCCAATAATATTGTGTACTTGGCAATAATGTACCTGTTGAATAATTAGTTGCTGTTTGCGCGCTACTTACTTGTGGTGGTGTTGCACTGGTACCAAAATATACATCATAACTGGTAGCACTTGCTACCGCGCCCCAGCTTAAAGATGTTACAGGACTTGCACCTCCATAACAGACACCTGTTGCGTTATTTGCCGGTGATGGTGAGCCTGTAGCTGCAGGTATTGTAATTACTGTAATACCTGTGGATACTGTTGTACTACAAAATAAAGGTGTGCCTGTTGTTACTGTATAATTTAAAGTTACTGTTCCTGCTGAGCTGCCTGTAACAGAACCAAGGGCATCAACAGTAGCAGTTCCTGTACCTGCTGTAATTGTCCATGATCCGCCAGGAACCGCATTTAAAAATGGAGTTGTACTGGAACCTACACATACTTGCGAAGCACCACCTGTAATTACAGGAACAGTTGGTAATGCAATTACGGTAAATGTAGATGGTACTAACGATGCACTGGTTGCTGTGCCACCCGGCGTTGTTACACTTACAAGTCCTGAACCTGAAGCAACAACTACCACCATTGAAGTACCTGTATTAGAAGTTATAGAACTTACAGGTGTACCACCAATAGTTACATTAGCAGCCGTAGCACCTAATAAATTTGTACCTGTAATTGTTAAAGATGAACCTGCACAACCTGTATTGCTACTTAATGCAGTAATGGTTGGAGCTGCAGGAATTACTACAGTAAATGTATAATCTTCATATTCTCCATAAGGAGCCGGACCGCATGCTGTTAGAATTGTGACTGACCAGTTATTTGCGATCCTCATTCTGTAAGAGCCTGCTGCCTGTCCTGCTGGAACAACATAAGATCCTGAATAAGATGCCAAGAAAGTTGCTGTAGAGGTAACCACCGCTTCACCAGCATCAGCAAAATCTCCATCGTTATTCCAATCTATCCAAATATAAAAATAATGAGAGCTTGTATTTGTTGAAATAGAAAAATTAATACTACTACCAGGAAATTGAGAACATGATTGAGCCGTAAAATTTGAGTAACCGCTTGGTGTACCTGCGCCTGATGTGTTATTAATATTTGTAAGACCGGCTGTTGTGGTAAAATTAGTAATCCAATAAGCACTGGATGTTGCAAATCCTGTTGGTGTACAATAATTAACTGTTAGTGTTGCCACTGTAGATGGAGTGGAACTACCACAACCATTAACGGCAGTAACTCTATACTGATAACCATTCATAGTGAAAGGTACAGCGGTAAGATTTAATGTAGCTGTTGTTGCGTTAGAGTAAACACCACCGTTGGTAACAGTTGTCCAGCCGCTACCATCATTAACTTCCCAAACATAACTTGTTGGTGTATTGGTAGCCACTGTTGTAAATGAAGTATTTGCACCTGCTACTATAGAAGCATTAATAAGATTCGTTGTTATAGATGGTACATCATTAACAACTACTGTTACTGTAGATGTTGCCGTACAACTACCATCAACACCTGAAATAGTATACACGAAAGTTCCTGTAGCGGTTGGTGTAACTGAAATATTATTTCCTGTGTTGGTTGTAATACCATTTCCACTTGTTGGACTACTCCATGTATATGTATAAGAATTTGTGCTTCCTGTTTGTATAACATAAAGATTCAGAGAAGCGCCTAAACAAATATTAATATTTGGAGGTGTTGTAGCACCACCACTTGTACCTGAACCACCTGCATATGCTGTTATCGGATCAGGTGAAGTAACTGTTACCGTTACTGCTGTACGTGTACTTTCACAAAAAGGCGTAGCAGGATTTTTCACAGATACATAAAAATTGT
>Ga0247804_10000412_pt1 | contig 19727 bp, 15 predicted proteins | sample UWRJL029104C1_FD_181142 | JGI IMG/M metagenome (GOLD analysis project Ga0247804, IMG submission 181142) | Plant litter microbial communities from Arlington Agricultural Research Station in Wisconsin, United States - UWRJ-L029-104C-1 | ecosystem: Environmental > Terrestrial > Plant litter >...
AACCAACAGCCTGAAGCAACTGAACCAGTACCTGGCAAAAGTGGCGGAGGTAATGCAGGCGAAAAGAAAAGCAGAGGAGTTGCGCTGGAAATCGATTGAACCGGTGATGATGGATACCACGGCGATCATACAGGCGCCGGTAGAAGACGCGATCCGAAAATAAATTTATAAAAATGCAAAGCCGTCATGGAAACGTGACGGCTTTTTAATGCAGCTTACATGCAGATAAAGTTACAGGCCGTAAAACCTACCTTTCTTGAACCCGGCAAAATAGACCGCTCCCAGCTCTGGAACCAGCTTGTTGGTTTCGAAAGCGGCCAGCGTGTACAGGTGGTAGCGCCCAGTGGCAGCGGCAAAACTTCTTTCGTACATTTTTTATATGGGCTGCGGAAAGATTATACCGGCAGCATTTTATACGATGGAAAGGACATCAGCCAGTTCAACGCCGAAGATTTTTCCGGCTGGCGCCAGCAAAAAGTAAGCGTGGTGTTCCAGGATATGCGCCTCTTTATGCAGCAAACGGTGATGGAGAACCTGGAAATAAAAAGGATATTATCGCCGTACCACAAGGAAAGCAGGATAACGGACATGGCTACCCGCCTGGGCATTGGCAACAAGCTCGATAAAAAATGCGGCACCTGTAGCTATGGCGAACAGCAACGCATTGCCATCATCCGCAGTTTGCAGCAGCCATTCGATTTTTTATTACTGGATGAGCCTTTCAGTCACCTCGATGAACAGAATCGTTCCATTGCCATGCAACTCATCGAAGAAGAAGCTACGGAAAGAAAGGCCGCCATTATTTTAGCCGACCTGAAGCCGATAGAATATTTTAAACCAGAGATCACCTTGTTTCTTTAAGCTAATTTTTTATAAACAAGTTTTTTAGGGTTCGGACTTACGGGTTGGAATTGTAAATAAAATCATTCAATGCATTTATCATTTAAACACATCGCCGCTTTTTTAGTCACGGATAAGAACAAGGGATCCCGCCTGCTCAGTTATTTCGGGCTCGGCATCGGTGTGCTGCTATTACTGTGTTCCATACAGATGTACATCAACATCAATAACCTGTTGCAAAACAAAAGTGCACGCAGCGACGGTTATGATTACATCTCTGTTACCAAAACGATCACCAACGATAACATGTCGGAAGACCATAGTTTTACCCCGGCAGAACTGCAGGAACTGAAAACCCTCCCCGGCATTGACGATGCCACCCCGCTGATCGGCAATAAATTTTTGATCAAAGCATCCGGTGGCGATGCTTTCCCCTTCAGCGCGGATATGTTCCTCGAATCCATCGACGAAAAATTCATCGACACCGTACCGCCAACTTTTACGTGGAAGGAAGGCCAGGACCTGGTGCCGATGATCCTTTCTTCGGATTACCTGGAACTGTACAATTCGGTTTTCGCACCCAGCCGCGATCTGCCGCAGGTATCGCAAAGCATGATCTCTTCGGTGATGATCCAACTGGAATTTTATGGGCCGAACGGTTCGCAAAAATTCAGGGGCAACGTGGTAGCCGTGAGCGACCGCATCAATTCGGTACTGGTGCCCACGAACCTGCTGGCCTGGGCCAATCAAAAATTCGGCAACAGTACCAACGCCAACCCCGCCAGGATTTTTTTAAAAACAAAGGATGCCAACAACCCGCAGCTGCTCAATTTTTTGCAACAAAAGAATTACGGCGTTAATAAAGACAAAACAAAATTCGGAAGGGTGAAGCAGGTGTTGCAGGCAATCGTGAGCGGCCTTGCCGGTTTTGGCGTACTGGTGATCCTGCTGGCGATGCTGCTGTTCTCTTTCTATTTACAATTGATGATCGCGCGGAGCAAGGATAACCTGCAGTTGCTGCTTACCATCGGCTATTCTCCGAAATGGCTCAGCAAAACGGTTTCCAAGAGATGGATCCCTGTTTACGTGGGTATCGTAGTCGTTGCTTTATTGGTTTGCGCAGGCCTGCATTGGGGCTTCCAGCATTTTGTGATGAATGACCGCACGGCGCTTTCGCCTTTCATTCACTGGAGCGTGGTCGTTACGGCGCTGGTTTTATTGTTGCTGTCGATCTGGGTGAATTACCGGCTGGTAAAAAAATCGTTGTATAGTTTATAGGTCAAAAGTAAAAAGGGAAAAACCTAAAAGTGTTCAAGGTTTAGCCAACCAGTAAACTTTGCTGTTTCCTCCTTACATTAGGAATTGAGAATAAAGTCACATTCGTAATCCGTAATTCGTAACTCGTAATTATTCTACCGCTTCATAAATGATCGCCGCGCCCTGCCCAACCCCCACGCACATGGTGGCCAGGCCATACCTGCCTTTCCTTCTTTTCAATTCGTGCAATAAAGTAGTAGAGATCCTTACACCGCTGCAGCCCAATGGTGACCGATGGCGATAGCGCCACCGTTGACATTTACTTTTTCCAGGTCGAGTCCTAAATCGTGGATACAGGCGATCGACTGCGAAGCGAATGCCTCGTTCAGTTCTACCAAGTCGAGGTCGGCAACGGTCAACCCTGCCCGCTCCAGCGCCTTCTTCGTGGCCGGTACCGGGCCAATGCCCATGATCGAAGGATCAACACCGGCAACCGCCATGCTTTTGATCTTCGCCAACGGCTTCAATCCATACAATTTTACCGCGGATTCGCTGGCCAGCAACATCGCTGCCGAACCGTCGTTGATACCGCTGCTGTTGCCCGCCGTAACAGTTCCATCCTTTGCAAAGGCAGGTTTGAGTTGTGCAAGTTTATCCAGCCCCGATAAACGCGGGTGTTCATCGGTATCAAAGTCGACCGTTTCTTTACCTACGGCTATGGATACAGGAATAATTTCGTCGGCCCATTTATTCTCCTGTTGTGCCCTGGCGTATTTCTGCTGGCTTTCCAATGCAAATTCGTCCTGCGCGTGGCGGCTGATGTTCCATTGCCTGGCTACATTTTCAGCCGTTTCGCCCATGCTGTAAGGATGGTATAGTTCCGCCAGTTTTTTATTGATGAAGCGCCAGCCGAGTGTTGTATCCGCCATTTGTGCGTCCCTCGAAAAAGGCGTTGCCGCTTTCAGCATTACATAGGGTGCGCGGCTCATGCTTTCCACGCCACCCGCGATCATGAGTTCCGCGTCGCCGCAGGCAATCGTTCTTGCACTGTCCATAATGGCCTGCAGCCCGCTTGCACAAAGCCTGTTCACGGTATTGCCCGCCACCGTTGAGGGTAATCCTGCCAGCAAGGCGGCCATGCGCGCTACGTTGCGGTTGTCTTCCCCGCTTTGGTTGGCGGCGCCTGCAATCACATCTTCGATGGCATTGGTATCGATGGAACCATTCCTTTTTACCAGGGCTTTTATTACGTGCGCCAGCAGGTCATCCGGCCGGGTGCCGCTTAAGCTGCCGCCGTATTTGCCAATGGGCGTACGTACCGCATCCACAATGTACACAGTTTGCATACTTTTAAAATTTTCCCAAAGGTAGGAAGAGGAATTACGAATTACGAATTACAAATTACCAATGCAAAAAGTTGAACTATTTTGCGCTGCCGGAATGATGTCAAGTATCAAGTATCAAGTATCAAGTATCAAGTATCAAGTATCAAGTATCAAGTATCAAGTATCAAGTATCATTCGTAATTCGTAATGTTTATAGTTTGGAGACTTCTATGATCCTGTCCGCATTGCCCCCGTTACTGGTGCAGATGTACACCCTTCCGGCAGGCGATACGCAAATGTCGCGGAGGCGGCCATAAGTGCCTTTGAATACCGTTTGTTGCCCCGTCACCGTCAGCCCGTCGTTGCTGAGGGCGAGGATGCGCAGGCTTTCATCTTTTAAAGTGGTCATCAACAGGCTTTTTTGCCAGGAGGCGATGCGTGCATTGTCATAATAATCCAGTCCCGCCGTAGCAATGGTAGCGCCGCCGCTGCTCCATATCGGTTCCTTAACATTGTTGGCCGTGCAGAAAGTTATTTCACCGGCCGTATTACATGGACCTTCTACATTGGGCCAGCCGAAATTGCGGTTCTTTTCTATGATGTTCACTTCATCCTCGATATTCTGGCCGTGTTCGCTGGCATATATTTTCCCGTTCACCATTACCAGTCCCTGCGGGTTGCGGTGACCGAAACTCCATACGGCGGAGGAAGCAATGGGATTGTCGGCAGGAATACTTCCATCCAGGTTGAAACGCAGCACTTTCCCCGCCAGGGAACCCGTATTCTGTGCATTGGCGCCGGTGCCTGCATCGCCGGTGGTCATGTATAATTTAGGTGTGGCTTCGTTGCTGATGATCAGCCTGGAACCATTGTGTATAGAACCGGCCGGCAGGTTGTCGATCAGCGTGGCGGCGGTGCTTATCCCGCTACCGTTGAACTTAAGCTGTACCAGCTTTTCGCGGTAGCTGCCCGAGTTGTCGTAGTTGAACACCACGTAAAAAAGCCCGTTGGTTAAAAAATCAGGATGTTGCACCATGCCCAGCAGCCCGCCTTCGCCGGTGGCTACTACTCCGGGTATACTTGCAGAGAATACCACGTTGCCGGTACGCGGATCGATCTTACTTACTTTTCCTTCGCGCTCCGTCATCCAGATATGATCGTCCTTGCCCCACAATATTTCCCAGGGGAAATTGAGTCCGCTTTTCAGCGTGCGGATGCTGTCGGAAGGCCAGGGATCTCCGGGTGTTGGGGTTGGGGTGGGGTCAGTGTCGTTCTTATCGCAGCAGGTGAGCACTACAAGGCTCATTATAAACAGGCAGGTTCTTAACATGGGGAGTGATTTGTTAAACAACTGCAATTCTTTTGCCAATAATGCGCAAACGACCGGCTGTTCAAAGAGATAATTGGGCAAAACAGCCTGCCGGTAGTACCTTTGCGGCATGTCAGCAGTAAAGAACATCAGGACCCTTAGCCTCCCGGAGCTGAAGACCTATTTTGAGTCGATCGGGGATAAGAAATTCCGCGCCATACAAACCTATGAATGGATCTGGAAAAAAAGTGCCGGCAGCTTCGATGACATGAGCAACCTGTCGAAAGAACTGCGGCAAAAATTGTCGGAGGATTTTTCCCTGCCCGCCATCACGGTGGATACGACGCAGGTAAGCGGCGACGGCACGTTGAAGTCGCGGTTCAAAACTTTCGATGGTCACCTGATCGAGGGCGTGATGATCCCAACGGACAAAAGAAATACCGCCTGCGTATCTTCCCAGGTGGGCTGCAGCCTTACCTGTTCCTTTTGTGCTACCGGTAAGATGGAACGCAAGCGCAACCTCAATTTCGACGAGATCTACGACCAGGTGGCGCTGCTGAACCAGCAGAGCGAAAAAGTGTACAATAAAAAACTCAGCAATATCGTGTTCATGGGCATGGGCGAGCCGCTGCTCAATTATAGCAACGTGCTGCAGGCCATTGAAAAGATCACCAGCAACGACGGGCTGGGCATGAGCCCGAAGCGCATTACGGTATCTACTGCCGGTGTGGCCAAGATGATCAAAAAGCTGGGGGACGATGAGGTACGGTTCAACCTGGCTTTATCGCTCCATGCGGCCAGCGATGAAAAACGCAATTCCATTATGCCGATCAATGAAAGCAACAGCATTGAAGTGCTGGTGGAAGCGCTGAACTATTTTTATGAAAAGACGAAGAACGACATTACGCTGGAATACATCCTGCTGAAAGATGTGAACGATTCTATCCAGGATGCCGACGATCTCGTTAAAATATACCGGCGCGTTCCTACCCACCTGGTGAACGTAATTGAATACAACCCCATCGACGGCGCTGCCTTTGTAAAACCCGATGAAGACACCACGCAACTGTTTACCGATCACCTTGTGAAACACCGCGTGAACGTACGCGTTCGGAGAAGCCGGGGCAAGGACATTGATGCAGCGTGCGGGCAGTTGGCGAATAAGACGAACTAATTATGAGTTATGGATTATGAGTTATGAGTTTTTTCGACTCATTGGCATTGGCCGTTCATCAACAGTCTTTTTGATAAATTTTAATCTTAACAAGGAGAATCATTTCAATGAGCCTAATCCCGGCTCAGCCCCTTTAACTTTCTTTTATATACGTAGATTAAACCCTGCACCCCGTTGCCCGTCTATATCCTTATAAAAAAATTATAATCATGAAAAGACTAGCAATGATCCTCCTGGCGGTTTCCGCGATTACCTTTAGCGCAAGCGCCCAGGACAAAAAAGAAATAAAAGGCCACCATGGTAAAAAACACCATGGCCGCGATATGATGGCGAAGCAACTGAATTTCTCGGAAGACCAGAAAAAGCAGGCCAAAGCCAACCGCGAAGACTTCCGTAAAAAGATGCAGGAATTAAACAAGCTGGAAAACATCACCGTGAAAGAACAACGGGAAAGGAAAGCTGCTTTGCTGAAAGAACAAAAAGCAAAAATGGACAACCTGCTGACGGCAGAGCAAAAAACAAAACTGGCTCAACTGAAGGCAGAGAAAAAACAAAAGCATGCCGCGCACATGGCCAAAAGGATGGACAAGATGAAATCCGAACTTGGTTTGTCAGAAGCACAGGTAGCACAGCTGAAATCGCAACGTGAAGCCACCGGCGCCAAAATGAAGGCGATCAAAGAAAACGAGGGCCTGAGCAGGGAACAAAAGAAAGAACAAATGATGGCCCTGAAATCAGAATCCAAAGCGGCCCATCAAAAAATATTCACCGCCGACCAGTTGAAAAAACTGGAAGAGATGAAGAAAAACCGTCCCGATAAAAACAAAATGAAATAAGCATAAGCTTACCTAATACCGGCAGCGCTCCTTAATTTTAAGGAGCGTTTTTTATTGTCTGAACTGTGATTTATGGGATTAACGTGATGATTAGGATTGGCGCTTAATCATATGTCTCCTTCAGCTACGTTCAACATCATTCTAAAGCCATTGGTCAAAGACCAGGCAGCGGCGGCTAAACCTTCTAAACTCCCTAAACCCCATTTTCACATCTTCCTATTTTCCCATTGGCACATTAAAAATCGTACCTTCGCTCCTCACCTACTGTTGTAAAACAGCAAAAACCTCAACAATGAGCCAATCCCCGTTCCAAAAATTTACCGCGAAGAAAAAGAACAGCGTCATCAAGGAAGAGTTCCGCCAGGAAAAGAAAAAAGCCAAAAAAGAAAGGGCCGCCTATTTCGAAAAAGCAAAGAAAGAAGCCTACGAAGCACGCAAGGCGCGTCGTACCGGTCCGCCTGCACCCGCCCCTGCTGCTGAAAAGCCGGCGCCAAAGGCTGCATTCAAACTGGCCGACGACAAGAAGCCGAAAAAGGCCGTTAGCGAAACCACCACCAAAGTTCCTAAAGCCATCGGTCCAAAAGGTACCGTAGCCGCCGCCCCCGGTGCCGCCATGCCACTTAATAAATACCTGGCGCATTGCGGTGTTTGTTCGAGGCGCGATGCCGTGCCGCTGATCATTGAAGGAAAGGTGAAAGTGAACGGTAAACCCTGCCTGGAACCCGGGTACAAAGTGTTGCCGAACGACGAAGTCAATTTCAATGGCAAAAATTTATTCGTGACCAAGAACCTGGTTTACATCCTGCTCAACAAACCGAAGGATTATATTACCACGACCGATGATCCGCAGGGCCGCAAAACGGTGTTGCAACTGATACAAAAAGCTACCACGGAAAGGGTGTACCCAATCGGCAGGCTCGACAGGAATACGTCGGGTGTATTGATGCTGACCAACGACGGCGACCTCACGCAAAAATTGTCGCACCCAAGTTACGAGATCAAAAAGATCTACGAAGTAAAACTGGACAAACCTTTAACGAAGGGCGATTTTGATAAGATACTGAAAGGATTGAAACTGGAGGACGGCGAGATACAGATCGACAGCCTGGCCTACGCGGATTCGAAAGATAAATCCATCATCGGCATCGAACTGCACAGTGGCAGGAACCGGATCGTGCGCCGCATCTTCGAACACCTCGGCTACGATGTGAAGGGACTCGATCGCGTGATGTATGCCAACCTGACGAAGAAGAACGTGGAACGCGGCAACTGGCGCTACCTCAGCGAAAAAGAGATCCGCCTCCTTAAATACATGAATAATTCCAAAAAGAAATAGGCTTTGGCAAAACCTGCATTCGACATCATTTTTGAAAATGATCATTTCCTCGCGATCAACAAGCCGGCGGGCCTGTTGTCGATACCCGACCGCGAACAATCGCAGCCTTCATTGAAAGACATGCTGATCGCAAAATACGGCAAGATCTTTACCGTGCACCGGCTCGACAGGGATACCAGCGGCATCATCCTGTTCGCCAAAGATGAAGAAACCCACAAGTACTTTGCGCAATTGTTTGAATCGCGTAACATACAAAAATATTACCGCGCAGTACTGCTGGGAACACCCGCAGCGCCCAACGGCAGCATTGATGCGCCTATCAGCGAACATCCCCTCCACAAGGGGTTGATGGTGGTGCACCGCAATGGCAAAGCTTCCCTCACGGATTATGAAGTGATCGAGGCGCACCGTTCATATTCGCTGGTTGAATTTTTATTGCACACCGGGCGCACGCACCAGATCCGCGTACACGCAAAGAACATCGGTCATCCCATAGCTGTGGATGAATTGTACGGCGATGGTAAACCGGTATTGCTTTCCTCCATCAAAAAAAAATACAAACTAAGCCGGCACGACGAAGAGGAAAGGCCCATAATCGACCGCCTGGCACTGCACTCCTACCGCCTGCACTTTACGGATGCAGAAGGCAATGAACACAAACTGGAAGCGGAAATGCCGAAGAGTTTCAGGGCCTTATTTCAGCAGCTTAAGAAAATAAACTAAGAAGTAAAAAGTCAAAACCTAAAAGTGAGTCACTCCCAGAGAGTCACTCACTATTTTATTACTTTTAGATTTGACTTTTTACTTCTTACTTAAATATTTGGTTGCGGCGTATACCTCAAATACGGCTTCACGATGTTGATGCCTTTTTCAAATTTCTTTATCGCCTCTTCCGTGCTGATGGCAGGCACTACGATCACGTCGTCGCCCTGTTGCCAGTTGGCCGGCGTAGCCACGCTGTATTTTGCCGTTAACTGCAGCGAATCGATCACGCGCAGCACTTCATGAAAATTCCTGCCGGTGCTGGCGGGGTATGTGATGGACAGTTTTAATTTTTTATCGGGACCGATGATGAACAACGAACGCACCGTGAAGCTTTCCGATGAGTTGGGATGGATCATATCGTACAGGTTCGCTACGGCTTTATTTTCATCCGCGATCAACGGGAAATCCACCTCGCAGAACTGCGTTTCGTTGATGTCCTTTTTCCAGCCTTCGTGCTTCTCCAGGGGGTCGACGCTTACGGCCAATACCTTTACACCCCGTTTTGCAAATTCCTCTTTTAACAAAGCCGTTTTACCCAGTTCTGTTGTACACACGGGCGTATAATCGGCAGGATGCGAAAACAATACGCCCCAGCTTTCACCGAGGTATTCATAAAAATCTATACGGCCTTCCGTGGTATCGGCCTGGAAGTTGGGAACGGTGTCGCCTAATCGTAAACTCATTTTAAAGATTTTAGATGTGAGATGTAAGATTTAAGATGTAGGAGCCTGGCGTTAAGAGAAATCTTAAATCTTACATCCAACATCTTATCTAGTAAAGGTACTTATCCTACCAATACGATAGACTAATAAACCTATTATTTTCCTATCTTCGAAACTGCTCATGCTTTCAAGAAAAACTCAATACGCGCTAAAGGCGCTAGGTTACCTTGCTGAAAAAGCGGGTACCGGGCCGGTGTTGATATCAGAGATCTCCTTGCGCAAGGAGATCCCGTTAAAATTTTTAGAGAGCATTCTGCTTCAACTCAAGCAAAAAGGACTTTTGGAAAGTAAGAAAGGAAAGGGCGGCGGTTACTACCTGGCGGTGCCTCCTAAAAAAATTTCTGTTGCCACGGCCATCCGCATGGTGGACGGTCCAATTGCTTTGCTGCCCTGCGTCAGCCTTAACTTTTACCAAAAATGTAAAGACTGCGATGAAGCAGTTTGCGGCCTGAACAAGACCATGATCGCCACGCGTGATGCAACATTGAAAGTATTGGAGAAAAAAACTTTGTTCGACCTTATCGACCGGTAACCTACCGTGACGACGCCCTTTTAACGGATAGTTTCCCGTATTTATTTTTTACAGAATCGATGGCTTTGTATAGGTCCGTTTTTTTGCCTATATCATTGAAAAGATTGGCCTGCACGGCTTCATTGGTTAGTTCGCTCAACCGCACACCCATGAGCCGGATGGGTTGACCTTTTTTATACAACAGGTGAAATAATTGTTTAGCCACCGGTATGATCTCATCATCGGCCGCGGTGTAAGGCACCGTTGTTTGCCGCGACGTGGTCTCAAAATCCGGGTAGCGGATCTTCACCGCGATGCAGCCCGCCACTTTATCGTCCTGCCTCAATTCATGCGCCACCCTTTCCACCATGCGCACCAGTTCGCTCATTAGAAAGACCATGTCTGTCTTATTTTCATCAAAAGTATTTTCAGTAGAAATGGATTTTGCTTCATGGTATTGCGATACTTCCCGGTTGTGAATGCCCTGGCTTTTCTGCCACAGTTCCGGCCCCGATTTGCCCAGCCGCTCTTCCAGCTCTTCGGGCGTTCTTTCCCCGATGTCCCGGATCTTAAAAATGCCCATGGCTTTTAGTACTTCGTAGGTATGATCGCCCACGCCAGGGATCTTGTCTACGCTCAGCGGCGCCAAAAATTCTTTCTCCCTGCCAAACGGCACCTGCAGGTAACCGTTGGGCTTCGCTTCGTTGGTAGCGATCTTCGCCATCATTTTATTGGAAGCCAATCCAAAGGAGATCGGGAGCTTTGTTTCTTCCATAATGGTTTCCCTCAGTGCCACCGTCCACTGCAATGGGTCAAAGAACTTATCCATGCCTGTCAGGTCGAGGTAAAATTCATCCACCGAAGCTTTTTCAAACAGCGGCGCGCGGTCTGCAATGATGTTGGTTACCCAGCGGCTGTAGCGGCTGTATTCGCCCCGCGTACCTTTTACAAAAATGGCTTGGGGACAAAGTTGCATTGCTTTTTTTGAGGGCATGGCGGAATGGATGCCGAACTTTCGCGCTTCATAGCTACAGGCCGCCACCACGCCTCTTTCCCTGCCGCCCACGATCACGGGTTTTCCTTTCAGGGAAGGATCGTTCAATATCTCCACGGAAACAAAAAAAGAATCCAGGTCGAAGTGGGCTATGATGCGTTGGGGGTTCACGCTTTAAAGTTACAACAGCAAAACAATTACGAATGACGAATTACGGATTACGAATGATTTTAACAGGAGCCGTAAATAGCAACATTGTCGTTTCTCCATACTTCAAAGTAATTCGTAACTCGTAATTCGTAATTGAAAAAAGGTTGTTTTCCCCTGAGGCTTTACCCTTTTTACCCGTGCTTCTACGGGGTATTATTTCATGCTGCCAGCGGACTTATACTCGATCTTTCAGGATTCTACGGCTTCATTATGAACGAACAATAATTAACATTAAATTCACTTTGTCAACAATAACCTTAACTAAAAACACTGACAATTATGAAATCCATTTTAATGATTCCTGCTGTGGCCTGTATCCTTGCCGGTACATTGGTAAGTTGCTCCAAAACAAACACCGATACCACCGCTCCCGGCGGTTTATCCGAAAGCGAAGGCCGTATGATCGTTGCTGCCGGTTTCAACGGCAACTGGGCAGAAAAAAGGGCTGACGGTACTTTCCTCATTGAAGGTGACATTTCCTTAACCAGCGACCAGTTGAGGGAAATGGCCGGCCAGGCGATCATGCATGAACTCATTTTCCCTACCGAAGAACATTACCGTACCACCAACGTGGTGAGCACGCCTGCATCCGGGCAGCGCACCATTACCGTAAGACTGGGTTCGGGATTTCCTGCACATTATTCTACCGGCCTGGACCAGGCATTGGCCAGGTACAACAACCTCAATTTAAAGATCCGTTTTCAAAGGGTGACCTCCGGCGGCAACATCGTTATCTCTGCTGCTAACCTGGGCACTTCAGGCGGCGGTTGTATCCTCGGGCAGGCTTCAGGCTTCCCTTCCGGCGGCAATCCTTCCAGCGGCTTTACGCTCAGCAACAGCAGTTGCGCTACCAGTTACCTCAACACGGCCAACAGGGCGGATGAAGTAATGGCGCACGAGATCGGCCACTGCATTGGCTTCCGTCATACCGATTACATGAACCGCTCCAGTTGCGGACAAAATGCAAATGAAGGTTCTGCGGGTATCGGCGCCGTACATATTTCCGGCACTCCAACAACGGTTTCAGGCTCTTACAATTCATGGATGATGGCTTGTACCAACAACAACCCTGCATTCAGTGCGAGCGATGGAACTGCATTGAACTATGTTTATTAATCTATTCCCTATAATAAAATCCCCTCCCGTGAAAGGAAGGGGATTTTTAATGCGCTACATTTACCTGCCTAAAGTAACGTTTGTATGCCTGCCATCAGCCGATCTTTTATAAACAGACTGCTTGTTTTCGGAATAGCTTTGCTTACTGCCCGGGCACAGCCTGCGATGGCCCAGCAAGTTGCGGATATGCATAACCGTTATGCGTTTGATGTATATGCAAAAAAAAATGCTGCGGCTTACAACCCGGCAATAAATTACTACGTGGCAGAAAGCAACCATTTCAAAACAATGGAAGTCATCCGGCAACTGGATGAAAGAACCGCCATCATTAAGATCAATACGGCTTTACAATTCAATTCAATAAAACAATATGCCCGCATTGCCCCGGCTAATGACGATTGGAAATTATCGCCTGCTATAAAAAATTTATCCCCGGGTAAACAACAGGTTTTCATTGTTGCCGGGTTGAACAGCACAACATTACTACCTGCTTTAAAAAAGATAGATCCCAGGCTTGAAATCATTTATACCGAACCGCTTTCCCATTCGGTATTGATAAGAACAAATGCAAAATTCCTGTTAGGTAAAATATCACCGCTGCGGGAAGTCATTTTCATCGACCAGCAACAAAAAGCAACAGCAGAAACGGATATCATCGGTTACGACCGCAGCTTTCACGGCATCAATACGCTTGACTACAGCATTCCCGGTGCCAGCGGAAGGAACACGGTGGTAGGCGTAAAGGAACAACGCATGGAAGCGGCCGACCTTGATCTTTACAAAAGGGTATTAAACTCACCCATCGCTGCTGCAACTACTACCAATCATGCAACCGTCATCGCTTCCATCATTGGCGGCGCAGGCAATATTTTTTATGATGGCCGCGGTATTGCGCATGGCTGCAGCTTTTTCCCGAGTTCTTTCAACAATATTTTCCCCGATGATGCAGTTGTACTCAACAACAATAAAGTAACGGTTCAGAACCATTCCTACGGCACTGTCATCCAGCAATTTTATGGCGCCGAAGCGTTGGCTTACGATGCACAACTTTGGAACAACAAAAACCTGCTGCATGTTTTTTCTGCCGGCAACCAAGGTACGGCCGCTGCTGGGGAAGGGAAATATGCCAACCTCCCCGGCTATGCAAACCTGACCGGTAATTTTAAAATGGCGAAGAACCTGGTCACGGTTGCCGCCATCGATAACAAAGAAAATATCCCGGCAGAGAGTTCTGCCGGGCCCTTATATGATGGCAGGATCGCGCCACAACTTACCGCGCTCGGTCCCAATGGCACTTCCGATGCCGCTGCTATGGTAAGCGGTACCATTGCCGTACTGCAACAGGTATATGCCGACAGTAATGGCCAGTCCATACCGCCGGCTTCATTGGTAAAAGCACTTCTTTATAATAATACCGATGCTGTTTCCAATAAGAACATCGCTTACAAAACCGGTTACGGAATCTTAAACAGTTATGCGTCGGTAAAAGCGCTGCAACAAAAAAAGTACGATGGCGCCGCGGTTGCACAAGGACAAAGCTGGACGAAAACAATCACGCTGCCGGCCAATATTACTTTATTTAAAGTAACCCTTGCCTGGACAGACACCGCTGCCGGCCTCAACAACAACAAAGCATTGCTGAACGATCTCGACCTTGAAATAAAAGAATTGGGCAGCGGCACAATATTTAGACCTTGGTGCCTCAGTGTTGCTGCCCATGCCGATTCGCTGGCGAAACCCGCGGTAAGAAAAAGAGATTCCCTGAATACTGCTGAGCAGGTAACTATAACGCTGCCAGCCGCAGGAACCTACGAAATAAAAGTAACCGGTACCAGCCTGGTCAATGCTTCCGTGCCCTTCCACATCGCTTACCTCGCTGATACCTTGCATACGTTTGCTTTCACGAGCCCGCAACATGCATCGGACTTGAACCGCGATGAACAACCCGACATCTTCATCCGCTGGAAAGCGGCGGTCGTCAACAGCAGCGAGACAGGCAACCTGTACATCAGCTATAATGATGGCCTGGCGTGGGAGTTGATAAAAACCGGGGTTGATCTTTCCGCGAATAAATACAAGTGGGCAATAAAGGATACGGCCAGCAGGGCTTTGTTGAAAATGGAAACGGCTTTTGGAGATTTCTTATCAAAGGATTTTTTGATCAGTAAAGTAACGCGGCTGAACGTGGATTTTTTATGTACGGATTCTTTCCGTCTTAGCTGGAACAAACACATTTACGCGGCAGGTTATAAATTATTTTGTTTGACGGACAGCCCGTATTTGAAACAGCTGCTAACGGTAACGGATACCTTTATTACTTTGAACAGGACTGCCTATCCTTCCCCGGTGTACGCGGTAGAACCCTTGCTCAGCAACAATATACCGGCTACCCGCAGTCTTGCGCTTGACATCAGCCTGCAGGGTGTGAAATGTTTTTACAACACGTTGTATTATACCTTGCAGGATCCCAACCTGCTTAACCTCGTGCTGGAGTTGAGCCTGCCTGCTTACGTGGACAGTATCTTCTTTGAACAGGTAACTGTCAACGGGCAGTTGATCAAGCGTTATGATGGCAAAAAAGCAACGGCCGGCAGTGCAACCTATACACAAGCAGAAAACGATCCACCACCCGGCACCAGTTACTGGAGGGCAAAAATGAAGCTCAAAGACGGGCGCATCATTTATACCGAAACCATCAGCGTACAAACATCCGGCAGGCGCTTCGTGATCTTTTATCCCAACCCGGTGAGCCGCAACGGTACGCTCAATTATATTATGCAACAGGGTGTGCCACCCGGCAGCCGGCTTGCTTTGTATGATGCTTCAGGGCGGTTTTTGAAAAGTTATTTCCAATCTGACCCGGTTGATGTATCCAAACTGCCTGCTGGTCTAATTATTTATAAGTTGATCACCAACGATAATAAAATATTGGAAACGGATAAGCTGGTGATCCGGTAAACGCCACGCGAATGTTTCACGCAAAGTAAAAAAGTAAGGCAAGGCGCATTTTTTTCGCTGCGCGAATTTTTCACGCAAAGTTCGCAAGGGAGCAAGGTGTGTAACAGGAAAGCAATCCCGCGCCAGCATACCCACTTGCATTCATAATTCCTAATTCATAATTATCTATAAACATCCAGCAACCCTTCCGGCAGGATAACGTGCACTTCTCTTTTTTTCCTGTCTATTTTTTCAAGGCTGTCCTGGTGAACGGGAATGAGCGCTTCCTTGCCATCGAGGGAAATACTGCAGAGCAACTGGTGTGGTTGTTCGATCACTTCGAGTATTTCGCCCAGGTCGTTGCCATCGTCGAACAGGTGATACCCTAAGAGGCTGATGGGGGATGCGCTGGCCGCGAATTTTTTAAAATCTTCTTCGCTGAGCCATACCTCTTTGGGCGTGAGTTTGCGGGCCGTTTCTTTTTCGTCCACGCCTTCGAGTTTGAGGAACGTTTCCGACCCGGATTTGATCTTCGTACTGCTGATGAAGTAAGGCAGGAAACTGTCTTTCTTATCTTCAATAAAAATGACTTCCAACCCTTTGAGCGATGTTTTTTTGCCGAGCGAATGTTCCAGCACGAGGTCACCTTTGAGACCGTGGCTGGCGGCGAGTTTGCCTATTTTAAAATATTGACTCATAAAGGTGCAAGATAAGGCAAGTATAAAAATGAAATTCAAAAGTAAAAAGTCAAAACCTAAAAGTGTAGACACTATAATCGCATTCTCCTTTACTTCTTGGTTTTTACTTTTGAATTTTGACTTTTTGAATTGGCACATAAAAAAGTCCCGCAAAAAACGGGACTTGAAATGAATTAACGGAACAGAGGTATTATTCTTCTGTCTTGGTTTCTTCTGCGGCAGGTGCTTCTGCTTCTGCAGGTGCGGCGGCCTCTACAGGCGTTGCTACTGCTTCCACTTTCTTCACTACGGGTTCGTTCCTGCGGTCCATGCGTGCTTTTTTATGAGCACCCTGGCGGCGGGAAATGTGTGCATCGTGTTCGCTGCTCCACTTGGTGAACTTCTCCATAGCTGCTGCTTCATCAAACAATCCAAGGCTCACACCGCGCAATAAATGCTTCAGGTACAATACACCTTTGAAAGAGAGGATACGACGTACAGTGTCGGTGGGTTGAGCACCTTTCTGCAACCAATCCAAAGCTTTCTGACGGTCAACCTGTATGGTAGCAGGAACTGTCAGTGGATTGTACGTACCAAGTTTTTGAATGAATTTACCATCGCGTGGGCTTCTGCCATCTGCTACAACGATGAAATAAAAGGGACGCTTCTTTGAGCCGTGCCTTTGCAGTCTCATTTTTACAGCCATAAAATAGAAATTTTTGGTTGTTACAAAATAGGGTTTCTCCTTAAATAAGGACAGCGAAGATAATGCCCCTGACCAAACCAGCCAAAACTTTAGAAATTATTAAATATTTCTTCGCAATTCTATAATCCTAGCTGGTAAAGTTGTCAAAAATCCGGTAAAACGACCTTGTTATTCAATTTTAATCGCCTACGTTCTCAACGCTTCCTGCAACTGCCCCGAAATGTCGCTAAAGAGTTTAAGCACCTTTTCTTTGTTGCCGGGCAAGGCAAAGAGCGCCGACAGGAAATCAAAATGTGCCTGCTGCGTCATTTTCTTATTTTGCGATCCGGCCAGGTTCCATACGCGGGCATAGTTTTCGAGCAACGTAGCCGCTTCAATGCCGGCCGGTTGTTTGCCTGGCAGCAGCCATAGGCAGAGACTGGCATTCAGCCGGTCGATGGTTTCCCAAAAGTCCATGTTACCTGAACTTTCAACCGGCTTCAGCAACAACGACATCAACAACTCCCGCACCGTGCGCAATGCCGGCAGTTTATAGCCGGCCGTGGTAACCGTACCCCATTTCCTTTTCTTCAGTTCTACCAATATGTATTCGATCTGTAGCCAGTTGGTAAGCGCATAGGCTTTATAATTGTTCGATTCCATGTGAGCGGCCTGGTAAAAATTATGAGCCGCCTGTTCCAATGCATTAACTTTTTCCGCCTTCGTTGCGCTGATCAGCATCCTGTTCTTCCAGGCTTTGCCAATGAGGCTGTACCGCTCGGCGGTAGGGCTCAGTTTGAGCAACAATTGCAGGTCGTCTATTACCTGGTCAACCAACGCAATCTGTTTTTCTTTATTGCTTGTTGTTTTACATTCATTCACGGCCACCTTGATCCTTGCATTGCAATACCGTTCCAACGCATATACTGAAAACGACGCCTGCTCCATACCGAGCAACTGTTCAAACTTGCTGATCGCCTTGTCATACTGGTTACATTCCGCGTAAGCCATGGCCTGCTTCTCGATCACGCCGGCGTGTACAATACCCTGCTCTTCCACCGCTTTTGAAATGGCATCCAGTTCTTCCGCCAGTGACGCGATCGTATAACCTCTTACATCGGTTTTGTTCAGCAGGTTGTCGAGATCGATGAGCGCTTCCTGGGGCATCAGGTAATGATAAGCTTTCGCCGTGCTTTGCCGGGATGGCTGCCGCAACATATAAAACGGGTCGCCGTAACATTGATAAGCACCCCAGGTATTGGTGCCTGGGTAATTGTTGTACGTACTTTGCCGCGCGGATTGTATGGCTTGTCCAAAATTACTGCCGCTGAGCATGCGGCTGTAGAACTGTTCTGTAAAATGCAATGCGGCTTCATCGTCAACGGCCCAGCCTGCAGCTATTACAACACGAACACCGTTCTCGATGAGCTGTGTGCCGAGGTTGGCTGCCAGCCGGAACCGGTCGCGGTAATGCTTTTCACTTGCATTGTCCACCTTGCCTAAAAAACAACAGTTCACGAAAACAAGTTCCGGTACGGTGCTCATCTGGCAGATCTCGCGGGTGGAAAGAAATACATTGTTACCGATGAGCATACCTGAAGGCAGCGCGGGATCTGGATTGAAAATACCATGACCGGCGAGGTGCATGATCTTGTAATCATCGCGGAACAAAGCCTGGATGATGGCCGGCGCTTTTTTGTTGATGCATTTATTTGCTGTATCAAACCCCTGTTCGCCCAACAAACGTTCTACCAGGTTGGCTTCTTTTACCGCGCCGGGCAACTGGCCGGCACCCGGATAATCTTCCAGGTTGGGATCGCCGATGATGAGCGCCTTGTTGTTGCCCACCAGGTTGATGTTCACGCGGTAATCCTGCGTATACAACTGGCGGATCATACCCGCGTTGTAACAGAGCGGTTTGCCGCCGTTGCTGTTGTCCTGCAATAATTCCCAGGGATAGGCCGCCGTGGTTTTGTCGAGTATCCAAAGCGTATTCGATTGTTTTTTTACAGCTTCTTTAAAATCGTTGGGTACCAGCAATTCAAAAACAGTTTTAGCCTGTGCGGCGGACCAGCGGTTGTCGGTAGACATTTCCTGCACCAGCTGGTCGATGATCACCGGGGTAGTGAACAGGTCTCGCTGCTCTTCGCGCGCACTGCCGGTAGAGGAACTGAACCGCAAAGACCGGAACGGCTCCCTGCTGCCCGGCTGCTCATCCTCTATAACGGTTACGGATATCCGCTTCCACCATTCGCTGGAAGTTTCCAGTGGCAACCGAAGCCGCGAGCCGAATAATTTCCTTATTTTTTGTTGCGGCAGGCGTATGTTGACGGAACTGCTTTCTTCATTGACGAAACGCGTTAAGGTATAAAGACTTTGCAGGCAGCGGTCTTCATACAGTTCAACGAATTCTATTATGTCGATGGGCTTCAGTTTGTCGAGTCCCATGGCACCGATCTTTGCATTGGCATTTTCCACGCCCTGTATGATGGCGCGCATGGAACTTTCCACGCTCAGCCCGCCGTAACCCGCACCGATCAGCAAGGTAGATATACCGGTTTCTTTTGCGGGGCCTGCAATGGCAGTGGCGTCGTTCTTCATTTCCAGCATGTATCGCATGATGCCCTGTTCGATCGTTTGCACCAATTGGTAAGCCGTAAGGGAACCCGGTTCGCCAAGCCCGACAATGACTGTACCTTTAAAATCATTTTCTTTTCCTTTTAATATTTCATTGGTACCTACCGCACCGGGGTACATGCCCAGCCGGTGCCGCTCTGCCAAAGCGCCTTCCATGTAGCGGTTGATCACGGCTTCGGCGCTGAGGATGCCGTCGTTCTTAAAATGGCCGACCAGCAAGGGGTAGCTGCTGTACAACAAATCGCCATGACTGATGCTTACTTTCACCGGTAATTTTGCCGGTAGTTCGGGCTTCGCCTTTGTTTCGGGTAAACCGAGCAGGGTCGCTTCCAGGCTTTCGGCATCCACATCAAAACTATCGGGCTCGGTTGTACGAAATACTGTTTTTTCTGCTCT
>Ga0247804_10000413_pt1 | contig 19719 bp, 20 predicted proteins | sample UWRJL029104C1_FD_181142 | JGI IMG/M metagenome (GOLD analysis project Ga0247804, IMG submission 181142) | Plant litter microbial communities from Arlington Agricultural Research Station in Wisconsin, United States - UWRJ-L029-104C-1 | ecosystem: Environmental > Terrestrial > Plant litter >...
CGTTATTCATGAAGCTTCATAATGAGATCCCAAATTACGTGCGTATCAAAGAAATACGAACATTGAATCAAGAGCAGTGGGATGCCCTGCCAGCATATGGTGCAAATGCACTCATGAAGCTTGACTCGGAGCTCATACGAAGAGGACGAGGCGAACATCAACTATTGCGCACGCTCGACTATTTAGTATCTCGGCTAGTTGCTTTCGACGCTGGGGACCCGCGAGACACGATTTTCGCTGTAAGAAACCTTGCTAGAAAGACATCTATACAGCTGCCCGAGCCAAGCTATCGCAAGAGCGTTCTAGATGTCTTTGTTGAATTTTCTGAGTATTGTGTCAAGACGTCCAAGTCGCTAGACATAATATGCAGGCACTGGGCTCCAGTTCACACGGATATACATGTTCAGATGAACCCTTTTCGTTCTAGGGGAGTCGACGTGGCTCTTCCGTCCTGGATTCGTCAACTCAACAAGTCTACTTTCGGTACGCCCGACAACATTTTCCGTGGTCGTATAAATGGCGACAGTTTTGTTGGCGAATCCACTCCAAACTATGATGCATCCAAAGGTTCTGAAGGAATGGTAGCAACTTTTGGGACGCGTGCCGAGCCGGAGTTAATTTATGATCAACCTTTGAAATTGAAAAGTAGCTCTCGAAATCCAGATCAACAAGAAAACTCCTGCCGGCAAGCACAAGTGGTTCTTACGGAAAGGTACAACGGGACCTTAATTGTGAAAGGCGTCCTTCTCGGGCTTGTACAGGAAGTTTCCATAAGAATGGTTCCAGAAATTCTACCTCGAGAAGTCATTGCACTGGCGGGGTGGAAGCATTCGCTATCAGAAGAGTCTCATGGTGTCCAAGAAGTTCCCGATGCATTATGGAAGTCACTCATTGCCGGGAAAGACAATGATAGGACCGAAGACGCCGATATTCATGATAAGCTCAACTGCCTCGAGATACTCAAGAAAGAGGATAGCGGAGGTGATGTTCGCATCTGGGAACTTTTGCGTAGTGAAAACATCACATCAGACCTGAAAAGCTATCTTGGGAGAATAAAACGCGTTTGCTGGAACCGCAAAGCATTCATAGCTTGTCCCGACAAAAGACTCTTTGGTATAGGTCCAAATGACATGCAGAAAGGCGACTTACTGTGTGTTATATACGGATGTAGCGTTCCCGTTATCCTTCGCAAAGTTGATAAAATGCCGGCCCTAGGACAGAAATTGAGGCCTGACTTACCAGATGCGCCAAGAACCCAGACATCTGCTGCGAGCAGCTCTCCTCAAACTCAAAGGCCCCAGAATAATTCATCTGAAAGAAGCGGAGATATTGATGCCAGTCATCCTAATCCATCAAATGGTCATCCTTCTTCTACAGGAGTAGGAGGGGAAGGTACCCGTGGTCCTGTGCATTCCCAGCCCAATATTCCATCTTCTGCACAGAAAAGGTCCAAACGCCAACGTAGTGATGACTCTTCCACTCCTCAAAAACGAAAGCGAACGTCGAAACCTTCAAAAGGAAAGTTTAATCCTTCGTCAAAGACCCAAGAAACAACAAGAGAGTCAGATTTCCAGCCACCAAACAACACTGCAGAGAATTCTTCGCCAAGTGTGTTCTATCAAGTAATCGGCGAATGCTACGTTGATGGGTTAATGGACGGCCAGGCAATTGGAAATCCAGACTACATTCAGAACGAGCAGCTTTTCACTTTGGTGTAAGCTTCACTGGAAATGGATGGTTTCCACTGTGCTACACCACTGGTATATGCACCAGCTTCGGGAACAACATCCTATACTGTTACCATGAGGCTATGATAATCTTATCAGAACTACCTCAAAGCCACAATATGTCACAAAGCTACCATTGTGGCCAGTGGCCGGTTTTCAAAAACAGTGCGCCTATGAAATTTGCAGGAGAAAATCGAATGAGATATATTCCTTTGAACAGTATGTCTAGCTTCGGCTTCACGATCTTATATACTGCCAGACATGTATGGTATAGTGACAAGAGCTCGATAATGGCTTCTTTTCGCCCTTGCGGATGTCGAACATGTAAATTAATATAACTCTTTATTGCCAGTTTAACTATTGAAATCCTTTCTTCTCTTTCTTTATGGATCAGATCAGGAACGTGCTTCAACTGAAAGGAATGTGTAACCATCTCTTGCTCATAGATTTTTAATAGTAATAGTTTGTCCAAGGCATGATGTTACGCCTTTCAAAGACTGCAGACGCCGTGGGATTTTGTATGGAGGCCGAGACAGAGATGCTTGGTATAATATTTATGATAGTTGTATTTTGTAGTTAATAGCGCCTGTTCGATCATTCAATGTCCGCATGCTAATAATTGGGACATCACCTAAGATCGATATTCAAACAGAATCATGTGAGAATAAGAGGCTCTCCAAGAGTTTCTGATGTGGATATAACTTATAGACAACACTACATACAGCGTAAGTCACCAAAGTCATGTTCCACTTCAGCTAGCTAGAGTAATGTTTCCCATGGGAATCCCTGCACTGGCCATCATCCTCTTTGCCCTTTTCAATCCTCTTCGAATCACAGGGAGGTGATCCCAATGCTGTAGTACTTCATAGCCATTGAGTAAATGGGCGTGCTCTTTAGTCTCAGGAGCAAACGAAAGCGCGACTGATTTGTATGTTAGTATGCCTACAGTGAGGGAGACGTAAGTGCTATTCAGAGTTAGTCTTTGCATTTAGTCTTGGTTGTTTTTGATCCAGCGCTTACGCCCATAGTGTCAATTGGGACCCCAAATTCCTGCGACACAATGTTTCCTCCGCAGCCGCTATCATCAAACGGCAACTTGCTAAGCATCTTCTTGCTTGTTCCTGCACTGGTGATAATTCTGGCCTGATTTCCTCACTTGAACCAAGCTCAAGAACCTGAAGAACTGATGGCCAGCCAACTACAATAAAAAGTCCAATATATTGAATGCGTAAAAATGATTTTCTGGGATCCAGCAAAGGGGTTGCGTCAATCGGAAACTTCAAGGAAGGCGGTAAATGATGATACCATTCTTTGCTCTGATTTTGAAGCTCTATCGTTACGACTGGAGCATAAATCACTTGACCTTCTGGAATTTATTAGTTGTGTTCACAATCAAAACTCTAAGACATACTTTGATGACCAACCTCATCTAGCGTTTCCATCAACAGCTTTCTTAGTGCTGCTTGAGCCAAAAAATAATAGAGGTCCTCTTCACGTTTTCTAGATAGAGGGAGAGGTATGAGATCATGAAAATGGCGTAACCCTATGGGATGCATTTTCACCACGGCCTCTAGCTCACTTATTATATAAATTAGAGCTTTTCACCTCGAGAGACTATTTATACTTACTGAAGCAAGATCGAACAAGCCCAAAAGACACGGTGTAGGATCTCTTTGTTATCCTCGTTTAGGCTCTTAGGCAAACTTGAAGAAAGGAGGTGCTGCAACGTCAGCATCATATCTTAAGGTTCCAAGGTCAAAACTGTTCACTGACGTGTATCAACATACCATACAGTCTCTTGATGCCTGGCTGATCACATTCCATGCCTGTAAAGGACGAATGGACAATTGGTGAAAAGAGGCTTGCATTATCCGGCATTGCAAAGTCATCAAGCTTCTAGTCAGAAGAGACATGCCATCCACCATTTTGTTACCTTCAGTAAAGTAGTCGATTCCTGGCAATTCTTCGTCTAGTGTTCCAATCCTACCTTCTGCAACAGCCCCCACAGCAAACACAAGCATAGCAAAGCCGCTCGAAGGATCAGATGGATCGAAATTACAAGAGTACGCTTGATTAATATGATCTGAACATTCTTGGAGATCGCAAATCGGTATCCATCGTAGAAAGTTGTCTATAAAGCTTTGCTGTAGGTAACGGGTTGTCTTTCTGGAAAGATCTAACACATGTAATTGTGTAGCCTGCATCTGTAAATGAAGCTGCTCACTCGCTGAGATCTCGTCATCGTAGAACTCTTCTGTATCATCCCAACTTTCCGAATTGATAAAGGTTGGACATGCAAAGGCTAATAAATTTGGCCGGGCTACATCAGCTTCTCCTCTAGTTTGACGAAAAGAGAATTCAGGAGCTGGCCGAGACGAAGATCTGAGCGATGACTGGTGGATATAAGTAGCAGATGGTATGCTTTCAGAATATACGGCTGGTGAAGTTTTATCTCCTAGGGTGAATGATGCTTGGCTACCGTGTGGCGTATGCTCACGAGGAGGATGAGATGTAGTGAAGTCATCATCTGTCGATGCATAATGTCCCGCCTTCTTTTCCAAATTGGCCAGTCTGGCTTCAAAACGTTGAAACCCATCTAACGCCGGCGGAGATGCAGGCTGCGCACTAATGAAGAAAGTAATATCTCAGTTTTTGAGTGAAGTTTCGCTACTACTGATCTTACCGGTCCCAATCTGCTGGAAGTCGATATTGGCATTCCGAACCAATGTCTAAACAGAAGCCGCATGACGGTTTTCCGGCATCGCATCGGGTCTTCCTTAATCGGCACACTTCACACTACACACAATTAGAAAATCACGAGTTTCGGGCATATTTCATACAGCAACAGCAGTCCTTCTTCGTGGATATCTTTTGGCTGAAACATTTTTGAGCGTATCAGCAGTTGTCTCATGAGATGCGACGTCTTGTAGCTTGCGCTTGCCCGTCATAGCACAAAATTATTACGATAGCTGTTTTAAGATACATAGATTGCTGGAAAACATCTCTGGTGATGGGTAAGAACAGAGTTTGGCTATAGGCTAGTTGTCGGTGTGGATAAAGATTTCCTGGGCCGGGATATGCGCTTCTCACCCGACATTCTGACCATTACATAAATCATTGATTTTGTCTTTCCCATGATACTTTGTAAGATAATGCCTGGCAGCGAATTCCTGACAGCAGCTGTGATGGTCCTTGGCACTGCACTTAATCTATTTGCGACAGACGAACAATACACCATGTGCGGAGAAACAAACGTTTCAAAGTTAATGTAAGCGTGACCCGGCCTAAATGGTCGGTTCAACTCTACCAAATCACGATTTTTAACCTGGTGAACTGGAGTGTGGAGTTGCACCATCGCGGGATGATTTTGGACTCCTGCTCTTTAAGATATCCATTCTATAAGACCATGTTGAAGTTTTCAGTGAGAACGAACCAATAAACATCGACCTTTGGAAGTACGGCCTGATAACAGTGCCAACATATGGGAGATCTTCGCCAGACTTTCAGTCACCATGCAGAATTCTTACGTTACCGGCTACAATATCAAATTCATGCGCTCCCAAAGCCGGAGGAGAATAAGAGGAGACTTGATTAACAGGTCACACGATCGAGGTGGGAATGTTGGGCTCTTGGTTGGGATAACATATGAAGTATTATTGGAAGCTAGACCAGTCGAAAGGCAACCATAAGCAGCATGACAACGGGTGCGGCGTACAATAGTGGTTGTAGTTGTGGTTCTAGGGTGGAATGTAGACCCAATTCGGAGCAGCACTGGTTTAGCTGGTTTAGCGGTCGAGTCTGGCTCGTCTGGTCAAAGGGTTGGAAGTGGTGGGGAATTGAAAGAATGCGTGCAAATCTTAGCATGAAGCATAAGGTGATGGATGGATGGCAGGATGGGTTGTTTGTTGATCCATGATATTTGCTTCACTAATTGTCCCGTCACATCCCACCAACCCCAAGGTTGCACACGGTCATCCATACAGTGAGATAACAATGATCGAGGTGATCGAAATGATCGAAATGAAAAGCTGGTTCGACTTCTTCCCTGCCTATTGCTTATCGCACCCACTAAGGTTAGACGTGTTGGTGGCACGGTTGGTCTACGATGGCTTGCATTGCATCTCTGACAGTGATAAGCCCATCAGTATACACCAATCGCACGTGGGCCACACGATTCGTCATGAACGACAGTTCTGGTATAAGAAGTCTTCCTGGATCCTTCCTTTCCACCGACCATTTGATGTTGATGTCGTCTAAGCTTTTGAAAAAAAGTTGTTCCGGTCGCCAATAAACCCCCTTTGAGCCGCCTCCACCACGTTTAACAGACAAGCATGGCTAAACACCATCTCCATCTTCCTATCAAAGAGCTGGATTTGCGGATAGGTCACACCAACCTTACTACTGTGGGAACCATCGTGGATCGAACCATGAATGCAGTTCCTGGCTTTAAAACCAGTGCTGGTCAGTTCGATTCTTTTGGTATTTTCTTTTATGGAATTTTCTTTGCTTCTCTCTTCCCTTGCCTATTCCTTCTCCAGCAGAGCCTTTTTTAGATCCAGTCACAGAGGACTACATACAATCTGTGGCAGACGTACTTTAAGGAAGAATCCAAAGTTTTTGGGCCTGCGAATCTTTTTTAAGCTCCCATTTTCGTAATTATATCATTGCATCTCTAGCATTGTACTTGGTGCATTACATTTGTTTGAATAAGTTCTCTTACCCTGGTCAGACATTTGTTTTTCTGAATTGAAGGTAATCTTTCATAATCCGAGAGTATCCGCGCCATCAAGGAGACTTTGCAAGCTCGCTCCATGCCGCTAACATTTGTTATTAGCTTTCTTTATATTTCTACGAGCAAATCTAGTTCTTCCACCCTCCAACCTGAACTCTACAACCTCAACACCACTTCTCGATCCATTGTCCTCACAAACTTTACCACTGTTTCCGTCTTCACTCGCACTAATGACGTCCCTCGCTGACGAAGAGGATTCAATCACTCCAAATCCTCTCGATTCAGTACCTCCTCTTACAACCGGCGTGTTGACAGACGAAACCGAGAAAGTACCAGCATTAAAGCTCATAGCGGACTCTATCGCGCAACAGCGACAACTCGCCTCCCGTGCGATCCTGTTCCATCCTATCACCATAGCCGCATACATTGGTCTCTTAGCAGTCACTACACAACTACTATACAAAACACGCGCCGACTTAGGTGTACTTTTTACAACAGTTGCAGGGGTTACGATGGCATGCCTCGTAGGTGTACGGTCGGCCACTGCAGGATACATCACATTGGCAGAAGATATGAGTTGGAAATATTTGCAGAATGAAGATGGAAGCGAGGATATCATAATTGGGTCTAGGTATGGGGAAGATGTCATTGGGGCATTAATATTAAGACTGGAGAGAGGATGTCAATCACCATCCAAAAGGAAGGCGAAAAATAAGAGCGGAGGGAAAGGAGTGGTACGGGCATGGACAACCAAAATGAGATACAGAGGAACTGGCATTGGAACAGATCTACTCCAGGAAGCCGTCCGAGTAACCAGAGAGAAACTGGGAAACTCTGCAGAGATTGGGTTTGCTGCTGAGCATGCAAATAGTAAAATGGTCCTCCCGGAAACATTTAATAGTGGATTTCGACAGAGAGAGAGGAAGGCTGCTAAAGCGTTAGAAACTATAGTGGAGGGAGACTTTGGGGGTAAAAGGAAGAGATAGAGTGCTTAGTGAAATGTTGAACGCAATGATGCATAGACGCTTGTGTTTATAAACTCATGACTTTGTGTTCTCTAGATACGAACGGAGCCAAACTAATACATAACCTATCAAGACTAAATGACATTTTCAGTATTGTCCAATGAGTAGTGTTATACTCCCTGAAGAGCTCGCTTGTTTCTAAGTTACTTATTATAGCTAGGACAGATAAGAGAATCTCTCGACGGAGTCGATCACGTGAACGGCCCACTTCGCTTATGAAGAGCAAAATTCCAATTCCTTTTTTCCAATTTCTCTTCTTCACTATCCACAACACTTCCAGCGACACTCAATTGCTATGCCTCTCCATTGCTATCACACTAATGTTATTCTCTCAGTAGCATATCAGCTCGATGCGGCTGTTGCACCATGGTCCCTCATCAGCCGGTTCAAGTGAACCAGACATCGGCATGATCTCCGAGCGTGACCGGTTCGGCTCGGTTTATCGGTTGACACGCTGCTTTATCCCCACAAGTTTGCCCATCCTCCCCACGGTTGGAGGTCGAGCAGCTCCATCAAGCAGCAGCCATCCTTCAAGATTCGTTATTTCTATTACTTTAGCACATGATGAGGTTGAATACTAGAATATCAACGCCTTTGGCGCGGTCACTATTCAAAGCAACTCAACGTAGAAGCTTCTCAGCATCTACTACTTCACAGGCACAATATGGATTCATTGGACTTGGTCAAATGGGTAAGATTTATGCCACATATACAATTGGTTAATTTGCTAATTACCACTTAGGATACAATATGGCGAAGAACCTACAATCGAAACTATCTTCTTCCGACACTCTCTGTGTATACGATATCAACACCGCATCTGCAGAGAGATTCGTCACAGAAGCCAAAGCATTATCTGGTGGAGCGTCCGTCAAGGTTGCGACCAACGTCCGAGAAGCTGCTGAAAACTCTGTACGTATAAATCACTCACTTTCTGCATTTGCGTTTATATGATGAGTTTGTTCCAACGAATGATCTAAGTTGGGGTCACCCGTCTTGGGTGATCTTCTCATGATTTTATAATATATCAACAAAGCCAATCCTCTGATTCCTTTCGCCATACATTATTATCCAAATTGAAATTAGCATATTCATCCGCTAATGAATACTTTAGGAAACAATTATCTCGTGTTTGCCTGAACCTTCACATGTTAAAGCAGTCTTCGGTCAGATTCTCGCTCCTCCTCCCCTCGATTCCGCGGTAGTCTCTGATGCCGACCGTCTCTTTATCGATTGCTCAACCATTGATCCGGCATCTTCGAAGGCGGTAGCAAACCATGTCCATACTCTCCAACAAGGCAAATTCGTGGATGCTCCTATGTCCGGTGGTGTTGTTGGAGCGACAGCAGGTACCCTCACATTTATGCTCGGAGCACCCGAAGCCCTCGTGTCGCGAGTGGAGTCTATTCTAATGAAGATGGGCAAGAAGGTCTTGCACTGCGGACCTCAAGGTGCTGGTTTATCAGGAAAGCTAGCGAACAATTACCTTTTAGCCATTAACAACATTGCTACGGCCGAAGCAATGAACCTAGGTATAAAGTGGGGGCTTGATGCGAAGGTTCTTAGCAATTTGATCAATGTCAGCACAGGCAAGTGCTGGCCCAGCGAAGTCAACAATCCTGTAAAGGGCGTTGTGCAAGGTTCGCCTGCATCGAGAGATTATAGCGGTGGCTTTGGTATATCATTGATGAAGAAAGATCTGAACCTTGCAATCCAGGCAGCGAGTGAAGCTGGTGCTCGTCTAGAGCTTGGTGATAGAGCAAAGGAGGTCTATGATGCTGCTGAGGCACAAGAGGATTGTAAGGGCAAGGATTTTTCTGTTGTTTATAGATACCTTGGTGGCGAAGAGGCTGCTAAATAGATCACTCTTTTCCAATTTATAGAAAAGCGGCATATCACAAAATACAAAGGGCATATTACATTTGATTTGAATTCTTGTCATTTAACCTGAACGCCATTATTTATGCCTCTGTTGCTCTTAACGCCATTCGTAAATCTAAACATAAGACTAGTGCAACCTCTTCAATTCCTCGACCATATTTCGTACATCCTCCACACTCGGTCCCAGGCCCATGCAAATTTCCTCTTGCACATCCTCACCTACGTCTAAGAAGCGCTCGATAAGCTCACCATCAACGAACCGGAACGGCTCGGGATCCTCCTACAATATGTTAATAACCTAGAAATAGGCGAGGTCATATTAAGACTTACTAAGGCATCGTTCTGGATCTGAAAACTGCGGTAACGATTGAACTCCATATCACCTAAGGTGGCAACAATACTACTCATCCTGGTTTGTAGTCGCATGAGCAGGTCTTGTGAGCTGGTGCCGATAGTGGAGAAGAGATAGATGGAACCTTCCGTCTGCATGATTGTAAGTACATTTTAATAAGGGGTGATGCAGATGGGAAGGGGGGACATACGGTAGCGATGAAGGCCCGCGGAGTGACGATAGCTGTTGATGAAGGCTTTATATTAAGACGGACTATTCGATTCGTGACTTCGCCAAGATTCATCATGCTGGTTGCTTCAAGGCGTTTGCGGTCTTCAAGGGTGACGCCTAGAGGGTTACGGCGAAGGACCTAGCACTGCGTTAGATCCCGATCAAATATTTGTCAAGGGTGACGTACAACTAAGTTCCCATGATGGTCACTCTCGAGATATGAGTCGCCTTCTATATGTAATACAGCTGTGGACCACAAAGCTTGCATATGTCGCGCCACTTCTTCCAAAGTATCGGGTAGACCATCTTTGCCAGGGATGAACTCTACCAGTGATAATGACCTGAAAGGTGTTAGGATGGTAGTTGAAGAAGAAGAGTATACATACTTCATCATATCTCCAACAGCAATAATTCTACCATTGATGTCCATAGAGATAGGGTTCGTTGATGTTCTGTAAGTTGCTAGCTTTGAAAAATGTGCTGAGTTTTCCGTAGTTTCTTCATATCTGTATACTACAACGGTCTTGACAAGTGCTGCCACTATCTTGCCATCCATGAACGCTAAACACCTGCAAGCACCTTTCAGTTCGTGGCTCATTATCTCGTATGGACTTCTTGTGCTGTCCACGCCAAAGACTATTATCCGCCCTTTGCGTCGATCATTTGATCGATTATCATCATCTTCCAGATAACTTGTACCAACGAGGAACCTTTCGACTGTCTCGTCTCCATATGCGGTCTGTAACTCAGCACGCATCACACATTCGATAAGCTCACCACGCGAGCTGTCAAAGACAAACGGTTTACCTATCTCCCCGAACATAACTTCCTCCACTAGTCTAAAGCTACTCTCAACAATCTCCTGGCCGTCTTCTAGCTCTAGTTTCATGCACCCGATACCGAAGGCTCTCTCATTCGCAGAATAAGCTATCCGTCTCACAGTTTCACCCAAAGGTAAAGTGGTAACGTGTGTTCTCCTTTCTGTATCTATCTGGGAGATCTTAAGTCCATTATCCGCTGTCGCTACAATGATGGAGTTAGGATATGCCTCGCTATCAAACGAACATATCTGTACAGCATTTTCTGCTGTGACAGCTGAGTATACTATTCTCCCTTCGGAGCCATATATAAGACTAGGGTGCTCGCATGTCGCAAACACATTATAGAGTCCATCTTTGCGTGGAAGGACTTGGAAACTAGCTTGTTGGGTTCCCAGAACTATACTTTTCTTGCCAGATAGTGCCACAGTCGCTTTGTCGACATTGAAAGTCAATACGATTCCATCTTCCATGGCAACGAACAGAGTAGGTCCAGAACTTGCTTCAGGTAGGACCTGAGCAAGGGCTATGTTACGCGGTATCGAAGCGTTATCCATTCGTCGAAGGTCTTCTTTATGAATGGTATGGAGTTTGGTGAGATTGAAGATTGAGATGGACCCAGATTTCCAGAATCCAACAACTCCAACATTGGGCATATGTCCAGGAACATATATACATGCGACTTGGTCATCCGATAGGTCTTGTCTTGCAACTACTTTCAGGTTATCTCTAAGATCGAGTGAAGCAAGAACAACCCCATTTGCAGAAATCAAGAGATGGTTATCATTTGCTGAGGCGGCTGTGACCAGAGGAAATTCAGCAGGCGTAGTCCAACGAGAAACAGGACCACGAGGACCTAGAAGCAGTGCCCCTTTAGTTGTGACTTGTAGAATCAAGTCGTTAGGAAGGTTGACCGCTAATAGAGTATGTGCATCCATCTGGAAGCCTCTAAAGCTCTCAACCTCCTCAATTCCTCCATCTGAATCGAAATGGAATACACGTGTTTCGATAGATAGTGACACGATAAGAATATCGACATTTTTGCCGTTCGATCTTAACGCGAATAATCCTTGAACGTCTTCCATATCGGGCAGGATGCCAATGTCTTCCAAGCCTACACCACTCCGCACACTTCTCAGACTTCCTTCAGACCATCCCCCACTACCTGTGACTATTCGAGCTTCTCCGGAAGAATATTCGCTACTATGTACCTCACCATCTCGACCTCCAAGATCCATGACAGTGAAGTCCAGAATAGGCGCAACATTCGCCATTGTTTGTAATATTTGAACTGTTGGCTCCTCAGATTCAATACCTAGTCGTACAACCTGAGAGTCTCCTTCATGAGACGCAATAAAAAGAATTCCATCTCCCATATACTTCATCGCTGTTGCTTTGGTTGTCTTTCCTACCAGCCGAACGTCTAATCCCATCACGACCGCGCCGTCAACTCCGATCGTTAGGAGGTATAGGCGAGCATATCTGTCAGCTAGCAAGTAATGCAGATCGTCATATTTCTCCCAGGCGACCCATATATTAGCCTCCTCCAAGGTACATTCAACTGTGGCTTTGCTCTCATCGTCTAGGTATGTCATGGTAGTTTCACCAACCACTATTACGCCCCCGAGCTGGGCTTTAGCCGCTGTAGCATTCCTGACTATGTATCTCTTATTTTCAATATCCCCTTTCGAAACCGGGATGAGGTGCGAGGCTCCAACATCTAGGCCTGAAAGTTCATTTTCTCGGTCTCTAATGGGATCAAATGCTGAAACGCCGCCCTTCTCATCCACCACCCTATATGTAACCAAGCGAAGATCTGGATGTATTTTACCAGCATCGTACAAGATCGCAAGTTTTGGCCTCTTGTTCTCCGTGTACAGAAATGTGCTCGCCTTTACTCTCAATTCTGTAATCCGTACTTGCTCCGGGGGCGTCAAATAATCTTCACTGCCTTTCCGAGGCTTGATAACCTTGACGATATTCAATATGCCTTGAAAAAGCTCCATAACCATGATCTTCCCCGTGGGATCTATTAGACACCCATCCCGACTCTGCGAGTTCTGTATATGTCTTTCCGCCACATCCACAAACGATTGAACAGTATCCAGCTGTCGCGTATCAGGATTCCAGACTACAGTGAAGTATTGGAACCTGACAGTACCGATAAATAGATGGTCGGTTTTGGCGCCAAACGGACGGATCTTTTCGAGCATTGAGACGCGACCATAAATAGCTTTTGATGTTACCATCACCATTCCATCCGCAGAGAGTGTCCATATTTCCACTCTATTCGCTTTTCTAGATAGTCTTAGCAGAGTTCTTGAAGACAGTTGCGATTCATAACCTTACGCAACCACAAGGCAATCCTCCTCCTCATCTAGAAGATTTATTTTGAGGGCATGGCGTATGCTGCTTGGCCTGTGTATTGGGGCTAGATATGCCATTGTTTTCAACAATATAGAATGTTGGTCTCTCAAGCCTGAAGCTTTTCAAAATCTCAAGATCATGACGATAGGATAGTTCGCGTTTAAGCTTATCGCCATTCTTCGGATTTAATGAGGGGTAGCTTAAGCGAGCCCCTTTTTAGGTAAGACTTTTGTTCACAACACTAGCAATACTTAGAAAAAGAGCTCATCATCATATGGTAGCCTATAGGTACTCCTTTGTTACTAAGAATTTTTTGTCTCGGTCTCAGGAGTTTCTTTTAAAAGTCGTGGTCATACTGCTTTCAGATTCATCGTGTACTAAATGCTTTTGATTTGCTAATTTTGCAGATAACTAAACTCTTAGGAACGCCTGTAAATTGAACACCCATTGTAGATGTTGCAGAATTGTGCGGGGTATCATTTCCCATCCTAGACATGCATTAAGGAAATCAATGCTAAACCTCACGCATTGTATAGATCATCATGAGTAGCTACGCCAGGTCCACCACTCTTAACCTCTACTTCAACTTCTTCTTCATAATCCGACGATTCCTCAGTCGAACTACCATGTTCTCCACTAGCGACCTCTCCGCCTTTGCCCTTGACCTTCCGCTTCGACCTGGACTTCATGACAACCTTAGATCTGGATAATTTGGCGGCATCTCGAGGAGCACTAATGATATCCAAATATTCATCTGGTGACCAGGCACTACTTAAGCCCACCATTTGTTTTTTCAACTCCTCATGGTCATATTTTCCTTCACCAACAAGCAAATTCTTCTGATAGGCCTCCCAAGCCTCATGTGAATTCTCATCAATCCATTTATGTCGTCTCCAAGATTCGGCTTGGGTTGAAGCTATTCGTTCAGCCATCGAATCTGTTGTCTCTTCTTCACCATCCACTGGGTTTTTGATAATCATTTGAACAGCACGCGCTTCTGGAATGCGAGCCTGGGGAGGCGCTTTGCCTATCCGGTCTTGTTCGGCAAAGGCGTCGATGTGATGAAACTGAGGTCGGAGTTGCGTGATATGGTCCACTGGCGTAAGGTGAAGTTGATCTGAAATTATTAGCTCACCTCGTGGAGATTTCAATAACGAGCCTTACTGTCAACGAAAGTGCCTAGCATATATTGTGGTGACCAGCTCTCAATCTTATCGATTTGACCTCCCAAAGTCTGAGTTTTCAGGACATTTCCTGCTTGTGTTGCTCGTTCGAACTCAAAATCCTGGATGCGTCCTGGTGGCTCGGCCTCTTGTTGGTCTCCTGCTCGGCCTCTCCCTCTACCAGCTCCAACTCTGGGCCCAGTAGCACCAATTCCAAAGCCAGCAGCCATTCCATAGCCTAGGCCTTTGACTTGTTCACTAGCTTTCATCGCGGTACCCCATTTGACACCCTTGTCACGATCGTAGTTACGGGAAATATCGATAGGAACATCAAGTTCTACCATTCCGGAGTTTGGTTTGATGCGAAGCTCCAAAGGAGCACAGTGATTCTCTGCAGTGTATGGCTGGTTCTCAGCACGATTAGGGAATTGGAGGACCATAACTTCGTGTCCATCAGCCAGCCGTGGTTTTATAAATACATCGTATTCGGCAACAATTGGATCGTCTTCGGAGTCGTCATTCTCATTGTTTTCTTCCTGCTCTTCCTCTGCCTTTATGTCCCGTCCGTTGGTGGCCCAGTTGCCTTCCACGTCAGTAGCATTCTTGACATCTTTTGTTTCTATGTCCATTCTCAAGTTGTGTGTTGAGTATGTCACAATCGCTTTGATGCATCTAATTAGCTTGGGACTCTTCCAACGTTTTTTAGTGGAGGGGGGTTATCAACTACGGCTTATGCGGCCGCATTAGCCGCAAATTGTGCAAGTTGTGAATTATAGGGGTAAGGTACAGCCTCTGGTTTGCATAAATTTTGACTAGTGTCCCCGCTGAATCCGCCACAGCTTATGACGCTTTTACAGGCAACGATCATACTCTTCGTGAACTCAACTACCAAACATTCACAACTACTCTGCGACTTCTGAAATCATCAAAAACAAAACTTTACAGACAGCGCACTAACTGAGCTCTCGAATATGTGTTCATCAGATCTTTTTCTTGGGCTAATCGCCATCTTATTCCCACCCATTGCAGGTATGTTCCGCCACCAAAATCCAACATCGCAGCTGTCATATTCGTCGTATCTTTCTCAATACAACTTGCGTGCTACAGCATGGAAATACTATCCCAAATGGACCAATTTCTAAATTTTAAATAGTCTGGGTCAAATCTGGTGTCTGCTCGGCCGATTCGCTCATCAACATATGTCTCTGTATACTTGGCTTCCTTCCTGGTCTCTTGCACGCATGGTACATTATAGCCAAATATCCCGAACAAGATTACGAAGGCATCCCGCAAGACGCTGAGTCCCACCGAGTTACATACGTAATTGTGCAAGGTCCAAACGGTGAACAACGAAGAGTTCCCAAGACTCAAACTCAACCTTCAGGATATGGAGCTACAGCACCACTCGCTCCTCCGGTTCATCAGTCACAGAATGGAACTTGGAATGATGGAGCGGGTAGTAGTGGAGGAAACGCTGGGCCAAGTACTGGACCCAGTAACCAGGCTGCTGTTCCACCATCCTACGCGGAGGCCGTGAAGGGGGACCATAAGGTGCAGACCAGAGACTAAACTACAAGCTTTCATGAGACTATTGTGAGAAAGTGGTGTTGGCGTGCTTATGAGGGGATGATGGAGGTTTTCAATTTTTCGACAATGGTACTAAACGGACCAGGGTGAACTCTGGAATTGGTAGGCGTTAGCATCTTTCTTGCGGTCACATATTAAATTTCAATGAACACAGGTTATTACAAAGGTGCAATCAGCATGAAATATGACCGCTAAACCCTAGATTAATGGACTAATCTGTGTATCAAGTCATCTAATATTTTGAGACGGTCCCAGCATTACCAACCTTTAAGTGTAACTGAGTATCCGAAAAGCTAGCAGAGTTATTATCGTTTGTTCCAATAAACGACTCTGTCTAGCATGTTGATACATTTATTACAACAAGTAAATTTTAAGCTCCTTTTCTAGCTACCGCGATAGCAGCAACAAGGATTAGACTTCACATTGTTACATTCATCTAGTACTTTATAGCTTTTATTTAAATGATTAGTCTACCCCATCAAAGACATAGTAGCCTCCGGCCAACTTCCCCAGATCATGGGCCTATCTGTAACCTTGCTATTCATCGGCGCTAAAATTGAAACCTTCTCCCTCGCGATATCCACATCTGCTACATATACGAACCCCATCACCGGTGCGTCCCTTATTGTGTCCTGGGAATCGTGTGTTCCAGCATACACTATTGCAAAAATACAGTGTGCCATTTCTTGGGAGGGTGTTACTTTTGAGTAAAGATCTCCTAGGTAAGATAATTCTTCCTCGCCTATGCCGGGTAGAAAACTTGCGTTTGTGGTTCCAGCTGGTTGATTGTCAACGTGATTCAGGAGCAAGAATGAAAATAGATTGGGGTTATTACCTTCGCGAATTTTGTAGATTGACAGCTCGTTGAAGTTTACTTGTTGGGTTTGCGGGCTGAGAGTTCTTTTAGCGTCACCGAAGAAGTACTCCTTAATGACTGCTTCTCTTGTCTGTTTCTGGAATCTATAATCAAAGTTAGTGCCATTTTCAGATACTGAAGAGTATATGTTAAGAGTCACGCACTCTTCGTCCCTATCTACGCATCCACCTGATTTATCAAGCTTCAATATCGTGAGCTCTTCGCCACGAGCAGTTCGGTAGCCTTGGAAACGACGAGACATATCGATGTTCAGTCGTTCAGAGCCGAGCACAAAAAGTGTATTTACTATTGTATTAAATTAGATGATATTCAGGAAAATGCTTTCCTGTACGTACCCTGGAACTCCTTCACAACATGAGATATCAAGTCAAAGTTATCTTTTCCGCCCTGGGCAATTGAACCAGGAGAATCAATAATCATGCCAGTGCTTTTAACTTCCGGGTCATCAACCAATCTACTCGTAGCTGTTATAGCTAGCCTTGTCAAGGTAGGCTTATAAAGTCTCGTGTTATCCTCCGGGTTCGCCATGCCATAGTAATAGCATAAGGGTAACTTCACAGGCACAGGACTAGGTCCGCTCGAGGGACTGCTTCCCCATCCTTCTTCAACGTCTAGTATAGAAGCAAAAGGTGTAGCCGTCACGCTCCCGGGTATCGATAATATGCCTTCTCTTGAATCTGTATTTATCACCATGGGTTGCCGTCCCATTCGCACCGCATATGCAGTCAATATTTTTACCAGAGTCGTCTTTCCAGAATTGCTAGGTCCTACAACTAGCACTCTAGGACCTTCACCTCTCTTCTCTTTTGCCTCGTCTCTCAGTTTTTCCAGTGCAAAATGGGTATTTACGTATGAGACCATAGGCGTCTCTTCAGCTGTATATTCGACGCATGATCCTTTGACCTCCAGCTTACATCCATGCCAGGAGAATATCGCAGCTTTCGTCCCGCGGAATGTGTATGGGTGATTAATAGCTAACTCTGTTCCAAAAAGCTCAGCAGTCCCAGACAGTACCTACATATATTAGTGTTGTTCTTGAAAACTTTGTACATGTATACCTTTAAGTCGATACTTTCACCAATAGCTACCTCAAAGCGCCATTCCGAGTTGGGTTTCAAATCGTGAACTGTGACAGCTGTAGAAAAGGTAGTAGCTTGAAGACGGGCAGGTTGCGCAGCTAAACCTAAGCCAGGTATTGACATTGTTTCCAAAGATGTGCCAGAGGAAATAGAGGATTGGTGGAAAAGTGTCGTATTGAGGACGAGTTTGGGAATTGATTTAGAACTTCTTCGCCTGGTCTATACCATCATGGCGCATTTCTGTCAGCCTTGCGGATGTGGATCATCATAACCACAGCCTTGTTCACGGAAGACAACAACAATTATCATCACTTGCTGTTTGCAAATTTACATTGTGCTTATAATTTACAAAGGCGAGAAATCTTTCCTGCTTCTCCTTTCTCCCCGCATGCAGGCTTTTTCACGTCAGGTTTAGGTACAATGCCTAGCTTCTGTATTCTCTCTCTCTCCATACCACATGCATTGCAATCATGGAACTCGCGCCAATTGGTCTTGATTGCTTCACAGCAAAAAATTTGATGGTATTAACTACTTCTCTATGCTGAATGATGCCAGTTCTTGACTTTCTCGATTCAAACTAGATCTCCTTGTGTGCTATTATATTGTAGTAGCTTCTTCTTAACCACTGTCCCCAACAACACAAAATCAATAGAACCGTCTCGGCCAAATATTCATGGCAGTCTTCACACCGCTCTTCAATGGTAATCCAGCATGCATAACCCTTTCGTCGCCTGTTCCATTAGCATGCAAATTCAGCCAAAATAACGCACTCCCACTCCTGGGTTTAAAAGCCACTCCTCCATCCTCATGTTCCCTCCACTTACCCTCTCCAATCTCCTCTACCCGATTTCTCTCTATATAAGGGAACCAAGTTTCGCCTCCCTCACAGCCATCTTCTAGGAACACAAAGAAGCTAGCAATGCGATTGAAGTAACGACCACGTGCTCCTCGTACTGGCTGAGGTGTATCGTACCAATCATGGTGAATGTTGAACTTTTGGCCAGTTTGGTAGTGGACTAACTGAGGAGTACCGAAGTCATCGGTTGGTGAGAGGAGGGTTCCGAGAAAGGAACGCGCGCGTGTGAGGACGCATTGAACGACCGGGGATGTTGGAGGAAGCCCGGCGGACTTCGAAGTACGTTCAGTGGATGGACGTTTGTGGCCGTCAAGATAGACCTCTGAAATGGCTAAACTTGGAGCTCTAGGGTTTGTTAGAGGACTCTTCAGGCGACCATGTGTACTTATACGAGAATAATAGAAATAAGTACCCAATTTCTATTAGACCAGAGTTTTCTGTGGGTGTTGTGAAGTTATTGATGTAAATGACAAGAGGGTCTGTCGATACGATCTCAGTGGTGTAGTGGTTTGGATTGCAGACGAATGGTGCTGGAGATAGTATTTCAGTTGCCCATAATTTGTTCTTGGAAGTAATTCCTGAGAAGTAGGTCGCGATGAGAAGGCCAATGATTCCAGAACCGAGAACGCTGCCTCGGACCAACGAGAAAGACTACTCAGAAAAGGTCATTGTTCAGTTTTCTTGTTTCAGAGATGTAACGAAACTTACTCACCATTAGGAGCAACGTAGATAGCAAGTAAGCCGCAATGTGGCTGGGGAAGATGCTTCGTTAATTCATCACTATTGTGCGCAGCTAGGTACAGTTAAGAGGGAACATCATTTTCAGACACGAACGGGAGGTGTGTCTTAATTGTAGCTGGACCTTAAGAGACGTGATTATCCTTCCTGCCAGTCACCAATATCGAAGATATTTTGCTAAATATACCAGTTGCCGGAGAAAGGCATAGCGTACCACGAAATATAAAAGTCGTCGCCAACCATTTGTAGGAGCAGGGTTGGAAAATATGGTTATTCGGAGGCATGTCTCCGGTTGGGGAGGGGAAAC
>Ga0247804_10000415_pt1 | contig 19690 bp, 14 predicted proteins | sample UWRJL029104C1_FD_181142 | JGI IMG/M metagenome (GOLD analysis project Ga0247804, IMG submission 181142) | Plant litter microbial communities from Arlington Agricultural Research Station in Wisconsin, United States - UWRJ-L029-104C-1 | ecosystem: Environmental > Terrestrial > Plant litter >...
TTCTTCCTCCCGCGAATACGATGGCGTTTTAATCAACTCAACGAGCAGGCTGATAGCCAGGCGGCTTAGCTTCTCAATTAAGCCTGACATAGGATGGTTTTTATCGGCTCGTTGATTTTGAGCGCATTCTCAATCACCACCATTTCCACCCCGGCCGCTAAGGCGGCAAAGGCATTGTCCAGCTTTGGCACCATGCCGGCCGAAACGATGCCGGCGGACTTCAACTGCTCATAATCAGTTGCAGTAATGCGAGGAATAACCGACCGCTCATCATTAGCATCGGCCAATACGCCGTCTTTCTCGAAGCAGAAATGCAGCGTCACGGCATAGTGCGCCGCCAGCCCCTGGGCGATGGCGCTGGCAATTGTGTCGGCGTTGGTATTCAGGAGCTGCCCGGCGCCGTCGTGGGTGATGGCGCAGCACACGGGTATCAGGCTTATTTTCAGTAGCCTTTGGAACAGTTTGGCATTGATGCTGGCGGCCGTCAAGTCGCCCACGAACCCATAATCGACCTCGCGCACCGGCCGGCGGCTGGCCCGGATGGCGTTGCCATCGGCCCCACTCAAACCCAGGGCGGGCACGCCCGCAGCTTGTAGCAAGGCCACGAGTTGCTTGTTGGTTTTGCCGGCGTAAAACATCGTCACCACGTCGAGCGTGGCCGCGTCGGTGATGCGGCGGCCCTGCACCATTTGCGGGGCAATGCCCAGGCTGCGAAGTAATTCGCTGGCGCCTTTCCCGCCGCCATGCACGAGGATTTTCAGGCCTTCGACCTGGGCAAAGGCGGCCACAAATTGTTCGAGCGAGGTTTCGTCATCCAGGACGTGGCCGCCAATTTTGAATACGTGCAAGGGTGTTTTCATGCGCACAAGCCTACGGTAAAAGGACCCTTCGGAGAAGTCCGGGCCGCAAATATCCGGCATTATTTTTTGGGGGTGTTTGAAACAAAAACCACTTCTTTTCCTGTTTAATGGCCGCAAAGCTCCCCGACCCGCCAGATTATTTTTGAGTGAAAAGCTTGCGGTGGGTTAGCAAACGGGGTACTTTTGCGCAAAAATTCAGAAACCGGTTGCCCCTGCGGCGGCCATCAGGAATGACGCAAGAATTGGCTTTTCTTCGACGACAGGTGTAGGCGCTCACAGCGCCCGCCGGGGGTGGCACGCAGCCGCCAACCGGCGACGGACTTTGCCCCGGCAGAAGCCCACCTGAGCCATTTGCTCTGAATTTATCAGTTTGTTACCACGGGAACCGGCCCCTCGGGCCCACGTATTTGAGCCAGCGGCTCGAAGCCGTGCCCATCTGTCCAAACTGTTTTTTCCATCCCCGCCGCCGCCCTGTGGGCCGGCTCCTTCCCCCTCCAGTTTGCCATGCTTCTTCGAGTAGCGACGGCCGCCGATGCGCGGCACGCCGAAACTTTATGCCAATGGTACGAGCAATCGGCCAAGGCGCGGGGCGTGGGCATCGCCAAGCGCGACCCTGCCTACGTGGTGAAAAAAATGCGGAACGGCGACGCCATCATTGCCTTCGTGGACGATGAGCTGGCCGGTTTCTGCTACATCGAAACCTTCGAGGACGCTAAGTTCGTCGTCAATTCGGGCCTGATTGTCAACACCGAGCTGCGCAAGGAGGGCCTCGGCCGCGCCATCAAGCAGCAGGTGTTCGAGTTGTCGCGCACGAAGTATCCGGCCGCCAAATTGTTTGGCATCACCACCAGCGCGGCGGTGATGAAAATCAACAACGAGCTGGGCTACCGCCCCGTCACCTTCCCCGAGCTCACCCAGAGCGACGACTTCTGGAAGGGCTGCGGCAGCTGCAAAAACTACCAGATTTTGCAGGACAACGAGCGCAAAATGTGCCTCTGCACCGGTATGGTGTACGACAAGCTGGACGACGAATATGGCCGCGCCGCCCAGGTACAAGCCACCATCGACATTCTCGAACCTCATTCCTAAACACCTCAAAGTGGAGCAAAAAAAGAAGGTAGTTCTCGCCTACAGCGGCGGCCTTGATACCTCGTATTGCGCAGTTTACCTCACCCGCGAGCTGGGCCTGGAAGTGCATACGGTCATCGTCAACTCGGGCGGTTTTTCGGAAGAAGAGCTGGCGGCCATCGAGAAGCGCGCCTACGAGCTGGGCTCGACCACGCACCAGGTTATCGACGTGACCGAGCGGTTTTATCAGCAGTGCCTGCGCTACCTCATTTTTGGGAATATCCTCAAGAATGACACGTATCCGCTGAGTGTGAGTGCCGAACGCATGTTCCAGTCACTGGCCATTGCCGAGTATGCCCGCGAAACCGGGGCCGAATACATTGCCCACGGCAGCACCGGCGCCGGCAACGACCAGGTGCGTTTCGATGTGGCCTTTGCCGTCATAGCACCCAATACTGAAATCATCACGCCCATCCGCGACCTGCGCCTCTCGCGCCAGGCCGAGATTGAGTACCTGCAAAAGCAGGGCTTCGAAATGAGCTGGGAGAAAGCCAAATACTCCATCAACAAAGGCATCTGGGGCACCAGCGTGGGCGGTGTCGAAACGCTGACTTCCAACCACGCGCTGCCCGAGTCGGCTTACCCCACGCAGCTCAGCCGCACCGAGCCGGCAACGGTGGAAATCACCTTCGAAAAAGGCGAGCCGGTGGCGCTGAATGGCGAGCGGCTCAACCCCGTGAACCTCATTCAGGTGCTCAACGATTTGGGCGGGCAATACGCCATTGGCCGCGATACACACGTGGGCGATACCATTCTGGGTATCAAGGGCCGCGTGGGCTTTGAGGCACCCGCGCCGCTGATTCTGTTGAAAGCCCACCACCTGCTGGAAAAACATACATCGAGCCGTTGGCAGCAGCTGCATAAGGACTACGTGGCCAACTGGTACGGCACGCTGCTACACGAAGCCCAGTACCTCGACCCGGTGATGCGCGACTTTGAGGCGCTGCTGGAGTCGTCGCAGGAGCGGGTGTCGGGCACGGTCTTCGTGACCTTGAAACCCTATCAGTTCGAGCTGCAAGGTGTTGATTCCAAGTACGACATGATGCGCTCGAAAGTGGCCACCTACGGCGAGGAAAACAACGCCTGGGATTCGCGCGACGCCAAAGGCTTCATCAAGATTTTCAGCAACCAGCTACGTATTCACTCCTCGCTCAACGATGAAAATTAGGGTTGGAATTGTGGGCGGGGCTGGTTACACGGCCGGCGAATTAATTCGGATTCTGCTGCATCACGAGTTTGTGGAGCTGGCGGCTATCGTTAGCTCTTCGAATGCTGGAAATCCGGTGCATCAGGTGCATGATGATTTGGTGGGCGACACGGAATTAAACTTCGCCGCCGAACTAGCGGGCGATGAGGATGTGGTATTTCTGTGCCTGGGGCATGGTAATTCCAAGGCGTGGCTGGAAAAGCACCCATTGCCCGAATCCACCACCGTTATCGACCTCAGCAATGATTTCCGGCTGGCTGCGGATGCAGAATTCGGAGGACGCGAATTTATTTATGGTCTGCCCGAATTAAATAAAGCGCGCATTCAGCAGGCTCAAAGTATTGCCAACCCGGGCTGCTTTGCTACGGCAATTCAATTGGCCCTGCTGCCGCTGGCTGCTGCTGGCAAGCTGACTAACGATATCCATGTTTCGGCTATCACCGGCAGTACGGGCGCAGGCCAAAGCCTGTCGGAAACAGTGCATTTTTCGTGGCGCACTAATAACGTTTCTGTCTATAAGCCTTTCACACACCAGCATTTGGTTGAAATAGGGGAGAGCCTGACGCAGCTGCAGCCGCAGTTGGCAACAGACGTGAATTTCATTCCCTACCGTGGTAATTTCTCGCGTGGCATTTTTGCCAGCGTCTATACGACTTCGGATTTGACGCAAGATGAAGCGCGTGAACTGTACCGGAAATTCTACGCTGACGCGCCGTTTACCACGGTTTCGGATAAGGAAATTCACCTCAAGCAGGTTGTCAACACGAATAAATGCCTGCTACACGTGCAAAAAATCGGTAAACAATTATTAATTATTTCGGCCATTGATAATCTGGTGAAAGGTGCGTCGGGACAGGCGGTGCAGAATATGAATTTAGTTTTTGGCCTGCCGGAAACGACGGGTCTCAATCTTAAATCGGTGCTTTTCTAATGGAGCTTTTCAACGTTTATCCGCTCGTCGATATCACGCCCGTGCGGGCGCTGGGCGCCAAGCTTTGGGACGACAAAGGCCAGGAATACCTGGACTTTTACGGCGGCCACGCCGTGATTTCCATCGGCCACAGTCACCCGCACTACGTGCAGCGGCTGACGGAGCAATTGCAGCACATTGGCTTCTATTCCAATTCGGTGCAAATTCCGATTCAGACGCAATTGGCGCACAAGCTGGGGCAGGTGTCGGGCTACGATGACTATGCGCTGTTCCTGTGCAACTCCGGGGCTGAAGCTAATGAGAATGCGCTGAAGCTGGCTTCCTTCCACACGGGCAAAAAGCGGGTTATTGCTTTCAAAGGCGCATTTCACGGCCGTACTTCAGGGGCGGTAGCGGCGACGGATAATCCCAAAATCGTAGCGCCTTTCAATGCTGACCACGCCATTTCCTTCGTGGAATATGATTTGGCGACGGTAGAAAAAGTGTTGCAGGGCGGTGATGTGTGCTCGGTAATTATTGAGCCTATTCAGGGCGTGGGCGGTATTGTTATGCCTTCCGATGAATTCCTGCAGAGCTTAGCGGTTTTGTGTAAGCAGTACGGCGCGCTATTAATTGCGGACGAAGTGCAAAGTGGCTACGGCCGTAGCGGTAAATTCTTCGCGCACCAGCACACGACTATTCGCCCGGATATTATTTCGGTAGCAAAAGGTATGGGCAATGGTTTTCCCATCGGCGCGATTCTGATTTCACCGGAATTAAAAGCTTCTTACGGCTTATTAGGCACCACTTTCGGCGGCAACCACTTGGCCTGCGCCGCTGCGCTGGCGGTGCTTGAAGTTATTGAGGAAGAGCAGCTGGTGCAGCACGCCGCTGCAATGGGCGACTATCTCCGAACCGAATTAAAAGCTCACGCTGGCGCCGAAGAAATCCGCGGCCGTGGCCTGATGGTAGGACTTAAATATGACTTCCCCATCAAAGACGTGCGCGATAAGCTGCTGACGGACTATCACATTTTCGTGGGCAATGCGTCGGACCCGACGGTGCTGCGGCTGCTGCCGCCGCTGAATATCACGAGGGCGGAGGTTGACCGGTTTTTGCAGGCATTGTATGCGCTGACCGAGAAATCGGTAGAGGTCATTCAACAAGCTTCGGCGCTGGACTAGAGCGGTGTAGAGACGTGACCCTTCGCGTCTCGTCGTTGAATAACCTGCCCTGACCTGCAGCTACGCCAAGGTCAGAAAACGGAGTTCAGCGGCGCTAACGATTGAGACGCGAAGGGTCGCGTCTCTACATCCCCCACAACAACGATAGATGAACCAAGTAAAACTCGTCCTCGAAGACGGCACTGAAATAGAAGGTCAGTCCTTCGGCGCGTTTGCCTCGTCGGCTGGCGAAGTCGTGTTCAGCACGGCCATGACCGGCTACCCCGAAAACCTGACCGACCCGTCTTTCGCCGGTCAGATTCTGGTGCTGACCTATCCGATGGTGGGTAATTACGGCGTGCCCGGTGAGGAATTATACGAGTCGATTTCCCGGATTTTTGAGTCGGATAAAATTCACATTACCGGACTGGTCGTGAATTATTATTCCGAGGAGCACAGCCACTGGAATGCTGCCAAAAGCCTCGGCGACTGGCTGAAAGAGTACAACATTCCCGGCATCTGCGGCGTGGATACGCGCATGCTCACCAAAATCCTGCGGGAGAAAGGTGCCATGCTGGGTAAAATCGTGGCCGAAGAAGATGTGCTCCTGCACGACCCCAACCAGGACAACCTCGTGGCCCAGGTGAGCCCAAGCGAAGTGACGCGCTACGGCCAGGGCCAGCACAAAATCGTGCTGGTGGACTGCGGTACCAAAACCAACATTCTCCGTTGTTTCCTTACCCGGGACGTGGAGCTTATCCGCGTGCCCTGGGACTTCGACTACAGCCAGCTCGATTACGACGGCCTGTTCCTGAGCAACGGCCCCGGCGACCCGAAGATGTGCACCGCCACCATCGCCCACCTGCAAACCGCCCTCCGCCACGACAAGCCCATTTTCGGCATCTGCCTGGGCTCGCAGCTCATGGGCCTGGCGGCGGGCGGCGACACCTTCAAGCTGAAATACGGCCACCGCAGCCACAACCAGCCGGTGAAGCTCAGCGGCACGCAACGCAGCTACATCACCAGCCAAAACCACGGCTTCGCGGTGGACCCGGCCACGCTGCCGGCGGAGTGGGAAATGCTGTTTGAGAATCTGAACGACGGTACCTGTGAGGGTATCAAGCACAAGACCAAGCCGTTTTTCTCGACACAGTTTCACCCCGAAGCGGCTGGTGGGCCGGAGGATACGGAGTTTCTGTTTGATGATTTTTTGAAGGCGGTGGCGGAGTATAAAGCGGGTAAGTAGAACGAGCGGAAAAGAACGTCATGCTGAGTGTAGCGAAGCATCTCGCCTGCTTCGTTGAGCATTCAACTATCTAAACCCAGGGTTTGCCTGATAACCTGATTCGTTGAAATACATTGGCACCTTGAGTTTTTTGCCATTATAATCAGCAAAAAACTCTACCATGTATTCTGTTTTAGTACGTTTAGGTAATTTCTTTCTGCGCTTAGATTTCTTCTGCTTAGGTAGCCATGTTGTTAGCTTATAAGCCTTACCTACTCTTTCGGCTCCTACGTCATTTCTAGTAAGGATTTGCCGTAATGGCTCAGGCATCTCTTCTACTGGGGTTTCTATTTTCAACTCGATAGGTTTCCCATGATTGTCAAACGTTGCTTCTACTATTCTTCTGTTATGCTTGGCATAAAACCTGTATTCCTGTTTAGGTTGGTCTGTATTCTCAAACAAATAGCATGAATCTACGGAGGCACTAGGGTACTGTTTGTTGAAGCCTTTGGCTGTCTTACAAGGCACCTGCACAATACGATTGTCAGTTGTATTAGTGGCTTGATAATTCTGTGCCTGTGAATTAATTGATAATATGCAGAGAAACAGCACTGATGATAATGCTTTCATTGTTGCTTGAATTTTATGGCCTGATTAACCAAAGAGTTAGGTTTTAACCGAAGCTTTGTCGATAGTGCCAAGATAAGGTGCTACTACTAGTTTTTTGCTTTCTGACGTTCTGCTTTTGAACACAAACTTTAGAATGAACAAACCCAACAAAGTACTCATCCTCGGTTCCGGCGCGCTCAAAATCGGCGAGGCCGGGGAGTTCGATTATTCCGGCTCGCAGGCCCTCAAGGCGCTGAAAGAGGAAGGTATCCGCACCATCCTCATCAACCCGAACATTGCCACCGTCCAGACCTCCGAGGGCATGGCCGATGACGTGTATTTCCTGCCCGTGACGCCTTACTTCGTGGAGGAAGTCATCAAGAAGGAGAGGCCCGACGGCATTCTGGTGGCTTTTGGTGGGCAGACGGCGCTGAACTGCGCCGTGGCGCTGTACCGCGCCGGGGTGTTTGAGCAGTACAAGGTGCAGGTGCTGGGCACACCCGTGCAGGCCATCATCGACACCGAGGACCGGGATATTTTCAAGGACAAGCTCGACCAGATTGGCGTGCTGTCGGCGCGTAGCGTGGCGGTGACGACGCTGGACGACGCGCTGGCGGCTGGGGAGAAAATAGGCTTCCCGATTATCGTGCGGGCGGCGTTTGCGCTGGGCGGGCTGGGCAGCGGCTTCGCCAACAACATGAACGAGCTGCGGGCGCTGGCGCAGCAAGCCTTCACGACTTCCGACCAGATTCTGGTGGAAGAATCGCTGAAGGGCTGGAAGGAGGTAGAATACGAAGTAGTGCGCGACCAGTATGACAACTGCATCACGGTCTGCAATATGGAAAATTTCGACCCCATCGGCATCCACACCGGCGAGAGCATCGTGGTGGCGCCGTCGCAGACGCTCAGCAACCGTGAGTATCACAAGCTGCGCAGCATCGGCATCAAGACCATTCGCCACCTCGGCATCGTGGGCGAGTGCAACATTCAGTACGCGCTCGACCCGGTTTCGGAGGATTACCGGGTGATTGAGGTGAATGCGCGGCTGTCGCGCTCCTCGGCGCTGGCCTCGAAGGCGACGGGCTACCCGCTGGCCTTCGTGGCGGCCAAGCTCAGCTTGGGCTACTCGCTGGCCGAGCTGAAAAACAGCGTGACGCAGACGACTTCGGCCTTTTTCGAGCCGGCGCTCGACTACGTGGTAGTGAAGCTGCCGCGCTGGGATTTGGGTAAGTTTGCCGGCGTCAACCGCCAGATTGGCAGCGCGATGAAGAGCGTGGGCGAGGTAATGGCCATCGGCAAGTCCTTCGAGGAAGCCATTCAGAAAGGCCTGCGGATGCTGGACACCGGCAAGCGCGGCTTCGTGGCCAACCGGCCCGAAAACGTGGATGCGGCCACCATCGACAAGCTGCTGAGTGAGCCGAATGAAGAGCGGATTTTCGCTATTAACCTAGCTTTTGAGGCGGGCTATACCATCGAGCAAATCCACGCGCTGACCAGAATCGACCTGTGGTTTTTGCAGCGTCTGCTAACCATTTTCCGGCTCGGCCAGCAGCTGGCGGCGCAACGTGAGACGGGTTTGGATGGCTTGGGAACCAGTCTGCTGCATGAAGTCAAGAAAGCGGGTTTCTCTGACCAGCAGATTGCCGTGCAGCTGCTGGGCGAGGGCGACGTGAAGGCCGACGAACTGCTGGTGCGCGCCCGCCGCAAAGCGCTGGGCGTGTTGCCGGTCATCAAGCAGATTGACACGCTGGCGGCCGAGTTCCCGGCCAAAACCAACTACCTGTACAGTACCTACCACGGCACCGAAAACGACCTCGCGCCTGAAACAGCTAAGTCGGTAGTGGTGCTGGGCTCAGGCGTGTACCGCATCGGCTCGTCGGTCGAGTTCGACTGGTGCGGCGTGCAGGCCGTGCAAACGGCCGCCGAGGAAGGCTACAAAACCATCATCATCAACTACAATCCCGAAACCGTTTCGACCGACTACGATGTCAGCGACCGACTCTACTTCGAGGAGCTGAGCTTCGAGCGGGTGATGGATATCCTAGACTTTGAGCAGCCCGAGGGCGTGATTCTGAGCACCGGCGGGCAGATTCCGAACAACCTGGCCACCCGGCTGGCCGAGGCGCAGGCGCCCATCCTGGGCACCGCGCCGGCCCGCATCGACGAGGCCGAGAACCGCCACAAATTCAGCAGCATCATGGACGAGCTGGGCATCGCCCAGCCCCGCTGGCGCGAGCTGACCTCGCTGGCGGCCATGCACGAATTCGTGAGCGAGGTGGGCTACCCGGTGCTCATTCGGCCGAGCTACGTGCTGTCGGGCGCTGCCATGAACGTGGTATCCAACGCCTTCGAGCTGGAGGAATTCCTGAAAGCAGCTGAGGAAGTGAGCGCTGAGTACCCGGTGGTGGTGTCGGAATTCATTCAGGATGCCAAGGAAATCGAGCTGGACGCGGTGGCCGACCACGGCGACATCGTTAGCTACGCCATTTCGGAGCACGTCGAGTTTGCCGGGGTGCATTCCGGCGACGCCACCATGTACTACCCGCCCCAGAAGGTGTACGTGGGCACCATCCGCAAGCTCAAAATCATCGCCGAGAAAATTGCCCGGCGCTACGAAATCAGCGGGCCGTTCAACATCCAGTTCCTGGAAAAGGACGGTGCTATCCGCGTCATCGAGTGCAACATCCGGGCCTCGCGCAGCTATCCCTTCGTGTCGAAAATCTCAGGCAATAACCTCGTCCGCAAAGCCACGCAAGTGCTGCTGGGCAAGACGGTGGCCCGCGACGAAAGCGAGCGTATCTACGACCTGCCCTTCGTGGGCGTGAAGGCCCCGCAGTTCTCCTTTACCCGCCTGCCCGGCGCCGACCCGGTGCTGCGCGTGGACATGGTGAGCACCGGCGAAGTGGGCTGCCTGGGCGATACCGCCGAAGAAGCCCTGCTGAAATCGATGCTGAGCGTGGGCTACAAAATCCCGGCGAAAACGGTGCTCATTTCCGGCGGCCCTATCAAGTCGAAGGTGGCGCTGCTTTCGGCCGTGGAGCTGCTGGTGAAGCGCGGCTACCTCATTTACGCCACCCAGGGCACGCACCGCTTCTTCGCCGAAAACGGCGTGCCCAGCAGCCTGCTCTTCTGGCCCGACGACCACCAGGAACCCAACGTGCTGACCTATCTGCGCGAGAAGAAAATCGACCTCGTCATCAACATCCCCAAAAACCTCTCGAAGGGCGAACTCGACAACGACTACAAAATCCGCCGCACCGCCATCGACTTCGGCATCCCGCTGCTGACGAATGCACGGCTGGCCTCGGCGTTTGTGCAGGCATTCTGCAACTTGCGGGTGGAGGATTTGAAGATTAAGAGTTGGAATGAGTATCGGGCGATGTAACCTTTGAACCCTGATTATTATGCGCCACGAAGATTTGCCGGAACGCTGGAAACTGAAGCTTCAGGAGTATTTGATTGCCAAAGGAAACACAAAGTATAGTAAGCTTGGTGCTTCGGATTTTGTGTCGGATGGTATAGTCCGAATCCGGTTCGAAGATGATTCGCACGTAGAATTCAAGTACGCTTTTGTTATTAAAGCGCCAGAGTTTCGGCAAGTCGCAGTTTTTACGGAGCATTGTGGCTACCATCTGTTTCCGTGGTATAAAGGCATAGAACTGACAACATCGTAGCCCTACACCAATCCACTCGCGTACTACAAAGTCCGCGCTACTTCCTATGAAAAACTTCACCTCCTTCGCCGACGTCGGCGACTATAAAGCTCTGCTCCGGCAAGCCCTCGAAATCAAGGCCAATCCCTATGGCTACCAGCATATCGGGCGCAACAAAACCGTCGGCCTCATCTTCTTCAACCCGAGCTTGCGCACGCGGCTGAGTTCGGTGAAGGCGGCGTATAACTTGGGCGCGCAGGCCTGGGTGCTCAATGCCGGGGCCGATTCCTGGACCCTGGAAATGGCCGATGGCGCAGTAATGAACGGCGGCACCCAGGAGCACATCAAGGACGCCATCGCGGTGATGAGCCAGTACTGCGACGTGCTGGGCGTGCGCACCTTCCCCACGCTCAAGGACAAAGCCGAGGACTACGACGAAGTGGTGTTCAACAAGATTTTGCAGTACGCCACGGTGCCCGTCATCAGCCTGGAAAGCGCCACGCTGCACCCGCTGCAAAGCTTCGCCGACCTCATCACGGTGGCCGAAACCAAGCCCAAGGAACGCGTGAAAGTGGTGCTGACCTGGGCCCCACACGTGCGCGCCCTGCCGCAGTGCGTGCCCAATTCGTTTGCCGATTGGTTTTCGGAAATCGACTGGGTTGATTTCGTCATCACCCACCCCGAGGGCTACGAGCTGGACCCCAAATTCACAAAGGGCGCCCGCATCGAATACGACCAGAAAAAGGCGCTGGCAGGTGCCGACTACGTGCAGGCCAAAAACTGGAGCAGCTACCAGGACTACGGTCAGGTGCTGCAAAACGACCCCGCCTGGATGCTCACGCCCGAGCACATGGCGCTGACTGACAACGCCAAATTCCTGCACTGCCTGCCCGTGCGCCGCAACGTGGAAGTATCCGATGCCGTGCTCGATGCGCCGGGCTCACTCATCATTCAGGAAGCGGGCAACCGGACCTTCTCAATGCAGACGGTGCTGCACGAATTGTTGAAGTAATGAGTCGGCGACACAAAAAAGCGGCCCGAAACCATCTGGTTTCGGGCCGCTTTTTTGTGTCTTAACGAACCTTATTGCACGCTGATGCGCTGGGTGCCCTGACGGCCATCGGCGGTGCGGATTTCCAGGAGGTAATTGCCCTGGGGCAGGCCCGCCAGCACGTTGGTCGGCTGGCCGGTGATGCCGGTGTCGGTGGCGAGGCTGCGGCCGAGCAGGTCGCGCACGGTCAAGGTAAGGGTTTGGCGCTGGCCATCGGCGGCGGCCAGCATGACGGGGCTACCAGCGGCGGCGGGGTTGGGATAGGCGCTGATGCCGGTGAGAGTCAGGGCCGAGCGGCTGCTCAATAGCGAAGCTTCGGTGGAGTAGTAGATTTCGTTGGGAGCCTGATAGCTGGCATTGGCATAGTAGAGCTCCAGCAGGGTCTGGCCCGAGTTTTCGCGGTAGAACCAGTCGGAATAGTACACCGTTTGCTGGCCTTGCTGCAGGTTGAAGGCGGCTACGAGGGCGGCGGGGGCAGGCTGGCCGTTGAGGTAGAGGCTGTCGCGCTGCACGTATTTGCGGCGCACGAGCAAGGCGCGCACGCTCACGGTGCCGCTGCTGGCGGTGGGCAGCAGCACATTGCCCCAGCCAGCTACGCTATCGACGCGCACGATGTTCTGAACCAAGCGCATCGGCGTATTATTGAGCAGCAGGGCGGGCACTTTGAGTCGCCCGATTACGCCGATGCGGTACGTTTGGCGCAGGTGCGAGCCGGTGGTGAACGGGAAGCTGACCACCTGGTAGTTGGCCGGAGTGGATTGGGCCAATACGATGAGCGAGTCGGTGTTGCTGCCCGTGACTTGCTGGAGGCTGAAGCGCTGGGTGGGGTTCGACTGCCCCAGGTTGGCCAGGCCGGTGGCGCTGAGTTGCTGGTAGTTGACGCGAACGAGATTGATAGTGCCCAGGGTCAGGGAGCTATTGACGGTGCGGGTGGCGGCCGGGAAAGCCGAGCCAGCCGCTGGGGCGGCATAGGTACGGACGTCAGGGGCTACGCCCTGCAGGCTGGCGTAGTTCCAGGTTTGGTTGGCGCCGAGGCCGGGGGCGGCCACGTTGGTAGGCAGGGCGCTGTTCCACCGGTCGGTGGTGGTAGCGGTGGCTGGGAAGTTGCTTTGGGTGAGCGTAATGGCCGTTTGAGCCTGAGTGGCTAGACTACTCAAAATCAGCGCAGCGATGGGGAGTAAGAGGTGTTTCATACGGGCAACTAATGGTTGGTTGACGAAAGACAGAAAAAGGTATTGACTGGTAGCGTCCAGCCAACGGATGTTTCAAATGTCCGCCGCTTACGTCGACCAAGCAAGTCAAAAGGGATGAAATGCGGGGATTTGCGCACGAACGGCGCAAATAATGCTACGAAAAGCCCGACAAGTACAAGCTATCCGCAAACAAACCGTTGCTTTACGACAGCGCCTGCGGCGCCGGGCTACCACCCGTGCCCGCCGGGCGCGACTTATCCTGCGGCAGCGGCACGAACTCGGCATTGTCGTTGGGTGGCAGCAGGATGCGGCCTGCCTGCCAGTCGGCCTTGGCCTGTTCGATGCGCTCGCGGCGCGACGACACGAAGTTCCACCAGATGAACCGCTCGCCCAGCGGCTCGCCGCCCAGCAGTATCAGCGTACTGGTTTCCTGCGCGATGATAACCGGGTCGACCCCGGCCGTGAACACCAGCAGCTGGCCCGCGCCGTAGCTGCGGCCGCTTACTTCCACCCGGCCCTTGGCCACGTAGGCGCCGCGTTCGGGGTAGCCGCGCGGCAGGCCGAAGCGCCCGCCGGGCTGCAGCTCGACGTGCAGATAAAACAGCGGCGAATGGGTTCGCACGCCGTTTCTCAGCCCGAAGGCATCGCCCGCGATGAGGCGCATCCACACGCCGGTATCGGTGAAAATGGGCAGCTCGTGGGGCTGGTAGTTGGTGAAGGCAGGGCTGTCTTCCTCGTTTTTTTCGGGCAGAGCCACCCAGGTTTGCAGCATTTCGAGGGCGTGGCCAGCCAGCAGGGCTGGGTCCTCAAACCGCTCGGAATGAGCGATGCCCGAGCCAGCCGTCATCCAGTTTACCTCGCCGGGGCGGATAATTTGCTCCACGCCCAGGCTGTCGCGGTGCGTCACCTGGCCATCGAGCAGGTAGCTCACGGTGCTCAGGCCGATGTGCGGGTGCGGGAGCACGTCGAGGTCGGGCATGCGCTCCGGGGCTACGCTTACCGGCCCGGCGTGGTCGAGGAAAATGAAAGGGCCGAGCATTCGCTTGAGGCGGTAGGGCAGGATGCGGCGCACCTCAAAACCAGGCGAGAGGGCGGCGGCACGGGCGTCGATGACGAGGTCGAGCATGAGTGGGAAGGTTAGAACGTCAAACTCCCCTCCTTGGAAAGGAGGGGATGTCAAGCCGCAGGCTTGACGGGGGTGGTTGGCCCGGTCGCGCCGGTTGGGCTTTTGAAGACTAAAAGCGGGAGAAAAATTACTGCGTTGTTCTAACGGCGCGGACGGGCGAACCACCCCCGTTCAGCCTGCGGCTGAACATCCCCTCCTCGCCAAGGAGGGGAGTTCATTCTCATATCAAACTCAGCCTTCGCCTACTTGTTGCAGGCGGCGCAGCAGCAGGTCCTTATACGAGCGGCCCAAGGGCAGGGCGTGGCCGCTTACGGTCACGGTACCATCCACGGGGTCAACCTGTTCGAGGTGGTCGGCGTTGATAATGACCGAGCGGTGGACCTGCACGAAGGTGCTGGGCGGCAGGCTGGCGGCCAGGTCGCGCAGGGTAATGCGCAGGGCGTGCTTGCGGCCGCCGGCGCGCACCAGCATGCTGTAGCGGCCGTCGGCCTCAATCCAGAGCACGTCCTGCTGGCGCACTTTCACCAGCATGTTGCGCTCTTTCAGGAAGAAGGCGTCGCGCACCAGCATGTCGGTGGCCCATTGGGTAATGGGCTCGTCGTCAGGCTCGGCCACGGCTTCGGGGCGCACGAAGTTTTGCAGGGCCAGCTCCACGGCGCTTTGCACGCTGAGGGCGGTGAAGGGCTTATTGAGGTAAGCCGACGGGGCCACGGTGCGGGCGCGGTCGAAGGTTTCGCGGTCGGTGAAGGCGGTGATGAAGATGAGCGGCGTGGGCTGCACAGATAGTAGCTCGCGGGCCAGCTCGATGCCGTCGATGTCGCCGCGCAGGCCCACGTCGAGCACCAGCAAATCGGGCCGCTGGGCGTGGAAAATCGGCTGGGCCTCGGCAGCGGTAGGGTAGGGGCCGAGCACCTCGTAGCCGAGGTCCTCCAGGTGCATAGTAAGCAATTCGCTGAAAACGACCTCATCTTCAACCAACAACACTCTTACCGGACTCATATTTTCGCAATTAACAATTGACAATTAACAATGAGCAATTGGCGATGAACCGTTTTTGGGGAACCGGCCAATACCAAGACGTGAGCAAAGATATTCATTGCTCATTGCTGCGTCGGCAGCGTCACCCAGGCCGTGCTGCCCTGGCCGGGGGCGCTGTCGATGCCGAACTGGCCGCCGTGGCGCTCGGCAAAGGCGCGGCAAAGCAGCAGGCCCAGCCCCGCGCCGCCGCGCTGGCGGCCGGGAGCGTGGGGCTGGCGGTCGGGGGCCAGCAGGGCGGCCAACTGGGCGGGAGCCATGCCGGGGCCGGTGTCGGTCACGGCCAGGCGCACCCAGCCGGTGGCGTGCGGCACGGGCGTGGCGCTGAGGCTAACGTGGCCGCCGCGAGGTGTGGCTTCCAGAGCGTTGCCGAGCAGGTTGCGCAGGATGAGGTGGGCCATGTTGTGGTCGGCATGCAGCACTACTTTCTCGGGGGCCGCCAGGTGCAGCTGCACGTCGGCGGCTTCGGCAGCGGGCTGGTAGAGGTCGAGGCACTCGCGGAGCAGGGTGGCGGCGGGCAGCGGCTCGGGGCGGCAGCTGAGCTCGCCGGTTTGGGCCACGGCCCAGCCCAGGAGGTTGTCGAGCAGGTGGTGCAGGGTTTGGGCCGACTGCCGGACGTGCTCGGTGAGGCGCTGCACCTGGTCGGCGGCCCCGCGCCGCAGGTGGTGGGCCATGAGCTCGGCCGCGCCGGCAAAGGAAATGACGGGGCTGCGTAAATCGTGGGCAATGAGGGCGTAGAGCCGGTCTTTGCTGCGGGTGCTGGCTTCGAGGGCCAGGTTTTTCTCGTGCAGCTCGGCGCGGTTGTGGCGCAGCTTGATGTAGAGGCCGATGACGGCAGCCAGGGTGGCGGCCGCGCCCAGCAGCACCAGCAGCAGGGTGTAGAACCGGCTTTGCTGGCGCTCGGCCCGCAACTGCTGCACCTGGCCCTGCTGGGTGAGCTCGCGGATGCGGCTTTCCTTCTGCTCGGTGTCGAACTGCACGCGCAGGTTGGCGATTTCGGCGTTTTTGCCGGTGTTTATTACGCTGTCGTGGGCCGTCTGGTAGCGGCGCTGCCAGTTGTACGCCTGGCGGAAGTCGCCGCGGTGCTCCTCAATCTGGGCCAGGGTGCGGTAGCAGTTGGCCACTACCTCGGCGTTGCCAGTGCGGCGGGCATAGGCGAGGGCCTGCTGGGTACGTGCTTCGGCCTGTGGCAGGTGGCTGGCCCGCAGCTCCAGGCTGCCCAGTAGTTCATTGTTGACGCCCAGGTAGTAATCGTGCCCGATGGCCTGGCTAGCCGCCAGGGCCAGCAGTACGCTGCGGCGGGCTTCGGGCAGCTGATGGCGGTCGGAGGCCATCTGGGCCATGTTGGTGAGGCAGCTGGCCCGGCCCAGCTGATTGTCCAGCGAGTCGTAGAGGTGCAGGGCCTGCCGAAACTGCACTTCGGCCGCCGCAAACTGCTTGCGCTGGCGCAGCACATTGGCCAGGTTGCCGCCGAAAAGGGCGCGGTCGGCCGCCGAGTGGGTGCGCTGCGTGAGGGCCAGGGCGCGCTCCAGGTTGCGCTGCGCTTCGGCAAACTCCTGCTGGTCCACGTTGAGATTGGCCAGGCCGTTGTAGGCAAAGCCCATGATGTCCAGGCGCTGGGGCTTCTGTTGGGCCAGACTGAGGGCCTGCAGGAAGTAGCGGGTGCCGGCAGTGTGGTCGCTGGCGTAGGCGGCGCAGTTGCCGAGGTCGGTGAGGCACTTCATTTCGCCGGTGCGGTAGCGCAGCTGGCGGGCCAGGGCCAGGCCCTGGCGGCCATAGTCGGCGGCCAGCTTGAGGTCGGAGTTGCTTAGTTGCCAGCACAATTCGTCGAGCAGCAGCACGCGGCTGGTATCGGCGGGGGCGGTGGCGAGGCGCTGGCGCAGGCTATCGACCACACCGCCCGGCTGCGCCCGGGCCGGGCCCAGCAGCAGCAAACAAAGCAAAAGCACCGGTAGCCACCGGCCCACACGCAGATTCATCTGGCTAAGATACTGCGGCCGGGAGGACGGTCGTAGCGCATCACCCATAGTGGAGCTTGCCATTCATGCCGCGGCCGCGGCTTCTGATGCACAAAAACGCACCGTTCGTACGCATTTATTCCCGCTGCCCTTCAGAAGAAAATAAATTTGAGCTATTCCATACTGGTCACCACCTACGCCTTATGAAAAACAAGCTACTCCTGAAACTGCTGGCACTGGCAACCGGGCTGCTAACCGCCGCCGCCGCGCAGGCCCAGGTGGGCATCGGCACCACCACGCCCGATGCCTCGGCCGTGCTCGACCTGAGCTCGGCCAGCAAAGGCCTGCTGCTGCCACGCATGACCCTGGCGCAGGCCGCCCTCATTCAGAACCCCACGGAGGGCTTGCTGGTGTACCGCACCGACGGCTTGCGGCCCGGGCTGTGGGTGTACCACGCGACGGGTGGCTGGGCCTCGCTGGCCTCGGAAGGAGCTGATAACCTGGGTAACCACACGGCCGGCCAGAACCTGAACCTGAATGGCCACGTCATCAACTTCGGCTCGGCGCTGACGCAGCACCTCAACCTGTGGAATGCTGACTATGGCATCGGCGTGCAGCCGTATACGCTGGCTTTTCGTAGCGGCGGCGGCTTTGCCTGGTACCAGGGTGGCAGCTATGCGGCCACCCGAAACGACCCTGGCTCCGGCGGTACTGCCCACATGCTGCTCACCGATACCGGCTATCTGGGCCTTGGCACCAGCACCCCGCGCGGTCGGCTCGATGTGGGCAGCGGCGACACCTATCTGGTGCAGGATGCCAACAGCGGCAGCAGCCAAACGGCCTACCTGCCCGGCCATATCTTTCTGGCGCCTCACAGCGGCAGCTCGGGCACGGCCTACCTGCAGGCCCGCGTGCCCAACCCCACCTCCGGCACCAGCATCGGCCTCAACCTGCGCACCACCCACGCTGGCGGCATCGTCGAGGCGCTGCAGCTGAGCAGCAACGGCTACGTCGGCATTGGCACCACCGCCCTCAACCGCGTCGATGTGCTGCACGCCGGCCGCACCGGCACCCACCCCACCGGCCGGGCCCTGTACGTGACCGGCGACTTCAGCGAGGCCGCCAACGGCGTCGAGTTCCGTCACTCCAACGCCACCCAGGGCGTCGGCATCGGCTACAACTCGCTCTACGCCGCCGGCTCCAACGACGACCAGCCCCTCAACCTGATACCGAAAGGTAACGGCGGCGTGGGTATCGGCACCACCACCCCCCGGCAAAAGCTGGAAGTGGCCGGGCAAGTGTACTCCAGCATCGGCGGCTTCCGCTTCCCCGACAACACCGTGCAAACCACCGCCGCCGCTACGCCCACCCCGCAAACCCTGACGCTGAGCGGGCAAACGCTGGGCATCAGCAGCGGCAACAGCATAACGCTGCCCACGCCGGCCGCCCAAACCTTGACCCTCAGCGGGCAGAGCCTGAGCATCAGCGGCGGCAACGCGGTAAGCCTGCCCGCCAGCACCGACAACCAAACCCTGAGCCTGAGCGGCCAGACGCTCAGTATCTCGAACGTGAGTGGCGCAGGCGGCAGCGTGACCCTGCCCACCGGAACTGACAACCTGGGCAACCACACGGCTACGCAAAATCTGAATCTGGCCGACAAGCAGCTCGTCGGCAACGGCGGCACGAGCGGCCTGGTTATCAACAATGGCGGCAGCGTGGGCATCGGCACGACGACCCCGGCGGCCTCGGCGCAGCTTGAGGTGAGCAGCACCACCAAAGGCTTGCTGCCGCCCCGGATGACCCAGGCGGAGCGCAACGCCATCGCCAGCCCGGCCGCGGGCCTCACCATCTTCAATACCACCACCAAGCGGCTGAATACCTTCAACGGCGTGCAGTGGGACGGCGTGGTGGGGTCGCTGGAAAACGGGGTGCTTTTTCCCTACACCGGCGGGGTGCAAACCTGGACCGTACCGGCCGGCGTGACGAGTGTGCAAGTGGACGTGGTGGGCGCCAGCGGCGCCTACCCCGTTCCCTACTCCAATTCGCAGCCGCCGACGGCACCCGGCAAGGGCGGCCGGGTGCAAGGCACCATGTCCGTGACTCCCGGCGAAACGCTGTACGTGTACGTGGGCGGCCAGAATGGCTACAACGGCGGCGGTACCCCCAGCTTTTACCGGCAGCCCGACGGCAGCACGCCGATGGGCGGGGCCGGCGGGGGCGGCAGCGACATTCGCCGCGGCGGCCAGGACCTGGCCAACCGCCTCGTGGTGGCTGGCGGGGGCGGGGGCCTCGGCGACGGCTCCTCGGGCGGCCACGGGGGCGGCCTCACCGGCCAGGCGGCGCCAGCCAGAAACGGGCGCCCCGGCACGCCGGCCCAGGGCGGCAGCCCGACGGCGGGCGGCGCGGCAGCTACCCGGGTAGCGTCGTACGGCGTGCCGGCTCCTACCGATGGAGCACTGGGCCAGGGCGGTAATGCCGAGAAGTTCGCGAAAGGCGCGGGCGGCGGCGGCGGCTACTACGGCGGCGGTGGCGGGGCCAGCGGCTACGCGTTTTGCGAAAGCGACGGCGGCGG
>Ga0247804_10000416_pt1 | contig 19672 bp, 21 predicted proteins | sample UWRJL029104C1_FD_181142 | JGI IMG/M metagenome (GOLD analysis project Ga0247804, IMG submission 181142) | Plant litter microbial communities from Arlington Agricultural Research Station in Wisconsin, United States - UWRJ-L029-104C-1 | ecosystem: Environmental > Terrestrial > Plant litter >...
AAGGAAGCAGGGGGTCGGTGTGGGGTAGTCGGATGACGCGCCAGAGCTGGTTTTACTTCCCGACTACCTGAAATAATCCTCAAATTGGCACCAAAACGCCGAACCGGCCGGGCGCCCGGCCCGACGGTGCCAACGGCGGCTGGCGTAGGTTTGTTGTTGGATAACCGTTTGGGCCGGCCATCGGCGGCGGAAATCTGCTGCTTCGCCATGAAAAAACTGCTCCTCTTCGCGGCCCTGGGCCTGCTGACCAGCCAGAGCTTCGCCCAAACCACCCAGGGCGCCAACTACGTGCCGCTCGACGCCGATACCTACCGGCTCATCGACCGCTACGCCATCAAGTACGGGCCCGACTCGTTGCAGGACCCGCATACCAGCACCCGGCCCTATACGCGGGCAGCCGCCGCCCACCTCGGCGAGCGCATGCTGGTAGGCGGCAACAGCGCGCCCCTCTCGCGGGCCGATATGTTCAACGCCGAGTATCTGCTGAAGGACAACTGGACCAACTCGCCGGCCGGCGACAGTCTTAATAAGAGCAAGAAGCCCTTCCTGAAGCACTTCTACCGCGACCAGACCGACCTGTTTCACGTCAATAATCCCGACTTTAAGCTGCGGGTGAACCCCGTGCTGCTGCTCTCGGCCGGCAAGGACAACGACACCGACAACCTCGTGTACGTGAACACCCGGGGCGTGCAGCTGGAGGGCACCATCGACCAGCGCCTGGGCTTTTATACCTTTCTGGCCGACAACCAGCAGCAGGTGCCGGCCTACGTGCAGAGCCGCATCCGGCGCGACGACATTGTGCCGCACGAGGGCTACTGGAAGGATTTCAAAACCATCGGTGGCAATGCCTACGACTTCTTCACGGCACGGGGCGGCATTACCTACGCGGCGATGAAGCACGTCAACGTGCAGCTGGCCCACGACCGCAACTTCGTCGGCAACGGCTACCGCTCGCTCATCCTGAGTGACTACTCGGCGCCGTATTTCTTCCTCAAGCTCAACACCCGCATCTGGAAACTCAACTACCAGAACCTCTTCGCCGAGCTCAACGGTCGCCGCAGCATCTCGGGCCTCGACTCGCTGTACCCGAAGAAGTACCTGGCCATGCACCACCTGAGCTTCGACGTGACCGACAACTTCAACATCGGCGTGTTCGAGTCGGAGGTATCCGGTGGGCCGGGGCGCGGGCTGGAGCTGCAGTATTTCAACCCGATAATTTTCTACCGCGCCATCGAGCAAAACGTGGGCTCGCAGGACAACGCCCTGCTGGGCATGGATTTCAAGTGGAACATCAAGCACCGCGGCCAGCTCTACGGCCAGCTGGTGCTCGATGAGTTTAAGCTGAGCGAAATCAGGGCCGGCAACGGCTGGTGGGCCAACAAGCAGGCCTTCCAGCTGGGCGGCAAGTATATCGACGTGGCCGGCCTGCGCAACCTCGACCTGCAGCTGGAGTTCAACTACATCCGCCCCTACACCTACCAGCACGAAAGCTCCTACACCGACTACCAGCACTACCAGCAGCCCCTGGCCCACCCCATGGGCGCCAACCTGACCGAGTTTCTGGGCGTGCTCAGCTACCAGCCCATCCCGCGGCTGATGCTGGTGGGCAAAGCTTTCTACACCGTGCAGGGCCTGGATAACCATCCTACCATCGACCCCGGCCCCAACTACGGCGGCAATGTGCTGCTGCCCTACACCACCCGCCCGGCCGAGTACGGCAACACCACCGGCCAGGGCAACAAAAGCAAGCTGCTCCACGCCGACTTCACGGCCACCTACCAGCCCCGCCTCAACCTGTTTGTCGATGCCAAGCTCATTGCCCGCCACCAGACCTATGAGTTGACGCCGGAGCTGGATGGCAACGAGATTTACGCCTCGCTGGCCCTGCGCTGGAACATTGCCCAGCGCCTCCACGAGTTTTAGGTCATTTAACAATTATCATTTAACATTTAACAGCTGTTTTTGATGATTGGGGCAAGGCAAATGTTCTTTATGATAAAGCATACGCCTTTGCTGTGCGTATTGTGAAAGCATATCAGTTTCTTTCTGCCGAGAAGCGGGAGTATGTGTTGTCGAAACAGTTGCTGCGTTGTGGCACTAGCATTGGGGCCAATGTGACGGAAGCCAACGGTGCTATTTCAGATGCCGACTTTTCCGCCAACATCTCCATTGCCTATAAGGAGTGTCTGGAAACCAAGTACTGGCTCAACCTGCTTCATGATACAGAATTCATCTCTGCTAAAATGTTCACCAGCATGTTTCAGGATGCTGATGAATTGGGCAAAACTCTATTCACAACCTTGCGCTCTACCCGCCAGCTCCGCAACAAAAACACGCCTTGAGCCAGCCCAATAACAGCCAACCCAACTGTTAAATGTTAAATGATAACTGTTAAATGAAATAAGTGAAAACGTACTTACGGATTCTGCAATACGCCCGGCCCTGGGCCTTGTTCCTGCCGCAATACTTATTGTACACGGTGCTGACTATCATTTTCAGCATTGCCAACTTCACTCTCATCATCCCGCTGCTGAAGGTGCTGTTCGACAAAACCGACAAGGTGCGGCTGCAGGCGCCGGCGGTGCTGCCGGACTTCCGGCCCAGCATTCAGTGGATTACCGATACCTTCAACTACTTCTTCGCCGACGTGCTCAACGCGCGGGGCAAGCTGGGCGCGCTGGCCTTCGTGTGCCTGGTGGTGGTGGGCTCGGTACTGCTCAGCAACGTGTTTCGCTACCTGAGCCTGCGGTTGCTGGCCAAGGTGCGGGCCCGCGTCATCCGCAACCTGCGCCGCGACCTGTATTACCGCGTGGTGGAGCTGCACCTGGGCTTCTTCGGCAGCGAGCGCAAGGGCGATTTGATGTCGCGCTTCACCTCCGACGTGCAGGAAGTGGAAACCTCGGTGGTGAACACCATGACGGCCGTCATCAAGGAGCCGCTGACCATCATCGCCTACTTCGCGGTGCTGTTCCATATTTCGGTCCCGCTCACGCTGTTTACCTTGATTCTGCTGCCGATTTCGGGCGGCATCATCGCGACCGTGGCCAAGCGCCTGCGCACCCAGGCCAAGCAAAGCCAGAGCACGCTGGGCACCATGCTGTCGGTGATTGACGAAACTCTGGGCGGCATCCGCGTCATCAAAGCCTTCAATGCCCAGGCCTATGTGAAGGAGAAATTCGAGGCCCAGAACGACCAGTACGCCCGCACCTCGCGCACCATCGACAACACCCGGGATTTGGCCTCGCCCTTTTCCGAGTTTGCCGGCGTCACGGTAGTGGCCGGGCTGCTGTACTTCGGCGGCACGCTCATCCTGGGCGGGCAATCGACCCTCAACGGCGAAACGTTCATTGGCTACGTCATCCTGTTTTCGCAGATACTCACGCCCGCCAAGGCCCTGTCGTCGTCGTTCGGCAACATCCAGCGCGGGCTGGTGGCCGGCGAGCGGGTGCTCAACATTATCGATACCGAGCCGGCCATCCGCGACCAGCCCGGCGCCACCGTGCTGCCGGCTTTCGAGCACGAAATCAAGTTCGAAAGCCTGAGCTTCAGCTACGGCGACAAGGGCGTGCTGCACGACATCGACCTCACCATCCGCAAAGGCCACACCGTGGCGCTGGTGGGCCCCAGCGGCGGCGGCAAAAGCACCCTCGCCGACCTCCTCCCCCGCTTCTACGACCCCACCCAGGGCCGCATCGCCATCGACGGCCACGACGTGCGCGCCTACACCCTGCACTCGCTGCGCGACCAGATGGGCATCGTGACCCAGGAAAGCATCCTCTTCAACGACAGCATTCTCAACAACATCCGCTTCAACACCGAAGCTACCGAGGCCGAGGTCATCGCAGCCGCCAAAATTGCCAACGCCCACGAGTTCATCGAGGCCAGCCCCGAAGGCTACCACACCATGATTGGCGACCGCGGCTCGCGCCTCTCGGGCGGGCAGCGCCAGCGCCTGAGCATCGCCCGCGCCATCCTGCGCAACCCGCCCATCCTCATCCTCGACGAAGCCACTTCGGCCCTCGACACCGAAAGCGAAAAGCTGGTGCAGGAAGCCCTGCAGCGCCTCATGCAAAACCGCACCTCGCTCGTCATCGCCCACCGCCTGAGTACCGTGCAGCACGCCGACGAAATCATCGTGTTGCAGCAGGGCCGCATCGCGGAGCGCGGCACCCACGAGGAGTTGGTACGGCGTGAGGGCGGCCTCTACCAACGCCTGAGCTCCATGCAGAGCAACGGCGTGCTGCCGTAGCCGACGCGGCGGCCAGACCTGCCGAATGCCCAAAAGGAGCTCCTTTTGCCGTCCCGGTCTCGGCCGGACGTCCAAAAGGAGCTCCTTTTACCGTCCCGGTCGCGGCCGGACGTCCAAAAGGAACTCCTTTTACCGCCCCGGTCTCGACCAGATGCCTAAAAGGAGCTCCTTTTGCCGCCCCGGCCACGGCCGGATGCCTAAAAGGAGCTCCTTTTACCGTCCCGGTCGCGGCCGGGATGGTAAAAGGAATATTTTTCGACACCAAAGTGCAATTAACACTTCCGCAAGGCTTGTCCGCCGCCGTCGCGGCTACGTAAGAGGCCCCGACGTTTCTAGTCAACTGCCTATCTTTCGCTCCCAACCAACGCCCCTCCCGTCATGCTCGCCCTCAAACGCTTCGTCACCATCGTGGTGATGGTTTATCTGCTCCTCGCCCTGTTGTTCCTGCTCGTGCCGGCCGTGCGGGCCACCGTCGCCGGCTTCGAAACTGCCCTGGGCAACTTCAATCCCGTCAACATCCTCAAGGAGCGCGACTTTTTCCAGGCCCTGGCCTGGATTGGCGTACTGGTGCTGGGCCTGCACCTCGTCACCGAAAACCTCGACAGCGTGATGCTGCGCCGCACCGTGACGCAGAACGAGAACAAAATCAACGAGCTCAAGGCGAAGCTCTACGACGGCCAGCTGCGTACCGACCCGGCGCTGCCCACCCGCCCCAGCTACCCCGACACCGACCTGAGCCGCCCCCTGCCGCCGCCCACCGACCAGGTGGTGTAGCGCGCGATGGTAGCGCGAACTTTGTAGTTCGCGTCCCAGAACGACCAATTTGGCGCGGAGACGCGAACTACAGAGTTCGCGCTACTGCTTCCGTAACTTTGTCCGGCCGGCAATCAGCTTCTGATTGCCGGCCGTTTCATGTCCCCTTCTCCCCTCCCCCGCGTGCCCGACCAAGCCCCGCTCACCGACCTCATCCGCGCCGAACTCAGCGAAGCCCGCGCCGTGCTCGACACCTTTCTGGCCGAGCCGGCCAACTTGGCCGCCATCGCCCGGGCCGCCGGGCTCATCGCCGCCAGCCTCCGGGCCGGTGGCAAAGTGCTGACCTGCGGCAACGGCGGCAGCCTCTGCGACGCCCAGCACTTTGCCGAAGAGCTCTCGGGCCGCTACCGCCAGAACCGCCGCGCCCTGGCCGCCATCGCCCTCACCGAAGCCTCGCACATGACCTGCGTGGCCAACGACTTCGGCTTCGACTTCGTCTTCAGCCGCTTTGTGGAAGCCCTCGGCCGCCCCGGCGATGTGCTGCTGGCCATCAGCACCAGCGGCAACTCGCCCAACATCCTCAACGCCGCTGAGGCCGCCCGTGCCGCCGGCGTCCGCGTGGTGAGCCTCACGGGCAAGGATGGTGGGAAGCTGGCTGCTCTGAGCGACGTGGAAATCCGGGTGCCGCACTTCGGCTACGCCGACCGCATTCAGGAAGTCCACATCAAGGCCATTCACATCATGATTATGCTGATTGAGAAGCTGGTGATTGAGTAGAGATGAGACTGTGAGATATGAGAGGTGAGACATCTGCCGCTATGTAGTAGGTTTGCAAAGGGGAATTTTGTCTCATATCTCACTTCTCACTGTCTCAGGTCTCACCGTCCCACTTCTCACTTCTCTCTACCATGCTCACCAAAACCTTCGGCTCGGCCGTGCAGGGCGTCAATGCCTACACCATCACCATTGAAGTGGTGGTGACGGCGGGCACGAACTTCTACGTGGTGGGTTTGCCCGACAATGCCATCAAGGAAAGCCAGCAGCGCATCGAGGCGGCCCTGAAATTTCGGGGCTACCGCATGCCGCGCACCAAGGTGGTGGTGAACATGGCTCCGGCCGACATCCGCAAGGAAGGCGCGGCCTACGATTTGCCCATCGCGCTGGGCATCCTGCACGCCTCGCAGCAGCTGAATGCCGACAATCTGAGCGACTACATCATCATGGGCGAAATGTCGCTGGACGGCGAGCTGCGGCCCATCCGCGGGGTGCTGCCCATTGCCATTCAGGCCCGTAAGGAAGGCTTCAAAGGCATCATCCTGCCCAAAGAAAACGCCGAGGAAGCCGCCATCGTCAACAACCTCGACGTGATTGCCGTGGGCTCGATGCAGGAAGCCATCGACTTCTTCGAATGCCGGCAGGACATCAAGCCCACCAAGGTCGATACCCGCGATTTATTCCAGCATTCGGTCAATAAATACACCGCCGACTTTGCCGACGTGCAGGGCCAGGAAAACATCAAGCGCGCCCTCGAAATTGCGGCCGCCGGCGGGCACAACGTCATCATGATTGGCCCGCCCGGCGCGGGCAAAACCATGCTGGCCAAGCGCCTGCCCAGCATTCTGCCGCCCCTCACGATGCAGGAGGCGCTGGAAACCACCAAAATCCATTCGGTGGCCGGCAAGCTGGCGGGCGGCGGGCTGCTGAGCACCCGGCCCTTCCGCGCCCCCCACCACACTATTTCGGATGTGGCGCTGGTGGGCGGCGGCGGCAACCCGCAGCCCGGCGAAATCTCGCTCTCGCACAACGGCGTGCTGTTTCTGGACGAGTTGCCGGAGTTCAAGCGCACGGTGCTGGAAGTGATGCGCCAGCCGCTGGAAGAGCGCCGCGTGACCATCTCGCGGGCCAAGGTGAGCATCGAGTTTCCGGCCAACTTCATGCTCATCGCGAGCATGAATCCGTGCCCCTGCGGCTACTACAATCATCCTGAAAAAGAGTGTGTTTGCGGACCGGGCGTGGTACAAAAGTACCTGAATAAAGTCAGTGGCCCGCTGCTCGACCGCATCGATTTGCACGTCGAAGTGACGCCCGTGACCTTCGACCAGATGACGGAAACGCGCAAGGCGGAAACCAGCGCCGACATTCAACTGCGCGTGGACAAGGCCCGGCAGGTGCAGGAAGCTCGTTTTAAGGACTATACCGACATCCACTCCAACGCCATGATGCCGCCGCAGATGGTGAAGGATATTTGCGAGATAAGCCCGGCGGGCCGCCTGCTACTCAAAACGGCCATGGAGCGCCTCGGCCTCTCGGCCCGCGCCTACGACCGCATTCTGAAAGTGGCCCGCACCATTGCCGACTTAGCCAGCAGCGAAGCAATTGAAATTCAGCATTTGGCCGAGGCTATTCAGTATCGTTCGCTCGATAGGGAAGGCTGGGCAGGGTAATTTTTCCGTACTTTGTACTATGCCGCAGCTTCCTCATTCGCTCGATTACATCCGGCAGGTGCTGACCGAGTATTTCGCCGACAAGCCGGTACAGCGGGTGCAGGTATTCGGCTCCTACGCGCGGGGCGAGGCCACGGCCGAGTCGGATTTGAATGTGTTGCTGAGCCGTGACCCCGAGAGCAAGCTTACGCTTTTTGACCTGGTAGATTATCAGGAGGATTTACAACAACATCTTGGCTTGAAGGTGGACTTGGGCACGGCTCTTTCGCCTTATGCCCGTCGTTACATTGAGCCGGATTTATTGACTGTCTATGAGCAAGCTGCTTGATTCAACCCGGCTGCAGCATCTACACTACGCTGCCGAGCGTATCAGTCGGCGTTTCTTGAACTTATTAGCTGACGAAGACCTGCAAGACGTTGCATTACGGCAATTTATGGTTATGGGCGAAGCGGCTGCCCGTGTTTCACCAGCCACCAAGCAACTGTATCCGCAAATAGATTGGCGGCGAATCACTGGGCTACGCAACTTTATCGCACACGAATATTTTCGAGTTGATTATACGTTGGTTTGGGATACCATTGTATCCATTTTGCCGCCTCTGCTGCTAGAGCTACCCATTGTATTGCAAGAGGTGCTGGGTAATGAACAACATCAAGCGGGCTCTAGTGTATAAATCCCTCCTCAAGCCCCTCCTTTTCCAGCTCGACGCCGAGCGCGCCCACCATTTCGTTTTCGACAACCTGCGGCGCACGGCCGCGTTGCCGGGCGCAAAAGTCGTTCTTGAACACCTCTACGACTACCAGCACCTCAGCTTGGAGCGCGAGGTGTTCGGCCTGAAATTCCCTAACCCCGTGGGGCTGGCCGCCGGGCTCGATAAAAACGCGGTGCTGACGGACGAGTTGGCCCTGCTGGGCTTCGGCTTCGTGGAAATCGGGACCGTGACGCCCCGGCCGCAGCCGGGCAACCCGGCGCCGCGCCTGTTCCGGCTGCCGCAGGACGAGGCGCTGCTCAACCGCATGGGGTTCAACAACGACGGGGCCGAGGTGGTGGCCCAACGCCTGGCCCGGCGACGCAACCGGCAGCTTATCATCGGCGGCAACATTGGCAAGAATAAGGACACGCCCAACGAGCTGGCGGCCCAGGATTACGTGGCCGGCTTCGAGGCCCTGGCCGAAGTGGTTGATTATTTCGTGGTGAACGTGAGCTCGCCCAACACGCCGGGGCTGCGGGAGTTGCAGGACAAAAAACCGCTGATTGAAATTCTGCAGCAGGTGCAGGAGCGCAACCAGCACCGCACCCAGCCGCGCCCGCTACTGCTGAAAATCGCGCCCGACCTGACGGATGCGCAGCTCGACGACATTCTGGAAATAGCCCGCGAAACCAAACTCAGCGGCCTGGTGGCCACGAACACGACCATCAGTCGCGAGGGCCTGCGGACCCCAGCGGCCCAGGTGGCAGCATTGGGCGCGGGTGGCCTCAGTGGGAAGCCCTTGCGCGAGCGGGCGACCGAAGTGGTGCGCTACCTGCACCGCAAGTCCGATGGTGGGCTACCCATTATCGGCTCGGGCGGCATTCACTCGGCGCAGGATGCGCTGGACAAGCTGGCGGCGGGCGCCGCGCTGGTGCAGGTGTACACGGGCTTTGTGTACGAGGGGCCGGGGCTGGTGCGGGAAATCAATGAGCAATTGGCAATTGGCAATGAGCAATGAGCAATGAGCAATGAGCAATGAGGCTACGCCAGTCTGTCAGCGCAGCCCCCAAATTATTCATTATTCATTAACAATTACCTTTCCTCACCCGCCGGTGCCACCAGACGATAACCGGCACGCCCACTACCGTGGCCCACAGAAAATTAACAGGCGGCGGAATAAAGTGCAGGCTGGTGACCGAAAACGCCGACACGGCCGCGATATACGCCGCCATGAAACCCGAAATATGGTTCAGCAGCCACTGCTGCTTACCCCATAGGCCGGCGCGGCGGTAGCTCAGCAGCTGCCGCAGCGCCGTGATGGCCCCGATGCCGCCGAATACCAGCACCGGAATGTTGCCCTGCTTCAGGCCGTAGGCCACGGTGCCAGCGAAAACGCACAAACCGACACCCGCCATCAGCCAGTCCACCCAGCTGACGCGGGTGCTCCAGGCGAGGTGTTTCAGGTACAGCGAGCGGTAGCCGAACACGGCCATGTAGAGGCTGAAAATGGCCGTCAGCAACAGGAAGAGGCTGTGGATGTGCTGCGCCCCGACCAGCGCCGTGCTGCCCGCCACCACCATTGCCCAGAAAAACACCCGGCCCCAGCGGCGGTGCGCCGGGCCGCCTTTGCGCGTGACCAATGCCAGCGGCGCCACGAAGAAGCCCACGAAACCGGCCAGAATATGCAGCCAGCGGTTGACGATAAAGAAGGTTTCCATAGGGCGAAGGAGCAAGAATATCCCAAAGGTGGCGGCCCCGGCTGGCGCTGCCAAACATTCTTTCCCCAAACCTCATCCGGGCCGGCCCAAGCCGCCGCACCGCCTGCCGAAGCGTTGGGCCGCCTACAATTTCACCCCCGCTTTGAACTCGATAACGTCGGCCGCGCCGCGGTGGATTTTCAAATCGACGGCTCCGAAAATGAGGTCGGTGAAGTGGTATTTCAAGCCCAGCCGCTCGTAGTAGGGCGTGCTCGATTTGTAGGGCGCGTACACGTAGAAGCCCAGGTGCGACACAAAGGCCAACCGCCCGAATAGCAGTTCGTGGCCCACGAAGACGCCGGCTTTTTTCACATCCGGCTTGGTCACGCCGGCGCGGGTGGTGTCGTTGAGGGTGGCCGTCAGGCTGCGGTCGTAGAAGCCTTCGACGCCCAGCAGCAGGTTCGATTTGCGGTTGACGCGGCGGCCCACGGCGGCCGTCACCGAGTTGACGAGGTACTTGGTGTGGTCGCCGGCGTTGCGCTGCACGAAGCCCAGGCTGGTGCTCAGGTTCACGAAGTTGTGGCCGACTTCGGTGGGTGCGGCGGCGTTGGGATTGACGAACGTGGTGGGCCGCTGCTGGTGGTAGTTGAGGCCCAGTAGCAGGGTGGGCAGGTTCACGCCGAAGTTGGGCCGCGAGGTGGCACCGTTGGAGTAATGATTGAGCCCCAGGCCCACCAGCAAGCCCAGGTGCGGCGTAATGGCGCGGTCGTACTCCAGGCGCATTTGCAGCGTGGCATTGATGGCCGAGCTGGCGATGCTGTTTTTGTGGTTCGTCTGCTGGTCGTAGGGATTGGTGAGGTAGGCCAGGCCGGCACCCAGCCGGAAGCTCAAATCGTGCTTCGCATTGCGCGAAAACGTTTTGCTGATGTAGGGGCTGGCGGCAAAGGCGTAGCCCAGCGTAGGGTTGTGAAAATCGTAGTACACCAGCGCCAGCCCCAGCTTCGGGAATCTGTACCAGCCGTGCCAGTCGGCAGCGCCGGTAGTCTGGCGCTGCAGATTGACTTCAAAGCCCGTGGGATGCGAATCGACCAGATGCTTGATAGCTGGCGTGTGCGCCATGATGAAGCTGCCCTGCGCATAAGCCCCCACCACCAGCGGCATGGGCGGCGCGGCATCCTGCGCTTGCACAACGGCTGCTTTTCCGATGACCATACCCACTAGCAGCACGGCCTTCACCCAATGTTCATACTTACTTATCAGACGCATATTCCTACAGAACAGCCCCAAAAATAAGCATTAAGCCCTCGTCTCAGCGGCGGCCCGGGTGCGGCAACAGATTTCGTATAAAATTTTGGCAACCCTGTGCTAGAGCTTTACGGTATAAGCCCCGGACCCTGGCTCCAAATCAATCCTGTTTTTTCCTACTCCATTTCTATTTCCCCCATTTCCCCATGAAAAAGGTTATCCTTTCTCTCGCTCTTCTGGCCGGCGTAACCGGCGCTGCTCAAGCTCAAGGCCTGAAACTCGGTCTCAAAGGCGGTTTCAACGGTTCGACGTTCGCAGGTAAAGACTCGAACGGTTCTGAGTACAAAGCTGGCTTTGCGGCTGGTGGCGTGCTGAACTATGGCTTCAACGAAACGATGTCGGTGCAAGGCGAGCTACTGTATTCGCAGAAAGGCGCTTCGCGTGACTACGACAGCGGCATCGCTGGTGCTGGCACGTACACCGATAAAGCAACGCTGGGCTACATTGACGTTCCGATTCTGTTCAAAGTGAACACTGGTGATGCTGGCAAAGGCCTGTTTTTCGAACTTGGCCCGCAGGGCAGCTTTATTTTGCACCAACGCACCTTCACCGAGGATAATAGCGGCAAAGAGTTGTCGTCTGAAAACAGCACCGACGCTCTGAACAAAGTGGTTATTGGTTACGCTGCCGGTCTCGGCTATCAGTTGACCAGTGGCCTTGGCTTCGGCATTCGCTACACGGGCGATATTTCGCAAGTTTACAAAGACGAAACTGCCTCAGTTGGTGGCATCACGGTCAGCAATCCCAACGTGAAAAATTCGGTGTTCCAGTTCCAGGTACACTACCTCTTCGGTGGCAACTAAGCGTTACCGAGTACTGTAAAAAGCCCGGTTTCCACTTGTGGAAGCCGGGCTTTTTTGTGGGTATGAGGGCGGTTTTTTGGCCGCTTCACCCATGCCAGCCGTAGCTTTGCCCATCATACCACGTCTGTTTTCCTTATGAAAAAAACGATTTTTACCCTGGCCCTGCTGGCGGGCCTGAGCGGTGCCGCGCAGGCCCAACGCAATATTTCGCTGGGCCTGAAGGCAGGTGGCACGTACTCCACATTTGTGGGCGACAACGCGAACTACACCTACCCGCTTACGAGCACCAAGAGCATGTTTGGCTTTCATGCCGGCGCCTTCGTCAATATTGGCATCACCAAGCTGTTTGCTTTTCAGCCCGAGCTTATCTACTCCGAAAAAGGCACCAAGTACACCAACATCGACAATTTCACGCGGCTGGGCTACCTCGATATTCCCCTGGCGTTCCACGTCAATGCCGACGGCTTGTTCTTTGAGGCGGGTCCGCAGGTAGGCTTTCTGCTCAATGCCAAAAACAAAAGCGGCAGCATCAGCACCGATGTCAAGGATTCGTACAACGACATCGACTTCGGCTATCTGTTTGGGCTGGGCTACCAGCGTAAAAGCGGCCCCGGCATCGGCCTGCGCTACAACGGCGGCTTCACCAACGTTCGGCCGTCGGCGCAGCTGACGCCAATCACGTCCTTCCAGCCGCGCATTCGCAACAGCGCTTTCCAACTCTACCTCACGTATTCGTTCGGGGGGAACTAGGCCGGCGGCCGAAGCCCAATCAGATTTTACTGGTAGTCAGCAAAACGGCCGGTTCCTGGGCAGGAATCGGCCGTTTTGGGTTTCCCAGGCAGCCGCTTGGGCTTATTTTTACTGTTCGTCTATCCGATTTCTATCTGTTTTTAATGAAAACAAGCTCTCTTATCCTGGCGGGGCTGCTGCTCACGGCCGGGGCCGCCCAGGCCCAGTTACATCGTCCGCCCACCATTGTAGTCGGGGTGAAGGCCGGCGGCACGGCATCCCAGTTTGTGGGCGCCGACGCCAGGCTCGAAAACCCACGGTATGGCTTCCACGCGGGCCTGGCGTTTCACCTCGGCGAGTGGCAGGGGCTGAGCGTGCAGCCCGAGCTGCTCTACTCGCAGAAAGGCAGCACGCAGCAGGAAAGCTTCTACGACCTGAAGCGCCGCCTCACTTACCTCGATGTGCCCGTGCCCGTGCGCTACCAGTCGGGCAACTTCTTCGGCGAGGCGGGGCCGCAGCTGGGCTTCCTGCTGTCGGCCAGCCTCGAATCGAGCCAGGGAGGCGAAGCCACCGACATCAAGGACAATTACCGCACGCTCGACGTGGGCTACCTGCTGGGCGTCGGCTACCAGCCGGCGCGCGGCGGCTTCGGCGTGGGCCTGCGCTACAACGGCGCTTTCATGCGGGCCCCGCAGGATGTGGCGGTGGCAGGCCAGCCCACCGCCCAAACCAGCCTGCGCAACAGCGCCTTTCAGGCCTATGCCAGCTACTTTCTGAAATCGCGGCGGCGGCGCTAGCGGCGCCGGGCCCGGGCCCGATGCCGGGGCCGGCGGGCAGGCACCACAGTCCGTTTCCGCTTGCCGATGGATTTCGTCCGGCAAAGCGCCCGCCGCAATTTCTTATTGCCAACGCGCCCGGTTTCAGAGTTGAAACCGGGCGCGTTGTGCATTCAGGCGCTAGCTTTGTAGTCGGATTGCCGCGTGGCGGCTGGTTTTTATTGTGTAATGAAACATTCTCTTCTTCTGCTGGCCCTGCTGGCGGGCAGCGCCGGTGCCGCTGGCGCGCAAACCCTCGACCCCGCCAGCCCTACCGCTCCCGCCGCCGATAGCACCCGCCGGCCGGGCCTGCTGCTGGGCCTCACGCTGGGGCCCACGGCCAGCAGCTTCATGGGCCGCGATGCCACTACCGGGCAAAAGGCGCAGTACCGCCCGGGCGTACACGCGGGCCTGATGGCCGACGTACACCTGAGCGACGACTGGGTTTTTCACCCCGAAGTGCTCTACGCCGAAAAAGGCGCTACCTATGACAATGTGGTGCGCCTGCCCGACTTGCGCCTGACTTATATCGACGTGCCCCTGCTGGCCCGGCGCTACTTCGACGGCGTCACTGGCGCGCAGGCCTGGTTTCTGGAAGCCGGCCCGCGCGTGAGCGCCCTGCTCCAGGCCAAGCAAAGCGATACCGGGGCCGACCTCAAATCCAGCTTCCGCACCCTCGACGCAGGCTTCCTGCTGGGTATCGGCTACCGCAACACCGGCGGCATTGCCATCGGCCTGCGCTACGATGTGGGCATCACAAATGCTTATAAAACGGTGGCGCCCGAGGCTTCGCTCGGCCGCGGCAGCTACCAGCCCAACCACAAAAACGACGCGTATTTCCTGTCGGTGAGCTTTCCGCTGCTGGGCGGCAGGTAAGGCTGGTCCGACACGTCAGTAAGCAAAAAAAACGGCCGGGGCTATTCGCCCCGGCCGTTGTCGTTAGCGGCTTTCGGCGGCCGCGTAGTTGCGATAGAAGTGCGGGATGGTTTCGATGCCCTTCAGGAAGTTGAAGACGCCGAAGTGCTCGTTGGGCGAGTGAATAGCGTCCGAATCGAGGCCGAAGCCGAGCATGACGGCGTCGAGCTGCAGCTCATTCTTGAACATGGCCACGATGGGGATGGAGCCGCCGCCGCGCGTGGGGATGGGGCGCTTGCCGAAGGTGGTTTCCATGGCGTCGGCGGCGGCTTTGTAGGCCACCGAGTCGGTGGGCGTCACCACGGGCTCGCCGCCGTGGTGGGGCTTCACTTTCACGACGACGCCCTGGGGGGCGATGCTTTCGAAGTGCTGCTGGAAGAGCTGGCTGATTTCGTCGCTGGTCTGGTGGGGCACCAGGCGCATCGAGATTTTGGCGAAGGCCTTGGAGGCGATGACGGTTTTGGCGCCCTCGCCGGTGTAGCCGCCCCAAATGCCGTTCACGTCCAAAGTGGGGCGGATGCTGGTGCGCTCGATGGTGGTGTAGCCTTTTTCGCCGTACGTGTCGGGCAGGCCGATGCTTTGCTTAAACTCGTCGTCGTTGTAGGGCGCTTTGTTGAGCTCGTTGCGCTCGTCGGCGCTCAGCACGGCCACGTTGTCGTAGAAGCCGGGGATGGTGATGTGGCCATTCGCGTCGTGCAGGCTGGCAATCATCTCGCAGAGGGCGTTGATGGGGTTTTGCACGGCGCCGCCGTAGAGGCCGGAGTGCAGGTCGCGGCCGGGGCCAGTCACTTCCACCTCGTGGTAGCTGAGGCCGCGCAAACCCACTTCGATGCTGGGCACGTCGTTGGCGATGATACCGGTGTCGGAGAGCAGCAGCACATCGGCTTTGAGCTTGGCGCGGTTGGCGCGCACGAACAGCTCCAGGTTGACGGAGCCGATTTCTTCCTCACCTTCGAACATGAATTTGATGTTGCAGGGCACGCCGCCCTGGCCGTCGCGCATCATCATTTCGAAGGCCGCTACGTGCATGTACACCTGGCCTTTGTCGTCGCAGGCGCCACGGGCGTAGATTTTTTCGTCCTTAATGACGGGCTCGAAGGGCGGCGAAGTCCACAACTCGTAGGGGTCGGCGGGCTGCACGTCGTAGTGGCCGTACACAAGCACGGTGGGCTTGTCGTCGCCGGCCCGGTATTCGCCATACACGATGGGGTTGCCGGCGGTGGGGCACAGCTCCACATTCTGCACGCCGGCGGCGGTGAGGCGGTCCTTGAGGTAGTCGGCGGCCTTGAGCACGTCGCCGTGAAACTTGGGGTCGGCCGACACGCTGGGGATGCGCAGCCAGTCTTTGAGCTCCTCCAGGAAGCGGGTTTGATGGTCGGTGAGGTAGGTGGGCTGGGCCATGGGGGAATAGATTGGAATGGTTGGGTGGGGTAAAAATACAGCGCAGCGGCTGGCTGCAGTCTGAAAGGAGCGCAGCGACTGTGCCTACTGGCCAGCGGCCCCGACGCTAAATTCCCGTCGGCTTGCCGTCGAGGCTGAGCTGGTTGCGGTCGGCCCAGTATTGGGGCACGTCTTTTTTCAGCATGGAGCGGTTGAGCTCGTCGCGCTCGGCCCGGAAGTCGAGCAAGGGCACGGCCATGCCGCAGGACGTCGTCACCAAATCGACCTCCACCACGATAAGCTGCCGGACCCCGGGCAGCGGCGGAAACAAACCAATCAGCTCGTCCCAGCCGGCATCGCGCGGGTGCAGCGCGGTGCCCGTGCCGTAGAGGCGCAGGATGTTGGGCCGCCCCTCGAAGGCACACAGCATAAGGGTGATGCGCGGGCTTTCCAGCAGGTGGGCGGCGGTTTCGTTGCCGCTGCCCGTGAGGTTGAGCCACACCAGGCGGTTGGGGCCCAGGATGCGCAGGCTGTCCTGCCCCTTCGGCGACACGTTGACGCGGCCATCGGGCGCGGCCGTAGCCACGAAAAACACATGCTGCTGCGCGATGAAAGCCTGCGTAGCGGCGTCGATTTCCGAAAACTTTTTCATACCGAACTGCGGAAAATAGCGAAAGTCAGTTCGTAAATGTAACCCAGCGGCCGGGCGGCGGCTACGCCATGAAACAGGGCTTAAAATTCCGAGTCCACCGTCAGGTTTTTTATCATCACCTCCCCCAGGGGCCACACCTCCTTCCAGTCTCTTGCTAAAGCCGTAAACACCAACAAGTACAACGTATGAGTGCGACGATTAAACAGGGCCAATAAGTACGCCTCCTCATCTGGGAGCCCCCTCATATCCGGATACTCGTGCTGCGTTCGGCATTCAAGGCGGCCCTTCAGAATTTTATTTGTTTTCGACTCAAAAAGCTCCGTGTGCCTTAGCATCGCCTGGGCCTTATTATGAACCGGGAGTTCCGTTTGTTTTTTGATGCTTTCTACATTGCGCAATACCTGCAACACGGCCAGGGTATGGCGGGCACCGCTCCTGATGGTATCGTCCTTGTCTGAGGTACAATGGTACGTCAGCTCCTGCTGCTGGGTGTCGGTTCTGAAATGCCAGCCGTCAGGCACTAGCATAGCGGCCTAGGCCTCGGGCAGGGGCTGCCAGTGGAAGCCCGCCGGAGCCGCCCTCAAAGCGGCATCGACCCGCTGGGCAAGGCAGGGGAAAGCTCCCAAACCGATGAGCAATAAGGCAAGCAGGTAAGGCATGGCGCAAGGTACACTACTGCCGGGAAGTTGCTACAGCCCCGAGTCCAGCGTCAGCTCGCGCACCATCACCTCCCCCAGTGGCCACAGCTCGGCCCATTCCTTTTCCGGGCCTTCGAATACCAGCAGGTACAGCGTATCGGTTTTGCCATTGGCCATCGCCAGCTGGTACACCATGCGGGGCTCGGCGTCGGGCAGGGCCTCGCGGTAGCGCACCCAGCGGAAGCTAAAGGCGCCCTCGGTGCGGGTGCTCTGCTCCAGCTGCCGCTGGCCCCGGCCGAAGCCGGCGCGCATCATCAGCCGCTCGGTGTAGGCGGGGGCGGGGAGCCTGGTGTATTTTCTGGCGTGGCGCACTACGTGCAATGACAGCCCCGCCTGATACTGGCCGCTCTCCCCTATCTGGTCCTGCGTGAGGTAGTAGGTGAGGCTGCTTTTTTGAATATCGGGCCGGAAATACCAGCCGTCGGGCAGCAGCAGGGCGGCCCGGGCCTCGGGCAGCGGCTGCCAGTGCAGGCCCGCCGGCGGCTCGGCCAGGGGCGTGTCGAGGTGCTGGGCCGGGGCGGGGCGGGCCAGCAGCAAAACCAGGATGACAACTAAGTAGCGCATGACCGGAAGTTACGGCGCGGGCGGCAGCGGGGCCAGCAGTTCTTCCAGCAGCCCGGCCTCGCGCTCCAGCCCGGCAATGCGGGCCTGGAGCAAGCGCTGGGGACCGGTGCCGCAGGTGTAAAGCAGCTCCACCTCGGCTTCTTTCTCGAAAAGGTCGAGCCAGGCGGCGGCCAGCTCAGGGTTCGGGTCGGGGCCGGTCCAGGCCAGCAGCGTGGGCAGGGCGGCGCGGCGAGCCTCGTAGGGCTGGGCTTTTTCCTGTAGCAGGCTCAGCTGGTGATTCAGGTTATAAATGCGGTGGCGGCACTCGCGCAGGCGGTCCTGCAGCGGTGTGGGGTCGGGCGGCAGGGGTGGCAGCGGCGGCTGGCCCGGGATAGAATCTCCAGTAAGGGGGTCGAGGGCTTTACCACTAGCCGCCAAGGTGAGGCGCCGGCTGCGCTCCCAGTAGCCCTCCCGCATAGCGGGAAGGCGGCGACCAGTTTCGCTCTCGGCAATGCTGGAACGAGCCTGACCCAGCCAAAGGGCGAACTGCTGTTGGGTAAGACCAAAAAATTTGCGGATAATATCCATGCTGCAAGTTGCGACATTTTTTGGTGCGACATTTTAAAATGTCGCACCAAAAAATGTCGCAACGCTAACCGGGCCTTTTATCCGGCATGGCTCACGGCAGCTTGAAATAGACTTCGATGGGCATATACACCCGCACCACCCGGCCGCCCTGCCTGCCGGGGCGGAACCGCAGGCCCTGAGCCACCCGGATGGCCTCTTCGTCGCAGCCGGCGCCGATGCCGCGCACCAGCTCCACCGCCGCCGCCCGGCCATCTTCGTCCACCAGTATTCCCAGCAATACGGTGCCCTGCACCCGCCGGGCCAGGGCTTGCGGCGGGTAGCGCAGCCGCCGGCGGATGGTTGGTTGCAGCGAATCCGGGCCGCCGACAAAGACGGGCATCTGTTCGACGTAGGTGAATAGATGATGGCGCAGGGAGTCCGGAATGCGCGTCCGGGCCTGGAGCGCAGATATCTCCCGGCTGTCGGTCAACGGCTCCCGGGGCGACCGGGCGGCCAGGCTCCACTGGTGGGCTTGCCAGCTTAGCAGCAGCACTACGGCCGGGCCGCTCAGGCCCAGCCCCAGGGCCGCGCTGGGCCGTTTGCCCAGCCAAAGCAGTGCCATTGCCACCAGCGTTGGCAGCAGGAAGGACGCGTAAAAAGCGAGGTACCGCCCGGCGGCCAGGTCGAGGGAATCCGTCGCCGCCAGGTACAGCGCCGTGGCGTAGAGCGGCGCCGCCAGCAGGGCCACTCGCGCCACCCGCGCCTGAGAAAACCGGTTCCGGGCCGGCAAGGCCTCCGCCGGGGGTAGCGGGGTGAGGGCGGCCGATGGTTCGCGCCGAAAAAGAGTGACTACCAGCAGCGCCAGGCACACCAGCAGTAGCACCAGCCCCAGCAACACTTTCATTACTTCGAGGAGGGAGTCGAAGATGCTATCCAGCTCGCCCGCGCGGGCTGCCAGGGGCAGGGCTAGCAGGAGCAGGCCGCTGACGATGACGCGCCTTAATTGCTTTTTCATGGGTTGCGACTGGTTCATTGCCACGCTTCCGCCACTGGCGGCGGCTGAAACTCCACGGCAATCGTACAGCGCACCGCCACCTGCTGCTGCCGCTGCCGCCCGGGTGTGAACCGGGGCAGTTGCTCCAGCAGGCGCACGGCCTCGTCATCGAAGGCGGGGCCCAGGGACTGCGTCACCCGCACGTCCAGCACCGCGCCATTCACGCCCACCACGTAGCTGAGGCCCACGCTGCCGCTGCGCCGGTCGGCGGCGGGCAGCAGCGGGTAGCGCACGTGCTGGCGAATGAACTCCGGCAGCGCCCCGGGGCCGCCCGGAAATTCGGGCATCTGCTCGGCATCGTCGTATACTTTGGTGGCATCGGGGCCCGTGGGCACGGTGAGGGCGGCCAGCTCATGGGCGGCGTCGGCCCGCTCCT
>Ga0247804_10000417_pt1 | contig 19663 bp, 17 predicted proteins | sample UWRJL029104C1_FD_181142 | JGI IMG/M metagenome (GOLD analysis project Ga0247804, IMG submission 181142) | Plant litter microbial communities from Arlington Agricultural Research Station in Wisconsin, United States - UWRJ-L029-104C-1 | ecosystem: Environmental > Terrestrial > Plant litter >...
TTACCATAATCTAGCATAGATGGTAAACAAGAAACTTTAGTCGCCACAGGAACGCAACCCCAAAACATTCCTTCGGCAATCGCTTTTGGCCAACCTTCGCTTCTTGAAGGTAAAATTACAAAATGGCTTTTTTGATAGGCTTTTTTTATGATCTCCTTATTCTGATTTCCGTGTAAAACAATAAATTTTTCCAGATTATTTGTTTGAATATAGTTTTTTAAATTATTTCTTTCAGAACCTTCTCCGTATAAATTAAGAACTATATTAAATCCTTTTTCTATTAAATTTTGCATTATTTTTATTCCATATAAAGGATTTTTACCTGAAACCAAACTACCAACAAAAATAAATTCAATTGTACTATTGAACCCTGTTTTTGATATGATTTCTTTTTCTGAATCTGAATAAGTAGCGGTAAAAAATGGTTTAATATTTTTAGATTGATTTTTCCATTCTCCATACACCAAAACAGTCATATTTCGTGTCAAAAAAGTATTGCTTAAAATCCATTTTTGAACTTTATATGTATAGGGCTGTTTACTTTCCGGATCCCAATTACCTGCATATTTTGCCGTTTTGGGTTTAGCAGGAAAAAACATTTGAACAAAACATGCCAAAAAGCCAATATTACCCGGACAACGCAAATGAATATGTTCTGCATATTTCATCGCTTTAAATAAAACTGCTATATTATAAAAACAAGAAAAAAATGATTTTATAAAATTTAAAAAAGAACCTAAATTAAAGTCCAAAAGTTTAAAATGGATTTTAACAGGAAATGGATTTTTTGCTATTAAAAGTCCATTTTCCTTTTCCCAAACGGGACAGCAAAAAAGAAATTCATCTGAAAATTTTTCTAAAACAACCAGTTCGTTTACATAAGGACTATAAGCAAAAGCAATTCCATCTTTATAAATTAATGGTGCAGTTGAAACAATTAATAATTTCATCAAATATATCCTTTTGAGCCTCTTTGAGAGATTATTTTTGCTGGAACACCCATTACAACAGAATTTTCCGGAAAAGAATCTTTAACCATTGAGCAGGCTCCGATTAGTACATTATTCCCAATATTTATTTTACCTGCTATTACGGCATTTGCCCCAATATAGACTTCATTACCTAAAATTGGCGTTCCTCTTTTTTCATTATACCCTGACACTCCAATTGTAACTCCCTGAGAAATGTTGCAATTATCTCCTATAATTACATTTGCATTAATAATAACACCTCCAAAATGGCCAATGTAAAAAGAATGTCCAATTTTCACAGAGTATCCTATTGAAATTCCTGTAATAATTTCAATAATTTTTTGCCAAATTAAAATTAAAAACAAAAAAGGAATTCTAAATAACTTCCATTTAATTTTTCTATAGATAAAATGTGCTATCCTATGTTGAAAAATTGCCCAAAAACCCTGAGTAAAAAATATAATTGTAAAGAAATAACCACCATACTTTTGGTATTTTCTATAATCAGATCTTATAAGTTGAAATAGATTCATTTTTACATTTTATTCTTTTGGTTTACTAAAAACTAAGCTGCACCATCCCAAAGTTCTTCCGATACTTTCCGTAAAAGCAGCTCTTTTATTCTTCGAAGTAAATGTATTACTAAATTTAATTAGTGTTAAAAGTAATGTAATTGCATTCCATTTAAAACGATCTTTAAAATTTGGATTCGGATTTTTAATTCTCCAAACGTACCAACCATTTCTAACAACCATTTTTCCATATTTATATTGATTTGGCCGTCCTGATTCTGCGTGAAAATGAGATAAATGAGCATTTGTATTTATTACATTTTCACCAAATTGCAGAGCCCTTAAACTAAAATCAGCGTCCTCATACAAACCATATCCCTCAAAAAAACTAGAAAATTTAATATGATCCACAACCTTTTTTCTGAATGACATCGACATACCGATCAATAAATCTACGTTATAGATTTTTCCTGTAATAGGAAATCCAGAAGTTCTGCCATGCGAATAATTCGGCATTTTTCCAGAACCTAAATTAGATGCAAGTCCAAGATAATTTCTGACTATATTTCTTAAACCTTCTTTATAAAAATACCCTTCAAACAAGTAGTATTTTTTAGAACCGTAAAAAGCATTTGGAACCTGAATTTTCCATTTATATTCATTAACAGCTACTCCTCCAACGCCAATAATAGCCAAATTTCTTTTAAATGTATCTATTACTTCTCTAAAGTAATTTGGTTCTAAAATGGTATCGTCGTCTAAAAAGCAAACAATATCACAATCAGAATTCACTTTGGAAATTCCATAATTTCTTTGTCTTGTTAAACCTCGATTTTCATTTGAAACCAGAAAATATTCTAAATTCAGAAACTGATTCTTTTCTAAAACAGTATTAGTTTCATTGTCAATCGAACCATCAATTATAAGAATTTGATCTGGATATAATAATTGCTTTTGAACCGATTGCATCAAAGTCAGCAAAGATTCAGGGCGCATATAAGTGCAAATAATTAACGAAAAGTTCATTCTTTAATGTTTTGTTGCAAAAAAAAGTAAATTATTATAGCCTCTTAAACGATCATAGGATATTTTCTTTATTTCAGAAAACTCTTCTAATGAAATAATCTCAATATTTTTAAAATTATTATCATTTAAATGCTTGTATAAATCTTTCTTGGTAAAATAATATCCTCCAAATCTTAATCCTTTAAAACCAGTTAATCTATAACCTACTTCTTTTTTTAAAAATGGTTTTAAAATTTTCCTTATAAAAAAATAACCTGTTTTTTGAGGAGTTCCTACCTGATTATGAACAACACCAATTATACAGCCAGTATCATTTAAAATTTCATACGATTTTTTAAAAATCTCATTTCTTTGATGTTTTTCTATAACATATGTTAGCATATTATTCATGATAGTGACAACATCAAAAGAGTAATCTTTGTTTTCAAATTTTGCCGCATCCACTACTTCTGTAATTACTACATCTGAAAGCCCCCAATTAATTAAATTCTCATTGCATTTTTTTATCATATTTTCAGCAATGTCTGAAGCAAGAACACGTTCTGCTCCAATATATTTAATTACTTCAGGAATTTCTCTTCCTGTACCACAACCAAATATCTTTGCGCAAATTTTTTTCTTATTATTTAAGTATGATACTACTTTTTCATATAGAAATACTTCATAATTTGAAGAAGAAGAAACAGATCGATCTTGTGTTGCAATTACAACTTGGTTTTCCCAAAAAGATTTATTTTCTACTTTCATTTTTTAATCTTTTAATTGATGCCAAAATTTTTGCTACTCTTCTTTTGTATGGTTTCATATATTTTTCAAAAAAAACATATAATGAAAACAACAAACTGTTATTAACTAAATAATAATTTGAATTTTCAGCTGACATTTGTATTGTGTTAAAACCATTTTTAAATTCTTGCACTCCTTTAGAACCTCCCAATGACAAATTATAACCTTCACACTTCTCCAAAAAAGATAGTTTTATGGCTTCCCATTGCAACAAATGTCCAACAAGCAAATCGGGTTTTTCTTTTTTAGTACCTCCTAAAATATAGCTATAATGACCTCCTGCTTTTATTATCAAAATAGCACCCTTTAATTCATTATCCTTAGTTCCTGTGATAAACTTCGCACTCCCTTTTTCAACTAAGGCAATTATAGTTTTTTTTATATCCTTCCAATCCCTAAGTCCATAATTTGCTTTCCGTGCGTTCTCTAAGCATACTTCATATGCTAGTTGTATTTCATTAGGTGTTACAGCGTAACTAATTGTGATTTGTTTTCTTTCTGCACTTCTAATATCACGCCGAACTGATGATTTAAAATCTAATAGAAGGTGTTCGATTGTTTCATACTTTCTTAAATCTAACCAATTTAAACCTGTAAAAGAAAAAACATACTTAAAGTGATTTCCTTTTTTAAAATTATTATTTTCTAAATATTTATCCCGGCTTAATTCTTTCTGCATTTCCAAAAAAGAGGGAAATGCTACTTGCAGATAACATGTTTTAAGTTTTTTTCCTCTCGTTGATATAGCATCTATAAGTTGTTGTAAAACTAGGTTATTCTCGTTTAGAACTAAAGGTGGATAAGGAATAATATAAAATTTAAACAGCAAAAATTTCGGAATTACTGCACCAAAACCTCCTATTATTTTTTCATTCTCAACGTACAACCCTAATTCAAAATCAAAACCATATGATTGATAAGAATTTAACCAATCGGAAAGTACTAAATGGCTTCCGTTATTATTTTTACTAACAAATTCATCCCACTTATTAAGCCAAAATAACTCTTTAGTATAAAATATCTCCATCAGGTAAATCTTCTAAAGGTTAAATCTGAATTCTTTTTAAAAAAAACACAACCATTAGTATCAACATCTAATATTACTTTTTCGAAACCTTGCCAATACTCTATCAACTCTGTTAATGTTGGGTTCCAAATTTCATTACTTTTAATTTTATTCGAAAGAAATTTAAATCTTTCTGCCACCAGTTCATCTATTTTTGTTGGCGAAAAAAATAATTTACCTGTATGATATTCCATTGGAACTGAAAAATAGGTGTGTGCGATAAAAACACCTTTTTCACTTATTAACAATTCGATGTTTTGTTCTGATAATGATTTTTTAAAATCCAGCATTTCTAAAGTCTGGAAAATATAAAAGTTGTTTTCTGAAATATTATGTTTAAATAAAATCGGAGAATATTTAGCCAGTGTATAAGGCTTATTTTTATTAGTTTTCCAAGATAAAAAAACAAAAAACATAGTACTAAGTTTTAAAAAGTCTTTACTTAATGGTAAAAGTGATTTTAATTTCTTCTGAAAAACCACTTTTTTAAAGTTTGATGCTGCATTTTTATATTGTAAAATCATATTATCATCATTATAATAATGAAAAATAGTATTTTTTATCAATAGTTGCATTTTCTTAATCAAACTAAGATCTTTATTACCGTTTAAAAAACTTGATAGTGTAAAGTGTTCTTTATTAAACTGGTTTATTACTCCATTTGTTGCCGTTCCTGAATCAATATAATTCCATAAAACATTAATTTTTTTGTCATTTAAAATTGTGCTAAAATCTTTTTCTGAAATATTATTATTTTTAAAAAGAGAAAAATTATAAGGCTGATATCCATGATCAATCCAAATTTTTATATCGTTTAACGGTGGTACAAATTCCCTGAAATTTTCATAACTTTCCTTATTTGTTTTTATAGACTGTGAAAGTGAATGATAACACAATTCGTGTCCATCATTTACCCATTTTAATAATTCTTCTTTTTGATTTTGAAATGATGCATTATCCTGTCTTTTTGAGAAATGATTTAAGAAAAAACCTTTAGTAATTTTGATCTGGTTCTCTTTAAAAAAGTTTCTCTGAATCTTTAAATTTTCAGGAGTATCAAAATCACAATGATCTGTAAAACATGCAATTGCAGTAAATGGATATTTTGACCTACTTATCTCAATTGCTTCATTTTCAGGAAATAGCAACGAAAGATTTTCAACAAAATCAAATTTTTGTTTGGCTGTTGAAATACTTTTTTTATTTTCATTACCTAAATAATTAGTAATAGGTGATGCTAATTCCGGATTAAACCTCCACAATAAAACTTTTGGGTTATTTTTATCTATTTCCCATATACCAGCAGTTATATTGGCCTGAACAATTTGATTATTTTCTAATTTTACAATTTTCGGACTAAACTCATTGGCAACAAAATTTGTGTTACATTTTCGCCACATATAATCATGATTCCGAAATTGAGTAATATTTTTTGAGAAAACAATTTCTATATCAAATGAATTACAATCTACAAGTATTACTTGAGATAAATCAATTACAACTTTATGATATTGTTTATCAAATACAATTGCATGATTTTTCAGAGCTTTAATAATAGTTATAGATTGTATCAAAATTTGTTTCAATTAATTAATATTTAGTCTGATGTAAAATTGACATTCTATTTATAACGGGTCCCTAATTCATTCAATTTTTTTGCATAAAACATAGATCTTTTGAATTGCAAATTTTTATAAGGTAATCTCAAAAATCGGTATAAAAAACCTACTTTAGAACCTTTAAAAAGGTAAAGAAAAAAATGCTTATACTTATATTCTGTTACTTGTTGTGATGAAAAATGTTTTACAATCCCATACATAATTGTCGGACTAGGCACTGGACGAATCATCTTAACCGGAGAATCCAATTCCCAAGGTTGACTTTTTCTTTTTTTTCCCATAATTTTCGCCTCATTACCCCAAAAACGATATCCTCCAACTTGTGGTTTTAAATGTAAGTTAACTGAAAATGGATTTGAAACTATAGCAACTCCTATTTTCATTAAGGACATTCCAAAATCGCTATCTTCGCCATACCCTCCATCAAAATTAATATCATTACCCACCAATTTTCTAACAAATTCTGCTTTAACACATGTGTTTGCATTATTAAAAGTTTCAGAAATTCCTACTTTCCATCTTTTGTGATCTATCTTTTTAAGTTTAAGTTCTAAATCTTCAAATCCCTGTTTTTGATTGTCTGCAGTAATATCCAATCCGTCTGAAGCATTCGCTTTATAGGTTTGTAATATTCTAATATGATTTTCTATAAAATTTGGCTGTATACGAATGTCATCATCGCCAAAAACAATATACTCACCAGTACATAACTCAATAGCCTGATTTCTTGCACGGCAACTTCCTTTTGTTTCCTGCCATTTTACAATTAACTCAAATGGATATTGTCTTTCCTGATATATATTTGCAATTCTTTGATCCTGTGGCGTTGCATCTATCAATATAACCTGAGAAACTGTGTAAGTTTGATTTGCCAAATCATTTAAAAGTTGTAATGCAAAATTTTGTCGCATCATTGTAGGAATAATATAACTAACCGATGGCCTGCCTTCAATGTTATATAATTTTCGTGGTGGTACTACAGGTCTTTCACTGCCTTTTCTAAAATTTTTATTGGCATAAAAAAAAGCATTCCACTCACTCCATCTCCAGAGTCCTCTTCTATACAGCATAAAAATAGAGTGAGCGATCTTGAAGTTTTTCTTAAAAAAAACATACCTGTCTTTTACTGTAACATTAATTATTTCCTTCGTAGAATTATCAAAAAGCCCCTTAACATAAAGAGTAATTGCTCCAGAGTTTGCTAAAGCATTATATCCAAAATCCAGGGCTTGGATTTGTTGGTTTATATATTCTAAATCAAATCCTCCTAAAGTTTCCCAGACCGCTTTACGAATAGCAAAAGCATTTGGATTTATTCTCCAGCTGACACATTCTTCTAAATTATCAAAATCATTAATATAAGGAAAAAAAGTAGCAGTTTGATAAACCAATTCCGGAAAAGCATTTTTATAACCTTGTTCAAAAGAACTATGCCATATATCTCCAACACCACAAGATAAAAGTTCTAATTTATGTAAATCAGGAACCCCGCTATATAAAATTTCTTCTCCCTTACTATTTATAAACCCTTTTAAATCAATCATTTTTATGAATTGTTTCATTATAAAATTGTACCGCTTTTAATGCAATAACTTTTGTCGAAAACTTTTTAAGTATTTTTTGCCTAGCATTTATTTGCATTTTTTGCCTTACCTCATCATCTTCAAGCAAGAGATTGATTCTATCTGCAAAAGCATCGTGTTCTTTCGGATTTACTTTAAATCCATCAATACCATCTTCAATTATTTCATTGCTCCATCCTATATCAGAAACTACTATTGCTTTCTCAAGAGCCATGGCTTCGATCCACGAAACAGGTAAAGCTTCTGCATACGAAGGAAAAATACAAATTGTTGCATTTTCAATATGGGCTTTTATTTCCTGATAAGGCACACTTCCTAAAAAATTGACTTTAAGATTTGCTTCATTAGAAAAAACTGATTTCATCATATCAAAAGTTGAAGGATTTCCTGTAAGTTTATCTTCCATATCACGTCCTATTAAAAGTAATTGAACATTTGGCATTACTTGATTGACTTTATTAAAATAGTGGGGAATCTCTAGTAGTCCTTTTTTTCTAATAATTCCTCCAAAATACAATATTGATTTTTCTTTTACTTTATTCTCTTTACTTAAATCGAAATCTCCAGTCTTTTTAAAAATCTCAATATTAATTCCATTAGGAATTATGGTATATTTATTATTTAAAGCAAAAAGAAAATTAGTTAAATCTGCTGTATACTGACTTACAGACAAATAACCATCTGCTTTTTTTATGGCTCTTCTTTCATGAAATTTATTGATCCTTTTTACTTTTCGTTTGTCCAAATGGCAAAAATAAGTATCAGAACCATGTAATCTTATTACTACCGGAAATGGGAGATTTATAAATGATGTTATTCCTTCCCAATCTGGTGTTTCTATTATATCTATTTTAAAAACTTTATGTTCTGATAAAATTACCTCCTGAATTTTTTTTCTAGTGAAAAACCATGAAAGCCCTTTAAATTTAATATTTTTAATTCTAATTATATTAATTCCTTCTTCAGTAGCTTTTTTATCAATGTCCTGTCCGTAAACAAAAACAGTTATAGAATGTCCCAGAGAAACTAACTCATCACTTAAATTTTTTATACTTGTCCCAATTCCTCCCACACTTTTTGAATCGTGAAAAGGAAAGTGCGATGTTATAAAACTAATGTGCATCTTATTAATATTTTTTAGGTCTTATGCTATTCTTAATTTTGGTTTTGATAAAAACCTTTGCTTTGTGGGTCTGAGTCTTAAAATAATATTCGCATTCTGCCCATCCTTTAATTTTTCCGGCAAAAGAATAAAAAATTGTAAATCCTAATTTATCAAAATCTATTTTTTTTAAATTGTGATTAAAGGTCAATCCATTCATCTCTGCCTGACTCTTCTGGATCAAAACAAAACCTATTTCTTTTGTGTTTTTTTGATTGCTTTTTTTATTTAAAACCTTGACAAATAAACCATAATCAAATTCTTTTCCGAAAAGTTTTTGATCAAGGTATTTTGAAATACTCAAAAAGCCTCCTTTTATGTATCCAACAGAATTGTTCAAATCTCTTCTCCTTGTGTAAATAAGAAAAGGAGGCAAAATACAATCATTAATTATTATAGTCGTCTCACTTTCTTGAAAATCTAAACTATGTTTTTTATTTAATTGAACAATTGCTTTTTCATTCTTAAAATTAAAATTGTGCTGTAAATATCTTTCTAAAATTAGATTTTCTCTTGTTAATGCAAACTGTACATGTTTTAAATCTAATTTCAAATTTAAATGATTAAAGATTTGCCATCTCTCAGGAAAATAGTCCTTATCATTATCTATTTTTCTTTTTGATTCTGTAAAATAATGCAATGGCCGAACTATCTTGCTGCCTTCTTTTTCACCCAACCAGGCAGACCACCATGAAAATGTAGAATTACTGATAATAAAATCATCACATATACTCCCCAAAGCCAGCTGCTCGATTGCTGACAACTGATCTCCAAAAAAAACATTATCAAGAAAGGAAAAGTGGAATTTACAATATTCAATATCATCACTGAGTACGATTAAATTCGAATTAATCCAATCTGGAAAATTTGAAATCAAAGCCTGAATATAATATTGTATCGGCAATTGAAAATAATCCGGATGATCGACAAAATCTCCTCGGCGAATCGATATTAAAATAGTTTTTCTAGCAAAAGCTTTTTCGTATTTACTTTTTAAATTAGAAATTAAACCGTTTTCAAACTGAAAGTAACTTTTTACTGAATTAATATCAAAATATTTCTCTGACTGAAACCATCCTTCTAAGTCATAATTTTTAGAATCAAGCTCTATTGCATCATAATAAAACTCTCTCTCCTTAAAAACAATCCATTCTGAATTTTGTAATAAAGGCAAAGGCTTTCTAAAAGAAGCATTATAACTCCATCTGGGAAAACCGAAATCCTGATTGTTTTGAATTGCAATACCTACAGTAGATGCAATTTGAAATAATTGATTTCCTAAATGTCCTTTTTTTTCAAGCTTTGAAAAAGTTATCATTCTTATATTGTCAATTTCTAAAAATTACTTTGCAAAAAAATCTTTCAGGATTCGTGCTGTAAAAAGTTTCGCTCCTTCATCTGTCATGTGCCCACAAGAAGAAAAATATTTATTCTCTAAAACAACATTTTCATAATTATGAATTTCCGGATATGCCTTTTTTACTTTATCAAAATAATTCATTCCAACTACATTTTCACACATTGGCGTCATTACAGGAATAAAGTTAATTTTATTTGCTTTACAAATCTCTTTAATTTCTTCGTAATATTTGTTTTGTTTTAGAGGATTTAGATTGATAATATTGTTTTTCATATTACCATTTTTATGTTTTTTTAATGGATAAAACCCTAAATTATCTAAAGCATTAGTTGTTTCTTTACTTTCAATTTTAAAGATTTCCCTAAAACCAATTTTAGAATCGTATTTTATATATCTGTAAAACGGTATATAATATAATTCATTAAAGTTTTCTTCATTTGAAAAATGCTTTTTAATAATATCTGAATTATGAATATAAGGCAGAAACTTTGCAGAAACTCCATCAGATTTCTTATCATTTGAAAGATTTAAATCAGCTTCAAGAATTATATTTTTTATTTCATACTTTCTTTCAATCATTAATTTTAGCATTAAAGAAGCTTCAAATAAATGGCCACCGCTCATACCATAATTAAAGGTTTTTAAACCTTTGTCTTCAAACATTTGAGAGACAAAATGATTATTTGCTCTGGAAGATCCCAACATTACAACATCATATTTTTGAGCTTTAGAATTAAAAACTGTTTCTATTTTTCCTCTATTTTCAGATTGCATGAAAATAAATGTGTACAAACCATCAAGAGTTACGGCAACTGAAATGGTTACAACAAGAATTGCGGCTATATAAATTAAAAAACGCTTCATTAAAATTGAAAATATATAAATTCTTTATAATCTGAAAAAGTTCCAAAGGCCATTATTGCTAATAATGCTACAGCGACTTTCACTAAACTTTTATTTCCTGATAGAGGTTCAACTTTTGTACGGTTAGTCCACTCAACCAAAATAAATACCCCTATCATAATTAACAATTCATAATTGTAACGTTCATTGTCTAAATATTGAGAATTAAAATCTCTGTTGAGCATTATTCGTTTTAAGTATAAGACTGCATCTGTTATTGTTTTTGCTCTAAAAAACACCCAGGCAATGCATGTAATTAAAAAAGTCGAAAAAATACTGATGATAACTTTTAGAGAATCAAAATTAAATTTGAGATGAATTTCATCTAAGTTATTTCGATTACTGTTTGACAAAAGCAAAGGCAGAAAGTACATAGCATTTATAAATCCCCATGCAATGTAGGTCCAGTTGGCTCCATGCCAAAATCCACTTACTACAAAAATGATAAACGTATTTCTAATTTTCATCCAGATTCCGCCTTTGCTTCCGCCAAGTGGAATGTATAAGTAATCCCGAAACCAAGAGGATAATGAAATATGCCAACGGCGCCAAAACTCTGCAATATCTCTTGAAAAATAAGGATAATTAAAATTTCTAAGTAAATCTAATCCAAATAGTTTTGAAACCCCTAAGGCAATATCTGAGTATCCTGAAAAATCTCCATAAATTTGAAATGCAAAATATACTGCTCCTAAAATAAGAGAGAAGGAATTCATTGCAGTATAATTATCAAAAATAGCATTGGCATAAGTAGCGCAGGTGTCTGCGATGACCACTTTTTTAACTAATCCCCATATAATTTGATAAACACCTTCTTTTGCCTTCTCAAAATTAAATTCTCTTTTTACTTTTACCTGAGGTAATAAATGTGTTGCTCTTTCTATTGGTCCAGCAACAAGAAGCGGAAAATAGCTTACAAATAAAGAATAATCTACAAAGTTATATTCGGCTTTTATACGTTTATAATAAATATCGATTACATACGACAATCCGTGAAAAGTGTAAAATGATATTCCGACAGGAAGGATTACATTTAATAATATAGGACTTGCCTTTACCCCAACTGAATTTAATAACTCTGAAAAAGAGGCTGCGAAAAAGTTATAATATTTAAAAACCCCTAAGAATCCTAAATTTACTATTATACTGAGCCAGAACCAAAATTTTCGGTTTCGTTCTGATTTTCCTCTTTCAATTTGAATTCCTGTATAATAATCTAAAAATGTAGAAAAAACCAGTAAAAACAAAAAACGCCAATCCCAACAAGAATAGAAATAATAACTAGCAACAATTAATAATGCATTTTGTGCGTTTTTTGTTTTATTAAAAACAAACCAATATAAGAAAAAAACGATTGGTAAAAAAACAGCAAATGCTAAGGAATTAAAAAACATATTTATTTATTGTTCTTTTTAAATTTAATTCTGTTTTTGGAGCAGTTCAAAATGATTTTCTACCATTTTTGGCAAAGAAAAGGAATTGGCAATTAATTCTCTAGTATTAACTGATATCTTTTTGTTTCCTAAATAAATACCCTCAAGTATTTCGGTTAGACTTTTGACATCTTTAGCTTTAAAAATATATCCATTTTCACCTGAAGTAATCGCTTCAATATTGCCTCCAACATTAGTAGTAACTACGGGAACATTTGCAGCCAGGCTTTCTAAAATGGACAAACTAAAACATTCCATGTGTGTCGGTTGTAACATATAATCGTAATGTGAAAAAATTTCATTTAAATTAGGTTTACTTCCCATAAAAGTGAAACAATCTTGTAAATTGTATTTTTTAATTTTCTCAAACAGTTGATTTTTATATGGCCCGTCACCATATATCGAAATATTAATTTCATTTTTAATTTCGACAGGAAGCAGATTTACGGCTTGAATTAAATCCTGAATTCCTTTTGATTCTCTGAGATGCGAAGCCACTAAAAAACTTGGTTTTAAAATTGATCTAATTTCTCGTACCTCAATCGAATCTAAAATAACACCATTGTAAATTGTTAATGTTTTTGATTTTAAGTGTGAACCAAAATCTTTTAAAATTTCATTAACAGTATAATCTGATACTCCAACGAAAATATCAATATATCTTGAAAACAAAATTCCTTTTATTTTTTTATTGATTCTCTTTTTGAATGTATAGCCGTTTAAAGGTCTGGGGTTATGATCAACAGCAATTATTTTAGCCCGTGAAATTTTCTTTATTTTAAAGAAAAAAGGCGTACATAATTCTACAAAATGAGTAATTATATGAGTGTATTTAGGTTTGTTTTTACTGCAAAAACTAAGAAAATAATTTTCTACACTACTAGTTTTGCTGCTGTTAACATTCAACTCTGAATAATGTCCATGATCCGATTGATTTGGAAAAAACCAATCTATATGAATATTATTTTCTTTACATTTTTTATCAAAATCCCAAAAAAAGTAATCCATTCCTCCCACTCTTTCCGGTAATAATTCATAATTGCAGAGAACTGCTATTTTACTTTGATTTATACCCATTTTAAAAGTGTCTCAGCAATTCTTTTACCTGTGTGATGTAATGGCTTGCTGACTTGCAACTGTAATAATTGCTTTCTGTTTTTTGAATCTGATCTGGAATTTTCTAAATATAAATTTATTCCATCTATTAATTCTTCCTTATTTTTTGCAATTCTTGTTGCCTTACTATTTACAACATTTTCGATGTGAGCATAATTTAAGAATCTTTGATCATCGTATAATCCGTTTTTCGAATTACCAAAAACAGTGTTTATTACAGGTTTATCGAACTGAACAAAATCCAAAGTCATTGTAGATAACATATTGATATTAAGATCCGAATGTTCTAACAAACTTCTTAGATCTTTTACATCTTCAACCGAAGGAATTCTCTGCGACCATAATTCCTGATGATTTTCTCTTGATAATTCCCATTTTGGATAATTCCATTTTATGAAAGGAAATTTTTCTACATATTTAGCGAAACGAATAGGATCTTCTGCCGGTGAAGTTCTAATAATAAGATTTACCATTTTTATTTCTCCTTGTTCTATCGCATTTGCTATAGTTTCAATATACAATTCATCATTTTTACTTGTTGCAATATCTCCACAACTAAAACAAATTGTTTTGAAATTTGAATTTAATTGAAATTTTGAAATGAAATCTACTTCATCAACTTTATATCTATCCAGAACATAAGGTTCAAATTGTGGAGTTCCAACCACTTCAATATCTTCTTTTTTTATTGACGAATAAAATTGTAGTAATTCTGATTTCATTAAATCGCTCCAGACTAAATAATAATCAAAATTGGCTGCCATCCTGCCTTTCGAAGCCAAATTATCCCAACTAAAAATAAACGAAGCTGTTTTTATTTTCAATTGTTCTGCCTGATAAATCAAAGGAGCTACAAAAGGAGGTCGCTGATGCGTAAAAAATAAGATATCAAAATTCTCTTTTTCTAAAACTGCTTTATAACCAATTGTTTTGGCATCATTTTTAAAAGATAGTTGTTGCCAGAAATTAAATCTCTGGATCCACTTTTCTGAATGTAAAACTGAAGTAAGTTTAAAAACAAAACGAGTTGCATAACCTCTATTATTTTTTGAGGTTGATGTATTGGTTTGTAGATTATCCTGAATACCAAAGTTGTTTTTTTGATGCAATTTAAGATGCGCTACTTCTTTTGCTTTCCTAAAAAACCAGGTTTTAAAACTTTCTTCAAAAACATCTAATTCAATAACTTTTGATTTCAATACAAATCCAGAATATACTGTTGCTGGCAAACAAGAAAGAATTACAACCTCATCAAATGTTTTTTCAGCCTCGGCCAGGAAATCACTTAAAACAAAGTTTCTGAAACCAACGCCATCTGTAATTACTATTCCTAGTTTTTTCATTTTAATTTGTACCTAAAAAAATAATATATATTTTAAAGAACACCATTGTCAATATTAGAAATTAAATATCTCTAAATTGTTTTTGATGATTAAGTTGCCAAATATCTGCTTTTTGAAGACATTGAAGAAACAATTCATTACTATTACCTTTACCAAAATCATTTTCGACACTTTTTATCTGATGCGAGCTAATAATCGAAAGTGCTTTTGTTATACCATCTTTGGAATAGTCTGTATCAATAATATCAGCATAAACAGCTCTATTTTGTTGGCGGGTTCCAATATTGATAATCGGAATTCCGTAATATGGCGCTTCTCTGATTCCTGCGCTACTATTACCAATAATAAATTGACTATTTTGTAATAACGTCAAAAAATACTCAAATCGAAGTGATGGAAAAATTCTAAATCTTGAATTTTCTTTTAATCTTTCGTATGCCTGAAGAATAAATTGGCTTCCTAAATCGTTGTTAGGAAAAATTACGATGTAATTATGATTATCTTGTAATAAGGCAGCTACAAAGTTTTCGACGTATAGTTTCATTTCCTTAATCTCAGTCGTAACAGGATGAAACATTACTATTGCATATTTTTTAAAATCGATTTTGTAATATGCTTTTGCCGTTATTAAATCTGGTAATTGATCTGAAAACATAATATCAACATCAGGCGAGCCAATTGCAAATATAGATTCTTTTATTTCCCCCATTTGTACCAGTCTTTTTTGGGCCTGTTTATTGGAGACAAAATGAATATGACTTAATTTGCTTACGCTATGACGAATTAATTCATCTACAGTGCCTGAAACCTCTCCACCTTCTATATGGGCTACTAAAATATTGTTCAGCGATCCTACAATTGCACCTGCTAATGTTTCGACCCTATCACCATGAACCACTATCATGTCTGGATTTACATCTTTGCAATATGCTGATAGTCCTTCGATAGTTTTAGCGAGAGTTAAATCCATTGTGGTTTCATGCGTGTGGTTTTTGAAAGTATAAATGTTTTTAAAATTACATCTTTCAATTTCAATTAAGGTATACCCATAAACTTCTTGCAAATGCATACCGGTAACAAAAACATATACTTCAAAATCTTGTTGCTTTTCAAGGATTTGAATTAGTGATTTTATTTTACTAAAATCGGCACGAGTGCCTGTAAGAAATAGAATTTTTTTCACTGAACTACTCAAAATTTTTCAGGTTTATTAGAGACAAATTTCAACAAGAAAAAGAATCTTTTAAATGCATAATACAACTCGACTGTAAAGACTCTGGTTAATTTTAAAATTGACCCCAGCAAGCCTTTAATCGCACTTTTGTAACTATAAGGCGTATTCCATAATTGATACCCTCCTATAGTTTCATTTTTAAATCTGAAAAAATTTTGTCTATGATTTCTAACAATATCATAACAAAAAATAGAAGGAGAAAATTCAATATCAAAACCATTTTTTAATACTCTTACTGACCATTCTTTATCATCCATTGTCGTTATATCATCTTTAAACTTATGCGTTTCCCAGACTTTTTTACTGAATGCTGAACCGCAAAATATTAAACCCGACTTATTTGGATCCGTTTTTGAAGAAATAGAATCTATATAGTTTTTATAATCATTTTTGTTATGAAGACACCTTAATCCTGCTAAATTATTGTTTTCGTTAAATTTCTGTTTTATTAATTTAAAAAAATCATGACTAACCGGGTAAGCATGGGCACTAAAAATAACTACTATATTATTCAATGCACTTTGTGCAGCAAAATTTGCACTACTTCCGTAACTAAAATTTTGAATCTGTAATAGTTTTGAATGATACTTTTCGACGATTTTTTTACTATCATCACTAGACATATTATCAATGACTATTATTTCATCTATATCTTCTTGATAACGCTCTTTTAAATTTTTAAGTAAAAATTCCAGCGCTTCAGATTGGTTCTTATTTCTAATTACAACAGATATTTTATTCAAAATCAGATTTTGTTAATTGTTCATCATTTGCAATATCTTTTAAGGCTACTTTCCCCAGCAAGTCATTAAAATATTCTGCAAGAATTTCGCCAGTTCCAGGGCGTTTCACCCAGATATTATCTTTAGTAAAAACTTCTCCCTTTTTTATGTTTCTAATTGTACAAACAGTTGCAAATGCAAAATCGATAGTAACTTGTTCTTCAACAGCTGGTTTTTTTGTTCCTCCACGCATTAAAGCAATTTCTGCAGATGATACAATTAATTCCTTACAAGTTTTTTCATCCATACTACAAACAATGTCCGGACCTGTGCGTTGCATATGATCTGTAAAGTGTCTTTCTAAAATACTTGCGCCAAGAGCAACAGCACCTAAGCAAGCATTATTGTTCAAAGTATGATCGCTTAAACCAAAAACTTTATCGGGAAATGCTTCATGTAATTCTATCATTGCTCCAAAACGTACTAAATGAATTGGGGTTGGATACAAGTTTGTAGTATGTAGCAATGCTACTGGAATATTGTGTTTATCAAAAATAGCAACTGCTTTCTGAACACTTTCGATAGTATTCATTCCTGTACTCAAAATTACAGGTTTTCTAATTGATGCAATATGCTCTAATAACGGATAATTATTGCATTCGCCAGATCCAATTTTATAAGCTGGAATATCAAACTTTTTTAAGCGCTCTGCAGCTGCCCGGGAAAATGGTGTCGATATAAAAATCATTCCTTTACTTTCGACATAATTTTTAAGTTCGAGTTCTTCATCTTCATTTAATGAGCAACGTTCCATGATTTCGTAAATAGAAACATCGGCATTGCCTGGAATCACTTTTTTAGCAGCACCACTCATTTCATCTTTAACAATATGTGTTTGATGTTTTACAACCTCAGCTCCTGCTCTGTAGGCAGCATCAACCATTTCCTTTGCAACTGGCAAGGAACCTTCGTGATTAATTCCAATTTCGGCAATGACTAAAGGCGGAAAATCCTGACCTATTTTTCTTCCTGCGATTTCTATATATGGGTTCATAAAGTACGTTTATGACTTAGGGTTTATATGTTTATGGTATAAATATTTGGCGTAATCAAAATCTTCTTGTGTGTCGATATCAACATTCGCAAAAATATGATCTATTTCGAAAGGAAAGGCATCTTCGGAAATAATTATATCCTCAAGAATTAAAGATGCTTTTGTAATATAAAGCAATCCATTTTCAAAGTAAAGAGGCTCAATATCCTGACTTCTCTGACCAATTTTGTAATTGTATGGAATAAATTTTTGATCTGTTATTTTTCCAAATTTTTTATGATTTCTTGAAACGGTAAATAAACTATTACAGCTTTCTTTTTGATATATCTCAAAAGTTGCTTTCAATAAATTTTCAGGACGGATAGGGTTTGTTGCCTGAAGCAATATAACATTTTCTATATCAGAATCTATACTCTGCAAAACATGTTTTAATGCTGAAACTGTCGGTTCTAAATCTCCTGAAAGATTCTTAGGCCTATCAATAACTTTTGCACCGTATTCAATTGCAATTCTTTTTATATCCTTATCATCTGTCGAAACATAAATTTCATCAATAATTTCGCTATTTGCCTTTGCAAATAATATGCTAAAGGAGAGTAGCGGAAATCCGTCCAACAATTTTATATTTTTTTGAGGTAATCTTTTAGAGCCACCTCGTGCAGGAATGATAGCAATGTTTTTCATTTGATAAAATTATTTATCTTCTGGTTTCCAATAGATTTTTGTTTCTTCTAATTGTTGATAAAGATTATACTCTTTCAAAGATAATCTGTTTGCATTTTTTAAGATGTTCGGAATATTTATAAATAAATTCATTATTGCTAATAAAATTGCTTTCAACGCTTTTAAATCACCTTTAAAAACTTTCAACTTTATTTGCATCCAAATAGAATAAATTAGTTTTCGGGGAATAACAGTAATGGGATAAAACAAAAAATAAAGATACCAACCAGATTGTAATGATCGTTGAAGTCTTAAAGTATAATCAGCATTTTTTTTTCTCTCTACTATATTAACTCTATGATTAACTAAAACATCCGGCAAATAATGTATTTCCCATTTTTTTTTAAATAATTGATATGAAGCAAAATTTTCTTCACCGTAAAACATAAACCATTCTGGGTAATTAGGTATATTACGCCATGAATTCATACGCCAAACATGTGCGCATCCAACATAACTTTTCATTTGAGTTGGTTTATGATTTGAAACCTCACTATTGGGTAATTGTTTAGACCAGTAAATTCTAAATCCTAATAATGCCACTCTGGGATTTTGATTAAAGTAACTTTCAATTATCTCTAAAACTCCTTCTGTAATAAAATGAGCATCATCATCTAACGAAATTGCAAAATCAGCAGTGGTTTCATTCAACATTTTATTTCTGCAATATAAATAACCTTTAGATAACTTATTAGAATACAAAATAATTTCTGGATAACTTACTTTCAAAAACTCAGAAGTTCCATCAATTGATCCATCATCATAAACAACACACTCAACATTAGGTTGCTTAAGTAAAAAACTGATTTTATACAATGTAAATGCCAAATCATCTCTTCGGTTTTTAGTAGTAATAAGAATTGATATTTTCATTATTATTATTTTACAAGCGTTTTGTTTCAAGATATCAATACTTCTAATACCTATTTTAATTTCTTATTGTTTTTTTTTTCAGTATTACTATATTATTTTATAAAAATTCAGACCTTAAATAAATTAAAAAATAGTTATTAATTCTTTTATTTTAGTTGACTATTAACCAGTCTAACA
>Ga0247804_10000418_pt1 | contig 19644 bp, 14 predicted proteins | sample UWRJL029104C1_FD_181142 | JGI IMG/M metagenome (GOLD analysis project Ga0247804, IMG submission 181142) | Plant litter microbial communities from Arlington Agricultural Research Station in Wisconsin, United States - UWRJ-L029-104C-1 | ecosystem: Environmental > Terrestrial > Plant litter >...
GTCGATGACGCCATCGTGGTGGTGGAGGCCGTCCACGCCAAGATGGAGGAGGAGCACCTCTCGCCCTACAACGCGGTGCGCAAGGTGCTGGGCGAAATCAGCGGGGCCATCATCGCCATCACCATCATGATGACGGCCGTGTTCATCCCGGTGTCGTTCATGAGCGGCCCGGTGGGCATTTTCTACCGGCAGTTCTCCATCACCATGGCCACGGCTATCGTGATTTCGGGCCTCGTCGCCCTCACGCTGACGCCGGTGCTCTGCGCCATGATTCTGAAAAACAACCACGGCCACGCCAGGAAGAAAACGCCCATCCAGCGCTTCTTCGATGGGTTCAACCGGCTGTTTGAGAAGCTCACGGGGCGCTACACCAACCTGCTGGAGAAGATTGTGGACCGCCGCCTGGTGACCTTCCTGCTGCTGCTGGCCTTCGGGGCGGGCATCTTCGGCATCTCGGCCAAGCTGCCCACGGGCTTCATCCCGAGCGAGGACCAGGGGCTGATTTACGCCATTATCCAGACGCCGCCGGGCTCGACGCTGGAGCGCACTAACGCCATTGCCGGGCAGCTCTCGAAACTGGCGCGAGAAGTGCCGGGCGTGGAAAACGTGTCGGCCCTGGCCGGCTACGAGGTGCTGACGGAGGGGCGCGGCTCGAACGCTGGTACCTGCCTCATCGACCTCAAGCCCTGGGACGAGCGCAAGGGCACGACCGTAACCCAAGTGATTGCCAGGCTGGAGGAAAAGGCCCGGGAGATTCCCGGCGCGACCGTCGAATTCTTCGAGCCGCCGGCGGTGCCGGGCTACGGCGCGGCGGGCGGTTTCCAGCTGCAATTGCTGGATAAGACCAACACCGGCGACTACAAGGCGCTGGAAAAGGTGAACGAGGAGTTCATGAGCAACCTGCGCAAGCGGCCGGAGCTGGCGGGCCTGTTCACCTTCTTCTCGGCCGATTATCCGCAGTACGAGCTGAAAATCGACAACCAGCTGGCCATGCAGAAGGGCATCACCATCGGCAACGCCATGAATACGCTCTCCATCATGGTGGGCTCGACCTACGAGCTGGGCTTCATCAAGTACCAGCGCTTTTTCAAGGTGTACGTGCAGGCCTCGCCCGAATACCGCAAGCTGCCCGAGGACATTCTGAACATGTGGGCCAAAAACGACAAGGGCGAAATGGTGCCGTTCTCGGCCTTTATGAAGATTGAAAAGTCGCAGGGGGCCAACGAAATCAACCGCTACAACATGTACACCACCGCCTCCATCCGGGGCGGGGCGGCCGAGGGCTACAGCTCGGGCGAGGCCATCAAGGCGGTGCAGGAAGTGGCGGCCAAAACCCTGCCGCGCGGCTACGACATCGACTGGGGCGGCCTGAGTAAGGACGAAGTGGGGCGCGGCAACGAGGCCATCGTCATCTTCATGGTGGTGCTGGGCTTCGTGTACCTGGTGCTGGCCGCCCAGTACGAGAGCTTCCTGCTGCCGCTCTCGGTTATCTTCTCGCTGCCGGCGGGCATCTTCGGCTCGTTTTTGCTGATTAAGCTGCTGGGGCTGGCCAACGACATCTACGCCCAGGTGGGGCTGGTGATGCTGGTGGGCCTCTTGGGCAAAAACGCGGTGCTCATCGTGGAATTTGCGGTGCAGAAGCACGAGGAGGGCATGAGCGTGCGGGCCGCCGCCATCGAGGGCGCGAAAGTCCGCTTCCGGCCCATTCTCATGACCTCGTTTGCCTTTATCGCGGGGCTGATTCCGCTGGTGCTGGCCCACGGGGCGGGGGCCATCGGCAACCGCACCATCGGCACGGCCGCGCTGGGCGGCATGCTGTTCGGCACGGTGTTCGGCGTGATTATCGTGCCGGGGCTGTACTACATCTTCGGCACGCTGGCCGAGGGCCGGAAATTGATTCGGGACGAAAACGAATACCCGGTATCCGAAGGGTTTGAGCCGCGGGTGACCATCGATGAAACCGAACCTTATGCTTAGCAAACGCCTGTATCAATGCCTCGGCGCCGCCACGTTGGCGGTAGCCGCCGCGGCCTGCAAACTCCCGCAGGTGGCCACCCTCACCCAAAACCGCAGCACCCCGGCGGCCTACGCCGGCACCCCGGCCCCGGACAGCGCCAACTCGGCCCGCCAGCCCTGGCGGCAGTTTTTCACCGACCCGCACCTGACGGCCCTCATCGACTCGGCCCTGCTCCACAACCAGGAGCTGAACATCACCCGCCAGGAAATCGACATTGCCCGCAACGAGGCTCAGGTGCGCAAGGGCGAGTACCTGCCCTTCGTGGGGCTGGGCGTGCGCGCCGAGGCCGAGCGGCCCGGCCGCTACACCCTGCAGGGCGCTACCGAGGAGGCCATCGACGTGAAGCCCGGCGTGCGCACCCCCGACCCGCTGGCCAACTACCAGCTGGGCGCCTTTGCCAGCTGGGAGGTCGATATCTGGCACCGCCTGCGCAACGCCCGCCAGGCGGCCCTGAGCCGCTACCTGGCCTCCGTCGAAGGCAAGAATTTCACCACCACCAACCTGGTGGCCGAAATCGCCAACTCTTACTACGAGCTGCTGGCCCTGGACAATCAGCTGCTCATCGTGCGCCAGAACATCGGCATCCAGACCAACGCGCTCGACATCGTGCGGCTGCAGAAGGAGTCGGCCCGGGTGACCGAGCTGGCCGTGAAACGCTTCGAGGCCCAGGTGCAGAACACCACCAGCCTGCAATTCAACATCCAGCAGCGCATCACCGAGACGGAAAACCGTATCAACTTCCTGCTGGGCCGCTACCCGCAGCCCATCGTGCGCGACGCGGCGGGCTTCAACGCCCTGCTGCCGCCGGCCGTGCAGGCCGGCCTGCCGGTGCAGCTGCTCCAGAACCGGCCCGACGTGCGCCAGGCCGAGCAGGAGCTGGTGGCCGCCAAGCTGGACGTGCGGGTGGCCCGCGCCGCCTTCTACCCCGCGCTGCGCCTCTCGGGCGGGGCCGGTTTCGAGGCTTTCCGGCCGGGGCTGGTGTTCTCGGCACCGGAGTCGATTCTGTATTCCATCGGCGGCGACCTCGCCGCGCCGCTGGTGAACCGCAACGCCCTCAAGGCGGTGTACGGCTCGGCCAACGCCCGCCAGAACCAGGCCGTGCTCAACTACCAGCGCACCCTGCTCAATGCCTACGTGGAGGTAGCCAACCAGCTGGCCAACATCAGCAACCTGCAAAACAGCTACCTCGCCAAAACCCGCGAGGTGGCCGCCCTCACCGAGTCGGTCAACATCTCGACCAGCCTCTTCGGCTCGGCCCGGGCCGACTACACCGAGGTGCTCTTCACCCAGCGCGACGCCATCGAGGCCCGCTTCGACGTGGTGGAGCTCAAAATGCAGCAGCTCAACGCCGGCGTGAACGTATACCGCGCCCTGGGCGGCGGCTGGCGGTAAGTTGTAGCGCGGACTTTGTAGTCCGCGAGTCTGATTCGTTGAACGTTCTGACTCGCGGACTACAAAGTCCGCGCTACTGTCGTTCGGCCATGCAACTTTTCCTCCCGCTCCCGACCTCTGTCAGGAGCCTCATGAAAAAACTCCTCCTCTCCCTCCTGCTCCTGCCGGCCCTTACTACCCTCGGCCAGGGCCGCGACACGGTGTTTGCCGTGCATAAGCTCTTCGCCCAAAAGCGCGGCAGCGCCAACGGCTATAGCGCCGCCAGCCGCAGCGCCCGGAGCACCGAAAAATACGAAGCCCGCCAAAGCCAGGGCGGCCCCGCCGCCACCTCCCAGGAACGCCATCAGGATGTGCTGGCCGGTGCCGCCTTCGGCACCGTGGGCGTGCTGAAAGGCTCCCCGTACAGCCCCGAGCGCGAGGCCGAGGTGCTCAGCTTGTATGCCCAGGGCTTCGGCCTGCCGCCCGAGTTGCGCCGCAAGCTCCGGCGCAAGCACTTCCACCGCACGGCCCAGGATGTGCGGGCCGGGCTGTAAGGGCTTGCAACTGTCTGGCCGGCTTGGGTACTCTGTCAGGAGTCCCATGAAAAAGCTCTTCCTCCCCTTCCTGCTCCTGCTGGCCCTGCCGGGCTTCGGCCAGGGCCGCGACACGGTGTTTGCCGTGCGCAAGCTATTTCGCGAAAAGCGCGCCAGCGGCGAAGCCAAAACCGCCACCGGAGCCACCGTGGGCACGGGCGCGGCCGTGGGCGGCACCATCAATACCGCCCCCACGCCCGACGGCGGCACGGTGGCGGCCACGGCCCTGGCCGGCGGCATCCCCACCGCCCTGGGCCTGTTTCAGATGGGCCGCTACAGCCCCCAGAACGAGGCCGACGTGCTCAAGCTCTACGCCGAGGGCTGGGGCCTGCCACCCGACATCCGCCGCAAGCTCCGGCGCAAGCACTTCCGCCGCACGGCCGACGACGTGCGGGCGGGGCTGTAGCGGGTGTCGGGCGGCGGGCGGACTTGGTCAGCCGCCCGCCGCACTTGCCCAGCCGTCTGGCGGATTGGGCCCGCCCCTTGGCGGATTCCGCCCGCCACCCGGCGGACTTGGTCAGCCGCCCGGCGGATTCCGCCCGCCGCCCGGCGGACTTGGTCAGCCGCCCGGCCAATAGCTTGCGCCACCCGGCGGCGCCCGCGCGCCCGGTGGCGCAAGCTATTGGCCGGGGGGTTGGAAGAATGAAAGCAATTTTGTAGTATTGCCAGCACATTCTCTCCCACCTCTTAACCCCTCTGTTTTATGGGCATCATCCCCAAATCCATCAGCGAGCTCGTTGCCTGGTCCGGCTTGCAAACCAGTAAGCGTCCCAACGTCGCCGCTCAGCTCAAGCTGACCGAAGACGAAGTCGAACAAGGCAATCTGGCCGACAAAAAGGTGGCCCAGGTATGCCGCGAAGCCGACGACGCGATGACTACCGCCACCGCCAAAGTAGCCACTCGCGACGCTTACCTGAAGGAATACGGCACCGCCACCAGCGCCCGCATCGCCCGCTACAAAACCAACCCCCTCTACACCGAAGCCCTCGGCAAAGACTGCCAGTGGCTGAGCACCGACGGCGCCAAGCCCGACCCTAACAGCCTCAAACCGGACCTGAGCATCGCCCGCGGCCCCGAAGGCTTCGTGCTGAAATGGGAAAAACTCGACCAGGATGGCGTGAAAGTATTCCGCCGCCGGGCCGGCGAAACCGCCTGGCAGTACCTGGCCTTCGACTCCCGCTCGCCCTACATCGATACCGAAACCGGCCTCAGCGGCCCCTACGATTACTACGTGCAGCTGATGAACGATGACAAGCCGGTGGGGCAGCCGTCGGATATTGTGACGGCCGTGCATGGGTAGTAGAGAAACATTCTATGCTTGATTCGACCACACTTGCTGCCATAATTCAAATGGTAGGAGCACTCATAATTGCCATTGTTCTTACGGGAAAATACGAAAAGAAAAAGCAAGAACTTGACCGTGCGAATGCTTTTCGCGAGCTTTTTAACAGCTTTAATTTGCGTTTCAATGCGCTGAACAAAGTCCTGAATGAAGTCCTTGACCTCTCAGATACCCGAAAATCAGCAGGTGTACAGTTGTACTTCACCGATTTGACTTCTGAGCAGCGCGATAAAGTTCAGGATTATTTAAACCTCTGTAGCGAGGAGTTTCTTTGGAAGAGGAAAGGGTTCATTGATGATGATGTTTGGATTGCCTGGAAGCTTGGGCTATCCTATTATCTACAAGCGGACCCAATAAAAGAGCTTTTTCGAAGAGAGAAAAACGGTCCATATCGAGCGTCCTACTACGAAGGTTTCTTTCAAGAAATAACAGATATACTTCCTGAATAACTTTCTTCCGAAACCCCGGCTGCTGTTACAGTCCGGGGTTTCGTTTTCTTGTAAGCATCCCGGCCAGACCGCCGAAACCGGTCTGACGCCCCAGGCGTCTGACCGGTTGACATGCGGACGATACCGTGCGAACAACCCTTGCCGCCCAACCGGTCAGACGCCTGGGGCGTCAGACCGGACTGATTGCCCTCCGAAAGCCGTAATTTTGCACTCCCCCATTGAAGGCTAACTCCCTTCCCCACCCGCATGAAACAAGAGTTGGAACTGCTCCTCGCCCCCGAGGTAGCCTTCGACGAGCTGGCCCGCTACGAGGCCATCCTGGCCCACGCCGGCCTGCGCCCCGGTGAGGCCGATTTTATTCACCTCAAGCGCCGCTCCATCGACGCGCGGGGCCGCCAGCCGCTGGTGCGCCTGCGGGCCGAGATTTACCAGCAGGCCCCGCCCCGCGAGCTGTTCGGGCCCTGGTTTGAGTACCCCAACGTGGCCCAGGCCCGGCGCCGGGTGCTCATCGTGGGGGCGGGGCCGGCGGGGCTGTTTGCCGCCCTGCGCTGCATCGAGCTCGGGCTGAAACCCATCGTGCTGGAGCGTGGCAAGGACGTGCGCGCCCGCCGCCGCGACCTCGCTGCCATCAACAAGGAGCAGACCGTCAACCCCGACTCGAACTACTGCTTCGGCGAGGGCGGCGCCGGCACCTACTCCGACGGCAAGCTCTACACCCGCGCCACCAAGCGCGGCGACGTGGGCCGGGTGCTGCGCCGCCTCGTGCAGCACGGCGCCACCCCCGACATCCTCGTGGACGCCCACCCCCACATCGGCACCAACAAGCTGCCCGAAGTAGTGAAAGCCCTGCGCGACGCCATTATCGAAGCTGGCGGCGAAGTGCATTTCGACACCCGGGTGACGGACCTCATCCTGGAAAATAACCACCTGCGCGGCGTCGTCACCGCCACCGGCGCGGCCCTGGAGGCCGAGGCCACCATCCTGGCCACCGGCCACTCGGCGCGCGACATTTACGAGCTGCTGCACCGGCGCGGCGTGCTCATCGAGGCCAAGCCCTTCGCGCTGGGCGTGCGCGTCGAGCACCCGCAAAGCCTCATCGACCAGGCCCAGTACCGGCGGCCCGAGCGCGGCATCCTGCCCGCCGCCTCCTACGCTCTGGTGCACCAGACCCAGGTGCGCGGGCAGCAGCGCGGGGTATTTTCGTTCTGCATGTGCCCGGGCGGGTTCATCGTGCCGGCCGCCACGGCGCCCGGCGAGGTGGTGGTGAACGGCATGAGCCCAAGCCGCCGCGACTCGCGCTTTGCCAACTCCGGCATCGTGGCCGCCGTGGAGCTGGAGGACATGAACCTGCGCGAGTTTGGCCCCCTGGCCGGTCTGCACTTCCAGGCCGCGATTGAGCAGCTGGCCTGCCGGGCGGCGGGCGGCACCCAGCAGGCCCCCGCCCAGCGCCTCGGCGACTTCCTCAAGAAAAAGCTCTCGCCCGAGCTCCTCGAAACCAGCTACCAGCCCGACCTGATTTCGACGAAAATGGACGACGTGCTGGGCCCCGCCCTGGCCGAGCGCCTGCGCCAGGGGTTCACCGACTTCGGCCGCAAAATTCCTGGCTACGCCACCAACGCCGCCCAGATTGTAGGCGTGGAAAGCCGCACCTCCTCCCCGGTGCGCATCCCGCGCGACAAAGACAGCTTGCAGCATCCCGAAATCCAGGGCCTCTTTCCCTGCGGCGAGGGCGCGGGCTACGCGGGCGGCATCGTGAGCGCCGCCATGGACGGCGAACGGGTGGCGGAGGCAATATTTTCGGCAGTCGGTAAAGGGTAGTTGGTAGTCAGATTCTGGGACGCTTTCTTCGTATAGGCTGTTTACTGCGTAGTCTGACTATTGACTACCTTTTAATGACTACTCCCTATCATGAAAAAGACCCTCGTCCTCGGCGCCTCCGATAACCCCAGCCGCTATGCCTACCGGGCCGTGCATTCGCTCAAAAACCACGGCCACGAGGTAGTGCCCGTGGGCATCCGCAAGGGCCAGGTGGCCGGCCTCGACATTCACACCGACCGCCCGGCGCTGGATGACATCGACACGGTGACGCTCTACGTGGGCCCGCAAAACCAGCCCACCTGGTACGACTACATCCTGAGTCTGAAACCCAGGCGCATCATCTTCAACCCCGGCACCGAAAACCCCGAGCTGGAGCGCCGGGCCGAGCAGCAGGGCATCCGGGTAGAAGAAGCCTGCACGCTGGTGATGCTGTCGATTGGGAATTACTAGGGCCGTGGTGCGGGCCGCGCATTTTCGGGCAATAAATACGCCCGAAAGCGCGGCTCCACGGCCCGCGTGATGCCGGCCGACCAGCCGAAGCACCCTAGCAGGAAAACCACGTACGCCGCGCCCACCAGCGCCCAGCGCCCCGGCCGCCATCCCCTACCCGGCATCCGCCCAAAGGCTACCAGCGCCAGCAGCAGCAGATGCAGCGGCAGCAGAAACCGTACTTCCATGCTCATGGGCAGCACGGCCAGGCAAGGCAGCAATAGCGCTGCCAGCACCAGCCAGCCCCGCCCGCCCAGGCGCCGCCAGCCGCCCAGCGCCACCAGCCCGGCCCCGAACCAGAGGCTGTAATTCAGCCCCCGCAACAGGTCCGACGGCGCCCAGCGCTTCAGATAAGGCGTGGGGTGGCTGATGTCGAGCCCGGCGAAAAGGTGGCGGGCGTAGGTGCGGGCCATGAGCAGCGGGTGGCGGGTGGCAAATCCGAGGTATTGTCCGGCCGTGGCAAACTCGGTGACACCTTCTTTTTGCAGGGCCTCCTCCCCTGCCGCATCCAGAAAAAGCAGTTGGCCGGTGGGCAATTCGCGCCCCACCGACGACTCGTATTTCTGGTGAATGAGGCCCCAGCGCAGCTTTTGCAGGTAGAGGTTGTGGATGCGCAGCTCCGCTGACTGCGAAAGCACCAGCGGCGTATTGGCCCCGAAATGCCGGCGGTTGGTCAGCCACTGCGGGCTGAGCACCAGCACCGCCCCTATGGCCAGCAGCCCCAGTCGCGGCAGCCACTGCGGGCGCGGCTGCTGCCACAGCAACAGCAGCAAAGCGGGCGGCATGGCCGCCAGATAAATCGGCCGGATGTTCACGGCCAGCGCCAGGGCCAGCCCGGCCAGCAAGGGCGCTAGCCGACTTTGACGCGAGGCCTGCCACAAGGCCAGGCCCAGCATCAGCAGCGCCGGAAAATCGGAGAGGGAAAAGTTAAAATAATCGCGCCAGAACACGAACCCCAGCGCCGCCCACAGCAGGCGTCGTCCCAGCGACGGCAGCACCGCCGCGCCGGTAGCCGCCCGCCACAGCCGCGGCCCCACCACCCCAAACAGCAACCCCGCCAGCCCGGCATTGGCCAGCTTCACAATGACTACTGCCGGCTGGTGCAGGGCCTTGCGCAGCCCCAGGCACAGGAAATTGAACAGCGGGTACGCGTAGCCGCGCAGGGCATCGTCGTAATTCAGCAGGCTGAACCGGCCCTGCTGGTAGAAGCGGTGCCCGGCCTCCCAGTAGAGGCCGGCATCGTAATACAGGTGGTGATATTCGGAAAGCAGTAGCAGGTAGGCTGCAAAAAACACGGTGATGCCGCCCACCAGCAGCACCTCCTGCCGTCGTGACGGAGAGAGGCCAGGCGAAAGACGCGGGGAAAACTTGTTAGCCAAACGAAATAAGTGATGCCGCCTTAAAAGTAGGCAGCCGCAGCCTACCTGCCCCGGCCTCCATCGTAGGAACGCGAAAAACGGAGGCCGGACGGCCAGCAGCTGAGTTAGCGAGCCCGGCAGTAGCTACAGGAGGCCCATTCGCCGCTTTAGGAAGCCCACGCCTGGTTTTAGGAGGCTCGTCCACAGCTTTAGGACGTCCATCCACAGCACTTTTCCAAGCAAAGTGAGCAATTGCTGGTATTTTTCCCATAAATACGCCGTCGCCGCCTGAACCAGGCAACCCTGCGGTACCTGTTTGCATCTGCCGCTTCAAATCCTTTTCTCCTGCGCCTGCCGACTACTACTCACCGTGACCGAAGTTGACCTCATAGCCGCCTGCGGGCGGGGCGAGCCCCGGGCCCAGCGCCAGCTCTACGAGCAGCTGGCCGGACTCATGCTCAGCGTGTGCCGCCGCTACCTCAAGCGCCGCGAAGACGCCGAGGAAGCCCTGCTCATGGGCTTCGCCAAGATGTTCCGGGCCCTGCCCACCTACCGTTTCGAAGGCAGCTTCGAGGGCTGGGTGCGCCGCATTATGGTGAATGAGGCCCTGATGCTGCTGCGCCAGCGCGAAAGCCTGACTGTGTCGATGGAAGACTTCGCCCAGCCCGAAAACCTGGCCACCACCCCCGCCACCGCCGACACCCAGCTACAGGCCGACGACCTGCTGGCCCTGCTGGCCGAGCTGCCCGCCGGCTACCGCACCGTGTTCAACCTCTACGCCCTCGAAGGCTTCGGCCACCAGGAAATTGCCGGGATGCTGGGCATCTCGGAAGGCACCAGCAAGTCGCAGCTCAGCAAGGCCCGCGCCATGTTGCAGCGCCGCCTCAGCAGCCAGCCGGCCCCACGGCTGGCCGTGGCTATTTAACTACTATTCTGCTACTCCGATGCTACCTGAAGATATTGATGCCCTGTTTCGTAACCAGCTCGATGGTCACCAGTCGCCCCCCGGCGACAACCTCTGGGCGCGCCTGCAGGCCCACACCCAACTCCCCGCCGAGCCCGCCGCCGATGCTGCGCCCGCTGCCGAGGCTAATCAACTCGACGAGCTATTCCGCAGCCGCCTGAGCCAGCACACCAGCACGCCGCCCCGCGAGCTCTGGGAGCGGCTCGAAGACGAGCACCTGCGCCCGCGCAAGCGCCGCGCCGCCGCGTGGTGGCCGATGGCCATTGCCGCCGCCGTGGCCCTGTTCCTGATGGTGGGTGGCGGGCTGCTGTGGCAGGGCGTGCCCGGCCTGCGCTCCGGCACCAGCTCGGTGGCCCGGGTAAAAACGTCGGTCACCGCTCCGGCTGCCAGCGGCCAGCCCGCTGCTGATGCGGCCATTGCGAGAGCTAAAGCATCGACCAACCTGGCAGCTGCTACTGAAAATAAGAACGTTGAAAAAAATATTGCCGTTCAGGCAACCGGCGCCGGGCAGCCCTCATCTAGCGCTCCAGAAGGCTACGGCTCGGCTCCCCACCGCCCGGCCACCCGCTTCGGACAATCGGCCCGAACCGCTCATTCTTCTTACGCTACGCTGGCCCCGGGGGGGACCAGGCAGTCGGGCCCGACTGCTCCCGCCCACGCCGCCACGACTGGCCCCTTGCCCACAACCGGAGTGCAGCAAGTGGCCTCCGTGCCGGTGCCGCCAGCCGTAGCCCAGGTTACCCCGGTGCCGGCCAGCCCCGAAGTAATCGAAGTAGAAGTACGCCGCGGTGGTGGCGCGGCCCCGGCAACAGCCGTGGCCGCCACCCCGACGGACGCCGCCGACGACGCCCCGGAAGCCAGCCGGAAGCTCGGTCGTCTCTTCCAGCGGGCCGGCGGGGCCGTGCGCTTCGCCAAAAACGGCCTCGCCGCCGCCCAAAACCTTCCCGACAACCTGACGGTGCAGGCCCGCCTGGGCCAGCACACCCTCAGCAAAACCATCGAGCTGTAAGTCGGACCGCTCGCCCTCCACTTAGCTTTTCCTTTTGCCATGCAATCCGCATTCCGCTCCCTTTTCTTTGCTGCCGTAGTTTCGTTCGCCAGCTTTTCTTCGGCCCAGGCCACTACGCTTCGCACCCCCGAGGCACCCACTGATACCATCGTGATTCGCCTGCCCAACCAGGCTACGCTCACGCTGATGGTGCGCGACGCCGCCCAGCTGCGCGAGCTCAAAAAGTACCACCTCGACTCGCTCACGACCCGCCTGGCGGGCTACATCGACCGGGCCGAGACGGCCGCCAAATCGGGCACTTCGTCGCAGGTGACGATGGACTTCTACCCCGCCCAGGACCAGCCGGGCCAGAACCTGCCCGACCAGATTCGCATCACCACGCACAAGCCCACGGCCGGCATTGGCCCCAGCAACAAGGTGGAGGTATTCCTGGAGAAGAACCTGGGCATCACGGTGAACACCGACGGCAAGAAAAACGACCAGCCCCGCAGTGAGCCCAGCCGCGAAGCGCGCCAGGCCAAGCGTGACTCGACCCGCTGCGCCAAAATCGGCCAGGATGATGCCAACGTGGACCTGATAATCGACTTCGGCCTGAATGCGCTGGCAAACCAGAAAACCTCGGCTACCAGCCCCGCCGTGGACCTGCGCACCGAAGGCTCGCGCTACTTCAACATCGGCTTCAACTACGCCCAGCGCCTGGGCGGCAAGCGCAGCCCCGTAGTGCTCTCGGTGGGCCCCGAGTTTGCCTTCAACAACTACATGCTCAACGACAACAACAAGTGGGTGAACGACAACGGCGTGACCCGCGTGGTGCTCGAAGCCGACCCCGCCCGGCAATACGAAAAAACCAAGCTGGCTACCGCCTCCATCAACCTGCCCCTGATGCTGAACCTGAAGCTGCGCGACCAGCAGTGCCGCGAGACTCTTCACCTGGGCGTGGGCGGCTTCGTAGGCTACCGCCTCAAGTCGTGGACCAAGCTGAAATACACCTACGAAGGCACCACCTACAAGGACAAAGAGCGGGGCAGCTACAACCTGGAAGACTTCCAGTACGGCCTGCAAGGTATCCTGGGCTACCGGGGGTTCGAGCTCTTTGCCAAGTACAACATGAACCAGCTGTTCAAGGAAAATCAGGGCCCGAATACCCAGGTCGTTAGCTTCGGCATACGGATTGCGGGGATTTAGTTTTTGAGGCTACCGCGAAGTGGTCGGGCAAATTCCGCGCAGCGGTTCGTCCGGCCACTTTACCGTTTGGACTACTGAGTAGTTCTGCCGGGAGTGGTCGGACGAACCGCTGTGCGGAACTTGCCCGACCACTCAGACATCCCGAAAAAAATTATCCAGCAAAATCGCCGCCGAAATCGCCACGTTCAGGCTCTCGGCCCCGCCCCCGGCACCGCGCGGAATGTGCAGCCGCCGCGTGAGGCAGGCCTCCACGGCCGGCGTGAGGCCGTGCGACTCGGAGCCCATGACGAGTACGCCGGCGGGTTGCAATTTGGTTTTATGCACGTTGTCGCCGTGCAAATCGGCGCCGAAGATGCCGGTGGCGGGCGGCAGACTGGCGAGCCAGGCGGGCAGGTCACGCTGCCACACCTGCACCCGGGCAAACGAACCCATGGTGGCGGCCACGGTTTTGGGGGCGTAGGCATCGGCGCAGGTTTCGCTGAGCACCACGCCGGGCAGGCCGTACCAGTCGGCCAGGCGCAGTAGGGTGCCCAGGTTGCCGGGGTCGCGCACTTCGTCGAGAGCCAGCACTAAGCGGCTGGCGGGCAAGGTGGTGGCCAACGGCGGCTCGGTGGGCGTGCGGGCCACGGCCAGGGCCGTCGTATTGGTGCTGAGGGTGCCGAGTTGAGTGAGCGCAGCCTCCGAAACCAGCGTATAGGGCTGGCTGATGGGCAGGCTGGCCCGGTTTTGGTCAGCAAACTCGGGGGTGAGCAGCAGGTGTTCGGTCGAAATACCAGAACTTAGCAGCTCCAACACGCTTTTACCGCCTTCGACGAGGAAGGCGCCGTGACGCTGTCGGTATTTTTTGCTTTGCAGTTGTTGAATGTACTTTTTTAGTGCATTTGTGAGCATAGCAGCAGTAAAGCCTGGGCTAGCAGGACCAATGTTTTCGCTAAGGTAACGAGTACTTCAGTGTAGCCGGCAATCTTGAAGCCTTTATAGACTACCTGCACCGTACCGGGGCGCAATTCGCCACGCAGCACATTGGTGATTTCAACAATGCTGGATTGATACCACCGGGTGGTATCCGCATTGAGATACGCGGTAGTGCTGACGACCCGGCCCTCAAAAATCAGCGACGACTGTTGCATTGTCCGGTCATAGCTAGCTTGCCGGGGGGCTTGCTGGGCTCGTCCCGTCAGGGCAAATCCGAGACATAACAGGAAAAGGAAGAATAAGTGCTTCATAAGTGGTAGTTAAGAAAAGATGAACGCGAAAATTGTACTGGATAAGGACGACCAACTCAATAGCTGGCTGTCCCTTCCAGCTTTTTATAAAATCACTAACTAAAAACCATTCTCGCAACAAAAAATAATATTTGGTCAACTATGTGCTTTTAATGCCGCACATGTGGACAGCGCTTGCATTGACAGCCCACTGTCCAACTCTGGCCTCGTATTTGCGACTTCGGGAAAACGAATAATCGTGCCAGCCAGCGGTCCTATTTTTGTCGATTGACGAAGCTTGGCAGGGCATAGTGCGGCTGGTTAGCGCCTAATGCCGGAACTTAGCAGCTCCAACACGCTTTTACCGCCTTCGAGGAAGGCGCCGTGACGCTGTCGGTATTTTTTCTGGTGCAGAGACTGCACGTATTTCGCGAGTGCTTTTGAAACCATTGTCGCTGATTGAGAAGGGCCCGGGGGGCCGGGGCGGGCCCAAAGGTCGGCACCGGGGGCGGTTGTTGCTACCGTTGTTGCTGCTGGTGCTGGCGTGTTCGCCCATTCGGCTGCTGCAGCCCAACCAGCGCCTGCTGCACAAAGTAGAGATAAAAGGCGCCGACCAGGCCGATGCTGACCGCCTCGAAAGCCTGGCCCAGCAGCAGCCCAACACCACTCTGCCGCTGCCCAAGCTGGCTATCTACCAGCTTGGTCATAATTTCTACGACTCCACTCGCATCAAAAATAAGATGCGCCGCCTGCTGGCCCGCTACGACGAACAAATTAAGGCGGCCGGCGCCGACTCGGCCAAGCTGGGGCGCCTGCTCAACCGCCGCGAGCGCCGCGTGAAACGCAAGCAGCTGGCCCTCGACAAGGGCAACGCCATCATGCGCCTGGGCGAGCCGCCCGTGCTCTACGACACAGCCCTTACCCGCCGCTCGGTGGAGCAGATGACGACCTACCTGCACTCCGAAGGCTTTTTCCGGGCCACGGTATATGCCACCGATACGGCCCGCAGCAAGCGCGGCATCTGGCGCGGCTTTCTCTACGGCGTGGGCTTGCGCAAGGAGCAGCCCCGCGTCGACTCCACGGGCAAGGTGCGGCCCCGGCGCCGCGTCACGGTCACCTATCACATCACCGAGGGCCGCCCGTTCCTCATCAGCGAACTCACCCAGACGATTCCCGACTCGGGCGTGGCCCGCATCGTGCGCCAGGGCATGGGCAGCGCGCTGGTGAAAAAAGGCGACCGCTACCGCGAGGGCTTAATTGGCCAGGAGCGCAGCCGCCTGGAGAACCAGCTGAAGATTGCCGGCTACTACGATTTTCGGCAGCAGTACATTACCCTGGAAGCCGACACCAGCTTTCAGCCCTACACGGTGCGGCTGCGCACCCTCATTGCCAACCCCGGCCCCGGCCAGGGGCACCGCCGCTACACCCTGCGCCACGTGCGCATGGTGACCGATGCGGGCGTTAACCGCACCCTGCAGGCCAGCACCGGCGATACCCTGCGCCGCGCCGGAGTGCCCGGCCAGCTCCCCCGCGTGCGCCGCCTGGGTATCCGCACCGATACCATCACCGTCGATTCGGTGGATTTTGCCGCCTACAAGCAGCGCTACAGCCCCGGCGTGCTGGTGCGCAAAATCACCCTGCGGCCGGGTCAGTATTACAACCTCGACCGCACCCAGCGCACCCAGCGCCTGCTGGCCGATTTGGACATGTTCCGCTTCAATACCGTGAGCTACCGTAAGGTGCCCGACGCGGTGGCCAGCGACAGCACCGGCCGCCACCCCACCACCGGGCAGCTCGATGCCATCATCAGCGCCACGCCGGCCGATAAGTATCAGATTACCGACGAGTTTGGCGGCACCTTCGTAGCCAATCTGCCGGGGCCGTTCATCAACGTGCGCCTGAAGAGCCGCAACCCGTTTGGCGGGGCCGAGGTACTGGAGATGAGCGTGCGGGCGGGCTTTGAGGGGCAGCTGCAGCAAATCGGCGGCTCAACTATCAATACCGAATCCATCTATACCACGCAGCTGGGGGCCACGGTGGCGCTGGTGCTGCCGCAGCTGTTCATTCCCTTCCGTCCCAATCATTTCCTGGCGCGCTACAACCCGCGCACACGTTTTTCGCTGTCCGAAACCTACGTCAACCGCCCCGAGTACACGCGCTCAAATTTTGAGCTCACCTACGACTACATCTGGCAGAAATCGACTTACCATCAGTACGTTTTCTCGCCCTTCGTTATCAATCTCATCAATACGCCGGACATGAGCGACGCCTTTAGGGCGCGGCTCGACTCCTTTCGAGTGTACTACGGCTCGCCGCTCTACCGCTCGTTCGTGAAACTGCTGGTACCCAGCTTCGGCTTTTCGTCGCTCTACAACTCGAACGACATCAACCAGACTCGTAACGCACAGTACTTCCGCATCTTTGCCGAAATGGGCGGCCTCACCCGCGACCTCTATCGGACCCGGCTCGATAAGGCTACGGCGGGCTCCGACGCGGCCGGCCTGCAGGTGTACAACTTCGCCCGCCTCGGGGCCGACTACCGGCGCTACCACCGCCTCACGCCCCGCACCTACTTCGTGTGGCGCCTCAATGGCGGGGCCGTACATGCTCTAAGCAAGTCTGGTGGTCAGTATGTTATTCCTTACGATAAGTCGTTCTTCGCCGGTGGCTCTACCAGCTTGCGGGCCTGGCAGCCGCGCCGCCTCGGGCCGGGTGGCTACACCAGCAAGCGCATCATTCAGCTAAATGAGGGCGGCATCATCCGGTCCGACACCGTGCGCGATTTCCTGAGCGAGCAGCCCGGCGAACTACTGCTGGAAGGCAGCGCCGAGTACCGCTTTCCCATCTACAGCTTCATCAATGGCGCCGTGTTTACCGATGTGGGCAACGTGTGGACCTTGCAAAATAACTCCGCCCTCCGCAACGACCCAAACAGCACCACCTCCGAAGCCCAATTCCGCTTCAATACCTTCTACCGGCAGATTGCGGTAGGCTCGGGTTTTGGCTTCCGCTTCGATTTCAGCTTCCTCGTGCTGCGCCTCGATATGGCCGTGAAAGTGTTTGACCCCACCGCCGAATCCGGCGAGCGCTGGGCGCTTAGAAACTTCAATACCAGCGCCAATCCCATTGCCTTTAACCTCGGCATCGGGTACCCGTGGTAAGCTAATGATGGAGGGCGGGGCTGGCCCCCGCCCGGCATAACCGCGCCGCTAAAGCGCGACTAGCCGGGCGGGGGCCAGCCCCGCCCCTACGTCGTTCTAATAACCCAGCAGTTCGCCCAGCGCCGCGCTCACCTTGGCTGCGCTCGGCAGCATCATCTTTTCCAGCTCCACGTTGAGGGCAATGGCGGGCAGGTTGGCGGCGCCGAGGGTGAACACTGGCGCGTCGAGCTCGCGGAAGCAGTGGCGCTGAATGCGCCCGGCCAGACTCTCGGCGAAGCTATTCATCAGCGGCTCTTCGGTCAGCACCAGTACCTTGCCATGGCGGCGCGTAGCTGCCATCACGGCCTCAAAATCCAAGGGATTGAGCGTGCGCAGGTCGAGAATTTCGACCTGACCGGGGAAATTGCGACTGGCCGTTTTGGCCCAATGCACGCCCATGCCGTAGGTGATGACGGCGCAGGTGTCGCCCTGCCGCAGCTTTTCCGCATCGGCTTCCTGCGCAATGGCGGCCTTACCCAGCGGAATGACGTAGCCCGCGGCCGGCTCCAGGGTTTTGGCATCTTCGGTGCCGGGCACTTTGCTCCAGTACAGGCCCTTATGCTCCAGCATCACTACCGGATTGGGGTCGAGGAAGGAGCTGCGCATGAGGCCTTTCATGTCGGCCGCATTGCTCGGGTACACCACCTTGATGCCGCGAATGGTGAGCAGCGTGCTCTCGATGGAGCCCGAGTGGTAAGGCCCGCCGCCGCCATAGGCCCCGATGGGCACCCGAATAAGGGTGGATACCGGAAACTTGCCCATGCTGAGGTAGCAACTCTTGCTGAGTTCCTCAACGAGCTGGTTAAGAGCGGGCCAGATGTAGTCGGCAAACTGAATTTCGACGATGGGCCGGGCGCCCACAGCCGCCATCCCCGCCGTGCTGCCCACGATGTAGGCCTCCTGGATGGGCGTATTGAATACGCGGCGGTCGCCGTACTTCTTGGCCAGCAGGGCAGCTTCGCGAAACACCCCGCCGAGCTCGCCGCCCACGTCCTGCCCGTAGAACAGCGCTTCGGGAAACTCGCGCAGAATGTCATCCACGGCGTGCAGGGCGGCATCCACCATCAGGGCCTTGTCGGCGCCGGCGGGGCTGCGCTCGCCGGCTTCTTCGAGCACGGCGGCAGGGGCAAATTCGTGGTCGGCAAAGGTGGCGGGGTCGGGGTCGGGCGAGGCCAGGGCTTCGGCCCAGTCGGCGTGCACGGTAGCGCGGGCTTCGGCCTGGGCGGCCGTTAGTTCGGCTTCATCCACGCCCAGTTCCAGCAGGCGCTGGTGCAGCCTGGGCAGCGGGTCGAGGGTCTGGTGCTGGGCGAGGTTGTCGCCGCGGTACCACTCGCGGCGCACGCCGCTGGTGTGGTGGCCCAGCAGGGGGCACTTGGCGTGTACCAGGGCCGGACCGCGCCGGGCGCGCACATGCTCCACGGCCGCGCTCAAACCGGCGTAAGAGTCTTCAAAGTCAGTGCCATCGACCCGCAGCCGGTGTAGGCCCGGGAAGCCGGCGGCAAACTCGTAAGCATCCATGGCGCGCATCTCGCGGCCGGTGGCCGAGATGCCCCAGTCGTTGTCCTGCACCAGATAGATGATGGGCAATTCATGCAGAATAGCCATCTGCAGGGCCTCGGCCACCTCGCCCTCGGTCATGGCGCCGTCGCCGATGGAACATAAAACCAATGGGTAATTAGCAATGAGCACCCGAAGGTCAGCGCTAGTAGCTAATGAGCAATTATCGTCCGCCGTCGGCGCGGCACTACCATTGTTAATTGTTGATTGCTCATTGTTAATTGACTCAAGGTATTTGATGGCCTGCGCCATGCCCGTAGCCGGAATAGCCTGCATACCCGTAGCCGAGCTTTGGTGCGGCATCACCGGGATGCCGGGGCGGCGCAGGCTGGGGTGGCCGTAATAGGTGCGGCCGCCGCTGAAAGGGTCGTCGCGCTTGGCCATGAGCTGCAGCATGAGTTCGTAGGGGCGCAGGCCCATGCCGAGTAGCATAGCGTCGTCGCGGTAGTAGGGCGCGGCGTAGTCGGTGTCGCGCAGCAGGAATGCCGCCGCCAGCTGCACGGCCTCGTGGCCGCGGGCGGTGGCGTGCACGTAGCGGCTGGCAATGGCCTTCTGGTCTTCGTAGAGGGCCGCCATCTCGGCGGCGGTGTGCATCAGGCGGTAAGCGCGGAGCAAGCGGGCGAGGTCGGCCTCGGCCAGGGTGGCGGCGGGGGCTTCGGGAGCGAGGGAAGTATCGGCGAACATTACGAGGGAGCGGGTGGAACCCCAAATTTACAGCTTTGCCCGCGTCCGCGTCGGGGCGGCCGTATCTTTGTGCTCCGCCCGGCCTCTGCGTTTCCTCTGCGCAACCCGCTGCGTCTTCTGCGGTTCAACTACTCGTGCCCACTACCTCTCCCAGCTCCCTCCGCCCCGAAATTGAAGCCTGGCTGGCCGACTTTCAGCTCCGGCTCTGCCAGCAGCTCGAAGCCGCCGACGGCAATACCGTCCACTTCCGCACCGATGAGTGGCAGCGCCCCGGCGGCGGCGGCGGGCGCAGCAAAGTACTGGAGCACGGCACTATCCTGGAGAAAGGCGGCGTCGGCTTTTCGGCCGTGTGGGGCGAAATGAGCGAGGCCGCCGCCCGCCAGCTCCACATGCCCGACCCGCG
>Ga0247804_10000419_pt1 | contig 19642 bp, 18 predicted proteins | sample UWRJL029104C1_FD_181142 | JGI IMG/M metagenome (GOLD analysis project Ga0247804, IMG submission 181142) | Plant litter microbial communities from Arlington Agricultural Research Station in Wisconsin, United States - UWRJ-L029-104C-1 | ecosystem: Environmental > Terrestrial > Plant litter >...
GCCATCATCGGCTTCAACGAGCAGGTGGCCTGGGGCGTCACCAACACCTATGCCGACGTGCTGGACTGGTTCCAGCTGAAATTCAAGGATAAATCCCGCCGCGAATACTGGCACGACGGTCGCTGGAAGCCTCTGACGCAGCGCGTGGAGCGCATCAAAGTGCGCGGCCGCCCCGACCGGCTCGATACCGTGCTCTACACCCACCACGGCCCCGTGGTGTACGACCATCAGGAAGAACCCTTTCTCTCGCAAACGCCCATCGGCCACGCCCTGCGCTGGACGGCCCACGACGCCGCCAACGAGTTCCTGACCTTCTACCACCTCAACCGTGCCCACGACTACGCCAGCTACGTGGCCTCGCTGGCTACCTACGGCGCACCCGCTCAGAATTTTATCTACGCCGATGCCGCGCAGGATATCGCCCTCTGGCCCAACGGCCGCTTCCCCCTCAAGTGGCGCGAGCAGGGCAAATTCGTGCTCGACGGCCGCGACCCCGCCCAGGAGTGGCAGGGCTGGATTCCGGCCGCCCAGAATCCGCACGTCAAGAACCCGGCGCGGGGTTTCGTGAGCTCGGCCAACCAGTTTTCGGCCCACCCGCGCGACTATCCCTACTACCTCAACTGGGACTACAGCGGCTCAGAGCGCGCCCGCCGCATCAACCAGCGCCTGGCCCGCATGACCCAGGCCACGCCCGACAGCCTGCGCCAGCTCCAGAACGACAACCTCGGCCTCAACGCCCAGCTGACGCTGCCGCGCCTGCTGGCCCTGGCGGGCACCCCAGTCGCCAATTCGCCCGCCGACCAAGCCCAGGCCGAGCTGCGGCGCTGGGACTACCAGTACACCGCCGATGCCATTGGCCCCAGCCTGTTCGAAGTATGGTACAACGAGCTGGTGAAGCGCCTTTGGGACGATGATTTCGGCAAAAAATCCACCGGCCTGGAAATGCGCCCGCCCGCCCGCGACCGCACCAACAACCTGCTGCTGAGCGAAGAAAATAGCCCCTGGATAGACGACCGCCGCACCGCCACCCACGAAACGCTGCCGCAGCTAGCCCGCCAAAGCCTCGACTTCGCCATCGACTCGCTGACCCGCAAATTCGGTCCACAAAGCCCCAAGTGGCGCTGGGCCGACCAGAAAAGCACCGACATCCTGCACCTGCTAAAAATCAAAGGCTTCGGCCACGACAATGTAGATTGCGGCGGCGGCGCGGGCATCGTCAACGCCACTTCGGAGCGCAATGGGCCCTCGTGGCGCATGGTGGTGGCGCTGGGGCCGCAGGTGCGGGCCTACGGGCTGTTTCCGGGTGGGCAAAGTGGGAACCCGGGCTCGGTTTATTACGACAATATGCTGGAAAACTGGCGGGTGGGTAAACTGGATGAGCTGGTGTTTTTGCGTAGTGCGCAGGAAAAGAATGCGCGGGTGTCGGCGGAGTGGAAGCTGAACGGGAAGTAACGCGAAGCGGGAGCTCCGCGCTACTTCCCCTTTCGTAAATTCGCCCCATGAGAACCCGCCTTTTTTCACTGCGCCGGGTTGCGGGGATGAGCTTGCTGCTGGGCGCCCGGCCCGCAATGGCCCAGTTTTACAGCCAGTATCCCGCCGATACCTCGCGCATTTTCAGCTACGTAGAACAAATGCCCGCCCTGCCCGGCGGCGGTGGCAACCTGGCCTTGGTCAAAACCATTCAGCGGGCGGTGCAGCTGCCGCCCGAGGTGCGCGAGGGCAAGGTCGAAGGCCGCGTATTCGTGCGCATGGTAATTGGGGTAAGCGGGGTGGCCCGGCAATTCAGCATTGCCCAAAGCCTCAATCCGGCCACCGACGCGGCGGCCCTGACGGCCGTGCGCCAGCTGCCGCGCCTGGTGCCCGGGCGCTACAATGGCCAGCCCGTGGCCGTGGTGCTCACGGTGCCGGTGGTGTTTTTCTCGCCCCGCCACGTCTTTGCCACCAATGAGGTAAGCCGCGTCCCGCAGTTTGCTGGCGGCAACGACGCCCTCGACGCCTACCTGCGCAAAAACCTCATCCCACCCGCCGAAGTCAAAACCCGCGACCTGCGCGGCCGCGTCACCGTGCGCTTCGTGCTGCGGCCCGATGGGCGCGTGGGCGCCACCGAAGTCGTCAATTCCCTCAGCCCTGCCTGCGACGACGAAGCCCTGCGCCTCGTGCGCAGCATGCCGCGCTGGCAGCCCGCCCTGGGCTACGACGACCAGCCCGTGGCCGTGTCCCAAGCCCTCAACATCTGGTTTGAGCCGCCGCCGCCACCCGCCGGCATCGCGCCCCCGGTACCGGAAACCCATATTTATAGCCAGGTGGATAAAATGCCCGAACTGCCCGGCGGGGGTGGCATCGCCGCTGTCAAAGCCGCGCTGCTCGAGCGTGTGGAATTCCCGGAGCAGGCACTGGCCCGGCAGGGGCAACTGAGCTTCGTGGTGGAGCCCGATGGCCGCGTCACGCGCCCCGTCATGCTCAAGAGTATCAGCAACGAGTTCGACGAAGCCATTATGACGGCGGCATTGCGGCTGCCGCGCTTCGAGCCCGGGCAGCAGCGCGGGCGGCCAGTGGCTGTGCGCCTGGTGGTGCCGATTGAAGTGGAAATCCGGTAGATTTCTGTCGTACTGAACGCAGTAAAGCATCCTCTCACACCACAACGAGTCGTTGAGACATGAGAGGATGCTTTACTGCGTTCAGTACGACAGGAGAATTATTCCTCCTGCGCCTTATTAATAGCCACGACGGCCGCAATGGCCAGCACGGCGATGCCGATTATCATCTGCGTCTGCGTGAGTCGCTTCGAGGCCTTGCGCAGCAGAGTGCCGCCGCTTTTCAGCAGGTCGTCAATGTGTTCGGCTTCGCCTTTGAATACGTGGTAGGCACTTTCGAAAGTCCGGGCCAGGTCTTCGGGCAGAATTTTTTCGAGCTCTTCGCTCGCTTGTTGCGTGATGTCCATTTGGTAAGGCGAAATGAGATGAGAGCAACGGGCTTCGCAGGCCCGTCGGCACTTCTACGTTAAGACCGGGCTGGTGTTTGGTTGGGCTTGCGGAAAGATGACGGCGCTGTGCGGGGCACAAAAAAAGGCGCCCGACTGCAACAGCCGGGCGCCTTTTCAAAATTCAGGCAAACGCTTACTGCGCCGCGGCCAGTTCGGCGGCCGGCTCGGCAGCCGGCTCAATGGCCATCACGCGGCCGGCAGCGTAGAAGTTGTGGTTGTAGTAGCCTTCGCGCAGCGAGCTGATAGTAACGCCTTTGCCGCAAGCTGAGTGGGCAAACTTGCCATCTTTCAGGTAGATGCCGACGTGGTAGATGGGGCCGCGGCCGCGACGGAAAAACACCAGGTCGCCGGTGTGCATCTCCTTGCGCGACACGCGCTTCACGGTGGTGAACATCGAGCGCGAGCTGCGCTTGAGCGTGATGCCGTACACTTCCTTGAACACGCGGGTCACGAAGCCCGAGCAGTCGGTGCCGTAGCGCTGCGAGTTGCTGCCGTAGCTGTAAGGCGTGCCTACCCAGTTGGTTACGGCTTGCAGCAGGTCCTTGTCCTCGTTATAGTCGAGGTGCAGGCCCAGGGTTTGCGCGTAGTAGTGGTAGGTGATGGAGTCGCGGGCGGCGGTGGCCGCCAGCGCGTCGGCGGGGTTCACGGGGCCTTTGGCGGTGCCGGCCGGGGTGCTTTCGGGCTCATTTTCCAGGAGGGCCGGAAACAGCGATGCTTCGGCCACGGCGGGCGCCGCAAGGGCGCAGGCCGTACCCGAAGCATCGGTAGCGGGGCGTTCGAAGAAGAAAGAGAGAGCCAGCGAAGCAGCGGCGAGGCAATACAGGAGGCTGTTTTTCATTGTCCGTCGTTGGGTGGGTAAGGGAGGAAATCCGGGTTCTGCGGTGAGAGCCAAAAGAGCCGGGCGAGTAGTTTCTCCGTCGATAGGCGATGCTGCGGGCAGCTTGGGAAAAGGAGTGAAAAAGAGTCGGGCAATTGGCTTTTTTAGTGGGTATAAAGCCAGCCTTGGGGTAAAGCTAAGGCAAACTTTTCGTAACTCCGGCATTTTTGCTCGGAAAAAGTCAAAGATTCTTTACCAAGTACAATGATTTGGGCGAAAAATCTTTTTCGCCCTTGCAACCATCCCGAAACTTTCGGCGTACTAGCGCCCTTCTATTTCCCTATGTCTGAGCCCACCGAACTCCCCCGTACCTGGCCCAACTCGCCACTGGCCCGCATCGCCCGCCTGGTGCTGGGCAATAAGGCTAACGTGGCCATGGTCATTGGCCAAACCGTACACCTGAGTGGGGCCACCCGCGAAGAATTTCTGGCCGACGCCGAGTGGCTGGCGCACGAGCGCGTCCACATCCGGCAGTTTCGGGAACACGGCTTCGTGCCCTTCCTGTGGAAATACCTGGTAGAGTCGGCGCGGGTGGGCTACTTCAACAATAAGTTTGAAGTGGAGGCGCGGGAGGAGGCGCGGCGCCTCACGCAGCTATAAAGGGTGCTAATAAAACGACTGTCATCCGGAGCGCCGCGAAGGACCTGCTCACGCCTGAACGATTGATTTACTGCGTCGTTCAAACGTGGGCAGGTTCTTCGCGGCGCTCCGGATGACAGTTCCTTATAATTCTAACTTACAGCTGCGCCAAGCGCCCGCCATCCACCACCAGCGTGGTGCCGTTCACAAACGACGCCTCGCTCGAGGCCAGGAAGCAGATGGCCGCCGCTAGCTCGCGGGGCTTGCCAATCTGCCCGGTGAGGTGCTCGGCGCCCGATTTGATGTTCGGGTTGTCGTGCAGCATAGGCGTATCCACGGCGCCGGGGGCCACGGCGTTGATGCGGGCCTGGGTGTGCGGAATTTCGAGGCTGAGGCCGCGCACGAAGGCCTCCATCGCGCCCTTGCTGGCGGCGTAGGGCACCACGTTGGCGCTAGTCTGGTGCGCGTGCACCGACGACACCGCCACCACCGCGCCGTGCTGCATGTGCGGCAGGCAGAGCTGGCAGAGGCGAAACAGCGCCCGCAGATTGACGGCAAACAACTGGTCCCAGGCGGTGGGAGTGATTTCCAGAATCGGCTCGTAGGTCATCATGGCCGCGTCGTTCACCAGCACGTCGATGCGGCCCCAGCGGGCCAGCGTTTTGCGCACGGCGGCGGTCAGCTGCCGGTCTTTGCCCACGTCGGCTTTCAGGAAGAGAACTTCGCCGCCCAGCTTTTTAATCTCGGCCACTACTTCCTTGCCTTCGGCGCTGTCGCGACCTACGACGGCTATTTTGCCACCTTCGCGGGCCATTTGCAGAGCCGTGGCGCGGCCGATGCCCGAAGTGGCACCGGTGATGAAGCAGATTTTATCGGTAAAGCGCACAGTAATAACGGTTGAAGGTAGTGGATGGCCGCGTTAAAAGTATTGGTAGGCAGTACGGTAGTGCCGGGCTAAAGTTGGTGAACCCCGGCAATTATCAAATCTGGCTACTTAAAACTTTTTTCGGCAAAGGATTAAAACAAATGCCGGCTTAGTGCAACTTTGACGGCGGCGATTACGAATACTACCCAGCGCCGCCTCAGCGGTTGGTGCCACTCTTCCTTTCCACCTTCATTCCTTTCCCATGAATACCCAGCAAAACAAGCCGGCTGCCTCGGCAACTGATACTACTTCCCGTTCGCAGGCTTCCTCGGCACCGGTATCGAGCGATGCCAGCGCCCAAACCTCGGCCGAACAGCCTACCAGCATCATCGACAGCGCCCTGGCCAGTGGCCGTAGCGCCATCGACAGTGCCGTAGAAAGTGGCCGTAGCGTACTCGACAGCGCCGTCGAAACGGGCCGCACCGCCCTCGACAGCGGCAAGAAATGGATTGGGGACGCGCACCTGCGCGAAACCGTTGACCAGACCACGCAGAGCGTGAAAGATTGGAGCGGCCGCGCGGCCGCCCGCGTCAATAACCTCAGCACCACCCAAAAGGTGGTAGGCGGCGCCATTCTGGCCGCCGGCCTGGGCTGGCTGGCCTATCGCAAAGTGAAATCCTCAGACAACTCGTCAGAGGACAACGACAGCAGCTCGCGTTCGGTATATGGCCGTTCGGGCAGCTTCACCCGCACCGGCAGCGCCAGCTATCAGGCTCCCGATGCTTCCAACCGCCGCCCGGCCAACACCAGCAACCGCCCGGCTTCGATGCCGTCGTTTGGTGGCGAGTCGAGTGCTAAGCGTCCCAGCGATTCCGGCTTCGGTGGTGCTTCGACCAGCGACTTCAGCAGCCGCGCTTCGGGCAGCAGCTACCGCTCGCAAGATGATGACTATCGCACGATTGAATAAGGGTTAAACTCCCCATTTAATTAATAAAACCCCGCCTCATTCAGTTGAAGCGGGGTTTTTCTTTGGGTAGGTCCTCGTGATGAATCGGAGGCAAATTCAGCCAGCGCCAGAAAATCAGGCCGCCCAAGGCATAAGCAATTACATCGAACCCATCGGCCGTAGTGGTGTGCGGTCGGAAATAAGGCAATAGCAATTCGAACCAGATGCTTATTCCTGCCCAGGTGCTTATCACCCAAATGGCCGGCAGCGTGAAGTCAGCGCGTCGGAAATAAGCGTGACGCATGAGCCACCGCGCCCCGCTCAGGATGAGCGGCAGGGCCAGCACATCGGCCAGATAGGAGCTGATAATGGTCGGCAGCGGCCAATGCAGCCAGTGCCGGTTAGTATATAACAACCCGTAGGTCAGCGCCAACGCCGCTAATAGCAGGGGGCGGTAAGCTTGATGCCTCAGCCCGCCAACGCGGTGACTACCCATACCACGAAGGCCACAATGGCGGCAAAAAATAGCTGGCCCCGCGAATCACATATTTAGCCAGCCTGAGGGGCAGCGGGTCGTCGGGATTAATGTCGATGAGGACCAGGTTGGGCCCGGATTTAGCATCCAAAGCCTGGCGGGCCTGGTCGTTGGCCACGCGGTGCGGCTCCAGCGTTTGCTGGCAGTGCTCGCAACGGTCGTCGGGCTGCTGCTGCCAGCTGGTCCACTGGCCACAGTGGGGGCACTTTTTGGTGGAAGCCAGCGGGGTAGTGAGGTCAGGGTGCATAGCGAGAGTATCCGAAAAGGCACACTGACTACCAGTGAACAGAAAAAGCCCGTTGATAATCGGTTGATTATCAACGGGCTTTAGAGCCTTCTACGGGATTCGAACCTGCGACCTGCTCATTACGAATGAGCTGCTCTACCAGCTGAGCTAAGAAGGCGTTTCCCATACAGTATTTCCGATTGGGACAACAAAGATAGGCAAGCCGGATAAAGCGGCGCAACCTTCCGGCTGAAAAAAAACAACAACCCGTCCCCAGGCCCTGCGTTTTACGCTTTCAACCCCATTTTTCTTCTGCCATGAAAATCCTCCATTCCCTCGCCGCCGGCTTTGCCGGTGCTTTGGCCCTTAATGTACTACACGAAACTATGCGCCGCCTGCGCCCCCACGATGCCCCGCGCATGGATGTGCTGGGTAAGCGTGGCCTGCGCAAACTGCTGACCGCCGCCGACGCCCCACAGCCCGACGACAATACCGCCTTTGCTCTGACTATGGCAGGCGACCTGGTTTCAAACGGCCTTTATTACAGCATGGTGGGCAGCGGCCCCCACGCCATTGCGCGGGGCGTGGGCCTGGGGCTGGCGGCGGGTATTGGCGGCGTGGTGCTGCCGGGGCCGTTGGGCTTGGGCGAGGCGCCCAGCAACCGCACGCCTCAGACCAAGCTCATGACCGTGGCCTGGTACACGCTCGGCGGGCTGGTGGCCGGGGCGGTGGCACAGAGCCTGCAGCAGCGGAAGTAAGCCGTAAATTTGGGGCTTGTTAAAGCAAGGTTCCGGTCTGCACGTTATGTGGGCAGGAATGCCGGACTGAGTTAGTCGGGCTTACGCTAAAAAGCTTTTTGCTGATGGAATACATCCTGATTCTGCTGATTGCGCTTATTTTCATTCGCTTTATTCTGCCCGGGCTGGTGAAAATGTTGCTGGGCAGGTTCATTCGAAAGCAGATGCGCACTCACGGTTTCGAGGTGCCGCCGCAGGCGCCGCCCAAGCCTGGCGCCGCGCCGGGCTCGGGGCAGGTGCGGGTCGATTTCGTGCCGCCGCGTCAGACCATTAATCCCGACAAGCCGCATAGCGCTCAAGGAGGAGAATACGTTGATTTTGAGGAAGTGTAATGATTAACGGTTAATCATCAACCGTTAATCATTACCTAAAAGCCGAGCCCAAACCGCAGGCCGGTGCCCAGTCGCTCGCCGCTTTGCAGGGCGGTGTAGAAATCAACGCGAAGTACTTTCACGATGTGCTCAATGCCGACGCCCAACTCCAGGTAGTGGCCGGCGGCGGCGGTGTGCAGGTAGTTGAGCGAGGCCACTTCCTGCCATTTCAGGCGGCGTAGTAGCGGCACTTTATTCAGGATGAAGCCGTTGAAATGGTGGTTGTAGTGGCCTTCGAAGTAGCTGTTGTTGGTGCTGAAGCGGTAGTAATCAAGGAGCTGGAAGTCACTGAAGTCGCCGGTGAGGATGGTGCGGTTGCCGGAGAAGTGGCGGTAGTCGATGAATGTCATGCCCGCCCGTGAGCCGAGGAAACTGCCCACGGCTGCCTCGTAATTGCTGGTGCCGAACAGGCCGAGCTTGAAGCTGTGGCGCACGCCGGCCTGCGCCAGCGTGTAGCGCACGTCGGAGCCCAGCACGCCAGCGATGGCGTGGCGGGCCTGCACGTTGAAAGTGGGCCACTTCGAGCCGAGGTTGATTTTGCCAGTGGGACGGGTGATGTAGCGTTGCCCGGGCTTAAAATCGAGCGACACGCTCATGGTTAATAACTGGCTGCGGTTGAAGCGAGTATCAGGCAGCTCGCCGCTCACCGGGTCGTTGGGAGTGAAGGCGCGGCCGGGTACGTCGTTGAAGAGCTTGTAAGTGCTGTTTTCCAGCTCGTGACGGTCGAAGTAAGCACCGCTAAGGCGGAAGTTGAGGCCATTCACGGGCTCGGTCGCATACACCAGCTCGGCACCGTCGCGGCGGTAGAGCTTGGCGTAGTTCTGGTTGACCAGCAAGGTGTAGATGCTGTTTATAGCGGGCGTGAGCTGGCTGTTGTGGTCGAAATTCTGGATGGTGCGTCCCACGGATACGCTGATTTGCTGGCGCTTCACGGGGTGCAGCTGCCAGTCGATTTCCAGGTTAGGCTTCAACTGCTCATCAGCAAAACCGTAGCGCAGCGTGGGCTTGATGGTAAGAAAGCGCCGGTCTTCAGTGCGTTGGGTAAAGATGGCCTGAGCATTGAGCACTGTGCCTTCCACGGTGTTGTACTGAACAATCTGGGCCACTGGCAGCACCGAAGTATTGCGCTTGCGGAAAGTGTTGCTGTAAGTATAGCCGCCGATGAGCAGCTTGATGGGCTCGAATTTGTTGCGCTCGCGGTCGAGCGAATCCTGGTAAGGGCGCGAGTTGCGGATGACTTCGGAGCTGTCTTTGACGTGGTAATCCTTCTGCTCCTCCAGCGTGAGGGGCACGGGGCGCACGTTGTCCCAGTAGGTCGAGTCGCGCTCGTTCACGCCTTTTTCGACCAGCTGCACCTCGTTGCGGCCCATCTGGGCGAAGGGGTCGTTTTTCACTGAGTCGCGCTGTGCCTGCTTCACCTGCTTGCGCACCTGGCGGTTGAGGCCGCTGAGGTCGGGCTTGCGCTTACGGATTTGGGCGGCGGTTTCCTGGCCCTTCGGAGCATCGTCTTTGCCTTCCTGGATTACCGGCGGGGCGGTTTTGGCCACGGGTGGGGCCGGGTAGGTGGGCCGCACATTAGAGTAGTTGGTAAACACGGCCGTGAGATAGCCGGAACCTTTAAAACCCAAGGCCGAAAACGAGAAATCAAGCTGCTGCGACTGAATAAGCCAGACGTGTGGCGAGCCCGGCGCCGGCGCGTAAAGCTGCGAGATGTGCAGGCTCTCCACGTAGTCGAGCTGGGCGTTTTTGTCGAGGCTCAAATCGACGGAATGGATGCGCCAGCTGCCGTCGGCGATGTAGATGTAGCCCGAGAAAGCCGGGTCGTTGCGGCGGCGGGGCGTCACGCGGATTTTATGCACCAGCTCGCCGCCCTGCTGCTTGCTGCCCACCAGCTCGTAGCGGTAGAATAGCATGGCGTTGGAGGCGATGGGCGACACGAAGCCGCGCTCCGAGAAGCCGCTCTTTAGCACGTTGTTGTAGAACGTCATGTTGCGTCCCGCGCTGGCCCGGTTGAAGCTGATGCCGCGGCTGTCGCCACTCACCCGGCTCGAAATGGTGCGCTCCTTCACCACGTCGGGCTGGGTGAAGGAAATATCGGACAGCGTTTCGGAGAGGTAAAAAATACCCGGTTTCAGGTCGGGGCCGGTCTTGAAGAGGCCCAGGATTTTGCTGGGTGTGTCCGACAATCGGCCTAAGGCTTTGAGGTAGAGTCGGCCCCGAAATGCCGCTACCTCACGTTTGTGGTAGGCGCGCCACTGCTGGGCTTCCTGGATGATGGCGTAGGCCGGGTCGCGGTCGGTAGAGCGCACCAGCACTTCGCCCAGATTGTAGGACTCGGGTTGCAAACTCACGTTCAGCGTGGTGACGGAGTCGCCGCCCAGCACGCGCACCGGCTGCACCAGCGGCCGGAAGCCCACATACTGGAAAACCAGCTCATAGCGGCCGGGTTCGAGGCGTAATTGATAGGAGCCCTGCTCGTTACTGGCGGTGCTGGTGGCAGTGCCGCGCACGGCCACGTTGGCAAAGGGCAGGATTTCGTTGGTGTTGCCGCTGATTTTGCCCCGGATGATGCCAGCGTGGGTAAGGTGCGCCGTTGGCCCTAACAGGGTCAACACGAGCAGCAGGCGAGTAAATAAAAGAAGCATAGGCTGGAGCAGGGGCAAGGTGCAGTGCCAAAATACGGCACCCAACGGGCAGATGGTTGGTAAAAGGCCAACAGTTGCATTAACGTTATCGCAACGAATACATTTTAAGCCCACCCGCTAAGGCAACGAATTTCGGCGCCCGATGTTAGTTCTTTGTGCAATCAGCGCCTTCCTATGTTCAAAACCGACAAAACCCCCAAGCAGTACACGCCCGGCGAAGCTCTGCAAAAAATTGCCTCCTTCTGCGCTTACCAGGAACGTACGCAGAAGGAAGTGGAGCAAAAGCTTAAATCCTACGGCCTTGACGAGGACGAGGCCGGCGAAATCATCATTCGCCTGAGCCGCGAGAAGCTGCTCGACGAGGAGCGGTTTGCCAAGGCCTACGTGAGCGGGCACTACCGCCAGAAGAAGTGGGGGCGCCGCCGCATCGTGCAGGAATTGAAGCAGAAAGGTATTAGTGAATACTGCATCAAGTCGGGGCTGAAGGAAATCGATGGCGACGAATACTACCAGAACCTGCTGGACGTGCTGGAGAAGAAAGACCGGCAGGAAAAGGAGAAAAACCCCCGCGTGCGGCGGCAGAAAATCAGCGTGTTTCTCACCAGCAAAGGCTACGAGCAGGATTTGATAAAAATTGCTCTCGACGAGTTTGGCAAAGTGGCGGAAGAAGACGACGAATAGCCGCCCGGGCAACAATTCCGGTGCAGATTGGTAAGGCAGAAATACCTCACCATCGCACCTTATGGAAAAAGCCGCCCGCACCGCCCTCGTGGCCGAACTCATTGCCCTCATCACCAAAGGCAACGCTCACGCCACCTTCGAAGAAGCCGTGGCCGACCTCACGCCCGACATATGGAATCAGCATGTGCCCGAGGTGCCTTACACCATCTGGCATCTGGCCGAGCACGTTCGCATTGCCCAGTGGGACATCCTGGAATTCAGCCTCGACGCCCGCCACCAATCCCCTGAGTGGCCCGCTGGCTACTGGCCCGCCCGCGATGCGACCGCCGATGAGCAAGGCTGGCAGCACACCCTCGACCAGCTAAGCGCCGACCGTCAGCGTTTTATTGATTTACTTCAGAATCCTGCCACCGATTTGCTGGCGCCCATACCCCACGGCAGCGGCCAGAATATTCTGCGCGAAGCCCTGCTCATCGGCGACCACAACGCCTACCACACCAGCGAAATCATCCTGCTCCGCCGGCTGCTGAAGGCGTGGAAATAAGCTGTGTTAAGCCGTCACCGTGCGGCGAATGCCCAGCTTCTTCATTCGCGCTTCCAGGGTCTTAGCGTTAATGTCCAGCAGCACCGCCGCGCCCTGCGGCCCGCTCACGCGCCCGCCAGTGCGGTGCAAGGCTGCCAGAATATGGTCGCGCTCCTGCTCGCGCAGTGTTTTAATAGGTGGCTCAGCCGCCGCCACCGCCGCACTGCCGGAGCCCGCCACCGCCAGCAGCGGTCCCGCCGCGAAGCCGCCGAACTCCAGGTACGGCCCCTGACTGACGATGACGGCCTGTTCCAGCACGTGCTCCAACTCGCGGATATTGCCAGGCCAGGCGTAGGCCTGCAGCGCCGCCAAATCGGCCGGGCGCAGCTGGCGGATGGGGCGCGCCATGCGCTGGCTGAGGCGCTGAATGAAGTGCCGGGCCAACGGCTCGATATCCTCGGGCCGCTCGCGCAGGGGCGGCATTTGGATGGGAAACACGTTGAGCCGGTAATACAAATCGGCGCGGAAGCGGCCAGCGCGCACCTCGTCTTCCAGCACGCGGTTGGTGGCGGCTATCACGCGGGCATCGGTGAGCAGCACCTTGCTGCCGCCCAGGCGCTCGAACTCTTTTTCCTGCAATACCCGCAGCAGCTTGGCCTGCAAATCGAGCGGCAGCTCGCCGATTTCGTCCAGAAAAATGGTGCCGCCGTCGGCCAGCTCAAACTTGCCGATGCGGCGTTCGGTAGCGCCGGTAAAGGCGCCTTTTTCGTGGCCGAATAATTCGCTTTCAATCAATTGGGCGGGCAGGGCGGCGCAATTCAGCTTCACCAGGGCGCGGTTGTGGCGTGGCGACTGCTGGTGCAGGGCGCGGGCCACCATTTCCTTGCCAGTGCCGGTTTCGCCGGTCACCAGCACCGTGGTATCGGTGGGGGCCACGAGGGCGATGCGCGTTTGCACTAGGTGCAGGGCGGCGCTGGGGCCGATGAGGTCGCCGGCCTTGGCCACGGCAGCGGTGTTGATTTCGTCGATGAGGTAGCTGCGTTCCTGCTCCACCTGCTGTTTCAATTCCTCGATTTGCTCGAAGGCGAAGAGGTTTTCGAGGGCCAGCGAAATCTGCGGCACCAGCGCCTGCACGGTTTCTAAATCCTGCTGGTTAAATCCTTGTGGATTGTCGGAGGCCAGCACCAGCACGGCCGCGCCGCCGGGGCGCTGGCCCAGCGGCACCAACAGCATGGCGCGGGTCTGGTGCACATCATACACGTAGCGCATGGCTGGGTAGCGCCGGGCCAACTCCCTAAACGCCTCGCCGGTGTAGAGGCCCGGCTTTTCCAGCAGGTTTTCGACCTGGTTGTACATCGCCGAAAGGTTGAATTCCAGGTCTCTGTACCGGTCGGGGGCCAGGGCCAGCAGAGGAGCGTGCGGGTCGTCGTCGGGCCGCGCAAATTCGGCGAAGCCCGTGAAGCCCTCGCGGCGGCTCGGGCGTTGCACCCGGATGCCGAAATAATCGAAGGGTACCACGCGGGCCAGCTCCTCGGCAATGGCCCGGAACAGCGGCTCGCGCTGCTTGATGCTAAGCAGGGCGTTGCTGATATTCAGCTGCAAGGCCCGCTGTTGCTCGCGCCGGGCAATGTCCTCGAAGGCCAGGGTGTTCGCTACGGCAATGGCTACCAGCGAACCGATTTTTTCGAGCAGCGACTGGTCAGCGGCGCTGAAATTAGGATGGCGGCGGGTGGCCAGCATCAGGAAGCCGATGAGGTGCCCGGCCAGGCGCAGCGGCACCAGCGTCAGGCAGCAGATGCCCATTTCCGTCAGCTTGTCGAAGCCGCGGAAGTTGGGGTACTGGTCCAGCAGCTCGGCCAATTCGATTTGGCGGAAGATGGGCTCGGCCAGCAGCATTTCGGTGGGCGTGCCCGCCACCGGCTCAAACTGCGTGAAATGGTGCATCAGCTCGGGTCCGGCCCCGGTTTCGCCGCCGAAATAATCGCGCATGAATAGCCGCCGCCGCTTCTGCTCGCGGTCAAACACGTTGATACCGATGAGGTCGAAGGGGAAAATCAACCGCAGCTTGGTGGTGACGGTTTTGAACAGCGTCTCCTTGTCGCGGGTGGTGGCGATGGCCTCGTTGAGGTGCAGCAGCAGGTTTTCTTCGTCGTTCGGCACAGTTAGCGCGGCTTGGTTTCCTGAAATAGCAGGAGCGTGTTTTGGGAAAATCCTGCTATTTCAGGAAACGCGCAAGGGCTTCCGATGTTTTAAGTCAGTTGATTTTTTATTAAAATCTGATTAAAACACACGTACTCAACTACTGGTAAAAAGCTTTGAAACTGCCTGCGTAGCTGGCACAACAATGGGTAAAGCACTGGCACACCTAAGCCATTTGGCCTTATGCTTTCCAGATATCACCTGATGGGTTTTGCGGGTTTGTCGCTTTTCGGCGGCCTGCTGGTCCAACCAGCGCTGGCCCAGAACCAGCCCAGCGTGCCCGCCGCCGCCCAGTCCATTGGCTTGGTCAGCGACTCGCTGACGCTCGGCGGCACCCTGCAAGCCGTGCTCGACGCCAACCCCAGCCTCACCAATCTCACCGAGTTGAGCAATGCCGCCAGCAGCCGCCTGACGCAGTCGCAATCCGGTTTTCTGCCGCAGATTACGGGTACGGCTACCTACACCCGCATCGACCCGGTAGTTAAAATAGCGCTGCCGGGCAGCACTGAGCAACTGCAATTTGCTCCTAACAATAACTACGATTTCCACGTCACGGCGCAATACCTGCTCACGGACTTCGGCAAAAACGCCGCCAATGTGCGGCTGGCCGAGTCGCAGGTGAAAACGGCGCAGGACAACATCATCGTGGGCCGCCGCGACCTGGCTTTCAGCGCCGCCCAGGTGTACTACAACATCCTCTTTATGCGCGAAAGCATCCGGGTGCAGGACCAGCAGATTGCCTCGCTGCAAGCCCACCGCAACGAAATGCAGAAGCGCGTGGAAGCCGGCGTGAGTACCCGTTTCGATGTCACTACCACCGACGTGCGCATCACCCAGGCCGAAAATACCAAGCTCGACCTGCAAAACCAGCTTCGCAACCAGCAGGTGCAGCTGGCCCGCTACCTGCACAAGCCCGCTCAAGCTGATATCCCGGTGAAAGGCCGCCTGAGCTACGAGCCTCAGACCGTGAACCTGGAAGCTGAGCTGACCAAAGCTGCCGAAAACCGCCCCGAGGTGAAGCTGGCCCGTGATGCCGAGCAGACTGCTAATCTGCAAGCCAAACTCATTGAAAAGAGCGACTTGCCTACCCTGGGTATCGGTGCCCAGGCGGGCGCCAAAAATGGCTACATTGTGCCCGATATCAACCGTATCCGCTTCAATACGGTGGGCGTGGCTCAATTGTCGGTGCCCATCTACGATGGCGGGCGCAACAAGAAGCAGCGCGTAGAAGCCCAGGCTAACTCGCGTGCTGCCGTGGCCCGCACGCAGGACACGCAGGAGCAAATCCGCGCCGATGTGCGCCAGGCGGCCAACAACATGGAATTCAGCCAGGCTCGCTACGAAAATGCGCTCCAGCAAGTAAGCCAGGCCACCGAGGCCCTGACGAAAGCCAAGTCGCGCTACAGCAACGGCGTCGGCTCGAACCTCGACGTGCTCGACGCTGAAACGCAACTGGCGCAGTCGCGGCTGGCCCGCGCCCAGGCCGTGTATAATTACACGCTCGGCCAGTACCAACTGCGCCGTGCCACCGGCGAGCAGATTTGGCAATAAAATCAATTAACAATGAGCACTGAACACTGAACAATTATCGATTCAAGGCTCAGGCCAGGACATTAATTGCCCATTGCCAATTTTAATTGTTCATTGAAAATGACCACCATCCTCTGTCCGCTTGATTTCTCGGCCGCCTCGCCCGGACTCGTAGCCTACGCCGCCGCGCTGGCCACCGCCACCGGCGCGGCCCTGCGGCTGCTGCACGTGGTGGAGCCCGCCCCGCCCTCTGACGAGGAGCGGCCCGCCACCTGCGCCGGCCGCCTGGCCGCCCTGCAAGCCGCTGCCGGCGAGGCCGGCGCCACGCAGGTGAGCGCCGAAATGCTGCGCGGCGAAGCCGCCACCGAAATCGTGGCCGAGGCCGCCCGCTGCCGGGCCGATGTGATTGTGATTGGCGCCCTAGGCCAGACGGGCCTCACCCGCTTCCTGATGGGCAGCACCGCCGAGGCCGTTTTGCGTACTGCCTCCTGCGCTACCTTGCTGGTGCGCAACAACTTTTCTTCTTAAAATCTTCGACTTACCCCTTCTTCGTTTTTTCTCATGGCTCAGACCGAACCCAACGCGCCCATCGTGGCCGCGCCTGCTACCGAAGCCGCCGAACCCAAGCGCCGCAGCCCTATTCCGCTCATCATTCTGGCCATCGTATTGATTGCGGGCAGCATCTACGGCTGGAACCGCTACCAGTATGCCAAAGCCCACGAAGACACCGACGACGCCCAGGTAGAGGGCGACGTGTATCCCATCCTGCCCCGCGTGGGCGGCCCCGTGCTCGAAGTGAAAGTGCAGGACAACCAAGTGGTTAAAAAAGGCGAAGTCCTCGTGACCCTCGACCAGGCCGACTACCAGCAGCGCGTGAACGCCGCCGAAGCCGCCCTCGCCGCTGCCAACGCCAGCGTCGTGGCCGCCCGCGCCCAGGTAGCCACCGCCCAGGCCACCGTGCGCACCGCCCAAACCACCATCGGCGTGAGCGAAGCCAGCCGTGAGCGCCTCGAAAAAGACCTGAAACGCAGCGACAAGCTGCGCAAAGACGACATCATCCCGCAAAGCGAGTACGATGCCGTGCAGGCCAACCTGAAAACGACCCTCGCCCAGCGCGCCACCGCCACCGACCAGGTGAGCGTAGCCCGCCAGCAGGTGCTCGCCGCCGAGCAACAAATCGTAGTGGCCCAGGCCGTGGTGAAACAGCGCCAGACCGACCTCGACAACGCCAAACTGCAATTGAGCTACACCACCCTCACCGCTCCCGGCGACGGCATCGTGAGCCGCAAAAACGTGCAGCCCGGCCAAGTAGTGATGCCCGGCCAGCAGCTGATGGGCCTGGTAGCCAGCGGTAACACCTGGATTGTGGCTAACTTCAAGGAAACCCAGCTGGAAGACATGAAAGTGGGCCAGAAGGTGAAAATTGAAGTGGACGCCTACCCAAAAGAGGATTTCGAAGGCCACATCGAGTCGCTGTCGGCCGCTACCGGCGCCCGCTTCGCCCTGCTGCCCCCCGACAACGCGAGCGGCAACTTCGTGAAAGTAACCCAGCGCGTGCCGGTGAAAATCGTGCTCGACAAGGTGGATGCCGAGCATCCGTTGCGCGCCGGCATGAGCGTGAAGGCGACGGTGTCGGTGAAGTAATTGTCATGCTGACGAAGGAAGCATCTTATCACGGCTGCTTTCGCCAGAGTTAGTTAATCCGAGCGGCGCGGACGTGATAAGATGCTTCGCGCTGCTCAGCATGACAGAACCAATATGGAAACCGGATTTAGAAAGTGGATTATCGTGGTGACGGTAGTCTTCTGCTGCCTGCTGGAGCTCATTGACACCAGCATCATCAACGTGGCCCTCACCCAGATGATGGGTAACCTCTCGGCCACCCAGCAGGAAGTAACCTGGGTGGTGGCTGCCTACGGCATTGCCAACGTGATTGTTATCCCGATGACCGGCTTCCTGGCGGAGCAGTTTGGGCGCCGCAACTACTACCTCGTGTCGGTCATCATTTTCACGCTGGCCTCCATGGCCTGCGGGCAAAGCACCAACATCTGGGAGCTGGTGGCCTTCCGCTTCATCCAAGGCATCGGCGGCGGGGCGCTCATGGCTACCTCGCAGGCTATTCTGATTGACACCTTCCCACCCAAGCAGCTGCCGCTCGGCCAGGCCTTGTTCGGCATGGGCGTGATTATCGGCCCCACCATCGGCCCCACGCTCGGCGGGTTCATTGTGGATAACTACGACTGGCCCTGGATTTTCTACGTGAACGTGCCGGTCGGCATTCTCGCCGCCATCTTCACGCTGCTCTTCATCCGCGACCCCGAGCGCATCCGCAATGCCATCCCGCGGCCGCTGCGCGAAATCGACTGGGCCGGTATTGGTCTGCTGATTCTGGGCGTGGGCTCGCTGCAGTTGGTGCTGGAGCAGGGCGAAACCGAGGACTGGTTCGAAAGCGCCTACATCAACTTCTTCGCCCTGATGGCCGCCGTCGGCGTTATCGGCTTCATCTGGCGCGAGCTGACGGCCGACAAGCCCATCGTGGATTTGCGCGTGCTGGGCAAGAGCCGCAACCTGGCCGTGGGCGCCATCCTGTCGTTCGTGCTGGGCTTCGGCATGTTTGCCTCGATTTTCATTTTCCCGATTTTCACCCAGCGCATTCTCGGCTTCACCGCCGCCCAAACCGGCTACCTGCTGCTGCCCGGTGCCCTGGCTTCCGGCTTCATGATGCCCGTGATTGGAAGGATGCTGCAAGCCGGCGTGCCCCAGAAATTCATGATTCCGGTGGGCTTCACCATCTTCTTCGCCTTCACGTTCTGGATGGCCAACATCATCTCGCCCACCGCCGGCGAAGACGATTTCTTCTGGCCTTTGATGGTGCGCGGTCTGGGTATGGGGTTGATTTTCCTGCCCATCACCACGATGAGCCTCGCGGGCCTGGCCGGCAAGGACGCGGGCCAGGCCGCCGGCCTCACCGGCATGATTCGCCAGCTCGGCGGCTCGTTCGGCGTGGCCATCGTGGGCACCTACCTCGAGCGCAGCATCGCCCAGAACCGCATCAGCCCGCTGGCCCACATCTCGCTTTATGATACCAATACCGTGCAGCGCATCCAGGCTTTCACCCAGAATTTTATGGCGCGCGGCTTCTCGTTCGAGCAGGCGCAGAAGCAAGCATATGCGGCGCTGGAAGGCATCCTGATGAAGCAGGTTTCCATCATCACCTATTCGCAGGTTTTTTCGATGATTGGGCTGTTTTTCGTGGTGTGTCTGCCGCTGATTTTCTTCATCAAGCGGGCCAAAACCGCCGAGAAAATTGACTTGAACGCCGCCCACTAGGCGGTAAGCTAGAAAACTGACTTGAAGTGGTCGGGCGATTCCGCGTAGCGGTTCGTCCGGCCACTTTGCCGTTTGTGCCAGGTTCTTAAAATAAGTTATCAATGGAAGAGCTATAGGCAACCCCCGCCCTGCGTCCGGCATCTACGCCCGATATGAATAACCGCAGTGTTATGGACAGGCATCAACCTAAACCAATGGTCAGATTAGGCAGCAAGTGGATGGCGTGGATGGTAGCGCTGATGTTTGCGCTTACCCCAGCCTGGGCCCAGGGCCAGGGTACGCCCCCAGCTTTACCCACCGGTGATGGCTTGGTGGGCGAGTACTACCGGGGCATCAACTTCGACCAGTTGGTGCTAAGCCGGCGCGATACCACTATTGATTTCGACTGGAATTTCCGTTCGCCCGGCCCCGGCTTGCCTAAGGAGTATTTCTCGGTGCGCTGGACGGGCTGGCTGCTGGCACCCGCCACGGGGCGCTTCCTGTTGCACGCCCGGGTTGACGATGGAATGCGGGTGTGGGTCGATGAGGAATTGGTGCTTGACGAGTGGCGCCCGC